>Ga0299913_10001415_pt1 | contig 17673 bp, 19 predicted proteins | sample RVTome_9_FD_201360 | JGI IMG/M metagenome (GOLD analysis project Ga0299913, IMG submission 201360) | Soil microbial communities from uranium-contaminated site in the Upper Colorado River Basin, Wyoming, United States - RVT155D38 (version 2) ... | reverse complement strand
GCGGATCGCCGGCGCCGCCGAGCTCGCGCGGGAGGTGTTCCAGATGCCGGTCCGGGTCGGGACGCCGCAGGGCGTGGGCGGGCTCATGGACCAGCTCTCGAACCCGGCCTTCTCCACGCCGATCGGGCTGCTGCTGTGGGGCGCGCACCATGCCGGCGAGGAGCCGATCGGTTATGCCACCGCATCTCCGCTCGCCGGCGTGGGTGGCCGCATCGCCGACTGGTTCCGGGGACTCTTCCCGGGCTGAGGAGCACCGGCGCAGGTCCCCATTTGGCCAGCCAGTGGTTTACTCGGCGGGGAGTGGCATGCGACCATCGCGTGCCAACCGCCGAAGCACGAACCCATAGGCCGTGGCGGCGACCGGCAGGGCCACCGAGGCCAGCGCCGTCGTGCCGCGCTCGACGAGGAACAGCGCCAGCCCGGCCGTCGCGCCGACGACCGCCGCCACCGGCACGAAGACCCAGGTGAACGGCAGGCCGCCCGGACCGGCATCCCGGATCGAGGAGAAGCTGCGCTTCGTCTCCTCGCGGAAACGACCCTCGTCACCGCGCGAGCGGAGCAGCGAACGCCCGAGGATCGCCATGAGCCACGCACCCAGAAGCCCTCTCCATGCGGTCAGCCCCAGGCCGAAGGCAAGCGGCAGGGTGCATGCGCAGACCGCGAGCGCAACGCTCGAGCCAGACGCAGTCACCAGCGCGACCGCGGCGCCGGCCGCGGCGCCACCGCCCACGATCGCGAGCAGCATGCCGATGACGGCCACGACGCCGGTGGGCGGCTGGCGCGGGCTGCCGGGCTGGATGCTCGTCCGCTCTTTCGTGGGCCGATGCTAGCGCCCGCGGTGGACAGCCGCGGGCGCTGTCCACGCTGGCATCGGTCCAATGTGGATAACTTCGCCGGCCGATGTGGACAAATCGGCCCACGTCGCCCGGGCAGCCTCGCTAGAATCGGTCAAACCCGCGGCGAGACGGGTTGACGGTTCAACACCCATATCGCGCAGGAGACCCTTCCGATGCCGCTTCGGTCGGACGCAGAGCATTTCGCACTCATCAAGGTCATCGGTGTCGGAGGCGGGGGCAGCAACGCCGTCAACCGGATGATCCGCGCCGAGATGATGGGCGTGGAGTTCATCAGCGTGAACACGGATGCCCAGGCGCTGCTCCAGAGCGACGCGCCGCACAAGATCCGCATCGGCGACAAGCTGACGCGCGGGTTGGGCGCCGGCGCGGACCCGCAGGTCGGCCAGCGTGCTGCCGAGGAGGACAGCGAGAAGATCTACGAGGCGCTCAAGGACGCCGACATGATCTTCATCACCGCCGGCATGGGCGGTGGGACCGGCAGCGGAGCGGCGCCGGTCATCGCCGAGATCGCGAAGGACCTCGGCGCGCTGACGGTGGGCGTCATCACCAAGCCGTTCTCCTTCGAGGGCGTGCGCCGCAAGCTCGTCGCCGAGCAATACTCCGAGGCGCTCAAGGACAAGTGCGACACGCTCATCACCATCCCGAACGACCGGCTGCGCGAGGTCGTGGACAAGAAGACGTCGATTCTCGACGCCTTCCGGGTGGTGGACGACGTGCTCCGCCAGGGCGTGCAGGGCATCAGCGACCTCATCACCGTGCCCGGCCTCATCAACCTGGACTTCGCCGACGTGAAGACGATCATGCGCGACGCCGGCAGCTCGATGATGGGCATCGGCATCGGCACCGGCGAGCAGCGCGCGGTGGAGGCGGCGCGGGCGGCGGTCATGAGCCCGCTGCTCGAGGTCAACATCACCGGCGCGCGGGGCATCCTCTTCAACGTCACCGGCGGCAGCGACCTCGGCCTGTTCGAGGTCAACGAGGCGGCCGAGGTCATCAAGGAGGCCGCCGACCCCGAAGCGAACATCATCTTCGGCACGGTGATCGACGACCGGATGCGCGACGAGGTGAAGGTCACCGTCATCGCCACCGGCTTCGACGCGGCGGCGAAGCGGCCGCGCCAGACGGGGCGCGCGCTGGCCGGCGCCAGCTCGGAAGCGGCGATCGGGATCGAGTCGAACCTCGACGAGCGGAGCCGGGAGATCCTGGCCGAGATCGAGCGCGAGCGCGACCAGCGCCGATCCCTCGAGGAGCAGATCCCCGAGCCGTCGCCGTTCGCCACCGCCGCGGAGCGCGAGGAGACCCGCGTCACCGAGCGCGAGCCGGTGCCGGTCCGTCCGGCCTACGGCGAGACCGACCTCGACATCCCGTCGTTCCTCCGCCGCAAGTCGGAGTAGGCCTCCCGAGGCCCGATGCGCCCGGCCGCGATCGCAGCCGGGGCGTTTGGCTGTCCGCCGCTGTGGCCGGTTTTCGGTCATGCAGCCGGATCCAGCGCGACGTTTGGCCGGCTCCCGCGTCCGGCGGCGGTACGCTTCGGTGGTGCAACGTATCGAGGAGCCGCCGATCACGCCGGAGCTCGTCCGGGAGCGCGCCGCCGTCCTGACTGCCCGGCTGGGCGACGCAGCGGAGCGCGCGGGACGTGACCCGAGCGCCGTCCGGATCGTGGCGGTGACGAAGGGCTTTGGCGAGCCGGTCGTGCGGGCGGCGCTCCAGGCCGGGCTGCGGACACTCGGCGAGAGTCGCATCCAGGAGACGGAGGCGAAGGTCGAGGCGCACCCGGACGCCGAGTGGCACCTCGTCGGGCATCTCCAGTCGAACAAGGCCCGCCGCGCGCTCGCCCTGTTCCGGACGATCCACTCCGTCGACTCGCTCGAGCTCCTCGCCCGCCTCGACCGGCTGGCGCACGACGATGCCCGGCGGCCGGCGCTCCTCCTCCAGCTGAACCTCAGCGGCGAGGAGCGGAAGGCCGGCTTCGACCCGGGTTGGTTCGCGGAGCAGACCGCGCAGCCGCGCGAGCTGGCGGGCACGCTCCGCGACCTGCGCGCCGTGCGGGTGCACGGCCTCATGACGATGGCCCGCGCCGGCGCCGACGAGGCGGAGCAGCACGCCACCTTCGCCCTGCTTCGCGAGCTCCGCGACCGGCTCGCGCAGGCATCGGGCCTGGATCTGCCGGAGCTGTCGATGGGCATGACGGCCGATGCCGAGGCCGCCATCGCCGAGGGCGCGACCCTCGTCCGCATCGGCACCGCCCTCTTCGGCCCGCGGCCGGACTCGCACTAGAGCAACCGTCGGGCGATCGGCTGCTACCATCGGTCCCGATGTCGCTCCTCTTCACGTTCATCGGCATGCTCGCGCTGGTCTACACGTTCCTGATCCTGGGACGCGTGCTCGTCAGCTGGACGAACCCGAGCGGCGGCGGGCAGCTGACCGCCTTCCTGTACCAGGTCACCGAGCCGGTGCTCGGGCCCATCCGCCGCGTGCTGCCGCCAACCGGGGGCATCGACTGGGCGCCGATGATCGCCATCCTGCTGCTCGGGATCCTCACCCGCGCCTTCCTGCGCTGACGGGCCACCAGCCGTGATCCCTGCCGCAATCCCGTACCTCGTCATGCAGCTCGACCGGGGCATCCGCCGCGTCATCCGCTTCGGGGGCGTGTGGGTCGTCGTCAGCGTGCTGCTGCTCGCCGCGGCGATCCCGGCGTCGATCGAGGCCTCCGAGCGGCAGCCGCTCGGCCAGCGCGTCGACGACCTGCGGGACGGCTTCTCGGCGCTCTCCGGCTGGGTGCGGATGACCGGGGAGATCACGACGCTCACCTCGCCGACGGCGGTCGCCGGCGGCCAGCAGGTCCAATCGCTCCTCGTCGAGCCGTCGGGCGACGCGATCCTCCTCCTGGCTAACCGCGAGCTCGACGAGCTCACCGAGATCACCGGCCAGGTCTCGAACAGCGCGAACGCCGCCGACACGGCGCGCCGGGTGGGCGGCCCGCGCTTCCCCGTTGGTGACCTTGAAGTCATCGACCGGTACGTCATCACCGTCGACGACCCGATCGTGCCGGCCGATCGTCAGACCTGGGCGCCGGTGTGGGTCGCCCTCGGCGTGGCGGCGGTCCTCGTCGTCGGCCGACGGGTCGGCTACCCGGTGGTGCGGCTCCGGCCCGACGCCCCGCCGCCGGCCGGGCCGCGGCCCCTGGCCGTGGGGGAGCCGATGGACGTGCGGCCGCTCGAGCCGCAGGAGGAGACCGGCCCATCGCTCGCCGCGCCCTGGGGTCGCCTCGAGCGGGTTCCCCGCCACCGCCACACCGACCCGTACTTCGAGCTGCGCATCCCCGGCCAGGAGCGCCCGATCCAGTTCCGTCGCCACCGCTGGTCGCGCGCCACGCCGGGCACGCTGTGGACGATCCGCGAGCGCGTGCCGGTCGTGCACCTCCACGACTGGGGCATCGAGGTCGTCCTCGCCCTGCGGTCCGAGGCCGATCGCGATCGGCTGCTGGCCAGCTTCGCCCTCGACGATGAGGCGCCGGAGGGAGCCGCTGCCGAGCGCCAGGCCCGTGCCTGAGCGGGCGACCCTCGTGGTGCGCGCGCATCCCCGGGCGGCCGCACCCTCCATCGGCCCCTGGCAGGACGGCGTCCTTCACGTGCGCGTGACGCGACCGCCGGCTGGCGGTGAGGCCAACGAAGCGATCCGGCGAGCCGTGGCGCATGCCCTCGGGGTCCCGCCCACGCGGGTGCGGATCGTCGCCGGCGAGCGGAGCCGCACGAAGCGCTTCGAGGTCGACGGGCTCGCCCCGGCCGAGCTCGCGGCACGCCTGTCGGCCATCGATCCCGTCGATTGAGGGGTGGCTGCCCCCCGGCTATACTGCGGCTCCCCGTGTGGGCGATTGGCTCAGCTGGTTAGAGCGCACGGTTCACATCCGTGAGGTCACTGGTTCGAATCCAGTATCGCCCACCATCTCACACGCTCCGAGCCTGACCGATGCCTTCGCTGCGCGCCCGTCTGAGCGCGATCCGGATCTTCCAGCCACTGGCGCAGCGCGACTTCGCGCTGCTCGCCGGCGCCGCCGGCATCTCGCTCCTGGGCGACGGTTTCTTCAGCGTGGCGCTGGCCTGGCAGGTGTACGAGATCAGCAACCTGCCGACCGCGCTGTCGCTGGTCGGCGCGGCCTGGACCCTGCCGGTCGTCATCTTCATCCTGCTCGGCGGAGTCTTCTCGGACCGATACGACCGCCGCTGGCTGATGATCGGCGCCGACGTCGTCCGTGCCGCGGCGATCGGCCTGCTCGGGTTCCTGTCCATCTCCGGCGCGCTCGAGCTGTGGCATGTCATCGGCCTTATCGCCTTCGTGGGGCTCGGCGACGCGTTCTTCAACCCCGCCTCCACGGCGATCGTCCCGGACCTGCTGCCCGACGAGCTGCTGCCCCAGGCGAACGCGCTCCAGGGCCTCGTGCGCCCGATGATGGTGCGGCTCGTGGGCCCGGCGATCGGCGGCTTTGTCGTCGCCGCGGTGGGGCCGGGGGTCGCGTTCGTCGTGGATGGGGCGACGTTCCTCCTGTCGATGGTGCTGCTCGCCGCGATCTCCGCCCGGCCCGTCCGCGCGGCGACCAGCGCGACCCTGCGCCGCACGATCGCCGAGGTCGGTGAGGGGCTCGACTTCGTGCGTCGGACGCCGTGGCTGTGGGCCACGCTCGTGTCGGCGATGTTCAGCCTGCTCCTCTTCGTCGGCCCGGTTCAGGTCCTGCTGCCGTTCCTCGTGAAGAACCGACTCGCGCTCCAGGCCGACGCGCTCGGCCTGATCTTCGCCGTGGGCGGGGTGGGGTCGGTGCTCGCCGCGGTGGCGGTCGGCCAGCTCGGGCTGCCGCGGCTGCGGGTCACGGTCATGTACGCGGCCTGGGCCGTCGGCGTGGCGCTCCTCGCCGGCTACGGGCTGATGACGAGCCTGTGGCACGCGCTCGTCGTCGGCTTCCTCGCCGCGGCCCTGTTCGAGATCGGATCGATCATCTGGGTCACCCTCCTCCAGCAGCTCGTGCCGCGGCGCCTGCTCGGACGGGTGTCGAGCCTCGATTGGCTGGTATCGACCGGCCTCGTGCCGGTCTCCTTCGCGCTCACCGGCCCGGTATCGGCGGCGATCGGCCCCGGCACGACGATGGTCGCCGGCGGGCTCATCGGCTCCGTGCTCATGGGGGCGCTCCTGTTCTGGCCGGGCGTGCGGGACCCGGAGCGCGGGCTCATCGAGCCGATCGCGGACGCGGACGAGGTGACGCCGCTGGCCGAGGCCGGCTAGATGGCGCCGAAGGCGGCCGGGGCCGATCCGGCGGCGGTACGCACGATGTTCGACCGCATCGCGCCGGTGTACGACCTCATGAACACGCTGATGACGGCCGGCATCGACGGTCGATGGCGCCGCGCGGCGCTGGCCGCGGCCGCGCTGCGCCCGGGGGACCGGGTGTTGGACGTCGCCACCGGCACCGGCAAGCTGGCGCTCGGCGCGGCGAGGGTCGTGGGCGCCGGCGGCGAGGTTGTGGGCGTCGACGCATCGGCGAGGATGCTCGCCCGCGCCCGCGCCCGCCGCGCAGGCGCTCGCGTGCGCTGGATGGAGGCCGATGCGATGGCGATGCCGGTCGACGACCGGTACTTCGACGTGGTGACCGTCGGCTTCGGGCTGCGCAACCTGCCGGACATCGACGCCGCCGTGCGCGAGATGGCGCGCGTGCTGCGGCCGGGCGGCCGCCTCGTTGTCCTCGAGATCGCCGAACCGCCGGGCGGCGTCGAACGCATCCTGTTCGCGACCTGGTTCCGGCGGCTCGTCCCTTTCCTCGGTCGGCTTGCCGGGCGGCGGGGCGCGTACGCCTACCTGCCGGAGAGCCTGCGCCGATACCCGCGGCCGGATGCCGTGGCGGCATGCATGGCGGCGGCCGGCTTCGAGGCCGTGGCCTGGCGCTGGCTTCCGACCCGCCTCGCCACGCTGCACGTCGGCCGCCGCGCGGGGTCGTCATGACCGAGGTGGCACTTCGCATCGCCGTCTTCGCGGAGTCGTACCTCCCGTATCTCTCCGGCGTCACCGTCTCGACCGAGGCACTCGTGCGCGGCCTCGGCGCGCGCGGGCACGAGGTGCTCCTCGTTGCGCCGCGCCCCGCCCGCGGCGTCGAGCCGGGCGCGGCCGGCGCCCCGGGTCCGGAGCCGTCCTACGCCTGGCTGCCGTCGTACCAGGGGCCGCCGCCGGCGCCGCCCGGCTATCGCATGCCGCTGCCGCTGCCGTCGGATGCGCTCCGCCGCGCGCGAGAGTTCGCGCCGCACATCGTCCATGCCCAGTCGCCGTTCGTCTCCGGGCTCATGGGGCGGCGGCTGGCCCAGCGGGCCGGGGCGCCGTTCGTCTTCACCCACCACACCCGCTTCGGCGATTATCGCCACTACCTGGGGCCGCTGGCTCGGCCCGGCTCGGCGGCGGTCGGCGCCTACCTGCGCGACTTCTGGGCCGGCTGCGCGGCGATCGTGGCGCCCGGCAGCGAGCTCGCCGCCGAGATCCGCGCCGAGGTCGCCGAGCGAGCGAACGGCGCCGACCGGGTGCACGTCATTCCCACCGGCGTGGACGTGGCGGGAATTCGAGCGCTCGTCCCGACCGACCCTCGTGCGGCCCACGGCTGGCCGTCGGACGCGGTCGTTGCGGTGAGCGTCGGCCGCCTCGCCGCGGAGAAGAGCGTGGCACTGCTCGTGGAGGCGTTCGCGCTTGCCGCAGCACGCGACCCGCGGCTGCGGCTCCTCCTCGTCGGCGGAGGGCCGGCCGAGACGGGCCTCCGCGAGCGCGCCGCCGCGCCGGATCTCGCCGGCCGCGTCGCGATCACCGGCCGGCTGCCTCGGGACGAGGCGCTCGCACTGGCCCGCGGGGCCGACTTCTTCGCCTTCGCCTCGCGAACCGAGACCCAGGGTCTCGTCCTGGCCGAGGCCCTTGCCGCTGGCCTGCCCGTCCTCGCCGTGGCCGGCCCGGGCGTCGGGGACTCGGTGCGCGACACGGAGGACGGGGTCATCGTGCCCGGCGGCTCGGACGGTGAGGTCGCCACCCGCTTCGCCGATGCGCTCGCCAGGCTCGCGGCCGACGAGGCGGGCCGTCGCCGGCTGGCCGATACGGCCCGCGAGGGCGCCGACCGCTTCGACCTGGGCCGACGCATCGGTCAGATCCTGGATCTCTACCGTGGACTGCGCGCCACACCTGACGCATGAATCCGGTTGCGCGGGCAGAGACGCGGCGTACAATGCCCGCCATGCGAGTGAGTCTCACGGCCCGCTACGTGTCCCACCCCACCATCGAGTTCGAACGGCGACGCACCGCCGGCTCGCGCCCGCGGCTGGGCCTGGCCCGCGGAGCGATCGTCTACCACCGCCCCCGCGCGACGCGTCACCTGATGGCGAGCGTGGCGGCTCTTCGTTCGCAGACCAGCACCTTCAGCTTCCCCACGGTCGGCCGTTCCGGGCGCGTGCTCACCCGTCGCGCCCCGCAGTCGCTCGGCACGTCGCGCGCTCGCCGCGCCTAGCCGCCGTGGCGGCCCTGCGCAACGCGCGCGCCACCTCGGCCGGCGGGGTCGTCCATCGGACCGTCGAGGGCCGCACCGAGATCGCCCTCGTCCATCGGCGCCACCCGCGGCTGTGGGCGCTGCCGAAGGGCACCCCCGATGCCGGCGAGACGCTGGAGGAGACCGCCCTCCGCGAGACCAGGGAGGAGACCGGGCTCGCCGTGCAGCTGGAGGAGCGGCTGCGGTCGATCAGCTACGTCTTCGTTCGCGGTCGGACCCGCTTCCACAAGACGGTCCACTTCTTCCTCATGCGACCGATCGGTGGTGACGTCTCGCTGCACGACCACGAGTTCGACGAGGTGCGCTGGTTCCAGCTCGAGGAGGGGATGGAGATCATGACCCACGCCACCGAGCGGAGCGTCGTGGTGGAGGCCGCGGCGGCCATCGCCGCACGCACGGCGTCCACGGTGCCGGCTCGGACGACTCCGGCCGAGGGCGCCCGCGGCGAGGCCTCCTCATGACCGTCGGCGAGCTTCGGCGCACGCCCCTCCACGACCAGCACGAGGCGCTCGGGGCGCGCATGGTGCCGTTCGCCGGATGGGCGATGCCGGTCCAGTACGGCGGCATCGTCGACGAGCACCGGACCGTCCGCAGCGCTGTCGGCCTCTTCGACCTTTCCCACATGGGCGAGATCCTCGTGGCCGGGCCGGAGGCGCTCGCCTTCACCCGTTACGCGGTCGCCAGCGACCCCGGCACGCTCGAGCCGGGCCAGGCGCAGTACTCGATGCTGTGCGCCGAGGATGGCGGCATCATCGACGACCTCATCGTGTACCGCACCGACGAGGGCTATCTCGTCGTCTGCAACGCGGCGAACCGCGACGCGGTCGTCGCGCACCTCGAAGCGCTCCGGGGACGCGGCGACTTCGACACGCGGCTCGAGGATCGATCCGACCGGACCGCGCTGCTTGCCCCGCAGGGCCCGAACGCCGCCGCGCTGCTCGCGGATCTCACCGACCTTGATCTCGGCGCGCTCGGCTACTACCGCTCGCTTCGCGGGGAGGTCGCCGGCATCGAGTGCCTCGTGGCGCGGACCGGCTACACCGGCGAGGACGGGTTCGAGCTGTTCTGCGACGCGCGCCGAGCGCCCGCACTGTGGGATGCGCTCATGGCCGCCGGCGAGCGGCACGGCCTGAAGCCGGCCGGGCTCGGCGCCCGTGACACGCTGCGCCTCGAGGCCGGCATGCCGCTGTACGGGAACGAGCTCACCCGCGAGGTGAACCCGTACGAGGCGAACCTGGGACGGGTGGTGAAGCTCGAGAAGGGGGAGTTCGTCGGGCGCGCGGCGCTGGCATCGGTGCAGCAGACCGGGCCGCAGCGCAAGCTGGTTGGGCTCGTCATGCGCGACAACGCCGTCGCCCGCGGCGGCTACCCAATCCGCATCGACGGGGAGGAGGCCGGCGTCGTCACCAGCGGCACGGCCTCCCCGACGCTCGGAGAGAAGATCGCCATGGCCTACGTGCCCGTCGCGGCGGCCGCCCCCGGCGCCGATGTGGAGGTCATCGTTCGCGAGCGACCGTATCGGGCCGAGCAGGTAAAGTTGCCGTTCTACAAGCGTCCCCGCCCGGAGGCCGGCTGAGCCGCCACCGGTTGACCGTCCGGGGTGCCAACCGCCAGCAGTCGAGGAGCCGATGTCGTCCACCCATCCCGATGACCTCCGCTATTCGAAGGAGCACGAGTGGGTGCGCGTCGACGGCGCGCAGGCCACCATCGGCATCACCAGCTTCGCCGCCGACGAGCTGGGCGACATCGTGTTCGTCGAGCTGCCCGAGCCGGGAACCCGGATCAGCCAGTTCGGGGCGTTCGGCGTGATCGAGAGCGTGAAGGCGGTGAGCGACCTCTACGCGCCGGTCTCGGGCGAGGTCACCGAGTTGAACGAGGCGCTCCGCGACCGGCCGGAGCTCGTGAACAGCGACCCCTACGGCGAGGGCTGGATCGCGAGGGTCAGCCTGGCCGAAGAGAGCGGCCTCGACGGGCTCATGGACGCCGACGCCTACCGGGAGTCGACCGCCGGCTGATGGCCTACTCGCCGCACACCGCAGCTGACCACGAGCGGATGCTCGCCGCGATCGGCGTGGACTCGATCGAGGGCCTCTTCGCCGACATCCCGCCCGCCGTGCGGGCCGAGCGCTTCGCGGTGCCGCCGCCGCTCACCGAGCAGGAGGTGCGTGCAGAGGTCACGCGCCTGGCCTACCGCAACGCGCTGCCTCGGGTCAGCTTCCTCGGCGCCGGTGCATACCGCCACCTCGTTCCCGCGGTCGTCGGCGAGGTCATCGGGCGCGCCGAGTTCGCCACCGCGTACACGCCGTATCAGCCGGAGGTGAGCCAGGGCACGCTCCAGAGCATCTACGAGTTCCAGTCGATGGTCTGCGAGCTCACCGGCATGGAGGTCGCCAGCGCGTCGCACTACGACGGGGCGACCGCCACCGCCGAGGCGGCGCTCATGGCCTGCCGCCTCACCCGTCGCGAGCGGATCGCGGTGTCGAGCGCCGTCGGCCCGCAGACCCGCGCCGTGCTGCGAACGTACTGCTCCGGGCCGGGAATCGAGATCGTCGAGGTCGGCGCGGACCTGGCCGAGTCCGGGAGCGGCCTCACCCCGGTCGAGCGGGCCGCCGCCACGCTCGACGACACGGTCGCCTGCCTGGTCGTGCAGCAGCCGAACTTCTTCGGCGGGATCGAGCCGATGCGCGAGCTCGTCGACGCGGCGCACGACGCCGGGGCGCAGCTCGTCGTGCTCGTCGAGCCGACCTCACTCGCCGTGCTCGAGGCGCCGGGAGCCTACGGAGCGGACATCGTCACCGCAGAGGGCCAACCGCTCGGCATCCCGCTCAGCTATGGCGGCCCGTACGTTGGGCTCATGGCGGCGCGCATGGCGTCGGTGCGGCAGATGCCCGGCCGGCTGGTGGGCGCGACCCGCGACGGTGCCGGGCGGAAGGGCTACGTCCTCACCCTCCAGGCGCGGGAGCAGCACATCCGCCGCGAGAAGGCGGCCTCGAACATCTGCACCAACCAGGCGCTCTGCGCGCTGGCCGCCACCGCCTATCTGGCCGCGGTCGGCCCGGCGGGGCTGCGCGAGGTCGCGGAGCTGTCCATGCTCCAGGCGCGTCACCTCGCCGCCGCGCTCGAGGCAGCGGGCCTCGGCGTACGGCGTTTCAGCGCGCCGTACTTCGCCGAGGTCGCGATCAGCGTCACCGACGCGGCCCGCGTCCACGCCGCGCTCGCCGAGCGCGGGATCGTGGCCGGCTACCCGCTCTGGGACGAGTACCCCGAGCTGGCCGACACGCTCCTCCTGGCCGCCACCGAGCTCACCACCGATGCCGAGATAGCCGAGCTCGTGGCCGCCCTCGGCGAGGTTGCGGTGTGAGCGTCGCCGAACGCAGCGGGACGGCAGCGGCCGATGCGTCGGGTCGCGGGGCGGCCTTCGCGTCGCCGGCCCCCGCCGAGGAGCTCATCGTCGTCGAGCCGCTCATCTTTGCCGCCAGCTCGCCGGGTCGCCGCGGGGTGCGCTTCCCGTCCGCCACCGACACCGCCCGCCACGCAGCCTCCGGGCAGCCGGACGTGCCGGCCGACGCGCGTCGGGGCGCCGCGCCCCGACTCCCCGAGGTGAGCGAGCTCGACCTGCTCCGCCACTTCAACCGGCTCAGCCAGCTGAACCACGCCATCGACCTGGGCTTCTACCCGCTCGGGTCGTGCACGATGAAGTACAACCCGAAGGTGAACGAGTGGGCCGCGTCGCGCACCGGCTTCGCCGCCTCGCACCCGCTCGACCCGGCCGCCTGCGCGCAGGGCAGCATCGAGCTCGAGTGGCTCCTCGCCGAGCTGCTGCGCGAGATCTCCGGCTTCGCCGCGGTCAGCCTCCAGCCGGCGGCCGGCGCCCACGGCGAGCTGACCGGCATGCTCATGACCCGCGCCTACCATCGGTCCCGCGGGGAGGGGCAGACCCGGACCCGGGTGCTCGTGCCGGACAGCGCGCACGGGACGAACCCGGCGACCGCCACGATGGTCGGCTACGAGACGGTGACGATCCGCTCGAACGAGCGCGGCGGCATCGACCTCGAGGCGCTGCGCGAGGCGCTCAACGAGCGGACCGCGGCGCTCATGATCACGAACCCGAGCACGCTCGGCATCTTCGAGGATCAGATCGACCAGGTCCTCGCCGCCGTGCGCCAGGCAGGCGCCATCGCCTACATGGATGGCGCGAACCTGAACGCCATCCTCGGTCGCTTCCGCCCGGGCGAGGCCGGTTTCGACGTCATGCACTTCAACCTGCACAAGACGTTCTCGACGCCACACGGCGGCGGTGGGCCGGGGGCCGGGCCCGTGGGCGTGAGCGAGCGGCTCGCCCCGTTCCTGCCCGGGCCGCTGCCGATCCTCGTGGAGGGTGACCCCGAGGAGGTGCGTCGCAACGCATGGGCCGGTCGCACGACGCCGCGCGCGCGCTTCGCCCTCGAGGATCCGGCGACGCGACCGGAAAGCATCGGGCGGGTGCGCGCCTTCACCGGCAACTTCGGGATGTTCGTCCGCGCCTACACCTATATCCGCAGCAACGGCGACGCCGGGCTGCGGGCCGTCAGCGAGGACGCTGTCCTGGCGGCGAACTACCTTCGGGTGCGCCTGGCCGATGCCTACGACCTGCCCTACGACCGGATCTGCAAGCACGAGGTCGTCTTCAGCGGACGGCGTCAGAAGCGGCAGCACCGCGTCACCACGCTCGACATCGCCAAGGCGATCCTGGACCACGGCATCCACCCGCCCACGATCTACTTCCCGCTCATCGTCGAGGAGGCGCTCATGGTCGAGCCCACCGAAACGGAGTCGATCGAAACCCTCGACCGCTTCGTGGACGTCATGCACGGCATCGCCGAGCAGGCGGCGGCCGACCCGGAGGCACTGAAGCGGGCTCCGACGACGACGCCGGTCGGCCGGCTGGACGAGGCGGGGGCTGCGCGGCGCCCGGACCTGCGCTTCGACTTCGGCACGGCGGCGCCAGGTGCGGAGGCATCGGCATCGACTGAAACCGGCGCCGAATGAACACCGAGGGGCCGCGAAGCGTAGTATTCGGCACCAAGCGGCCGTTGCATCACGGGGTGCCAGTGGGAACGACGCAGCCGGATGGCCTCGTCGAACGCATGCAGTCGGGGGACCTGGACGCATTCGAGGAGTTCTTCAATACGTACAAGCGGCCGGTCTACACGACCGCGCTGGCGATCACGCGCGATCCGTTCCTGGCCGAGGAGATCCTGCAGGATTGCTTCGTCAAGGCCTACCGCGTCCGAGAGCGGCTGCGGACCGACGTCTCCCCGCTGCCATGGCTCCAGCGCGTCACCACGAACCTGTGCTACAGCCGCATCGCGCGTCGCCGCGCGATCATGGAGCCGCTCACCACGCTCATCACCAACGTCGTCGCCGACCTCACCTCGCGCCCCGAGCAGGTTGCCGAGTCGCGCGAGATCATCGAGGTCCTGCAGCGCGGGATCGACGCCCTGCCGCCCAAGCAGCAGACCGCCGTCATCCTCTACTACCTTCACGGCTACTCCCTGGCCGAGGCCGCGGAGATCGCCGACTGCAACGTCGGGACCATGAAGTCTCGCCTGCACTACGCCCTCAAGGCGCTCCGGGCCCTGCTGCCCGTCGAGCGCCGGGCCACGGCGCCGGGTGTGCGCCTCGCGGCCGATGAGCTGCCGTAACGTCAGCCGCGCGCTGCTCGAGCGCTTCCGCTTCGGGGAGCTGGATGCGGACTGCGACGCGTATCTCGCGCACGTCGAGCGCTGTCGCAACTGCCAGGACGAGATCGCCATCGACCGCGAGCTCGCCGAGCGGCTGCGCCGCGCGCTCCGCGAGCGGGTGACCGGCTTCGAGCCATCGCCGGCGGTGTGGCGCGCGGTCCGGCTCCAGGCGGCTGACCCGGAGCCCCCGGGCCGCTGGTCGGCGCTCGTCGTCTCGCTGAGCCGCGGGATGCGGGTCATGGTGCCCGCCGCGGCGCTCATGCTCGCCGCCGTGCTCGCGTGGTCGCAGCCGGCGACCGACGATGGCCCGTCGCTCCTCTCGCCGCTCGCCAGCCGGATGCAGTGGCAGGAGCAGCTCAGCGAGACCGCGAGCGTGGCGGAGCCGGAACACGAGATCAAGGTCATCCCCTCGCCGAGCATCCAGCTGCCGGTGCCGTCCGGCGAGATGGCGTACGCGGAGCTCGTGACGAGCATCAAGCTGCCGACCGGGACACCCACCACGGGTGGCGTCATCCGGTGATCCCCGCCCGGCGCATCGCCGCCGCGGCGATGGCGGCGCTCCTCGTGCTCCTGGCCGCCTGCGAGGCCGGCCCGCCCGGCGCCAGCGGAGGAACCCCTGCGCCCACGCCGCTCGCCACCCCGACCGCCGGGGCACCCGCGCTCCTCGCCGCCAGCTACGAGGTCGGCCCGCCGCCCGGTCCGGTGAAGCCGTTCCGCGGCCTGATGCAGCAGGAGGTTCAGATCTACCAGGGCTGGGTGACGATGCGGATCCGGATGACGAACACCGGCGAGGAGCCGATCACCTTCCTGAACACGCTGTACGACTACGAGCCACTCCAGCTGTACGAGCCGCTCGTGCGACTGGAATGGACCGATGGCACTGCCGCCTCCTCCGGCCGCCGCGGCCGCTTCTTCCCGACGCCGGCGATCCTGCAGCCGGGCGAGGAGGCGGTATACCTCATGGGCGCCTCTCCGGTCCTCGAGCCCGGTAACGGGGAGCTCGGCGACCTCGTGACCCACATCAAGTACTGCCCGACGCGGGGCATGGACGACCAGCCGGGGCTGCCGCTCGAGGTCACGGATCTCGAGTGGGAGGCCGGGTCGGACGGCATCACCACCGTGCGCGGCACGATCCACGAGACCCAGGACGTGCGGCGCTTCGGCAGCCCCACGATCGGGGTGGAGTTCATCGGCCCCGACGGGGAGTTCCTGGGCGCCATCGTGGACGACGGAGTCGGCGACCGGATGGAGCCCGGCGAAACGCGCCGGTTCGAGATCAGCGGCCCGGGAGTGCGCGCCGACGGAGCGGCCACCCTCAGTGCGTCGGCGTGGGTCCGCTGATTGGGGCGAACGTTCCCGCCGAACGGCGGGTGAACCTCCGAAGCGTGCTCCGGGTATAGTTAATCGAAGGCCAAGGCCGCATTGGCCTTTCTTGACGCGCCGCGTACCGGCGGTCAATGATTGCGGGCGCTTTGCAAGGGACGCCATCAAGCCGGCGAAGCCGGGGTCGCTGTGGCTACCGCGAAGCGTGGGAATTTGGAGGAGGACGGCGCCCAACCGTGAACGGCTTTCGCCATGGTTCACCGGTGATGCCTGAGGTCCGAGACCCGGGCGCCGCTACGTCCCCTCAACCCCAGATGGCACCCCCCTTCACTGGAGGAACATATGTGGCGTAGGACATCACTTGGCGTGATCACGTCGCTTGCGCTCGTGCTCGCGGCGTGCGGCGACGGAGGCTCGAGCGTCGCGCCTTCCGGCGGCGAGTCTGCAGCCCCGTCGGAAGGCACGGGGATGGCAGATGACCAGACCCTCATCCTGCCGGGCGCGGACGCGGATCCGCCTACCCTTGACCCGAACCTGGCGCAGGACAGCGCCTCGCTTCAGATCCTCACCTCGGTGCAGCGCCCGCTCCTGTGGTTCACCCAGGACCTGGAGCTGACCACGGAAGGCGGCCTCGCCGAGAGCTACGAGGTCTCCGAGGACGCGCAGACCATCACCTTCACCCTGAAGGAAGGCATCACCTACTCGAACGGTGAGCCGATCATCGCCGAGGACTTCGTCTACAGCTGGAAGCGAACCCTCGACCCGCGCACGGCAGCCCCGTATTCGTACGTGCTGGCCGACATCGTGGGCGCCGGCGACGTTCTCGACATGGCGGGTGCCGACCCGGCTCCGTCGGATGCCGAGATCGAGGAAGCCCTCGACGCGGTCGGCGTCTCGGCTCCGGACGACAGCACCTTTGTCGTCGAGCTCGGCCGCGCGGCCAGCTACTTCCTGTACGTCACCACGATCTGGGTCACCGTTCCGGTGCAGCAGACGTGGGTCGAGATCGGTGAGGACTTCACGGAGGCCGAGAACTACGTTGCCTCCGGCCCCTTCAAGCTCGAGACCTGGAGCCATGACGAGGAAATCGTCCTGACTCCGAACGAGAACTGGGTGGGCGAGGCTCCGCTGCTCGATCAGATCGTCGTCAAGTACGGCTCGGATCCGGATGGGTTCTACCGCCAGTACCTGAACGACGAGGTCCACCTCGCGGCCGTGCCCGGCGCCAATGCCGAGCAGGTTCGTGCCGACGAGGAGCTCAACGCGCAGGCCATCACCGGCGACGTTCTCTGCACCTATTACCTCGGGTTCGACCAGGATCCGGAGGATGGTGACGAGAGCCCGGTGCAGAACAAGGCGCTGCGGCATGCGATCAGCCAGGCCGTCGACCGCGAGGGCCTGATCGAGACCGTCCGACAGGGCATCGGCCGTCCGGCCGACAGCTTCATCCCGGTCGGCATGCCGGGTCACGAGGACTATGGCTTCGGCCTCGAGTACGATCTCGAAGCCGCACAGGCCAACCTCGAGACCGCGCTCCAGGAGCTGAACCTGGACAGCGCTGCGGACATCGACCTGACGCTGGGCGTCAACGCCGGCTCCGGCCACGAGCCGATCATGGAGTTCATCCAGGCCAACCTGCAGGAAGACCTGGGGATCAACGTGACGATCGAGGCCCAGGAGTGGTCCGTGTACCTGCAGACGCTCGCTGAGAATCCGCAGGACATGTACCGCCTCGGCTGGTGCACCGACTATCCGCATCCGAACAACTGGCTCTACGACGTGTGGAGCTGCGACACGGCTCGGGGCGGATACTGCAACGAAGAGATGGACGAGCTGCTGGCCCAGGCCCAGGTGACCCCTGAGCTGGCCGATCAGCTGCCACTCTACGAGCAGGCGCAGACCATGCTGGTCGACGACGCGCCGGCCGTCTGGGTTTACTGGTACGGACGCTTCACGCTGGTGAAGCCGTTCGTCGAGGGCCTGGTCGTGACCGCCGCCGACTCGAACACCGGCGAGCTGTTCATGGACAAGGTGTTCATCTCGGACGAGATGTAATCACCCCGGACCGTTGTGTGGAGGGGTCCGCCCCTCCACCCAACGGCCGCGCGCCCCGGGCGACCGGGACGCGCGGCCGTCGGCAAGCAATGGCGTAGGACCACCACCCTGGACGAATGAGGCGATAGCGTGACCACCTACATCATCCGCCGCGTAC
>Ga0299913_10001414_pt1 | contig 17679 bp, 15 predicted proteins | sample RVTome_9_FD_201360 | JGI IMG/M metagenome (GOLD analysis project Ga0299913, IMG submission 201360) | Soil microbial communities from uranium-contaminated site in the Upper Colorado River Basin, Wyoming, United States - RVT155D38 (version 2) ... | reverse complement strand
GCCATGAGACAGGGCCGTGCTTTCATCCAGAAGTCCCGAAGCTGTGCGCAATATCCATGGAGAGGCTGTTCGCTCGAGTTTTGGGGTATCGGCGCCGGTACAGTCAACAAGCAAACGCCGATCCGTGCCGGGGCGGGCCAGACAGAGCATTCTGACAGGCGAAGCCGCAATTTTACTGCACTTGGTCACAGTTAACTGCAAAGTTTCGTTAATTTTCAATCGTTCCGTGCCGATCGGGGCACCGAAGGCTGTCGCCCGCAATGGCGGGCTCCTACAGCGCTCGATCTGGCAGGAGGAATGAATCAGGCGCTGTAGGAGCCCGCCATTGCGGGCGACCACCGCCATCATTTACCCCCTGTTTGCCGCACCCGTCGCGAATCGCTACATTTCACCGAATTCCGACGCACTTAAGGAAGCCCCACCGCATGACCGAGACATTGTTCAGGGACGACTCCTACCTGAAGGACTGCGAGGCCATCGTGACGGGCATCGATGGCGACTCCATTATCCTCGACCGCACCGTCTTCTATCCGATGGGCGGCGGCCAGCCCGGCGACACCGGGAACATCACCTGGGATGGCAACAGGGCTCAGGTTATCGATACGCGTTACGGCGAAGCCGGGGCTATCCGGCATATCGTGGCACCAGGGTCCGCAATGCCCGACATTGGCGTTCGCGTACGCGCGACCGTCGAGTGGGAACGCCGCTACCGCCACATGCGCATGCACACTGCGTTGCACCTCCTGGGCGCGGTATTACGTTACGGCGTGACCGGCGGCAACATCGGCGCCGACCGCAGCCGCCTCGACTTCGACATGGAAGACACGATCGAGAAAGACACGGTGTCGGCAGCCGTGCAGGCACTGGTCGACGCGAATCATCCGGTCCGCTGCCGCTGGATCAGCGATGCGGAGCTCGAGGCGCAGCCCGAACTCGTGCGCACGATGTCGGTGCAACCGCCGAAGGGCGCGGGCCAGGTCCGCCTGCTGGAAATCGAGAACGTCGATTTGCAGCCCTGCGGCGGAACGCACTTGAAATCGACCGGCGAAGTCGGGCGCGTGAGCGTGACCAGGGTGGAGAAAAAAGGCAGGCGTAACCGGAGGGTTTATATCGAACTCGGCTGATGCGTTTGCCTATTTGATCCGGGGGACCCTCAGGCCGCAACCCGCCCCAGTACGTTCGGCGGCACATAATCGAAAATGAAGCTGATGCGGTCTTCCGCGCCCTTGTTTGCGACGCTGTGGGTCAACTGGTTGTTGAGTTCGTAAGCCTGCCCTACCTCGAAACGATACGGCCTGCCGTCGATGATGAACCGGACTCGCGGATTCGTCGTTATCGGCACGTGAATGCGATGCCCGTGGTGAAACGACGGGTGCGAGTCGCGATGCGGGCGTATCTTGCCGCCGACCAGAAGCTTGGCGGCCATGGCGCGGATGATGGTGCCACCTTTCGGGTAGCAGCGTTCGATGATGTCGTGCATCACGGGTATCGCCGCATCGGCGAGCCGCTCCCAGCCGGGTTCCTTGCGGACCTCGATGTCGGGCCAGCCGCTGCCGTCGGTGAACACCAAAACGATGGACTGCGTCTCGCGATGCACCTCGTAGGATTCCTGGCGAACCTGTTCTTCGTGCCAGGCCGACTCGTCCTGCTCGAGAATTGCGCGACGAAGCGGGTCGACATCGACCGGTCCGAGCTCCCGCAGGGGCTTCTCAATGTCCACGGAAAGAATACCCGTCAGTCAGGAACTTCCTACTCGAAGTACTTGCGGTACGTGATGCCATAGGACAAGGGACGGTTGATCGACAGTCGCGTCTGCGCCCAGCGATCGTTGAAGAACTGCTCTGCTCTTTCATCGAAGACGTTATCGACAAAAAACGCCGCGCTCCATCCGGATGCGTCTATACCGAACCGGAGGTCGGTGATGTTGTATGAATCGTGTATGCGCACCGGGTTGATGAAAATGATCGACTGAATGCCCTCGAGCGAACTCGTGGCTTCACCGTTGTACGTATGGTCGAGGCGAACGAACGGGGTGCCGCCGAGCATTTCCCCAGGCAAGGTGTACTGGACGGAGAGGCTTCCCTTCCAGTCCGGCATGATCGGCAGGCGCGTTCCGGCGGTCACCGAGGTCGGATTGTCGCTGCCTTCGAACAGCGTCGCATCCTCGGAAATTTCCGCCTCGTTCCACCCGAGCGTGGCACTCAGGTCCCAGCCGTCCGCCGGCAGCCAGCTCACATGGGCCTCGACGCCGTCCAGTTCCGCCTCGGGAAAGTTGACGATGCCGAGCGTAAATATATCCGGGTCGCTGGCCTGCAGCTGAATGCCCTCCCAGACCATGTGATAGGCGGTCGCGTTGAGCCGGAAGCGACCGCCCGCCAGGGTTGTCTTGATGCCGACCTCGTGGTTCTTCATCGTATCGGACGTGTACGCATGCAAGGGCTGTCCCGGACCGAATATGGATTGCGCCCGGGCAGCATTGGCCCCGCCGCGGCGGAAGCCCTCCGAATAGGTTCCGTACACCATGGTGTTGTCGTTGAAGTGATAGTCGAGGGTGAGTTTCGGCACGAAATCCGATTCCGACGAGGTTCCGATAAACTCCTGCCCCCCGAAACAGAAATCGACGCCGCAAGTCGGCTCGGTGCCGAGCTGGAACAGCGCCCCCTGTTTCAGGGTACGGTCAAGCTCGATGTCGAAAAACCGGCCGCCCACGGTGATGTTGAAGTGGTCCGTGACCTCGAAGCCGACCTCGCCGAAGATCGCGGTCTGCTCGATCGTCGAATCGTAGACTCCGGTGAACCAGTTGCCTCCGGATGGCGGCGCGGGCAACGGGAAGCTGGGATCGTAGGAGTATGCGAGGTAATTCAGGTAGGCGAAAGCGGGCGAGGTATCGAAATCCGTATTGCCGGAATAAAAAAGCGTATGACCTTCTTCCCGGTTGTAGAAGAAACCGACAATGCCGCTCCAGCGGCTGGTCGAATCCGAGGGCGTGCTGAGCCGCGCTTCGAAAGTCCAGCGATCTTCTTTCTCGTTGTTGAAGGCAAACGCCTGCGGATCGCCGCCGAAGTCGTAGGCAATATAGTACGGGCCGTATTTCGCTTGAAAATATTCAGCAAGTTGATTGAACGCGAACTGATAAGAAGTGGCGTCCGCCTCGTACACTGTCTCGCGGCTGAAGAACGAACCGGTTACCAGCAGATCGGCGAAACCCAGGCTGCCTTCCGCCGTCAGGGCCAGCTGATACCAGTCGTCGTCCCAGCGGTCCGTGCCGAAGCGCACCTGTTCCAGGTCGCCGATGTTGCGCCCCGCGTAGAACTGGTCGGCAAGATCGGCATCGCCGAAGCCGTCCAGTTCCTTCTTCTGCCAGATCACCGAGGCATCGACGACCCAGTTGTCGTCGAATACCGAGCGCAGGGCCAGGCGTGCGCCGGTGTTGGTCGAGGAGTTGACGTCTTCCTCGACGAACCCGGCATTGTCGAACGTCCCGCCGGGACTCTCCGAGAGTATGTTGTCTATGTATCCGGCTTCCTCCTCGACGAAGCCGACGAGGCGCAGCCCCACCTTGCCCTCGACCAGCGGAATGTTGACCATGCCGCTTACGTTGAAACCGGTATCGCCTTCGGAAATCTGGGTGGCGCCGACATCGACCCAGCTTCCGAACGCCGTGCTGTCCGGCTTGTTCGTAATAATGCGCAGCGAACCGCATTGCGATGCGTCGCCGAACAGGGTGCCTTGCGGTCCGCTCAGTGCTTCGACTCGCTCGATGTCGATAAGCCTTGCATCGGGGTTGCGGCCCGCCGCGGTTATCGGCTGTTCGTCGAGATAAATGGAAGTCGTGGAGGTGCCGCCGAAGGACAGGCCGGAAATCGTGCAACCGCGCATCAGCACCGTGGTGCCGCCGGGTTCGCGCCGGCTAAATGCGAGGCCGGGAATCTGCCCGACATAGTCGTCGAGCGTTTTGAAACCCTGCCGGACGATGTCCTGTTCGCTGAATGCGGTAATCGCGAGAGGCACATCCTGCATACTGGCTTCGCGCTTCGTCGCGGTGACGATGATCTCTTCGAGCTGCTGTTGCTGCGCCTGGGCCACCTGCGTACCGCCGCAGGCCGCCGATACCGCCACTGCGAGCGCGCTGCGATTAAAATATGGTGCGAATTCCTTGCCTGGCATCATGCTCCCCCTGTGTTTGCAGGTCGTTCATTCCACTATATGGAACCTTCAGTCGCGGAATATACACCCGGTCGCTCGTATCATTGTTTGATTCTAATCCCGAGTCGAATTGCAAAGCCAGAGTACTTCCGAATATGGATGAGGAAGGGCCTATGCTCGCCGCCATGCCACCATCAAGCGCAGCCGCATGACGACGTTGATCGCGACCTCTGTCGTTCGCGGCAGCCGGCAGGGTGAAAGCCATGGCGGTGTGTACCTTGTCGATCTGGATCGCGAGCGCGTGGTACAGACGATCGACTGGGACACTGCGGACATCGACTGGCAGGGGCGCGGCTGGGACCGTGGTCTTCGCGGCATCGCGTTCGATAGAGACAAGGTATTCATCGCAGCGAGCGACGAACTCTTCGTTTACGACCGGCAGTTTGCACGACTGGCGTCCTGGCGCTCCCCGTACCTGAAACACTGTCACGAGATCAGCCGGTACAGGCGGCGTCTTTATCTGACGTCGACCGGCTTCGATTCCCTGCTGGGGTTCGACCTCGACCGCAACCGGTTCTCCTTCGGACTGCACTTCTCCAGGGGAAACGGGGCGCTGCAATGCACGGCGTTCGACCCGATGGGTGATCGCGGGCCTCCACCGGTCAACAAGCTGCATCTGAACAGCGTGCACTGCACGGAGCGCGGCATGTACGTAAGCGGTCTTCGGGCCGGAAGCCTGCTCAAATTCGACGGCAAAACCGTCTCTGGTGTGGCGACGCTGCCCGAGGGCGCGCACAACGCCAGGCCGTTTCGCGACGGGGTGCTGTTCAATGACAGCCAGGCCGATGTCGTGCGTTTTGTTTCACCCGTTACTTCCTGTGCGTTCCCGGTACCGCGATACCGTCCGGAAGATCTTACGCACGCGGAACTCGGCGATCCGCGCATCGCGCGGCAGGCGTTCGCGCGCGGGCTTTGCGTGTTGAACGACGATCTGGTTGCGGGGGGCTCGTCGCCGTCGACCATTGCCCTGCACGATCTCAAGCGCGCGAAGACGGTGTTGACGGTGAGGTTATCGAGAGATGTGCGAAACGCGATTCACGGGCTGGAGGTGTGGCCTTTCGATTGAGGGTCGCCCGCAATGGCGGGCTCCTACAGGCCGTTCAATCCTGATCGCGTGATGTAGGAGCCCGCCATTGCGGGCGACTTTAAGATCACGTCAACGCAAAAACCGTTCGTAGCGCGGAAGCGAAGGCGCCAGCACCTCCTTCAGCTCTCCGAGCCTGTCCTCGTAGTTTTTCCAGAACCCGATCGACTTCGCATGTATCGGCTGCCGCACCTGTTCCGAACTCGCCGTCCGTACCGGACGTTCGGTTTCATAAAAGCGCAGGCACGCCTCCTCGAACGGCAACTCGCAATGTTCGAGCAACCGCCGCACTTCCGGCTCGAAATTACCGACCACCTCTTCGTACTGCATCGTAACCACCTTTCCCGGCAGCACGGCATGCCAGTGGTCCATGATGCGTTCGTACTCCAGAAAGTAGTCGCCTATATCGAGCAGATCGTAGGTAAAGGTCTGGCCTTTAGCAAAGAGTTGGCGGTAACAGGAGAGGCAGGCGTCGAGCGGATGCCGCCTGGCGTCGACGATTTTCGCGTTCGGCAGTATCAGGTGCAGAAAGCCGACCGCGGGAAAATTGTTCGGCATCTTGTCGATGAAGCGCGGTTTGCCTTCCGTGCGGTGCATGGCGGCAAGATCCAGGTATTGCTGCCCCAACGCCTCGAGGTGAGCAGTCTCCAGTTCACGCACCGCTTCCGGGTAGTTGATGCCGTCTGCCCTGTTGCGGTTCAGCGAGGTAGCCACCCGGCCGACGTAGGGCAGTTCGGAGGTACCCTCGACCATGCTGTGACTCGCGAGTATCTGCTCGATCAGTGTCGAGCCGGAACGCGGCAGGCCGATGATGAAGATCGGCGAAGGGTCGGGGTTTCCTGCCGCCGGCTTTTCCTCGAGAAAATCGGCATTGAATACCTCGATGATCGCGTCGTGCATGACTTCGGTCTGCACCGGGTCATACTTTTCCAGCATACGCTGCGTTTCGTTGCCCTGTCGGTAATACTTCCACGCACCGTCGAAGTCGCCGCGATCTTCATGCGCCTTGGCGAGTGCGTACAGGAAGTTTACCCGTGACTGGTCGGTCAGGTCTGCCTTCCCGAGGCTTTGCTCCATGGCGGCGATGTCATCGTCGGTAAGACGATAGGTCTTGAGGTTTGCGAGACTCCAGTAGCTTTCGCCGCTGTCAGGACGCAGGCGTATGCACTCGCGGTAGGCTGCAATCGCCTCCTCCTGCTCACCGACAGTCTTCAGGACATGGCCGAGCCCGAGCCGTGCGCCGGGGAACTTCGGCTGCAGTGCGAGCGCTTTCCGGTACGACTCGACGGCACGGTATGTCAGAGCGGCGGGAGCCAGTGCACCGGCCAGCTGGAAATGCGCCTGCGGATTGTCCGGTTCCAGATCGATCACTTTCCCGAAACACTCGATGGCTTCCTCTAACTGGTTCTGCTCCTTCAGCACACGGCCGAGATCGGTAAGCGCTCCGGCGAAATCCGGGGCGAGGTTAACGGCGCGTCGGAAAAGGCGCTCCGCGTCGGCATTGCGTCCGGCGGCGAGCGCAATGCGGCCCAGCATGCGCAGCGCGTCGACGTTATCCGGGTGGTCGCGCGCCACTTCGCGATAAAGCCGTTCGGCTTCCTCGAGCCGGCCTTCCTTGTGATGTTCCGCCGCGTGGGCGAGCTTTCTGCGCACCGGATTGAGGCTGAACGATTTCTCGAACGCTTCATCCGCTTCCTTGCCGAACCCGAGCATCGCCAGCGCTCTACCCAGGTTGAACCAGGCAAGCTCCAGCGCGGGATCGAGCCTTACGGCGTTCCGCAGCATATTGGCGGCCTCGGCCGGACGTTTCAGGCCGAGCAGCGCTATCCCTAAATCCTCGTGCGGTTTGGCGAAGGTCGGCGCCAGCCGGATGGTCTGCCTGAGGGACTGCTCCGCGTCCTCTAGCCGGTTCAGTTTGATGAGGACGGCGCCTCGCAACCCGAGGACGTTGACGTCACTCGGGTACTTCTGCAGCAGCGCGCGGCACAGGCTCTCGGCATGGCCGAACTCGCCGCGGTTTACCAGTTCCAGAACCTCGTCGAAGCGGCCTTTTGGTGATGAGAGTTTCGCCATGTGACATCGAGTATGCGGCATGGACGATTTCTGGAAAACTGCGGGGCGGCATAGAATGTCGAAAACGAACTATCGCCTTCCCACTTGCCGTTGCATTGCCCGGGGCCAGACCAATGACATTGAACGCACTTGTCCTTTCGTTACGATGCGCGATGCTCCTCGTCGCCGCAAGCCTCATGGCGGCATGCGGAGACGGGGCTTCGCGCGAACCGGCGCCGTCCACGGAAGCTTCGGCAATTCGATCTGCCCCCGCCGACCTCGTGTTTCAAAACGGCAGCATCTACACGGTGGATGGAGCCCGTTCGTGGGCCAGGGCCGTTGCCGTGCGGGCCGGAAGGATCGTCTTCGTGGGGTCCGATGAGGGTACCGCGGAGTTGATCGGTCCCTCGACGCAAGTGGTCGACCTCGATGACCGTTTGATGCTGCCGGGTTTTCAGGACGTGCACATCCATCCGATCGGGGGAGGCATCGAGGCAGCGGCATGCGACCTGAACGGGCTGACGACGCTCGAGGAATACCTGGAGGCGATCAGAACCTATGCCGCCGAGAATCCCGATGAAGAGTGGATACTGGGTGGCGGCTGGTCGATGTCGGTGTTCGGCCCGGGAGCAAACGCGAGCCGCAAGCTGATCGACGAGATCGTCCCGGATCGCCCGGTATTCCTGTCCTCCGCGGACGGGCATTCAGCTTGGGTCAACAGCAGAGCGCTGGAAGTTGCCGGCATCACGGCGGAAACGCCGGACCCTGCCGACGGCATCATCGACCGGGAACCGGGCGGCAGGGAACCGATGGGGAGCCTTCAGGAAGGCGCAATCTATCTCGTTCGGGCTCACGCACCGCCAGTGAACCTCGAGGCGCGCATGGCGGGCCTGCAGTATTCCATCGAAATGCTGAACAACTACGGCATAACCTCGATCCAGGACGCGAACGTCGATGAAGAAGACCTGAAAGCCTATCGCGCGCTGGACGATCGCGGCGAACTGAGCCTCAGGGTCATTGGCTCGCAATGGTGGGACAGGGAGAGGGGCACGGAGCAGATCGGGCAATTCAGGACATTGCGCGAGCAGTACACGAAGGGGCGCGTGCGCGCGACGACCGTCAAGATCATGCAGGACGGCGTCATGGAGAACTTCACGGCAGCGATGCTCGAGCCCTACGACGGCAAGGGAGACACGCGCGGTATACCGATGGTCGAACCGGAAGCACTGAAAACCGCGGTGACTGCCCTGGATGCCGAAGGATTCCAGGTGCACTTTCACGCAATCGGCGATGCGGCAATTCGCCAGTCGCTCGACGCCGTGGCGGCGGCTTTGCGAGAGAACGGCAACCTCGGTCACAGGCACCACATTTCTCACCTCGAACTCATAGATCCCGCCGATGTGCCGCGTTTTCGCGAGCTGGACGTGGTTGCGAACTTCCAGCCGCTATGGGCGTTCGCCGACAGCTACATCACCGATTTGACCGTGCCGTTCATCGGGCCGGAACGGGCACGGTGGCTTTACCCGATCGCCAGCGTTCATCGGAGCGGCGGTATGATCGCCTTCGGCAGCGACTGGTCCGTTTCTACTGCCAATCCGTTCCATGAGATCGAGGTAGCCGTTACCCGTATGGGCCCCTCCGGCGAAACGACGGAACCGTTCCTGCCGGAGGAGCGCATCGACCTGCCACTGGCGCTTGCCGCGTTCACGATTAATGCAGCGTATGTGAACACCAGCGATCACGACACGGGCTCGGTCGAAGTCGGCAAGTACGCCGACCTCATCGTGCTCGACCGGAACCTGTTCGACATTCGCCCGGAGGAAATCTCCGACACCGGTGTGTTGATGACGATGATAGAGGGGCAGGTGGTGCACGGGGACCTGGCGGAGCTGTAGCGTCGCAAGCACACGAGGCGACAAAATCAGGCCCTGCAGGAGCCCGCCATTGCGGGCGACCATTCTATGTCCGTACCCATACGCCCCATAACGCAGTAAGCTCCCGGCATGGCCGATGAAAAGAAACGGTTCCTCTTCGTCTCGATCGGTGCGTTGATCAGCGACATCGCGTGGCAGGTGGTCAAGGAAGGCCACGAGGTCAGGTACTTCATCGAGAGCGAGTCCGAAAAGTCCATCGGTGACGGCTTCGTGCCGAAGGTCGACGAGTGGGAAACGCACATCGACTGGGCCGACGTGATCGTGTTCGATGACGTTCTCGGCCTTGGCGAAAAAGCGCAGAAGCTTCGCGCGGACGGCAAGCATGTGGTCGGCGGCACGATCTACACGGACCGGCTGGAAGACGATCGCTCTTTCGGGCAGGAGGAGTTGAAGCGCCACGGCGTTTCGATCATTCCCTTCCAGGAATTCAGGGACTTCGATTCCGCCATCAGCTACGTCGAGCAGAACCCGTCAGCCTACGTGATCAAACCGAGTGGCGAGGCCCAGAACATCAAGCGCCTCCTGTTCGTCGGCAGGGAAGACGACGGCAAGGACGTCATCCACGTCCTCCAGTCGTACAAGGCCGTGTATTCCGACACCGTCAAGGTATTCCAGCTGCAGCGGCGCGTACGCGGTGTCGAAGTAGCTGTAGGCGCGTTTTTCAACGGCAAGGAATTCATGCAGCCCATCAACGTCAACTTCGAACACAAACTGCTGTTTCCGGGAGACATAGGGCCGTCGACCGGCGAGATGGGCACTTGCATGTACTGGAGCGGCCCGAACCGTATTTTCAAAGCCACGCTTGCGAAGCTGGAGGAGCGTCTCGCGACGGAAGGCTACATCGGATATATCGACGTCAACTGCATCGTCAACGGACAGGGCATTTACCCGCTCGAGTTCACGGCGCGTTTCGGCTATCCGACTATCAGCATCCAGGTGGACAGCCTTTCGATGCCGGTTGCCGATTTCCTGTCGGGCATGGCGGACGGGACACTCAGCACGTTCAAATTCAAGCGGGGCTTCCAGATCGGAGTGCGCATCGTGGTGCCCCCGTTCCCCTACACCGACCCGAAAACGTTCGAAGCGAATTCAAAAGACCGCGTCGTCATCTTTCGCCGGCCGAACTACGAAGGCATTCACATCGAAGACGTGAAACTGGTGAACGGGGAATGGCTCATCACCGGAAACACCGGGGTCGTGCTCATCGTTACGGGCCAGGGCAGTTCGGTGAAACAGGCTCAGTCACAGGCCTACCAGCGGGTCAGCAACATTCTCATCCCCAACATGTATTATCGCAAGGACATCGGCGACCGCTGGTTCGAAGACCACGACCGGCTGCATACCTGGGGATACCTGCGGGAAAGCTAGGGAAGCCCTGCACAGGTCACAATAGAGACGCTATCAGGACTTGTGCAGAGGCGCCCCAGGAGTCTGCGTGGCCAAACAGGTCCGACTTCGGCATGAATATACTTTTCGACCTCGACGGTACTCTCACGGATCCGAAGGAGGGCATCGTTGCGTCCATCGAGTATGCCCTCGCATCGCTTGGTCATTCGCTGCAGGCAAACGAGAACCTCGAACGTTTCATCGGCCCGCCGCTTCGCACCGCGTTCGGCGAACTCCTCGATACGCGGGATCTCACTGTTATCGATACCGCGGTCGACCGATATCGCGAGCGGTACCTTGAGCTGGGGATGTACGAAAACAGGGTATACGATGGCATTCCGCGAGCCCTCGAACACCTTCGTCAGTCCGGTTCACGACTCTTCGTGGCGACCTCCAAGCCGCAGGTTTTCGCCGAGAGGATCCTGGAACACTTCGATCTCGCACGACGTTTCGACGCGGTCCATGGTTGCGGTCTGGATGACACCCTGTCGGAGAAGGCCGAGCTGATTGCACACATCCTGGCGGCTGAACAACTCCACGAGGTCGATACGGTAATCGTCGGTGACAGGCATCATGACGCCTCCGGCGGGATCGCAAGCGGCATCGCGCCAGTCGGTGTTCTATGGGGTTACGGTACGCATGAAGAACTGATGCAGGCGGGAGTGTGCCGGTTTCTGCGGCGCCCGGACGAACTCGCAGGACTTGTCGCCTGAACAAGCGTTTCGCAGACGGGGCGGCCGCGACTTCGTCCGCTTACTGCCAACGATGATGCTTTCGAAACGGCGTTCCGCCGATCGTGTCTAGTATACTTGGGGCAGAGCTCGGAAACCGGAGGTCGTATGGCAGACGAAGGCGACACATCGCTGGTCGTGGCGGCACTCTGGATGGTGCTCATCAGCGTGCTGCTGTTCTTCCTGCCGGCCGTCAACGGCCTGATCGGTGGCGCTGTCGGCGGCTATAAGGCGGGTTCGGTAAAGCGCGGACTTGCTGCTGCGCTGTTGCCCGCACTGGCTGCTGGCATCGGCATCTGGGTGATCCTGGCGATCTTCAACGCACCGATTCTCGGCTTTCTGTCCGGACTGGCGTTCGGCGTGTGGGCGCTAATTTCGAGCATCGGCCTGCTGATCGGCGCGATGATAGGGGGCGCAATCGCGCCACCTCGGCCGGCCGGCAATCGTCCCTTGTAGGACACCGGCAACCGGTGGCCATCGGTCTCAGCAGGGCTGTATCATCCGCAGTTCCAATCGATTGAGGACTGCACGATGGCGTTGACGGCCGAAGAATTCGAGGAACTCACGGAGAGTTTCGACTACAACGACTCCGACAAGGACGGGATGATCGAATTTCCGGAGTTCGTGACCATGCTGAATGCGCTCGAAGCAAACGTCGGAGTCGCGGAAGCACGGGTCGGATTCAACGAAATCGACAGCGACGATGACGGCTCCATCGACCTGGATGAATTCATAGAGTGGTGGAGCGATCGCTGACCGGAAGCCTCCGGCTGCGCCTGCTCCGAACAGTCGCACAACAAGGGCGCAGATCAATCCTTATCGCGAGTTCGAAAGCGGTGCCGCCGGTAAGGCTGGTGAACATAGTACTTCGGCCGGTCGTCAAGCCGCACGTGCAGCCAGGCCACGCCGCCGCCGGCGGTGCTGAGCCAGACGGGTTCCTCTCCAAGCCGTCGGCCCATAGCCAGACTCACTTCGATCCACAACGCCTGCCGTTGCTCCTCCGGAGCGGTGCGGGCAAACGCGGCCAGATGCGTGTAGTTTGCTTCCGGCGCGAGAGGACATGGGACGACAAGTTCCGCATCGCCACCAAGGTTCGCGAAGACAGCCACGGCGGCGCTACCTGAACGGCGAAAATGCCCGGCGAATGGTGACGGGTCCGCCGCTGTAAGCAATTCCGGACTTTCGGCCAGCACGAACTCGAAGGTGCCTGACATATCGGTTGCAGTGACCGCCGGGGTCTCCCAGCGAAACGCCTCAAACGGCGCCGCGGCCAGCACGTTGCTGAATGCGGTACGGAAAGCGGCACTGTCGCGCCAGAGGCTCAACACATTGCCCCAGCGGAGCCGGCGGTCGTCGCTACGGACGAGGAACCGGATAGTTCGCTTATCCAGCGGTTCGCACGACCAGGTCCACATTGCGGCCGGACAGTCTGCTACTCGCGACCGGCGAGGTCTTCCACCACCCATTGACCGCCACGCAGCAACGAGGCTGGCGACCCGCCGGTCGTTTCCTGCACGCCGTCGCTTTCGCCAGCCGCCCGGGTGCACCGGGCGAGCACGAACGTCAGAACGGCGAAAAACCTGAAGTCGTGATTCATGTAGGCATCCTTCCTCGTGTAACGGCTGACTGCCCCCGGCGCCTGGACGGAAGTCCGAGTGCCATGGTTCATAAGGATCATACGCCGGGGCCACGATCCGGCAAGGCGCCGCGACATCGCTTGGCGCTGGTTTGATGGGTGTCCCGAATTGACCTCTCGAATTGACCTCTCATTTGATGGGTGTCCTGAATTGGCGGTATGCTCGGCACCATATGAAGAAGACGGCATACCTGCCTGGCATGTCGCGATGCGGCTGACCCGCGCGGCCGCGCCGCGTTTGCGGCCTTTCATCCGAAGCTTTTGGGTGTCCGATCGGACGTCGTCGCCGGCGCCGCTGACAAGCCGGCGGGAAAACGTATTGCCCACCGGTGATATGCACCTCGTCTTCCGGCTCTCGGATGACCCGGTGCGTCTTTTTACTCCCGATACCGCGAATCCGGAGCTTGTCGCCGGTCATGCTGTCGTCGGTGGACCGCGGGCGGCGTATTACACCAAGGACATCACGAAGCCCGCTCTGGCAGTCGGAGTGCAACTCAAGGCCGGCGCGGCCGAAGCGCTGTTCTGCGCTTCCGCGGACGAATTCGCGGGACGTCACGTCGGGCTGACAGATCTGTGGGGGCGATCAGCCACGCTCGCGCGGGATCGGATTCTCGAGGCTCGCAACCCGGAAGGGCAACTGGACGTGCTCGAGACTATCCTCTCGGAGCGCCTGCCGGAGATCAGGGCCATGCATCCTGCGGTGGCTGGCGCCCTGGAATATTTCGGGACATCGTTCAGCATTTGCGAGGCTGTCAGGCGAAGCGGCTACAGCCATCGCGGTTTCGTCGCGTTGTTCCGTAGAACCGTCGGTCTGGCGCCGAAGGCCTACACCCGTGTACTGCGTTTTCAGCGGGTGCTTTCGCAATGCGCGAAAGGGGACGTCCGCGGCGCGGCGTCCTGGGTCGACCTGGCGATGCGGGCAGGCTACAGCGACCAGTCGCATTTTATTCGTGAGTTTCGCGAATTCGCGGGGGTTACTCCGGAATACTATCGGCGTGTCGCGCCCGAGGCATCACACCACGTCGTGACCGACCTGCCGTCCTCCTGAATCCGGCGCGGGTCAGTTTTATTCAATAACACAGGGCAGGAATGCCATACCATCCGGTCCTTGTCATCGAGTCGGAGGTTCGGCCATGGTCCAGGAAATGTTCCCCTACCTTTGCGTGCGTGATGCGGCGAAGGCTATCGCGTTCTACAGCAGCGTGTTCGGCGCCGCCGAGAAACTGCGACTCGTCGAGGGCGGCGGCCGCATCGGCCATGCGGAACTCGATTTCAACGGCACCATACTCATGCTGTCGGAGGAATATCCCGAATATGGCATCAACGGTCCCGAGAAAATCGGCGGAACGCCGGTGACTATTCATCTGCATGTCGACGACGCCGACGCGGTGATCCGGCAGGCAGTCGACGCGGGCGCCACGCTCGAAAGGCCACCACAAGACCAGTTCTACGGCGAGCGCTCGGGATGCTTCCGCGATCCTTTCGGGCATCGATGGAACATCGGCCATCATATCGAGGACGTGTCCGCCGAGGAAATGCAGCGGCGTTTCACGGAGCTGACGAAGTAATTTCCGAACGGCCGGACCACATCGATTTGCGGGGCCGGACGGAAACGACCGACGGCGTTCAGTCGATGATGGCCTGGTAAACGAGCGCACGCAGTTTGCCCGTATCGTCGAGGTTGCCGGCAGGGATGAGTTGCGTCATGTAAACGACGACAAGCTCCTCGGTCGGATCGACCCAGTACTGGCTATGGTACGCACCGCCCCAGCCAAACTCACCAACCGACCCCGGCTCGCCACGGGCGCCCAGGTCCTCGACCACATAGAAGCCGAGTCCGAAACCTTCGCCCTCAGCGAAGGTGACGTCCCCGAGGTGATCGACCGTCATGAGCTCCACGGATTTCGGACTGAGGATACGTCGTCCGTCCAGTTCGCCTCCGTTCAGCAGCATCTGCAGGAATCGCGCGTAGTCCATCGCGGTCGCAAGAAGGCCCGCGCCACCCGAGAAGCTCTTGCGCGGACCGTCGACGTACGCGCCCTGGCCGGTGGAACCGCTCTCGGGCGCCCTCGCTACGCCGTCCTGCGTGGCGGCGTAGACGACAGCAAGACGGTCGCGCTTGGCATGCGGCAGGTAGAAATGCGTGTCGGTCATCCGGATGGGCTCGAGGATGCGCTCGCTTATGTATTCATCGAGCGACTTTCCCGATACGCGCTCGACGAGCACACCAAGGATATCGGTGCTGTAGCCGTAGACCCAGGCTTCGCCCGGTTGGGCATCCGCCGGCAGCTTTGCCATGCGTGCGATGGTATCGCCAATCGGCTCGTCGCGGTCTGCGAAGTACCAGCCCTGAATGCCGGCGTCGTGCCACCGATCGCTCGAAATGCCGGTGCCGTAGGCGAAGCCGGAGGTGTGGGTCAGCAGGTCGCGGATCGTTATCGGGCGCTCCGCGTCGACGACGCCGTAGCTGCCGTCTTCGCGCGGCACGGCGACGGTCGTTTCCAGGAATTCGGGCAGATACTTGCCGACGGGATCCGAAATCAGCAGCTCGCCCTCTTCCTGCAGCAGCATCACCGCGGTGCTGACGATGGCCTTCGTCTGTGACGCAATGCGGAAGATGGAGTCCCGCTGCATCTTCGCGTTTGTTTCCTGATCGCGCTCGCCGAACGCCTCGTGATATACGACCTTGCCGCGGCGCAGCACGAGAACGACGGCGCCAGCGAGCTGGTGGTTGTCGACGTATTCCTGTAACCCCGTTGACAGCCTCCTGAGGCGCTCCGATGACATCCCGACTTCTTCCGGCTGCACAACTTCCAGCGCAACGGCTGGTGCGACAGTTGCCGAAAGCAGGACGAGCAGTGGAACAACGAGGCAATTCGCGAAACGCTGCGACATGAATCTGTCCTCCCTCGATTCTTGTTGTGGCCGTAGCGTAACGCGATCCGGCGGTCGGGAGCGACCCTTGTGCCGCTTTATTGGCCGCGGATTCCTCATCTGCTTTGCGGCCAACGCCGCTACTGCCAAAACGCAACGAGTTCACGCCGCCGCGCAATACCTGCGGCCGAGCGAGTTGCCAGCCGCTTCTCTTACCGACCACGCAAAGCTTGCGTCCCGGACATCCAGCAATACACGAGCGTTCGAGGCCTTTTCCATACGCACCCGGGCGTTACTTCGCAATGGAATTTCCTATCCTTAATCCGGACTCGGGTCTCTTGACATTCTACCGGGAGCCGGCGCAATCTGACACGATCACAAGAATGGCCGGCGTACCAAAAATCGCCGGCATACCAAAAACACCTGCTGTGACTCTCGAAAGAGCATCAAGCAGGGCTGACGGTTCGATTCCCCGGCAGTGGCAAGGTCAGTGCAGGACGTCCCGTAGAGACGGGGGGACCAGAATATGCACGCAGGAAGCGCGGTGGCGGCATCGCCCGCCGGTTTAGCCAACGAGATGAAAGGCAAGCTGGCTAATCTCGCCCGAGCCCTGGGTGCGGCTTTTGTGCTGGCAATCGTTTCGCTGATCGCAACATCAGCTGCACATGCCGAGCCGTTCGCCTACGTCGCAAATCACGGCTCCAACAACGTCTCGGTGATCGACACCGCCAGCAACACCATTATCGCGACCGTGACCGTTGGTACTACCGCCAATAGTTTCCCGCTTGGCGTCGCGATCACGCCCGACGGCGCCTTCGCCTACATCACGAATCAGACCTCCGACACCGTCTCGGTGATCGACACCGCCAGCAACACCGTCACCATGACCGTGGCCGTCGGTAGTTTCCCGCAGCGCGTCGCGATCACGCCCGACGGCGCCTCCGCCTACGTGACGAATGCCCTCTCCCACAACGTCTCGGTGATCGACACCGCCAGCAACACCATCACCAACACCGTGCCCGTCGGTAGTTTCCCAGAGGGCGTCGCGATCACGCCCGACGGCGCCTTCGCCTACGTCACGAATCGCTTCTCCCACAACGTCTCGGTGATCGACACCGCCAGCAACACCGTCACCACGACCGTGGCCGTCGGTATTAACCCTCTTGGCGTCGCGATCACGCCCGACGGCGCCTTCGCCTACGTCACGAATTTCGACCAGGACAGCGTTTCGGTGATCGACACCGCCACGAACATCGTCACCACGATAGTGACCGTCAGTAGTAGCCCTATTGGTGTCGCGATCACGCCCGACGGCGCGTTCGCCTACGTCACGAATGCCAACTCCGACAACGTCTCGGTGATCGACACCGCCAGCAACATCGTCACCGCCACGGTGACTGTTGGTGTTAACCCGGAGAGTATCGCGATCACGCCCGACGGCGCGTTCGCCTACGTCACGAATTTCGTCTCCGATAACGTCTCGGTGATCGACACCGCGAGCAACACCGTCACCGCGACCGTGGCCGTTGGTGAATCCCCGATAGGTGTCGCGATCACACCCGATGCCGCAGCCGATCCCGGCGCCCTGTTGCAGCAGTTGCGCGACGACGTGACGGGCAAGGGCCCCGGAACGAGCCTGGCGGACAAGATCGCCCTGGCGCAGACCTACTTTGCGGTTCCTGACATTCAGGCCACGTGTGCGGTGCTGGACGCCTTTATCAACCAGGTCAATGTGCTGCTCAAGGTCAAAAAGCCCAGAGGTGCTACCGCACAGCT
>Ga0299913_10001413_pt1 | contig 17686 bp, 19 predicted proteins | sample RVTome_9_FD_201360 | JGI IMG/M metagenome (GOLD analysis project Ga0299913, IMG submission 201360) | Soil microbial communities from uranium-contaminated site in the Upper Colorado River Basin, Wyoming, United States - RVT155D38 (version 2) ... | reverse complement strand
AGCAGCAGAACCATGGCTAGCACGGCGAGCAGGCGAAGCCAGCGCCGGTTGTCAGTTCTCATCTCTCTCCCCCTCCAGGACGGCACGGACGGTTCCGTGAATAGTAGTGACTTACTCCTCGCCCAGATAGGCCTTTCTGACCTGGTCGTTGGTGAGGAGCACCTTGGCATCGTCGTGGAGGACGATCTCGCCCGTCTCCAACACGTAGCCGCGGTCGGCGGTTTGCAGCGCGAGCTGAGCGTTCTGCTCGACCAGGAGGATCGTGGTCCCCTGCTTGTGGATCTCGGCGATGAGCCCGAAGATCCGCTCAACGAACAGCGGGGCCAGCCCCATCGAGGGCTCGTCCAGCATCAGAAGCTTGGGGTGAGCCATGAGGGCCCGGCCCACCGCCAGCATCTGCTGCTCGCCACCGGAAAGCGTGCCGCCTGCCTGCTTCTCGCGTTCCTTCAACCGCGGGAACAGGTCGAAGACGCGATCGAAATCCTCGCTCATCGATCCGGTTCGCGTGAAAGCACCCATCGTTAGGTTCTCGCGCACGCTCATCCGGGGGAAGATCCGCCGGCCTTCGGGCACCTGGACGAGTCCCATCGCCACGATCTCGTGCGAGGGACGACCGTCGATGCGCCGCCCGTCGAAGTAGATCTCGCCGTCGGAGATGGACTTGATCCCGGAGATGCTGCGCAGGGTCGTCGACTTCCCGGCCCCGTTCCCGCCGATCAGGGTTACGAGTTCGCCTTCCTGGACGTCCATGGTGATGCCACGCACGGCCTCGATGCCCCCGTAGCGGACGTTGATGTCACGGACCTCGAGCAGCGCGTTAGCCACCGGGCGGCTCCTCGGTCGGTGCCGTCGTTGGCGGCGTGTCGGGAGCACCGTGGTGGACCGCTCCGGCGCCCAGGTAGGCCTCGATCACGTTGGGGTCTCGCTGCACCTCACGCGGCCCGCCGTCGGCGATCTTCTCGCCGTGGTCGAGCACGGCGATGCGGTCGCAGACACCCATCACGACCTTCATGTCGTGCTCGATGATCAGCACCGTGACGCCGTTGTCTCGGATCTTGCGCACGAGCCCCATCAGACCCGACTTCTCGGTGGGGTTCATCCCGGCCGCAGGTTCGTCCAGCAGTAACAGCTTGGGTTGGGTAGCGAGGGCCCTGGCGATCTCGACGCGCCGCTGGTCGCCGTAGGAGAGGTTGCCGGCCAACTCGTTCGCGTACTTGAGGATGCCGACGAAGTTGAGCATCCTCTCGGCCAGCTTCTGAGCCTCGGCCTCCTCGCGATGGAGCCGCGGGGTTCGGAAGATCGCGTCGAAGATGTTGTGCCGGTGATGTGCGTCGGAACCGACGATGACGTTCTCCAGCGCGGTCATGTTGGTGAACAAGCGGATGTTCTGGAAGGTTCGTCCGAGACCGCCTTGAGTGATCTCGTGTGGTTTCCGGAGGCGGGTCCTGAAGCCCATGGACGTGGTCTCGAGGAGGTTCCCGCCGAGGAAGGTGATGTCCCCGGACGTCGGTGCGTAGATGCCGGTAAGGCAGTTGAAGAAGGTCGTCTTCCCGGCACCGTTCGGGCCGATGAGGCCGCGGATCTCGCCCTCCTCGATCGCGAGGTCGACCTCCTTCACGGCCGTCAGACCACCGAACTGCTTCGTGACCTGTTTCGCGTTCAGGATCGTCCCGTTGGTGGCCATCACTCGCCTCCATGTTGGGCGTCGTAGAGACCCTCATCGTGAGCGGCCCCTAGCAGCTCCGCCTTGCGTCGCTTCGACGGTAGGACGCCCTGCGGACGGAAGATCATGACAACGACGAGAGCGGCACCGAAGAAGAAGAATCGATAGTCCTCGAACTCCTTGAAGACCTCAGGGAGAAGCACGACGATGGCCGCGCCAAGGATCGACCCTCCGATCGAGCCCATCCCGCCGACGACGACCATGGTGAGGATGAGGATCGACTGGATGATGCTGAACGTCGGGGGGTTGATGAAGTTGACCTGCTGGGCGTAGATCACGCCGCCGACCCCGGCCGTGCACGCGCCGATGACGAACGCCGCGAGCTTCATGCGCACTATAGATACGCCCATGGCCGCGGCGGCGACCTCATCCTCGCGAATGGCGACCCAGGCGCGGCCGATGCGTGAGTGATCCAGCATCCTGATCGCGATGATCCACAGCACGACGAAGAACAACATCAGCCAGTAGTACTTCGTATCTAAGAGGGTCCCCCACTCGAGATTGAAGTCACCTATCGTGATCGCGGGGTGCGGGATGTTGCGGATCCCGCGCGGCCCGCCCGTGATGCTGTCGAGGTTGTTGGCGACGATGCGCACGATCTCTCCGGCGCCGAGGGTCACGATCGCGAGGTAGTCGCCGCGGAGACGCAACGTCGGCGACCCCAGGATCAGACCCGCGATGGTCGCGGTGACGATGGCGGCCGGGATTATCAGCCACATGAACATGTTCCATTCCGCATCTGGGCAGTTCCCGAGGCCGAGCTGGTCGCAGCGCGTCGCCGTCTGGGCCCCGCTCAGGATCCCGGCGGTGTAGGCACCGATCGCCCAGAAGGCCACGTATCCGAGGTCCAACAGGCCGGCGAAACCGACGACCACGTTCAATCCCAGCGCGAACAACGTGAACAACGCAACGCGAGAGAGGGCACTGCCCGAGGTCGCGCGCGCGAGCCAGTCGGGGAGCTCGATGAACTCGCCGAGGAACGGCAACAGCGCGGCGATCGCTACCGCTACAAAGCCGATCAGCGGAAGGGACCACTTGCTGTTCTCGTCGATCTTCTGCCGGAACGGACCCCACCAACGCGTCACGGGAGCCAAGGTGCTCGCCACCGCTCGCCGAGCGCCACCCATCGCAGCGCTACGCGACTTGCGCATCTGCTCGCGGCGCTGGGCGATGGTCCGGCCCTCGCGAGCGCCTTCGCGCTGCGCATCGGTCTCTTCCGGCTCTTGCTTCTTGTTCACGGGAGGTTGGTCTGACATCAGGTCGCCTCGCCGAGTATGCCGGTGGGACGGAACAACAGGACCAGGACGAGCACGACGAACGCGGTGACGTTCGTCCACTGCGATCCGAAGCACGGCACCGAGTAAGCCTCCACGAGGCCGAGCAACAGGCCGCCCAACATGGCACCTCGGATGTTCCCGATGCCGCCGAGGACGGCCGCGGTGAACGCCTTGATGCCGGGGAGGAAGCCGACGAACCAGAAGGCAGGAGCACCCGGGAGGATCGCCGAGTAGAAGAAGCCGGCCGCGCCGGCCATCAGACCTCCGACGAGGAAGGTCACGACGACAACACGATCGATGTTCACGCCCATGATGGACGCGGCCTCGGCATCCTGCGCGACCGCGCGGATCCCCCGGCCAAGTTTCGTCTGGTTGACGAACCGATCGAGGATGAACAGCATCACGCCCGCCGCGATGATCACGATCAGGTGCTTGTTGCTGAACGAGGTCCCGAAGATCGAGAACACCTGGCTGCGCTCGATGATCGAGGGCACCGTCTGGGGGTTGGGGCCCGCGATCCCGGGGAGCGGGATCGGTCCGAGGTAGTGGCTGCCGTCCATGAGAACGAAGAGGTACTGGATGAACAACGAGGCCCCGATCGCGCTGATCAGGAACGACAGGCGAGGGGCCCCTCGCCGCCTCAAGGGCCGATAGGCGAAACGCTCCACCGCGAGCGCCGTCAGGCCGGACGCGAGCATGGCCGGGATGATGGCGCCGATCATGAGGACGACGATGCCGAAGCCTTCGGGCATCTGCTCGACGCCGTACCAGTTCCGGAGTGAATACAGCGTCGCGAAGGTCGACACCATGAAGACCTCGGAGTGCGCGAAGTTGATCAGCTGCAGCACGCCGTAGACCATGGTGTAGCCCAGAGCGATCATCGCGTAGATCGATCCCAGGGTCAGACCATTGCGCGTCTGCGCCCAGAACTGATCCGCTATATCAGTGAAGCAGTCCACTTAGTCCCCGCGGTTAGGTGGATACGACTCGAAGCCGGTGCAGAGATACGACGGGGCAGGCACAAGGCCTGCCCCGTCGTATCAACTTTGCCTCTTACTAGAGACCCACCTCAGCGGCGCTACCGAGCGGGCTGATCTCCCCGTTCTGAACCTCGTAGAAGTAGAAGAGGTTCTCGGGAGCCTCTTCGAGCGCAAGCAGCTCGTGGTTGTCGGCGAACGCGTACTCCTTCGCCACACCCTGGAACGGCTCGTCGGCAAGGCCGTCGAGGAAGCTCTTGATCGCCTCGCGCGCGTCCTCAGCCGAGCAACCTTCACCGCAGGACTCGAGGCCGGCACCGATCAGGCTGGCGACGTCGTAGCCCTCGGCCGCGTAGACCGGGACGCCCGATGCTTCGCCGCCTACCTCGTCGTTGTACTTCTGGATGAAGTCACCGGAGATGTTCGTCGGCGCGATCAGCACGACGTCGCTGACGTTCCCGGCCAGCTCGGTGAAGGTCGACGACAGCGAGCCGTCGGCCGACGCCAGCTGGATGTCCAGACCCGCGTCGCGAGCCTGCTTCGCGATCTTGCCGAAGTCTGCGTCGTAACCGCCGAAGAAGAACGCCTCGGCGCCGGACGACTCGACCGCGGAGATGAGCGCGGAGTAGTCCTCCTGGCCGGATTCGATGCCCTCGTAGCCGACGATCTCGACGCCACCATCCTCGGCCGTGTCGCGGACGGTCTCGGCCAGAGGCTGGCCGTACTCCGACTTGTCGTGTCCGACGAACAAGCTGGCGGGCTGCAGCTCACTGGCGATGTACTGGCCCATGAAGCCACCCTGGCCACCGTCGTTACCGATCGCGCGGTACCAGTAGTCCCAACCTTCTTCACCAAGAGCGACGTTGGTGGCTGCCCCCGTCACGAACGGGATCGCCGATTCGTTGTAGGTGTCGCCGGACGCGGCCGACTCACCCGAGAACTGCGGACCGATCACGGCCACCGTGTCCGGGTCGGAGACGACCTCCTCGACCACGGTCGGGGCGTTGTCCGGCGAGCCCTGCGTGTCACCACGCTCGAGCGTGATGTTGTACGGGTACGACTCGTCCGCGTTCAGCTCGTCGATCCGGAGCTGCGCGCCCTGGAAGGACGGGATCACGAGATAGTTGAAGGGTCCCGACAGGGCTCCCTGGAACCAGACGCTTACGTCCGTCTTCTCTACTGCGCCGCCGTTACCGCCACCGGGATCGTCATCGTCACCGCCGCAGGCGGCTCCCAGCAGCGAAAAGACCGCCACCATGGCGATCAGAAGCATCAGCTTCCTGTTCCTCATCCACTCCCCCTTGCTCCAGACAAACGAACTTCCCTGTGGACAGACAGGGTGAATCCGACGAACGACTCGTCGGCGGCTGCGAATATTACCTACCGACCTCAAGTAAGCCAAGGTCTGGAAGGCAAAAAGCGCAATCGCCCGAGGAGACCCCGGACAACCCCCCGTTTCCGCTCCTACTACCCTAATAGTTCTCGCGCCCTAGTGCCCGAGGATCTCCTGGGCCACGTCCTTCATGGGGCGCCGCTGATCCATGGCCTGCTTTTGGATGTGACGGAACGCCTCGGCCTCGCTGAGGCCCTTCTCGTCGATCAGCCTCCCCTTCGCCCTGTCGACCACCTTGCGGGTCTCCAGCTGCTCCTCCAGGCTCTCCGTCTCCCCCTTCAGCGCCTGGAGCTGGGCATAACGAGCCAGAGCGATGTCGATCGCGGGCATGAGATCTGATTTCTGGAAGGGCTTGACCAGGTAGGCCATGGCGCCCGCGTCGGCGGCGCGCTGGACCAGGTCCCTCTGGCTGAAGGCCGTGAGGATCAGGACGGCGCCCAGGTTCTCGTCCCGGATCCGCTCGGCGGCCGCAAGTCCGTCCATCCCGGGCATCTTGACGTCCATGATGATCAGGTCGGGCCCGTGCTCGCCGGCGAGCCGGATCGCGGCCTCGCCGTCGGAGGCCTCTCCCACGACCTCGAAGCCCTCCTCCTCGAGCATCTCCTTGAGGTCGAGGCGGATGATCGCCTCGTCCTCCGCCACCACCACGCGGGTTGCCATCTAGGAGGTGGGGGGCATCGCGAGCATCCGGTCCAGGAGCCGGTCCTGCTCGAGCTGCAGCTCGGCGATCTGCTTGGTGACCCGGTCCCTCTCTGCGACCAGGCGCTCGTGGTCGTCGCGGGCGACGCGGAACTCCCGGTCGGCGAGCGGCGTCTCGGCCACCAGCATCCTGGTCTTGGCCTCCTCGAGCACGTCCATCTGGAAGAGCAACTGCTCCTCGACGATCCGGAGCTCCTCGCGGGCCTTGTCGATGCGTTGCGAGAGAAGGGACAGGGCGCGTTGGATATCCATGGGCCGAGCAGTATAGGTCTGGAAGGGGCAGGCGAGCCGTGGCGTTCTATCCTCGAGAGAACCGGGCCGCGGTGATGGAACATGGCAGACATGATGGATTCAAAATCCATTGCCCTCACGGGCGTGTGGGTTCAAATCCCACCCGCGGCACCCTGTGATGTCGCGGGGCATCGTGGACGGTTGTCGCGGCCTAGTGGACACCCGTCCGCTCAGACCCTGCGCACCGCTCCCGACGGCTCGGAACCGTCAGTCGAAGATGCGGCGGCGGGTTACCTCTACTCGCAGCGCGACGCGGTAGTCCTGCGCGAAGTCCTCCAGCGAGCCTGAGATCGCCTCCATGCGCGGCCCGTACTTGACGACGTATGGCTCGAGCTCGTCCGCGCGGGGAGCCTCCTCGTCGATGACCGCGCGGCCCTCGATCGTCGCGACGTCGCTGCCGGTCCCGTCCTGCTCCAGGGCGAGCGAGACGCGCGGGTTGGCGAGGATGTTGCGGACCTTCTGTTGCCCCCGGCGGCTGTAGATCAGGAACGACCCGTCGTCCCACACGAACCAGACGGGAGAGGTCTGTGGCTGACCGTCGTGGCGAACGGTCGTCAGCCAGACGATGATCTCGCTTGCGAGCTTCTCGGCGAACCGTCGCTCGTCCATGGCGCTACCCGGGGTAGACGTGCTCCTGAAGGGCGGGCCCCGGCCACATGGCTGATGCCTGCGCCGCGAGGAGCCCTTCGAACTCCACGGCGGGAAGTGCGGGGCTGAAGAATTGACCCTGACCGGTCGTGCACCCGAGGGCGATCAACTGCTTCACCTGCTCGTCGGTCTCGATGCCTTCGGCGATCGTCTGCATGCCGAGGGTCTCGGCAAGTTTGATGATCGCTCGAGCCAGGGCGGAGTCCTCCGGTCCCTGAGCCACGCCGTCGGTGAACGACTTGTCGATCTTGACGACCCCGACGGGGAACTCGCGCAGGTAGCCCAACGAGCTATAGCCCGTACCGAAATCGTCGATCGCGAGGTGCACGCCGGCCTTGCGGAGCTCGGTGAGCTTCCCGACCGTCACCTTGGTGTCGCGCATCAAGATGCTCTCGGTGATCTCGAGCGTCAGGCTGGAACCCGCGATGGGCGCGTTCGCAGTCGCCCGGTTGACCACCTCGACTATGTTCGCCTCCTGAAGCTGGCGTCCGGACAGGTTCACGCTGATCTTGAAGTCGGCGTCGAAGGTCATCTGCCAGTGGTTGGTCTGGAGGCATGCCTCTTCCAACACCCAACGACCGATGTCGAGGATCAGACCCGTCTCCTCCGCGAGGGGGATGAACTCGATCGGGGGGATGAAGCCGCGGATCGGATGCTCCCAGCGAAGGAGCGCCTCGGCCCCCACGATGCGACCGGTTGCGAGCGAGATGAGGGGCTGGTAGTGGAGCGAGAACTCGCGCCGTTCTGCGGCGGTCTGCAGCTCGGTCTTGAGGTCGAGCCTCGCAAGCACGCCTTCGTGCATGCCGATGTCGAAGACCTCGTAACGGCTCTTCCCCTTGGCCTTGGCCGCGTACATCGCGACGTCCGCGTTGCGCAGGAGCTCCTCGGACTCCTCCTGGCCGTAGGAGATCGCGATCCCGACGCTGCCGTGGACGAAGACCTCTTTGTCGTCGATGACGAGCTTGCCGGTGAAAGCGCGGAGGATCCTCTCTGCGACGTTCAGCGCGTCCCGCCGGCCGCGCATGTCCTCGACCAGTACGGCGAACTCGTCGCCACCCAAGCGGGCCGCGGTGTCGGCCGGACGCAGGCAGGTGCGGATGCTCTGGGCGACCGAGATCAGAAGCTGGTCTCCAGCCGCGTGCCCGAGGCTGTCGTTGACGGTCTTGAAGTCGTCGAGGTCGATCAGCAGCACCGCGAGGGGCTTGTGGTCGCGGCCCTGACGAGCCATCGCGTGAGCCAGCCGGTCCTGGAACAGCGAGCGGTTGGGCAAGCCCGTGAGCGTGTCGTGGAAGGCCTGGTGGCTCAGGTCCTCCTGGTTCTCCTGCAGGGCCGCCGCCATCGAGTTGAACAGCTCGATCACCTCGCCCATCTCGTCCGAGCGAACCAGGGGGAGGCGGAACTCGAGGTTCCCCGTCGCGAAGTGCTCGGCTCCCTTCTTCAGCTCCTTGAGCGGGCGACGGATCGCCCGGGACACCATGACGCTCGAGAGCAGGACGGTGCCCAGCCCGAAGAGCATCAGGACGCCGACCCGGAAGGTCAGGGCCTGTGACTCCTGCTCGGCCGCGTCGAGGCCGTCGGAGACGAGGTTCGACGCGGGATCGGACTGAACATGCGAGAGGCCGGTGGAGAACGAGACGATGGCGAACAGCCCTGCGGCGAAGAGGAAGGTGAGCATGCACAACAGAGCGAGCGTGAGCCGGAAATGCAGCGACAGCCGGTCCCCGAAGAACCGGCTCCTTCGCTTGGGCTCGCTCGCGTCGTTCATCACGTTTCTATCGGTACTTACAGGGTCTACATCGACTAGGGAATAGTGCGTAGCCCGATGTGAGTATCCGGCGTCTAGCCCGAACGAGCTGTGCCGTGCCCCGAGGTGACCAGCGAGCTCGTAACGAAAGAACCCGGCTCTGGGAGCCGGGTTGGTGGGTGCGGTCGGGAGCCGGGGTCCAGGTCACGGACGCGGTCTGCGGCCCTTCTGGATCCTGATCTGCCTCACGGCATCCTCCCCGGCTACGTGGGTCGACACTCTCATGTATCGGCTTCTCAACCCGGATTTGTAGCTCGCTTCGCTACGCATTAATGCCCAACTTGGAGACGTGTTAACCGGGCGCAGGGTTGTCCAGGGCTGCCCTGATGCCCTCGAGGAAGGCGGCCGCGGCCGCCGGTCCGCCCTCGTCGAGCCGCACGACCACCGCCGAGCCGATCACGACCCCATCGGCCACGCCCACCGCGGCGCGGGCCTGGTCCTCGTCGGAGACCCCGATCCCGACCAGAACGGGGACGTCGGTGGCCGCCTTGCAGGCCGCGGCGACCCGTGCGGCCCGGTCGGACAGCGACTCGCGGGTGCCGGTCACCCCGAGCGTCGAGACGGCGTAGACGAAGCCCGTCGCGGTGGCCACCAGGCGGGCGACCCGATCCGGCGACGACGTGGGCGCCACCAAGGGGACCCATGCGAGGCCGCGGGCGGCCGCCGCAGAGCGAAGGGTGTCCGATTCCTCCAAGGGCAGATCCGGGACGATCAGGCCCGCGATGCCGGCGGCGACGCAACGGTCGCAGAACGCCTCCTCCCCCAGCCGGTGGATGGGGTTGTAGTAGGTCATGGCCAGCCGGGGGGTCGCGGCGCGCGGACTTTCCCCCACCAGCGCCACCGCGTCGAGGGGGCCGGTCCCGCCACGCAGCGCTCGCTCGGCGGCGGCGGCGATCACCGGTCCGTCCATCAGGGGATCCGAGAACGGAAGGCCGACCTCGACGGCGTCGGCTTGGGCCTCGACGGCCACCAGAGCCGCGGGGAACGAAGCGCGGTCGGGTCCGCCGCCCACCAGGTAGGGAACGAGGAGCTTGCGCCCTCCGGTCGACCGGGAGCGCAGATGCTCGAGCAGGGCCGTCACTTCTGCCGGAGCTCGGCGACCGTCGCGACGTCCTTGTCTCCCCGGCCGGACAGGCCGAGGAGGACGGTCCCGGTGGGAGACGAACTGAGGAGGTGGCCGAGCGCGTGCGCGGGCTCGAGAGCGGGCAGGATCCCCTCGGTCCGGGCCAGGGTGCTGAAGCCCTCCAAGGCCTCGGCATCCGTGACCGACACGTAGGTGGCCCTTCCCGTCGACGCGAGCCACGCGTGCTCCGGGCCCACGCCCGGGTAGTCGAGTCCGGCCGAGATCGAGTGCGCCTCTGAGATCAGGCCCTCGTCGTCCTGCAGCAGGAGACTCCTGGCGCCGTGAAGGACCCCAGGCGAGCCTTTCGTGAGCGACGCTCCGTGGCGGACGCCGTCGCCCCCCGCCTCGACCCCCACGAGCTCGACCCCCTCGTCGCGGTAGAAGGCACGGAACAACCCGATCGCATTACTCCCTCCTCCGACGCACGCTACGACGGAGTCCGGAAGCGCGCCGGCGGCCTCGATGATCTGAGCGCGCGCCTCGGTGCCGATAACCGTCTGGAGGGTGGCCACGAGCTCGGGATAGGGATGGGGCCCGACCACCGACCCGATCACGTAGTGCGTGTCCTCGACGTTGGTGACCCAGTCGCGCAGGGCCTCGTTGATCGCGTCCTTCAAGGTCGCGGTCCCGGCCTCGACCGGTACGACGGTCGCGCCGAGCATCTCCATCCGCACGACGTTGAGATGCTGTCGCCGGACGTCCGTCGCCCCCATGTAGACCACGCAGGGAAGCCCGAAGTAGGCCGCGGCCGTCGCGGTAGCGACCCCGTGTTGGCCCGCTCCCGTCTCGGCGATCACGCGCTTCTTGCCCATCCGGCGTGCCAGCAGGACCTGGCCCAGGGTGTTGTTGATCTTGTGCGCGCCGGTGTGAGCCAGGTCCTCTCGCTTCAGGAAGATCCGCGCCCCGACCTCCTCGGACAGGCGGTGGGCCTCGTACAGAGGCGTGGGTCTGCCGACCACGTCGCGGTAGAGAGCATCGAGCTCCGCCACGAAGCCGTCCTCCGCGCGCGCCGCCTCCCACGCCCTCTCGAGCTCGTCCAGGGCCTCCATCAAGGTCTCCGGGACGTAGCGCCCGCCGAACTCGCCGAAGCGACCGTGCCTGTCCGACAGCGGATCTTCGAGCATCACTGTCCCCTCAGGGCGCGTAGGGCGGCCGCCGGATCGTCCGAGGTGACCAGGCTCTCTCCCACCAGCACGGCGTGGGCCCCGGCGTCGGCCAACCCTGTGACCTCGCTCCTAGTGGAAACGCCGGAGAGGGCGACGACCACCACGCCGTCGGGCAGCATCGGTGCCAACTTGGCGGTCCGGTTGACGTCGACCTCGAAGGTGGACAGGTCCCGGTGGTTGATCCCCACGAGGTCGGCCCCGACGTCGAGGGCGCGCTCCACGTCGGCCTCGTCGTAGACCTCGACCAGCGCGTCCATGCCGAGCGAACGCGCCAGGTTGGTCAACCCGGCCAGCCCGTCCCCCACGACCCGCGCTATCAGGAGGACGCAGTCGGCGCCCTCGGCGCGGGACTCGAAGATCTGCCACGGGTCTATCAGGAAGTCCTTGCGCAGAACGGGGAGTCCCGCCTCACGGGCTCCCGCCAGGTCGTCGAGCGAGCCTGAGAAGTGGTCGGGCTCGGTGAGAACGCTGAGTGCCGCCGCCCCGCCCGCGCGATAGGCCGCGGCCACCTTGCGAGGATCGAGGTCGATCGCCAGGTCGCCCTTCGAGGGAGACCGTCTCTTTATCTCGGCGATGACCGCCATCGGCTCGCGCACCAGGGCCCGACGGAAGCCGCGGGGAGCCTCGGCCGACGCAACGCGTTGCTCCAAGACGTCGTCGGTCACCTTCGTGCGCGCCTCGTCCAGCCGCCTTGCGGTCGAGGCCAGGATCTCGTCGAGCAGCGACATGCGCCGAACCCTAGAGGTCGCGTAGGTAGGCGAGCAGCACCTCGGCGACCTCGTCGGCGCCTCCCGAGGCCACCGCGTGCTCGAGCCCCGCCGCCTGGAAGACCTTTGTTATCTCCAGGAGCGCCGGGGTGATGGGGTCGGTCAAGGGACGCGCCGGTTCCATGCCGAGGGCGTGGGCAACCTCGTTGAGCTCGACGCCCTGGGGGCCCAGCGAGGAGAAGCCGCCGCCGTCGATGATGGAAGGGGTGACCGCGGGAGGCATCTCGTCCGCGTCCAAGAGGAGGTTCACGAGCCGGCGGGAGCCCAGGTGGCCCCCCTCACTTTCGCTGTACTCGGCTCCCAGCGCCACGAATTGCACGTGATGATCCGGCTCTACGACGCGCAGTGCCCGCGCGATCTCGAGGAACAGCCCCAGATCGGCGCCCTGGGGCGGCACGTTGGGCGTGTTGTCGTACGGGATCGCGACCACCGCGCCGACCGGGTCCCCACCGGGAGGGAGCGCGACGACGTTCGTGGACCTCACCAGGTCCCCGACCGGGACGGGTTCGAGCTTCACCGCGTACCCCGCCTGCTGGAGGTGGCCCGTGATGTAGCTGGCGGCGGCGAACTCCTCCTGCGATCCTGCGTCGCGCTTCGACAGGTCGCCGTCGAACTCGCGCCCGTGGCTCGCGACGACGTCCGAGCGGATCTCCGGTGGGCCGGAGGGGGGTGGCAACTCGCCGACCTCGCCGTTCCCGGTGCAGGCCGCGACCGCCAGGCAGGAAAGAAAGAGGGCTCTGCGCACCCACTTAGTATCCCGGCCATGTCCGAACGACCGATCTCCTGGATGACCCTGTCGAAGGGAACCCCCGTCGTCGCGTCCGACGGTGAGGAGATCGGGAAGGTCGGATCCGTGGTCGCCGACGAGGAGAAGGACATCTTCTCCGGACTCTCGATCACGGCCGGATTGTTCGACAAGGACCGCTTCGTGCCGGCCGAACTCGTGTCCACGATGACCGTGGACGAGGTGCGGGTGTCGCTGAGCTCTCAAGAGGCGGAGGCCCTCGAGCCCTACGAGGACTGAGGAACGCTCGCCTCGATGCGAGCGGCAGCATCTACGGCGGTGAGCAGGGCCTGGGCCTTGCTTCGGGTCTCCTCGGCCTCGGCCTCAGGGTCGGAGTCGGCCACGATGCCGGCACCCGCCTGAACGTAGGCCTTGCCGCCGGTCGCGACGATCGTTCGGATCGTGATGCACGTGTCCACGTTGCCCGACAGGTCGAAGTACCCAACCACGCCGGCATAGGGACCGCGCTTCGTGCGCTCGAGGGAATCGATGATCTCCATCGCCCGGACCTTCGGCGCCCCGGACACCGTGCCCGCCGGGAAGCACGCGGTGAGGGCGTCGAACGCGCTGCGGTCCGGCCGCAACCGACCCGACACGCTGGAGACGATGTGCATGACGTGGCTGTAACGCTCGATCACCATCAGCTCGTCGACCGTGACGGTCCCGTACGCCGCGACGCGGCCCACATCGTTGCGCGCCAGGTCCACCAGCATCACATGCTCCGCTCGCTCCTTCTCGTCCGCGAGTAGCTCGCGCGCCAGCGCGTCGTCTTCCTCGTCGGTGGCTCCCCGGCCGCGGGTCCCCGCGATGGGCCGGGTGATGACGTGATCGTGCTGCACCTTGACCAGGGGCTCGGGCGACGACCCGGCGATCTCGAGGTCGTCGCCGAAGCGGAGGAAATACATGTATGGACTCGGGTTGATCGTCCTCAACACGCGATAGGTCCCGAAGGCGCTCGCCGCGAGGTCCATCTCGAAACGCCGAGAGGGCACGACCTGGAAGATGTCGCCCGCATAGATGTGCTCCTTGCAGGTCGCGACCCAGCGCGCGTAATCCTCGTCGCCGACCGGCGAGCTTGCACTCGCCACGACGTCGAGCCCGATGGGCAGCGAGGGCATCCCCAGGGGCCGCGTCAGCCTCTCGACGGTCTCGTCGCAGCGTGTGACGGCATCGTCGTAACCACCGGGGTCGGTGGAGGCCACGTTGGTCACGACGAACGCCTTCTGGGCGAGGTGGTCGAAGATCACCAGCGTTCGCGTCAGCATCAGCGCCAGATCCGGCAGACCGAGATCGTCGGGGGGAGCCGCGGGGAGTCGCTCCAGCTCGCGCACGCAGTCGTAGCCGATGTACCCGACCACTCCTCCGTGGAACGGGGGAAGGCCGTCGATCTCGGGCGCGCGCAAGGTGTCGAGGAGCCGGCGCACGTAGGCCAGCGGCGGCTCTGCATCGGCGGGACGGACGGTGACGTCCCCCTCGACCTCGACCCGGCCCCCTCTCGCCGTGACCACCGCGAGCGCGTCTCCTCCGACGAACGAGTACCGCCCCCACCTCTCGCCCCCCTCCACGCTCTCCAACAGGAAACCGTTGGGGCGCGGATCGAGCCGGAGGTAAGCGGCAACCGGGGTCTGCACGTCGGCCAGCACCTCGCGCCACACGGGGACCACCGGGAAGCGCGCGGCCAACGACTCGAACGTCGAGCGGTCGGGCTTGTGCTCGATCACTCCGCGAGGAAGGACCGGTAGAAGCAACTCCGTTCTCCCGTGTGACACGCGGGCCCGTCGGCCTCGACCAGGTACAGGACCGCGTCCGCGTCGCAGTCGTAGCGAACGTCGACCACGCGCTGGACGTTGCCGGAGGTCGCCCCCTTGTTCCAGTACTCCGATCGCGACCGGCTCCAGAACCACGTCGTCTTGGTCTCGAGGGTGCGCTTGACCGCCTCGGCGTCGACCCACGCAAGCATCAACACGTCGTGTGCGCGCGCGTCCTGGACGACGGCGGGGAGCAGCCCGCGGTCGTCGAAGGTGAGGTCTTCGGGCTTCACGGCCCGGTGGTCACGGCGTCAGGTCGTACGGGAACGGGTCGGTGAAATGCTCGACGCCGTCCTCCGCAACCATGACCGTGTCCTCTAAGCGGATCCCACCGATGCCGCCGAAGTAGAGGCCCGGCTCGACCGCGATCACGTCGCCGACCTGAAGCTCGTCGAAGCGGCGGCCCATCGAGGGCCGCTCGTGAACGGCGAGGCCGACCCCATGCCCGAGCGAATGGAAGTAGCCCTCCCGCAGAGGCTCATCGCCGCTGTGGTTGAGCTTGGTGGGATAGCCGTGCGACTCGAAGTACTCGCACACCTTCTTGTGGGCGTCGTTGCGCCCCGGCTTGAGGTGTTCGAACGCGATGTCGAGAGCCGCGCGCACGTGCCGGTGCAAGGCGAGGACCTCGTCCGAAGGGTCTCCCACCACGAAGGTGCGGGTCATGTCGGAGTACACGCCGGTCCGGCGGTCGCGCGGGAAGCAGTCCACGATGATCGTGGTATCCGGCGCGATGGGTCCCATCCCGGGATCGTGCGCGTCGAGGCACTTGTCCCCCACCGAGATCAGGATGTCCTGGCTCTCGGCACCTTGGGACAGGAGTTCGCCCGACATCGCCTCGCGCACGAGCTCGCAGGTGAGGATCTCGCCCTCGAAGCGGAGCCGGCCTCCGTTGGTGCGCTCGGCGTCGCGGAACATCCGAGCGGCCGTCATCATCGCGGTCTCGGCCGCGCGCTGGGCGCGTTCGATGCCCTCGAGCTCCCACGGCGTCTTGCGGCGTCTGCGGTCGACCCACTCGTCGGGATCGACATCCAGGACGACCCCCCGTTCGCGGAGGTAGTCGGCCACCGCCAGCCGGAACGAGGGCGGGACGACCACCTTGTTGGTGCCGAGCTCGTTGAGGGCCCTGACGACGACCTCGGGACCGATCAGATGGGTCGGAACCGAAGGATCCTTGTCGAGATCCTCGGACCCGAACCTGGTCACCGGCCAGAACTCGTCCACCACGTCCTCGCGGCGCTCGAAGATCGCCTGCTCGAGCATCGAACCGACCACGATGCGACGGCCTTCGTGTTCGATGAAGGCGAAGGGGTCGCCGATCGACTCGCCGATCTCGTGACGCATCTCGTAGCTGCGCAAGCAATCGTCGTAGAGCAGGAAGGTCGTCATGGAGCGGGCATCCTAACGGTGATACCCCTGGACTCGAGCGCCCTCTTCGCATCGAGAACGCTGAACGTCCCGAAGTGGAACACCGACGCGGCCAACGCCGCCTCCGCCCCTCCCCGTTCGGGATCGACCGCGTCGGCGAGATGCTCGGGTTCCCCCGCGCCGCCGGACGCGATCACGGGTACGCCCACCTCATCGGACACCGCGCGCGTCAGTTCGAGGTCGTATCCGTTGGTCGTCCCGTCCCGGTCCATCGACGTCAGCAGGATCTCGCCGGCCCCCAGCTCCGCGAGCATGCGGGCCCAACGGACCGCCTCCAGACCCGTCGGGGTGCGCCCTCCGTTGACGAAGACCTCCCACGAGATGTCGCCGCACGCGACCTCACGGCGCCGTGCATCGATCGCGGCAACGATCGCCTGGCTGCCGAACGTTTCCGCCGCCTCGCGGATCAGCGTTGGCTCTTTCACCGCGGCCGTGTTGATGGCCACCTTGTCGGCTCCGGCGGCAAGCAGCCGCCGCACGTCGTCTACCGATCGAACGCCCCCGCCGATCGTCAAGGGGATGAAGACGCTCTCCGCGGTCCGCGTCGCGACGTCGAAGATGATGTCGCGACTCTCGCTGCTCGCGGTGATGTCGAGGAACACGATCTCGTCGGCGCCCTCCTCATCGTAGCGAGCGGCCAGCTCGACCGGGTCGCCGGCATCGCGGATGTTCACGAAACGCACGCCCTTCACCACGCGACCCTTGTCGACGTCGAGGCATGGAACGATCCTCTTGGCGAGCACCTTTATGGCTCTACGAGGGGTTCCTCGTAATCCTCGGGCCGGCCCGCGACCTCGTCGGCCGCGAGGTTCGCCTCGCCTATCGAGAACTTGTGCTCGTAGAACGCGCGGCCGATGATGACCCCGGTCACGCCGCTCCGGTACAGGCCCGTCACCCGCCGCAGATCGTCGAGCGAGGCGACCCCTCCGGACGCGATGACGGGGCGGTCGGTTGCCTCGACGACGCTCAGCAGCCCTTCGAGGTTGGGACCGGTCATGGTCCCGTCCCGGTTCACATCGGTGTAGATGAACGCACTGACGCCGGCTTCGTCGAACAGCTTCACGGCATCCAGCAGCGGCATCCCCGTCCCCACCGTCCAGCCATGCGACGTGACCTCACCGCCCCGGGCATCGAGCGACACGGCGATCCGGGGACCGAAGCGCTTGCACACGTCGCGCGCGCCCGCTTCATCTTCCAGCGCGAAGGTCCCGAGCACGACTCGGTTCGCGCCCGCGTGCAGAAGCTCCTCGACGTCCTCGGCCGAACGCACTCCCCCGCCGGCCTGCACCGGGCACGTCGAACTCCGCACCGCATCGATAACCAGTTCTCGGTTCGCGGCCACCCCGGTCTTCGCTCCATCGAGGTCCACGATGTGCAACCAGCGCGCGCCGGCCGAAGAGAATCCGATCGCGACCTTCACGGGGTCATCGGAGTAGACGGTTTCCGTCCCGAAGCGGCCTTGGAGAAGGCGAACGCACTTGCCGTCGGAGATGTCGACCGCGGGGTAGACGGTGAAGTTCACGAGGACGTGACCCAACCTTCCAGTAGACGGATCCCGGCGCGGCCGCTCTTCTCGGGGTGGAACTGGACGCCGAGGATAGGTCCCCGTTCGACCTGCGCCGCGAAGCGGTCGCCGTGCTCGCACCAGCCCGTGACGATCGAAGCATCGGCGGGATGCACCGCGAAGGAGTGGTCGAAGTAGTAGTGCTCGCCGCCCGGGGTGACCTGGTTCCATCCGATATGCGGGACGGTCACGGTCGAGGGAAGCCTGGTGGCCTTGCCCGTGAGGATGCCGAGGCCG
>Ga0299913_10001412_pt1 | contig 17688 bp, 14 predicted proteins | sample RVTome_9_FD_201360 | JGI IMG/M metagenome (GOLD analysis project Ga0299913, IMG submission 201360) | Soil microbial communities from uranium-contaminated site in the Upper Colorado River Basin, Wyoming, United States - RVT155D38 (version 2) ... | reverse complement strand
GTAGCGTCTGCCCGACTCCAGGGTCCGTCGCGCGTCGGCGCCGGCTGGCTGGACGAGGAGCGGGACCCACGCTCCAGCGGGCGTGCTCGATTCCTGGCGGAGGTTGCGCACCCCGCGGACGAGGGCCGACAGGTGCTCGAACGCCTCGTCGGCCTCCGGATCCGATCCGCCGACATTCGGCCAGGACGCCGTCACGAGCAGCGGCTCGTGGGCCGTCGCCCGCGGCTCCGCCTCGCCGAGCGCCTGCCAGATCTCCTCGGTGACGAAGGGCATCAGCGGGTGGAGCAGGCGCAGGAGCGTTGCGAGGCCATCGGCGGCCGCACGCCACGTGGCGGCACGGTCGGCGTCGGCGTCGTCGTCGCGCCGCAGGTCGACCTTTGCCATCTCCAGGAACCAGTCGCAGTAATCGCTCCAGGCGACGTCGTAGACGGTCGCCGCATACCCACCGAGGTCGAGCGCGTCGAGCTGGCGCGTCGCGCGCTCGTTCGCCGCCGCCAGCCGCGATCCGATCCAGCGCGCCGCCAGTGGTGGCTCGCCGCCGTCGGGCAGCGCGTCGGGTCGGCTGCCGAGCACGAATCGGGCGGCGTTCCACAGCTTGTTCGTGAAGTTGCGACCCCCGTCGAGCTTCGACCGGGTCAGCCGGGAGTCGCTGCCGGGCGCCGATCCGCTGACGAGCGCGAAGCGCAGCGCATCGGCCCCGATCTCGTCGACCATCTCGAGCGGATCCACCGTGTTGCCCTTCGTCTTGCTCATCTTCTGGCCGTACGGGTCGCGGATCATGCCGCTCAGGTAGACGGTATGGAACGGCTCCACGTCAGTGCAGAACAGGCCGAGCATCATCATCCGCGCCACCCAGAAGAAGAGGATGTCGTACGCGGTCTCCATGACGCTGGTCGGGTAGAAGCGCTCGAGGTCGGGCGTGCGATCGGGCCACCCCAGCGTGCTGAAGGGCCACAGCCCGGAGCTGAACCAGGTGTCGAAGATGTCGGTCTCCTGGCGCAGGTCCGATGCGGGCCGGGCGCACTCGGCGCAGGCATCCGGGCCGTCGGGATCGTCCGAGATCGTGATGTGATCGTCCGGGCAGTACCACGCGGGGATGCGATGCCCCCACCACAGCTGCCGCCCGACCGCCCAGTCGTGGATGTTCTCCATCCAGTGGCCGTACACCTTCTCCATGTGCCGCGGCACGATCCGGGTCCGGCCCTCTCGGACCGATGCGAGCGCCCGATCCGCCAGCGGCCTGGTGCGGACGAACCATTGCACCGAGAGGCGAGGCTCGACCACCGTCCCGCAGCGCTGGCAGTGGCCGATCACCATCTGGTGCTCGCGCTCGTCCTCGAGGTCGCCATCGGCCGCCAGGCGCTCCACGATCAGCGTCCGAGCCTCGTATCGATCCATGCCGCTGAACTCCCCGCCGGCCTCGTTGACCTGCGCGTGCTCGTCGAGGACGTTGATCGCGGGAAGGTCGTGCCGCTTCGACAGCTCGTAGTCGTCCGGGTCGTGGGCAGGGGTGATCTTCACGGCACCGGTACCGAACTCCCGCTCGACTTGCTCATCGGCGACGATCGGCAGGCGGCGGCCCAGGAACGGCAGGATGGCATGCCGCCCGACGAGGCCGCGGTATCGATCATCTTCGGGGTGCACGGCGACTGCGGTGTCACCCAGCAGTGTCTCGGGCCGGGTGGTCGCGACGCTGATCCAGGCATCGGGATCGGGCGTGCCGTCCTCGCGCTCGAGGTGATAATGGATGGTCCAGATGCGGCCGGCCTCGTCATGGTGGATGTTCTCGAGATCGCTGATCGTCGTCAGGCAGCGCGGGCACCAGGTGACGAGGGCCTCGCCCCGGTACGCGAGCCCCGCGTCCCACAGCCGCTTGAAGGCGACGCGCACTGCCCGGGCGCTGCCCTCGTCCATCGTGAACCGAAGGCGGCTCCAGTCGGCACTCGCGCCGAGCCGATGGTGCTGGTGGGCGATGACGTCGCGAGTCTCGTCCATGAAGCGCCACATGCGCTCGAGATAGCGCTCACGACCGAGCGACGCACGAGACTCTCCCTCCTCGGCGAGGATGCCGTCGAGGACGAACTGCGCGGCGATGCTGGCATGATCGACGCCGGGCAGCCACAGCGTGTCGTCGCCGCGCATCCGGTGGTAGCGGATGAGCGTGTCCTCGACCGTCGTCCGGGCGGCATGACCCAGGTGAAGCGCGCCGGTGACGTTCGGCGGTGGCTGGATGATCACGAAGGGCTCGGCGCGGGCCGGCGGCTCGTCGGCCGGGCGGAAGGCGTCGGCGGCCATCCAGCGCTCGTAGATCGCCGGCTCGACGGCGGCGGGATCGTAGCGAGTGGCGAGCTCGCGTCGCGTCGTCGTCATCGGTCTGCCTCCTGCATCGGCCAAACAAGAAACCCGCTCGTCGAAGGACGAACGGGTCGTGGTACCACCTTCGTTCGCGATCGCCATGCGGGCGGTCGCCTCGTGCTCCGCGCTATCGGGCGGACCCGGCCGGCTCGCGTGCGACCTTCCCCCTCTCGCGTCCTGGCGGGCTCTCAGCCGATGGCCCAGCCTCTCTGAAGGCCGATGGAGGGGTACTCCTCACGGTCGGTGCCGTGCGGTCAGTCTATCACTCGCCTCAAGCGACGCCGAGCGTCAGCGGGCGCGCTCGAGCGTGACGCGCAGGCCGCCCTCGGGCCGCTGCTCGACGTTCGCGCCGTCGCCCTCGAGCGAGTGGATCGCGCCGGCGACGTCGAAGCCGGGCGCATGGGTGGCGCGGAAGACGAACTCGCCGGTCTGTCCGAGGCTGAGGGCGACCCCGCTGATGCCCTCCTGGTTGGCCAGCGACTGGCGGAAGCCGGTGATCGCTCCGAAGCTGCCGAGGCCCTTGACGATGACGTCGGTCGTGACGGCCGCGCCGCCATCCGCGGGCGCGACGGTTGCCTGTGCGTCGTCGACCTTGGCGTCGAGCTCGGCCAGCCGTGCGGCGAGGACCTCCTCCTCCGCGGGGTGGACCTCGGACGCGGGCTCCGGCGAGGGCGCCGCCGGGGCGGGCGCAGTGGCTGCCGCGGGCGCAACGGCCGTCGCGGGCTCGGGCGCCGGAGCGCTCGCCGGCGCGGCATCCGATCCCGGCGTCAGCGAGGGCGGGCTCGGCATCCGCTTCGCCGCCGCCGCGAACGCCGCGGGGTCGTTGATCTCGGCGAGCTGCGCGTGATAGGCCTCGAGCTCACGCTCGTAGTCGGCGACGCGGGAGCGCAGCGCCTTGGCCTCCGCCTCGGTGCGCATCGCCTCGGCGGCGAGCTGCTGCTCGAGCTGTGCGCGACGCGCCTCGACGCGCTGCTCGGCCTCGGTCTTGATCCGCTCCGCCTCGGCACGCGCCCAGTCCCCCACACCGCTGATGTCGGTCTCGGCGCGCTCGCGCAGCTCGGTGCGCCGCTTCTCCGCGTCCGACTCGAGCGCCTGCACCGTCTGTTCGGCCTGCGTCTTCAGCTCGTCCACGCCGGCCTGGCGGGCCTCGTCGGCAACCTTGCGCATCGCCGCGATCAGGTCGCGGAGGAACTCGCTGGGCGGCTCGTTGCCGGGTGGCGGGGTGGGGCCGGAAACGGCAGGCGGTTCGTCCTGGTCGGCCACCGGCGACGGAGCGGAAGCCTCCGGCGTCCGGGCGGATCCGTTGCTCGACGTCTCGGCGGCAGGGCCGGCCGGCGCGTCGTCGGTCGTTGAAGCGTCCGCGGCCTTCATGGCCGGCGCCGGAGCGGACGGAGCCGAATCAGCCGAGGCGGCTTCGGTTGGCGCCGGGACCTCGCCGGTTCGCGGGGCAGCCGGATCCTCCGCGGTCTCGCCCTCTTCGGACGACCACGGAAGTCGGAACCCCGAACGACGCTGATTGGCGGTCATGATGCCGTGCTAGCTCCCTGTCTCTGCTGATGCCGCTGGACGGCGTGGTGCGGCCGGTCCACATCCTAGCCTGCCGCAGGTGCTTGGCCGCACCTCCCTGAAGTACTCCCCCTCCCGGGACGGCGGTACCATGCCGCCGGTTGCTACCATGCCGGCCATGCCCGAGCTCTCTGATCTTCCGGTGACCCTCGAGGTCGGCCTGCAGGTGGCCGCCGTGACCGTGACGGCTCTCGTCGCCTTCCTCGTCGTCCGCACCGCCATCCGGGTCGGCGTGCGCCAGCTCATCGATCGCAGCAGCGTCGAGTCGGGGACCGACGTCCTGCCGCCGGCCGAGCTCGAGCGCCGCGTCAAGACGATCGGCCGCCTGCTCGTCCGGATCGCCGGCGTGCTGCTCACCGTCATCGCCGGGCTGATGATCCTGACCCTGTTCGGCATCGACATCGGGCCGGCCGTCGCGGGTCTCGGCGTCGTCGGCATCGCCGTCGGGTTCGGCGCACAGACGCTGGTGAGAGACTGGCTGGCCGGAATCTTCATCGTGCTCGAGAACCAGTACAGCCAGGGGGACGTCGTCCGCATCGCGGGCGTCGATGGCGTCGTCGAGGACTTCAGCCTGCGACGCACGACCCTGCGCGACCTGGACGGCACCGTCCACAGCGTGCCGAACGGACAGATCACCGTCGCGTCGAACCTGACCCGCCTGTGGGCCCGCGTCAATCTCGACGTCGGCGTCGCCTACGACACGGACATCGACCGGGCGGTCGGGATCATCGACCGCGTCGGCGAGGAGCTGCAGACCGATCCCGCGTGGGGCCCCCGGATGCTCGAGGCACCGAAGGTCATCCGCGTCAACGCGCTTGCCGATTCCGCGGTGACCCTGAAGGTGCTGGGCCAGGTCCGCGCCGCGGAGCAGTGGGCCGTGGCCGGGGAGCTGCGGAAGCGCATCCTCGCGGCATTCGGACGCGAGGGCATCGAGATCCCGTTCCCGCATCGCGTCATCGTCAGTCGCGGAGACGGCTCCGAGGGGGGCGAGGCGGCTGCGGCCGCCGACTGATCGGGCCGCCGCGCAAGGTCGCGGGGGCCGGTCAGGCGGACTCTTCCTCCGGCTCGGCCTCGGCCGCGGCGCGGGACCCGCGACCGCGTCGGCGCGGCTCGGACTCGTCGGTCTCGGTGACGAGCATCGGCGGCTGACCGTGGTCGATCGTCTCACCGGTGATGACGACCTTCGTCACGTCGGTGCGCTCGGGGATGTCGTACATGACGTCGAGGAGCGCCTCCTCGACGATCGTGCGCAGCGCGCGGGCGCCGGTCTTGCGATGGATCGCCAGCTTGGCGGTGGCCTCGAGCGCCTCGGGCGTGAACACGAGCTCCACCTTGTCGAGGCTGAGGAACTTCGTGAACTGCCGGGTGACGGCGTTCTTCGGCTCGGTGAGGACCTTGACGAGGTCCTCCTGGGCCAGCGCCGCGAGGCTGACGACGACCGGCAGCCGGCCGACGAACTCGGGAATCAGCCCGTACTTCAGCAGGTCCTCGGGCATGAGCTTGTCGAAGAGGGCCTGGCGGCGCTCCTCCTTCGAATGCTGCGCCTGCGAGCCGAAGCCGATGCCGCGGCGGCCGACCCGCTCCTCGATGATCTTCTCCAGCCCCTCGAACGCCCCGCCGCAGACGAACAGGATGTTCGTCGTGTCGATCTGGATGAAGTCCTGGTGCGGGTGCTTGCGACCGCCCTGCGGCGGGACGTTGGCGACCGTGCCCTCGAGGATCTTCAGGAGCGCCTGCTGGACGCCCTCGCCGGAGACGTCGCGGGTGATCGACGGGTTGTCGGTCTTGCGCGCGATCTTGTCGATCTCGTCGATGTAGATGATCCCGCGCTGTGCGCGCTGGACGTCGAAGTCCGCGGCCTGGATGAGGCGCAGCAGGATGTTCTCGACATCCTCGCCGACGTAGCCCGCCTCGGTCAGCGAGGTCGCGTCGGCGATGCAGAACGGGACGTCGAGGACCTTGGCCAGCGTCTGGGCCAGCAGCGTCTTGCCGGATCCCGTCGGCCCGACGAGGAGGACGTTCGACTTCCCGAGCTCGACGTCGTCGACGATGTGGCCGGCGTTGACCCGCTTGTAGTGGTTGTAGACCGCAACCGACAGGACCTTCTTGGCCTGCTCCTGGCTGATGACGTAGCCGTCGAGCTGGTCCTTGATCGTGCGCGGGCTGGGCAGCGGGGTGGCCTGGGCCTTGCCCCCGGCGCGCGGCGACTCCAGCATCTCCTCCTCGATGATCTCCTGGCAGAGGTTGATGCACTCGTCGCAGATGTAGACGCCCTGGCCCGCGATCAGCTTGCGGACCTGCTCCTGGCTCTTGCCGCAGAAGGAGCAGCGATAGGGGACTTTCGACTTCGTGGTCATCGGACGCCGATGGTAGCACGGGCCTCCTACCGTTCCCCCATCCCCCATTGGTCGTAGGATTGACCGATGCCGGCGCTGCGCTTCGGGCGCATCGAGACCCCGATCGGGCCGATCTGGCTGGCCGAGACCGATGCCGGCGTCGCCGCCGCCTCACGCTCCGAGGCGCTCGAGGCCTTCCTCGCCGGGCTGCGTCGCCGCTTCCCGCGGTCCGTCGCGGAGCCCGCCGAGCTCGACGCCGCCTGGCTCGACGGCGGCGCGCCACCGCCGCTCGACCTCACCGGCCTCTCCGCCTTCGACGCCCGCGTCTACCTCGCCGTGCGCTCGATCGCGCCGGGGTCGACGATGACCTACGGCGAGGTCGCGGCGCTCATCGGCTCGCCGGGTGCCGCGCGTGCGGTCGGTGGCGCCATGTCCCGTTGCCCGCTCTTCCCGGCCGTGCCCTGCCACCGGGTCGTGCGCGCCGTTGACGGTTGGTCGGGCTGGGGTGACGACGTGGGCCTGAAGCGGCGGCTGCTCGCGGCGGAGCGATCCTGTGATAGCGTTGCGACGCTTGACGGATGAGCGGCGGAGTGACGGGGTGGCGAGGAGCAACCTGAGCAACTGGGTCTGGCAGCCCGTGCACCACGTCCTGATCGCGGCCTACCCGATCCTGTTCCTCCTCTCGATCAACCTCGGCGAGGTTGATCCGCGCGAGGCGTTCGTCCCCACGGTCGCGTCGATCGGCATCGCCATCGCGCTCTTCTTCGTCCTGCATCTCGTCGGCCTGCCGGCCCGGCGCTCGGCGCTCGTCGTCTCGGTCCTGGCGGTCGTCTTCTTCATGTTCGGTCACGTCGCCGGCGCCCTGGAGCCGATGGGCCTGACGGGCTGGCCGCTCCTCGCCGGTTGGCTCGTCGCCGGGGTGGTGCTCATCGGCGTCGTGCTCGTCGTTCCCGGCGACCTGCGCGCGCCGACCGGCCTGCTCAATATCGTGTCCGGGATCCTCGTCGCATTCGCCCTGGCATCGGTCGCGGAGCATGTGCTGACCGAGCCTGACTTGTGGGTCGGCGGCCAGCAGGTGGCGGCCGCGGGATCGGAGGCGACCCCGCCTCCGCCACGGGACGGCGCGCAGCCGCGCGACATCTACTACCTGATGGTCGAGGACTACGGCGCTCCCCGAAACCTCATCGAGCACCTGGACGTCCCCGATGACGGCATCTACGACTGGCTCGCCGACGCCGGCTTCACCGTCCTGCGGGACACGCGCTCGAACTACGGGCGCACCCCGCTCTCGGTCGCGTCGTCGATGAACATGATCTACCTCGACGAGCTCGCCGCGGAGATGGGCCCGGACGAGCCCAGCCATCGGCCGCTGGATCGGATGGTCCGGAACGCGGAGGTCGTCTCCTTCCTGAAGGACCGCGGGTACTCGTACGTGCTGCTCGGCTCCCAGTACTACCTGACCGACAACAGCGAGATGGCCGACGTGAACCCGATCTTCGCGCAGACCTCCGACTTCCTCGCCGTGCTGAGCGAGTCGACGATCCTGCCGTCGATCGCGAACCTGCTCGGTGCCGAGGACGAGCTGAGCGATCGGCGCCGCGTGTACGATGCCGCGGTCTGGGGCCTGGACACGTTCCCGGAGCTCGTCGAGCTCCCGGGACCAAAGTTCGTCTTCCTGCACCTGTACCTGCCGCACCCCCCGTGGGTCGTGGGCGAGGATGGCGAGTACGTGACTCGTGAGGCCGATGAGGAGCGCTCCTGGACGGAGCGATACCGTTCGCAGTGGTCCTTCGTCCGCGGGCAGATGAAGGCCCTCATCGAGGGACTGCTCGACGGTCCGGAAGAGACCCGACCGATCATCATCTACACCACCGACGAGGGTCCGAACCCACGCGGGATGCCGGAGGTCGAGGGCAACATCGACTGGTCGAACGCCACCGACGAGCAGCTCGACCTGAAGCTCTCGATCTTCACCGCCTACCACCTGCCGGGCGTCTCCGACGACTGCCTCTATCCGGGCATGTCGTCGGTGAACACGTTCCGCCTGGTGTTCAACCTGTACTTCGACGCCGGCCTGCCGCTCCTCGCCGACCGCAACTACATCCACCGCGACCGGAGCCACCCCTACGACCTGACGGACGTCACCGACCGGCTGTCGGCCGAGTCGGCGGGATCGGACACGCCGAGGACCTGCGACTCCTGACGGGCTCGTGGGGCCGGGCTACTTCTTCGACTTCTCCGGCTCCGGCGAAGCGTCCCCGTCGTCGGCCTTCGGGACCTCGCCCCCGGCCTGGTGGGCCATCGAGATCAGTGACTCGGCGTTGCCCTCGAAGACCTCGTCGATGAGGCCGTACGACTGCGCCTCCTCGGCGCTCATGAACTTGTCGCGCTCCGAGTCGCGCTTCACCTTCTCGAAGTCCTGGCCGGTGTGCTTGGCCAGGATCTCCATGAGCCGATCGGTCAGGTGCAGCATCTCGCGCATCTGGATCTCGACGTCGGGCGTATTGCCCCGGAAGCCACCGGATCCCTGGTGGATCATGACGCGGCTGTTCGGCAGGGCATAGCGCTTGCCGGTTGCGCCGGCCGCCAGCAGGACCGCGCCCATGGAGGCCGCCTGGCCGATGCAGATCGTGCTGACCGGCGCCCGCAGGTACTGCATCGTGTCGTAGATCGCCATCCCGCTCGTGACCACTCCGCCGGGCGAGTTGATGTAGAGCTGGATGTCCTTCTCGGGATCCTCGGACTCGAGGAACAGCAGCTGGGCGATGATGAGGTTGGCGACGTGATCCTCGATCGCGTCGCCGAGGAAGATGATGCGGTCCTTGAGGAGCCGCGAGTAGATATCGAACGCGCGCTCACCGCGGGCGCTCGTTTCGATGACCATCGGGACCAGCATCGGTCAGTTGGACTCCTCGGACTGCTGGGTGGATTCGGTGGATGCGGCGACCGGTTCGGGGTCAGGGACCTCGGCGGCGGGCGCATCGGTCCCGAGCGCCCGGTCGATGAGCGTGTCGACCAGTGTACGGTTCCGGATCGTCATCCGCAGGTAGCTGCGGCCGCGTCGCGAGGTGAGGTACTCGCGCAGCTTCGGATCATGCTCGTAGCGGGCCAGCTGCTCCTCGATCTCGGCGTCGATCTGCTCGTCGGTCGCGTCGACGCCCTCCTGCTCGGCGATCGCCGAGAGGACGAGCAGCGTCTTGACCCGGCGCGTCGCGGGCTCGCGCAGCTCGGCGGTGAGCTCCTCGGGCGTCTGCTTCGAGAAGGCCAGGTACTGCTCCAGGCCGATGCGCTGCTGGGCGAGGCGGGTGCGCAGCTCGTCGCGCATGATCTCGACCTCGTTGGCGACCATGACCTCCGGCAGCTCGACCGAGGCGTTGCTGACGGCGAAGTCGATGATCCGGTCGCCGAAGCCGTGTCGCGCCTCGGCGGCCGCGCGCTTCTCCATCGCGTCGCGGATCTCGGCACGCAGGGCGTCGACCGACTCGACGTCGCCGGTGCTCTTCGCCCACTCGTCGGTCACCTCGGGCAGCAGCTTCTCGCGCAGGTCGAGCAGCTCGACCTCGAAGTGCGCCTCCTTGCCCCGCAGCTCCTCGACTCGGTAGTCGTCGGGGAAGGTGATGTCGAAGCCCTTCGTCGCGCCGATCTCCATCCCGACGAGGTGCTGTTCCCAGCCGGGGATCATCCGGTCCTCGCCGATGACGACGGGCAGCTGGTCGGCGCTGCCACCCTCGAAGGGCTCGCCGTCGACCGTGCCGACGAACTTGACGCTGGCGATGTCGCCTTCCTGCGCGCCACGGCCGTCGACCGGTCGAAGGGTGGCCTGCTGCTCGCGCAGCTCGCCGATGACCTGCTCGATCTGCTCGTCGGTGACCTCCGGGGTCTCGAGCTCGAACGAGTAGCCGGTGTAGGCACCGAGCTGGACCTCGGGGCGCACCGGCACGGTGGCGGTGAAGGTGACCTTCTGGCCCTCGACGACGGCGGCCGTGTCGATGTCGACGCTGGGCTGGTCGATCGGCATGACGTCGGACTGGTCGAGCGCGGCGTCGTAGCTGGCGCTGACGAGGTGATCGATCGCCTCGGCAAGGACGCTGCCACGACCCACGAACCGGTCGATGACGTGGCGTGGCGCCTTGCCGGGCCGGAACCCGGGCACGCGGGTACGCTCGGCGACGTGGCGGTAGGCGGTGGCGAAGTGCCGGTCGACCTCGTCGGGCGGCACCTCGATCTCGAGGACCATCTTCGAGCCCGGTTCGGGTCGCGTCGATACGGTGACCAAGTCAGCTCCCATGTGTCGATGGCGCGGCGTGGTGGGCGAGGCGAGATTCGAACTCGCACGTCTTGCGACACCGGCTCCTAAGGCCGGCGCGTCTGCCGTTCCGCCACTCGCCCTGGGTGTGGTGCGGCGGGATCGGCGTTGAGTCTACCAACGGACCGATGCCGGCGCTCCGCCTGCGGAGCTCGTCGCGATGCCGGGGATCCGGCCCGTATCCGCTACGCGCCGAACCGCATCAGGATCATGCAGGTGAAGATGACGAAGAAGCCGATGAGCTCGAGCGACACGAACAGCTTCACGCGGTTCGTCGCAGCCTCCAGTTCGGACGTCGGTCCGCCGTCCGCCGCAACCGGCATGGCGTCCATGGCACGCAGGGCAGGGATGATCGCGAACAGGCCCCACAGGTAGACGAGCACGGTGACGCCCAGGGCCACCAGCCACGTGACGCCGTACGCGGAGCCGAGCAGGATGTCGACGCTCTTGATCGGTCCCATGAGGGTACCCCGCACAAACCCGAGCGCGACGATCAGGATCGGCACGACGACGAAGATCGGTGTCGCACGGGCGCCGATGAGCGACGCCACTTCGCGCTGCCTCACGATCGGCAGCTGGTTGATGGCCGGGATGACGATCACATCCAGCACGAGTGCGTTGCCGAACCAGAACATCCCGAGCAGAACGTGCAGCCATTGCGTAACGAAGATGGGCCAATCCATGTGCCCGCGACGCTATGCGGCGTCGAGGCCGGCCGTCCATCCCACGAATCTGGGATTCTGCCTTGTGCGTTGCACCGGCGGGCACGAGAATCCGCGCATGGCCTCACCGACGCCGCTGGATCGCCGGCCGTTCATCGACCTGGTTCATCGGTCTGTGGACCTCGGCGGATTCTTTGACGCGGTCGATCGGACGCTGGCGCGAGTCATGCCATTCGACGCCGCCTGCTGGTTGAGCCTCGATCCGGGAACCTGGTTGCCGACGAGCCACTTCAGCCGCGAGTTCGGCGTCGAGCACGTCATGCAGCTTGCTGTCAACGAGTACCTCGAGGCTGACGTCAACAAGTTCGCCGGCCTGGCGCGCGACACGCCTCCGGTGGCGATCCTCTCGGTCGCGACCGGCGGTGATCTTCACCGGAGCGCTCGACACGCCCGCATTCTGGCGCCGCACGGCTATGACGGGGGCGATGAGCTGCGCGCCGTCTTTCGCGACGGCGAGGCGGTGTGGGGCTGCGTCGCCCTTCACCGCCGGCGCGGAACGTTCCACCACGAGGAGGCAGCGCTCGTCGCCTCCGTGGCCGGGCACGTCGTCGAGGGAATTCGACGCGCCATTCTCCGCAACGCCGCGGCCGAGCAGCACGACCCCGATCCGCCGGGGCTGATCATCCTGGACGCGGACGATGCGGTCGAGGCCGTGACTCCCGCCGCGAACCGCTGGTTGCAGGAGATCTTCGAGTCCATCGCGCCGGCGGCCGCACTCCCGCTCGCCGTGCTGACCGTCGCCCACCAGGCTCGACGCGCCGGCGGCGGTCAGGCCGACGACGTGGCAACGGCACAGCTGCCCACTCGCTCCGGAGGATGGCTGCGGCTGGATGCCTCGCTGCTGGACGATGATCCACGCGGTCGAGTCGCTGTGATCGTTCATACCGCCCGACAGCCCGAGGTCACGAACGTGATCGTCGAGCTCTACGGCCTCTCGTCCCGCGAGCGAGAGGTGGCCCGCCTCGTTCTCCACGGCCGCTCGACACGAGAGATCGCCGATCAACTCCACCTGTCCGGCTATACGGTGCAGGACCACCTCAAGGCGATCTTCGGCAAGGTCGGCGTCCAGAGCCGTGGCCAGCTGACGGCCCAGCTGTTCCTGCAGCAGGCCGTACCCAGGCTCAAAGCCGGAGCCCCGATCGGCGCCGATGGCTGGTTCGCCGGTCCCTCTGAGAGCGCAGACGGGCGACGCCCGGATCAGCGGTCCCGGGAGGCCGAGCTCATCCCGGAGTAGTCCTCGCCGCGGGTCTCCGCCCGTGCGGCGGCACGGCGAACCTCCGGAGGCTGCGTGACGTCCTCGGCGGTCTCCTCCGGCTCCGGCTCCGCGGCCCCGCCGGCCGTGCCCAGCGCGTCGAGCGTCGGGTGGCCGCGAGGCGGGTCGCCGGAGAGGAAGCGCTCGACCGCCTTGCGCGCCAGGGCCGCGGTCAGGATGGCGGCGCCAGCCTCGAAGGCGTTCCACGCCGCCCGCTGCGGGCCGGGCGGGCCCTCGGCCACCTGCTCCGCGAGCTTCTTGCTGATCTTGCCGTGCTTGCGCGGGTTATGTCGCCAGCGCAGCAGCTCCTCGGACAGGGCCTGGCGCGTCTCGCTGGCCCGTGGTCCCACCGCACCGGCCATGTGGTCGACCCAGCTCTGCATCGGCTTCGGCAGGGCGTCGTAGGCCTTCTCGGGCTCCGAGCGGAAGACCCGTCGCCGGACGAGCTTGGCAATGCGAACCGGACCGCCGGCTAGCAGGAACACCGCCCCGACCCCGATGCCGACGACCAGCACCGGGTTCTCCCTGAACCGCTGCTTCACGTTGAGCGCCTCGCGGAGCTGGTCGGCGTTGCGCTCGAGCTCCACGCGCTGTGAGCTGATGGCTAGTCGCGTCTCAGCAAGCGTGTCTTCGCCCACTCGACCTCCTCCTTCACCGATGCGATCGTCTCCTCCGGGGTGAACTTCGTGCTCGTCACCTTGCCGATGCCGCGCCAGGCCAGGAGGCCGATGGCGGCCAGCAGGACGAGGAGCAGGATGAGCGCGACCCACCACAGCCCGATCACGACCAGCACCGCCATCACAAACCCGATCAGGGCGATGAGGAAGACGAAGGCCAGCGCCGCGGCGACGGCCAGCCTCAGGATCCCGCCCTTCAGCTGACCGAGGTTGCGCGCCATCTCCTCCTTGCCGTGCCGGATCTCCAGCTTGGCAAGCGATACGCCGCCCGAGATCATGCGCTTCACGAGCGTGAAGGCGTTCGCGCGGCGGGGCGCGTCGCCAGTGGTCATGGCACCTCCAGGTGGGGTTCGTTCCGTGCAGACGCGCGGCGGACGCGCGGCTCGACGATTCTACCAACGAGCAAATCGGGTGCCATGACACGCGATCGGGCGCTCTCGTCTATCCTCTTGCGCCAATGGCCAAGCGACGGACTTCCGGCATCCAGAGGCGCGACCGCGCCAGCGAGGACGCCCTCAACCGACGACTCGACCAGCCCGACGGGATCGCCCTGCCGGACTGGCGCCTCCTCGCCATCGGCGGGGTGCTCGTGGTGGGCGTCGTCATCATCGGGCTCGTGCTGCTCCTCGGCGGCGACGCGAGTGGCGAAGTCGGCACGCAGCAGGCCAACGACGGGTCGGAGCACGTCCGTGACGGGACGATCATCCCCGACCCGCAGCGACCCTACTCGTCGACGCCGGCCACCTCCGGCGTCCACTGGGACTCGCCGACGAACTGGGGCGTCTACAGCACGCCCCAGCCGGAGGAGCAGCTGATCCACAACCTCGAGCACGGCGGGATCGTCATCTGGTACGACCCCGCGGCGCTCGATGCCGAGCAGGTCGCTCAGCTGACGCAGTACGTGAACACCCAGACCGCCAGCGGCATCAGCGGGCGCTACAAGTTCATCCTGAGCCCCTGGGAGGGGCCGGATCTCGAGGCGCCGATCGCCGTCACGGCCTGGCGGCAGCTGCTCTTCCTCGAGGAGGCCGACACCGGCGCGATCGACGACTTCGCGCGCGCACACTACGGCCGCTCGCCCGAGCCGAACGGCGGTCCCGGACCGCCCGCCTGAGCGGGAGTTTGACCCCCACCCCGTCGTCCGGCATCATCTCGTCGGGCGCCTAGCTCAACGGCAGAGCAAGTGACTCTTAATCACTAGGTTCGGGGTTCGAATCCCCGGGCGCTCACCATCCCGACCCTCACCCGACGGGCGCGACGCGGCCCGTGTCAAGTGATCTCCGGCCCGGCGTGCCCGGCGCCGAGCAGGAGGCAGGCCGTGGTCGACATCCCGATCGAGCGGCACACGCTGGACAACGGGCTCCGCATCGTCCTCTCCCCCGACCGGCGCGCACCGCTCGTGGCGGTGAACCTGTGGTACGACGTCGGCAGCAAGCACGAGGAGCCGGGCAAGACCGGCTTCGCGCACCTGTTCGAGCACATGATGTTCCAGGGGTCGGCCAACCTCGAGAAGGGGCAGCATTTCGCGCTGATCAATGCCGCGGGCGGCACGCTGAACGCCACGACCTGGTTGGACCGCACGAACTACTTCGAGACGCTGCCCAGCCACGAGCTCGAGCTCGCCCTGTGGCTCGAGGCGGAGCGGCTCGGCAGCCTCCTGCCGGCGATGACCCAGGAGAAGCTCGACAACCAGCGCGACGTCGTCAAGAACGAGCGTCGCGTCGCGGTCGACAACCAGCCGTACGGCACCTGGGACGAGAAGCTCTTCGCGCTCCTCTATCCGGAGACCCATCCCTATCACCACCCCACGATCGGCTCGATGGAGGATCTCTCGGCCGCCTCGCTCGACGATGTGCGCCGCTTCTTCGCGACCTACTACGCGCCGAACAACGCCGTGCTGACCCTGGCCGGCGACTTCGAGCCGGAGGCGGCGTTGGCGATGATCGGGCGGCACTTCGGTCGCCTCGCCGCGAACCCGTCCCTGCCGCCGCCGCCGGACATGGCGATCGAGCCGATCATCGGCCGCGAGCTGCGCGAGACCGTCCCCGATCGCGTCGAGCTGCCGCGGGTCATCCTCGGGCACCGCATCCCGCCGTTCGGAACCGATGCGTTCGACGCGCTCGAGGTCGCCGCCGACACCCTGGCCTCGGGCCGGGCCTCGCGCCTGTACGCCACCCTTGTCCGCGAGCAGCGGCTGGCCCAGGACGTGACGGCCTTCGCCTTCCCGATCGTCGGCGGGGCAAGCACCTTCGTCCTGTGGGCGACGGCGCGCCCGGGCGTCCACCTCGAGGCGCTCGAGTCGGCGCTCGTCGCCGAGCTCGACCGGCTTGCCGCCGACGGGCCGGCCGCCGCCGACCTGGAGCGGGTCGGCAACCTGCACGGGGCCCGCACCGCGGGGGCCCTCGAACGGATCAGCGAGCGCGCCGATCGGCTCGGCATGTACGCCTGCCTGTTCGACGCCCCGGAGCGGGTCAACCACGAGATGGAGCGCTACCGCGCGGTCGACGCCGGCCGGGTGGCCCAGGCGATGCGCGCCTCGGTCCACGACGACAACCGGGTGGTCGTGACCTACGTCCCGGAGGCGGCGGCATGACCGTTGGCCGCCCGGTCGCGGGGGCGCCGCGCCCGTATCGATTCCCCGACATCGTGCGCCACCGGCTCGACAACGAGCTCGGCGTGTGGCTCGTCCCGCTCGCCGACCGGGAGCTGGTCAGCGTCCAGCTGCTGACCGATGCCGGCGCGGCCGCCGAGGACGAGTCGCAGGGCGGCGTCGCGGCCCTGACCGCCCAGCAGCTGGTCACCGGCACGAAGCGCCTCGACGCGGCAGCCTTCGCCGAGACGGCCGAGTCGCTGGGGATCGAGGTCAGCAGCGAGTCGTCGTGGGACGGCGCCCGGGCCGGGTTCGTTGCCCTGCGCGAGCACCTCGACGCCGGGCTGTCGCTCCTGGCCGAGATGGTCCGCACACCACGGTTGGACGAGGGCGAGTTCGACCGGCTCAAGGCCGAGCGGCTCAACGACATCCTCCAGGCCCGCGCCGACCCGGGACGGCTGGCCGACGAGAGCTTCCTGCGCCACGTCTACGCCGACGAGATCCCGTACGGACGCCTCTCCGCCGGCAGCCCGGAGACGGTCGAGCCGTTGACCGTGGCCGATGTCCAGGCCTTCCACGGCAGTCGCTACGCGCCGAACGTCGCCGACGTGGTCATCGCCGGGGCGATCGACCCCGATGTCGCGCTGGCCGGCGTCGAGCGCCATCTGGGCGACTGGACCGGCGAGGGGCCCGGCCATCGAACCTTCGACCCGCGTCAGCGCGCCGGACGGCGGATCGTCATCGTCGATCGGCCCGGATCGGTCCAGAGCGAGCTGCGGGTCGGACACCTGGGGATCGATCGGCACCACCCGCGCTACTTCGCGGCGCTCGTCATGGCCGCCCTGCTCGGTGGCGTCTTCGGCAGCAGGCTGAACCTCCGGCTGCGCGAGGAGCTCGGCTACACGTACGGCGCTCGCTGCCACTTCGACCCGCGGCGGGCGACCGGGCCGTTCACGGCCGGCGCGGCGGTCCAGACCGAGGTGACCGCCGACGCGGTGCGCGAGCTGCTCGGCCAGCTCGACCGCATCCGCGAGGCAGCGCCGGACGAGGACGAGCTGCGGGAGGTCCGCGACTACCTGATCGGCGTCTTTCCCCTCCGCTTCGAGACGACGGCCGGCGTGGCGAGCGCCATCGAGCCGATGGCCGTCTACGACCTGCCGGACGACTGGTGGCAGACGTACCGATCGCGCCTCGAGGCCGTCGGGCCCGCGGACGTCCTCGAGGCCGCGCGCGAGCTGGTCCGCCCCGACGAGGCCCTCATCCTCGTCACAGGCGACGCCGGACGCATCCGCGACGAGCTCGTCACCGCCGGCCTCGCCCGGGTCGAGGACGCTTCCTAGTCCGTTCCGGCCTCACGGTGGCGGCGCGCGAGCTCGGCTTCCAGCCGCTCGAGCCCGAGACCGCGCGAGGCGAGCAGGACGAGCAGGTGGTAGGCCAGGTCGGCCGCCTCGGCGACGAGCTCGTCGTCGGTCCCGGCCAGCGCCGCGGCCGAGACCTCGCCCGCCTCCTCGGTCACCTTCTCGGCCGGCCGTCGCGAGCCGCCGGCCACCAGGCGCGCCGTGTACGACGATCCCGGGTCACCCCCCACCCGGGACGCGACGACCCGGTCCAATGCGTGCAGCCCGAACCGCTCCCTGCCGTCGAAGCACGATCGCGTTCCGGTGTGGCAAGCGGGCCCGGCCGGCCGGGCGCGGTACACGATGGCGTCGGCGTCGCAGTCGACGGCCAGCTCGGCGACGCGGAGGACGTTGCCGCTGGTCGCGCCCTTGCGCCACAGCTCGTCCCGCGACCGCGACCAGAAGTGCGCATCCCCGGTCGCCTCCGTGGCCTCGATCGCCGCACGGTTCGCCCAGGCCAGCATGAGCAGCGTGCCGTCGTCAACAT
>Ga0299913_10001411_pt1 | contig 17691 bp, 17 predicted proteins | sample RVTome_9_FD_201360 | JGI IMG/M metagenome (GOLD analysis project Ga0299913, IMG submission 201360) | Soil microbial communities from uranium-contaminated site in the Upper Colorado River Basin, Wyoming, United States - RVT155D38 (version 2) ... | reverse complement strand
TAGAGCTGACAGAGCAGGAAATAAAGAAAGGCCACCGCCACGAAAGCGTCAAGGTTGAATAGCTAGCGCAGCTTGCGCAGGCTGACGTTGTACGCAAGGCCGAACCTGTGCGCCTCGTCCCTTGCGTGCTGTAGCATCTTTAGTCCGGCATTGCTCCTTGGTAGCACGACCGGATCCCGCGAGCCGAGAGAATGGATCTCTTCGTTTTCTTTTGCAAGGCCGACGCACGGAACGTCGTGAATCCCGAGGTCGCGGAGCGAAGCGACTGCCGCGCCCAGCTGGCCCCGCCCGCCGTCAATGACTATTAGATCCGGCAGCTGGCCGGCTGAAGAATACCTGCGGCGCACGAGCTCGCCCATCATCGCAAAGTCGTTCTGCCCTGCGACAGTCTTGATCCTGAATTTCCTGTACGACTGTTTGTCAGGCTTGTTGTTGGCAAACCGGACGCACGAGCCTACCGCGATTGAAGTCCCCAGGTTTGAAACGTCAAAGCAGTCAATGACTTCCGGCATGGAAGCGAGCTTTAGCGCGCTTTTCAGCTCCGCCACCGCCGGGTCGTAACCCCTGTCGATGGACATGGACAGGTTCCGGGAAATCAGATCCATCAGCTGGCGCTTTTCCTTCGCCAGGACGCGCTCCACGTTAAAGATGCTCACCCTGTGCCCCGCAATCTTTTCAAGCGACATCTCCAGCACATGCCTGTTCTCGGGGTCCTCGTTGACGTAGACGAACCTCGGGACCAGCGGGACCGAGGAATAGTACTGCAGCAGGAACGAGGAGAGCGAGTTGTCGCCAACCAGATCAAATTCAAATTTCTTCCTGTCGCTGATGACCCCGCGCGTCCTTTTAAGCGCCATTACGTGGGCCGTTCCCTTCTTGCCGTCCTTCATAATGCCGATGTATTCTTCGTTCGGGTTCTTGCTCACCGCCTTTTCCATCTTTTGCTTTATGCGCAGGTTGTTCAGCCGGTACAACGTGTCGCGGATCTCTTTTGCCCTTTCGTACTCGCTAAGGTCCGACGCGTGCTTCATTTCGGCCTGCATCTCGTTGGCAAACTTTTCGATGCTGCTCTTGCCTTCCAGTATGTCCTGCAGCGCGACGACGCTTGCCATGTAGTAGCCCCGCGTCACGTTGGCGATGCAGGGCGCGTCGCAGTTCTTTATGAAATACTGCAGGCAGGGCACCTTGGGCAGCCTGTTGCATATCCTTATCTTGAATAACTTCCGAAGGAGCCCCACGGTCAGAAACTTGGAGCTGCCGCGCACAAACGGCCCGTAGACCCTGCCCTTCGGGCCCTGGAACTCGCCGCTCCTGTTGCGTCTTGCTACAAGTAACCGGGGAAACGGCTCGTCGGTTATCTTCAAGTAAGTGTATCTCTGCTGGTCCTTCAGCTCGATGTTGAACACCGGCCGGTAGCGCTTGATAAGGTTCGACTCAAGCAGGAACGCCTCTATCTCGTTGTCGGTGACTATGAATTCAATGTCCTCTATCTTGCTGACGAGCCTGCCGGTCTTCCACCCGGCGTCCGGGTCGCGTCTGGTGAAATAGGAAGTGACGCGCTTTTTCAGGTTCTTTGCCTTGCCAATGTAGATTATCTTGCCGTCTCCGTCCTTCATCAGGTAGACGCCCGGCATGTCCGGCATGCGCTTTTCTTTCAGGACCAGGGTCATTGCTTTGTCCTCTGCAGTATCTTTTGGTCCACTGCCAGCTTTGGCTTCAGGTACCTGCCGGTGTAACTGCTCTGGTTCTCGCTCACCTGCTCTGGCGTGCCGGCGGCGACTATGCGCCCGCCGCCCTCTCCGCCTTCAGGCCCGAGGTCGACTATCCAGTCCGCCGACGCAATGACGTCGAGGTTGTGCTCGATGACGATGGTTGTGTTGCCCAGGTCCACCAGCCTTTTGAGGACATTGAGCAGCTTGCTCACGTCTGCAAAGTGGAGGCCGGTGGTCGGCTCATCCAAAATGTAGACGGTCCTGCCGGTGTCGCGCTTTGACAGTTCTGCCGCCAGCTTGATCCTCTGGGCTTCACCGCCGGACAGGGTCGTCGCCGGCTGGCCGAGCCTCAGGTACCCGAGCCCCACGTCGTTCAGCGTCTGCAGCTTTTTCGTGATCGCGGGTATGCTGGAGAAGAACCCCAGCGCTTCTTCGATCGTCATGTCGAGCACGTCTGAAACGGTCTTGCCTTTGTACTTTATCAGCAGCGTTTCAGAGTTATAGCGCCTGCCCTTGCATTCGTCGCACGTTACGTAGACATCAGGCAGGAACTGCATCTCTATCTTTTTGACGCCTCCGCCTTCACACGTCTCGCACCTCCCCTCGGAGACGTTGAACGAGAATCTGCCTGCCTTGTACCCCATCTCCCGCGCCTGCGACGTCCTAGCGAACAGCTCCCGTATCGCGGTGAATGCGTTGACGTAGGTGGCGGCGTTTGACCTCGGGGTCCGGCCGATCGGCGACTGGTCGATGCCTATCACCTTGTCGACCTGATCCAGCCCGGATATCCTGTCGTGCTTGCCCGGCCGGTCCTTTGCGTCGTAAAAGTGCCCTGCAAGCGCCCTGAACAGTATGTCGTTCACCAGTGTAGATTTGCCAGAGCCGGACACTCCAGTGACCACGGTCATGCAGCCGAGCGGAAAGCGCACGTCTATTGATTTCAAGTTGTTTTCGCGTGCGCCGTGCACGGCCAGCCATTTGCCGGACTTGCGCCGCTCGTGCTGGTGGGCGACCAGCCGGTCGCCCCTCAGGAACGCCCCGGTGATCGAGTCGGGGTTATTCACGATGTCCTGAAGCTGGCCGCTTGCGACGATCGCGCCTCCGTGTATGCCTGCTCCCGGGCCGATGTCGATTATCCAGTCAGAGCTCCTTATCACCTCCTCGTCATGTTCAACAACGATAAGCGTGTTGTCAAGATCGCGCAGTTTTTTCAGCGTGTCGATCAGCCGCGCGTTGTCCCGCTGGTGCAGCCCGATCGTGGGCTCGTCCAGCACGTATAGCACGCCCGTCAGGTTCGACCCGATCTGCGTGGCAAGCCTGATCCTCTGCGACTCGCCGCCGGACAGCGTGGCAGTCATGCGATTAAGCGTCAGGTAGTTGAGCCCGACGTTTCGCAGGAACTCCAGCCTTGAAATGATCTCCTTCAAGATCGTCCTTGCGATATAGTGCTCTGTCTCTGACAGGGCCAGCGCCTGGAAGAACGTGAAGCACTCGTCGATCGAAAGGTCACACACCTGCATTATCGAGCTGTCCTGTATCTTGACTGCGAGGGCCTCGTCGCGGAGGCGCCTGCCCTTGCACCGCTCGCAGGGGCGCTCCCGCATGAACTGCATAAGGTCTTGGCGCTTTGACTCCGACTCTGTCTCGCGGTATATTCGGTCGAGGTTTGGTATCACACCTTCGAACCTTCCCCTGTATTCCCAGCGGCTTTCAGAGTAGCGCGACTCGTACTTGTAGTGGATGCTCTCGTCGGTGCCGTACAGTATTACCTTTAACTGCTCCGGCTTCATCCTGGCTATCGAGGTCGCAAGGTCAAAGCCGAACTTTCTCCCCACGTCGCGGAGCATCGCCGACCTGAACGTCGCAAAGTGGCCGGTCCACGGCTTTATCGCGCCGTCAAGTATGCTCTTTGTCCTGTCGGGTATTATCAGATCGGGGTCGAACTCGATCTTTATCCCGAGGCCGTTGCATTCCTTGCAGGCGCCAAAGGGCGAGTTGAACGAAAACGTGCGGGGCTCCAGGTCGCCAAGCGAAATGCCGCAGTGGGGGCAGGCGTTTCTCTGCGAGTACATCGTGTCCCTGCCGTCTATTGAAACGACGACTACGCCGTTGCCCACCTTCAGCGCGGACTGTATAGAGTCAAAGAGCCGGCTCTTTTCCTCAACCGCCGGCTTTAGCCTGTCGACGATGACTTCTATGGTGTGCTTTTTCTGCTTGTCCAGCCTAGGGTACTGCGGCTTTTCATCCTCGTCGTCGAGCTTTGTCATCTCGCCGTCCAGCCTGATCCGGGAAAAGCCGTCCTGTTTTAGCTGGTCGAACAGCTTTTCGTACGTCCCCTTTTTCGCCTGGATCACCGGGCCCAGGATTATGGCGCTCCTGCCCTGCGCGGCCTTGATCACCGACTCGGTGATCGAGTCGGCCGACTGGCTCGCGATTTTCCTGCCGCACTTTGGGCAGTGCGGGATGCCTATCCTTGCAAACAGCAGGCGCAGGTAGTCGTAAATCTCGGTCACCGTCCCGACGGTCGAGCGCGGGTTCTTGCTCGTGGTCTTTTGCTGTATCGATATCGCCGGCGACAGCCCGTCGATCGAGTCCACGTCGGGCTTGTCCATCAACTCAAGGAACTGCCTTGCATAAGCCGACAGTGACTCCACGTAGCGGCGCTGTCCCTCGGCATAGATCGTGTCAAACGCAAGGGTCGACTTGCCCGAGCCGGACAATCCGGTAATCACGACGAGCTTGTTCTTTGGTATCTCTACGTTGACGTTCTTTAGGTTGTGCTGCCTGGCGCCCCTGATGATTATCCTGTCGTGCATCAGGACACCTCCGCCAGAGCCGGCTCGCCAAGCGCCTTCTTTATCTTGTTCAGTTTTTCGCGGAACATTATCGCCTTTTCAAACTCCAGTTCTTCCGCGAACCTCTTCATTGTGGCCTCGGTTTCGACTGCAAGCTTTGTCAGGTCCTGTCTGGTCATCGACTTTGTCTCCACGCCTGCGTCGCCGACCTCGATCGCGCTTTCCGGTATCGCCTTGACGATCGTCTTTGGAATTATCCCGTGTTCTTTGTTGTATTCAACCTGCTTTTTGCGCCTGCGCTCCGTCTCTTCGACTGCCTGCTTCATCGACTCGGTATAGCGGTCGGAATACATTATCACCGCGCCGTCGAGGTTGCGCGCGGCCCTGCCAAACGTCTGTATGAGGCTCGTGGCGTTGCGCAAAAAGCCCTCCTTGTCCGCGTCAAGGATTGCGACCAGCGAAACTTCGGGTATGTCCAGGCCTTCCCTGAGAAGGTTTATGCCCACCAGCGCGTCAAACTCGCCGAGGCGCAGCTGCCTGATCAATTCAGTGCGCTCCAGGCCCTCGATTTCCGAATGCAGGTAGCGCACGCGCACCCCGTTCTTGGCCAGAAACTCTGCAAGGTCCTCCGCCATCCTCTTTGTCAGGGTCGTCACGAGCGTGCGCTGGTTGTTCTTTGCCCTGACCTTGATCTCCTTTATCAGGTCTTCCATCTGGTCCTTTGTCGGCCTGATCTCCACCTCTGGGTCGACAAGGCCGGTGGGCCTGACCAGCTGCTCCGCCACCTGCCAGCTCGATTTTAATTCATACGCGCCCGGGGTCGCCGAAACGAAAACCGCGTTCCTGAGGTATTTCTCAAACTCTTCAAACTTTAGGGGGCGGTTGTCGTTGGCACTTGGCAGGCGGAACCCGTAGTCGATGAGCATCTTTTTGCGGGTGTGGTCGCCGTTGTACATGCCGTGCAGCTGCGGCAGCGTGACGTGCGACTCGTCGATGACCAGCAGGAAGTCGTCGCCGAAAAAGTCAAGCAGGCAAAAGGCCTGCTGGCCTGGCGCCCTGCCGTCTAGGTGGCGCGAATAGTTTTCAATGCCCGAGCAGTAGCCGAGCTCCTCTATCATCTCAAGGTCGTATTTCGTGCGCTGGGAAAGCCTCTGCCTTTCAAGCTCGGAAGGCAGGTTCGGCAGCCAGTTTGCAAGCTCGCTCTTTATCGACTCTAGCGCCCGACTGCGCGAATCGTCGTCGGTGATGTAGTGCTTTGCCGGGAATATCTTTACCGCGTTCGCGTCGCGCAGCTTTTTCATGCTGACGTGGTCGCGGATGCTTACCTGCTCTATTTCGTCGCCGAACATGGACACGCGGATAATGTCATCAGAGTAGCCGGGGATGATGTCTATCGTGTCGCCCTTTACCCTGAAATTGCCCGGCACGAGCGACACGTCGTTTCGCTCATAGCGCGCCTCTATCAAATTGTGGATGAGCATCTTGCGTTCGATCACCATTCCCTTTGCCAGCGTGATGGCGCTCTGCTCCCATTCCTTGGGCGAGCCGAGGGAGTAGATGCACGATACTGTAGACACGATTATCGTGGGCTCGCCGGACATGAGCATGGCAGTAGCCTCGAGCCTCATCCTCTCTATCTTTTCGTTCACTTCAGTGTCCTTTTCAATGTACGTGTCAGTCTGCGGGATGTAGCTCTCGGGCTGGTAATAGTCGTAAAAGCTGACAAAGTAGCCGACGTTGTTTTCCGGAAAGAACTCTTTGAACTCGGCGTACAGCTGCGCCGCAAGGGTCTTGTTGTGCGAAATCACGAGCGTGTTCTTGTTCGCCCTTGCGACCACGTTTGCAATCGTGTAGGTCTTGCCGCTTCCAGTCACGCCAAGCAGGGTCTGCCGGCCGCCCTTCCGCACGCCTTTTACCAGCTGCTCTATCGCTTCAGGCTGGTCCCCGCTGGGCGGGAAGGCGTCCTTTGCCAGGGTAAAGCTTCTAGAGCTGGTGAGCAAGCACAAGACTTTTTCAAAACGCGCATATATGGTTAATGCTTCACTTGCTTTCCTTCACGTGGAACTCTTCGTAATGGTTGTCAGTCTGCTCTTTTGCGGTAAACATCCGCACAGCCTGCACTTGAACGCATAGCCAATATAATCAGACATGGATTGGCAAGGCGAACATGCTACATAGGTGCTACCGTTAAAACTTCTGTTGTGCAAATAATGGTGTGGATACGTGAGAGCTGGAAAGAATGGAGAGGATGATCCGACTGGTCGAGATCGGCCTAACCATAGGCAAGAACCTCGTGGTCATCATTGCGGCATTCGTCGGGATCACGATCGCAATCGCGGCATACAATTTCGCGACAGGCAACATTGCGTGGGGCATAGTGAATTCCGTGTTTGGCGCCGGCGGCCTCGTCTTCTTGGCGCAGATCCGCCAGAAGCGCCGGCGGCACTACAGCAGGCGGGCGAAATATCGGGAAACAAGGCCGCCAAAATACCGCGAAGCAGAAGCGGCCTAGTCGCAGCAAATCTTTTGTTCAACCCCTGTGCTATACTGGCATGAGCAAGCTCGACATTCCAAGGGTAAGCAAGCACGAGTTTGTGGCCTTCCTGCAGGACGAAGCCAAGGTGCGCATTGACGATTACATCGAGGGCGCAGTCGAAGTGGCGGAGGAGGTCCATTCGGGCCTGATGCGCGAAGACGGTACTTCGCCGTTCCTTGAAACCCACACATGGCCCGTCGCGATGGACGTGGTCAGGCATTACCGCTCTGTCAACCGCAACATTACAAGCGTCGAAGTCGCGGCCGCCATACTGCACGACGCGATGGAAGACGACGACAGGATACTGAACCTGCACGAGTCAAAGTCGTACGGCTTTGAAGCCTACCTTGCCTACAGGTTCGGGAGCAAGATCCGCGACATTGCAACAGAGCTGAAAATAAAGCCGCTTGAAAACTATTCAGGCGCAAGCGACACCGATCGCCAGCTGGCGCGGTTCTACGCCTATTGCGACATACTGCGCGACTCTGAATATGATGTCAAGGCGATCAAACTTGCGGACAGGCTCAACAACATGCTGTTCATCCGGCGCGTGCCCGGCCACGACAAGATAAGGCGATACATGCGGGAGGCAGAAGACTTTTACCTGGCGTACCCGATGCTCCCGCCAAAGATGCCGGAACTGCACAAGAAAATGAGGATTGCATACGAAGAGCTGAAGGTGGTACCGGCGAAAAAGCTGGTCGCCGCGTAACTCTTCTTCACAAGCCATTTAAAGGTAATAAATGGAGGTAAAGGGGGAGAAACAAGATTGGCAGACCTCAACGTCGCAGTCATTGTAAAATTAGAGCCGGATTTCTCTGAAGGAAACGTCAGCTACAACACCGACGGGACGCTAAACAGGGCAGAGACAAAGAGCATCCTCGGGCCCCACAGCGCCGTGGCATCAAGCGCCGCCTTTTACGCAAAGGTGCTGTACGGCGCCCGCGTCGCAGTGACCACGATGGGCCCGCCGATAGCCGACACTGCGCTCCAGCAGGCGCAGCTGCTATCCGACGCCGACGAGCTGCACCTCTACAGCGACAGGATGTTCGCAGGCGCCGACACGCTTGCCACCGCGGAGGTGTTGAAGACGGGTATTTCAAAAGTGGACGGGAAGACCGACATCGCGTTTTCAGGCCACAGGGCTTCAGACGGCGAGACCGGCCAGACGGGTCCGCAGACTGCGTGGAAGCTGGGCTTTACCTTCCTTGGCAATGTCATCGACTATTACGTCGACATGCAGAGCAGGACGGTCCGGGCAAAGCGCCTGATCTCGCTCCAGGGTTTCTACGACGTCATTGAAGAAGTGGAGGCGCCGCTCCCGGTGTTCATTGCAATCGACCCGTCATACAGGGCGTCGTTTAACACCGTGTCGCAGAGGCTCACGTTTGAAAAGTACCAGAAGGAGGCAAGGGACCGCGCGCAAAACTACAAGCAATATTTGAAGGTGTTCAACGGGCAGCAGCTAGGAGTCGACCCAAAACTGGTCGGATTGCCCGGCTCGCCGACCATAGTCTACAAGGTCGAAAAGATTCCAAAGGCAAAGGCCAGCAGAAAGGCCCAAGTCGTCGAAGGTTCCAGCCGCGAGCAGCTCGCAAAGGTGGCAGCGAAAATGTACGAAGTGCTGGGAGGGATAGTCATCAAATGAAGTACCAGCACCTTTACGTCGTAATCGAGCACGAAGACGGCAAGCCGCTGCCAGTCAGCCTCGAGATGCTGGGCGAGGCAAGGCGTCTAATGGACGGCTACAACAAGCGGTATTCTGCGGACGAAAAGGTGGTCGCGGTGGTGCTTGGCAACGACGTGCACAGGCTCTGCGAGGATCTGATATTTTACGGCGCCGACGCCGTGATCTACGCGGACAGCCCCGAGCTGCTTCATACCCGGAACCTTATTGACACCAAGGTGATAAGCCAGATAGCGACAAACAAAGAGCTGGCGATCAAGTTCTCTGGCGCCCCGGGGTTTGTCAAACCGCGCTACATGTTCTTTTCTGCAGACAACGTGGGGCGGCAGCTGTCGTCGACGGTCCTTGCAGAACTGGAGTCAGGCCTTGCGTCGGACATCAACAAGCTCGTGATCGAGGACCTTGAGATAAAGCACCAGCACAAGACAAGGGGCGAACCGATGATATATGAAAGGACGCTTGAAATGTACAGGCCGGACTTTTCCGGCTTTCTCTGGACCACCATCCTGTGCCTTGACAACCGCAACCCTGAAATCGAACGGGAATACCACCCGCAGGCCTGCAGCATAATTCCCGGCGTGTTTGCGCCGATAGAGCGCGACTCTGCAAGGCGGGGCACAATAGTCGACTATGCGCCAAAGTTTGACGGGCGCGATCTGCGCGTAAAGATAATCGGCAGAAAGATCGTGAAGAGCGCGGTCGACTTTGACAGCAAAAAGGCTGTGGTGAGCTTTGGCAGGGGGATCAAGGACTCGCCGGAAGAAAACATCAAGATGGTGGCCGCGCTTGCAAAGCAGCTAGAGGGCGAGGTGGGCGTTTCGCTGCCGATATCGAAAAAGCCGTTTGTGGTCAGCGAGGGGATGAGCTCGACCTACATGATACCCGACAGGGTGATTGGCACGAGCGGCCGCAAGGTGGCTCCGCTGCTCTACGTCGCGGCAGGGATAAGCGGTGCGATGCAGCACATCGCCGGCATGAAGGAGGCCGGATTTGTAGTGGCGATCAACCCGGACGAGGACTCGCCGATAAAGGACGAATGCGACATTTTCATCAGGGGCAGAATGGAAGACGTGATACCGCTTTTGCTTGAGGAACTGAGAAAACAAAAGCCTGCAATAGAGGTGAAGAAATGATGGAAAGCTATGACGTTGCGATAGTCGGCGGCGGGTCGGCCGGCCTTGCCGCGCTGAAGCAGCTGTCGAATCTGGGCAAGCAGGCGATCCTGCTCGAAGCAGGCAAGCAGGTCGGCACAAAGAACATTTCCGGCGGCATACTGTACTCGAAAAAGCCAAAGAACGGCCGCGCTCACAATGTCGAAGACGTCTATCCAGAGTTCCTGCAGGACGCGCCAATTGAACGCAAAATAATGCAGTACATGCTGCACTCTACTTCCAGGAACAAGGTGTTCACGATGAACCTGACTGCCGCACACGAATACCAGGCGAATTTCGGCTATTCCGTCCTGCTGAACAGGCTGACCGCGTGGTTTGCAAAGCAGGCGGGCGAAGGCGCCGAACGGCAGGGTGGCGGCATCGTGTCCGGCGTGCACGTAAAGTCGCTTAGCTGGCAGGGTGAAAAGACGGTGATCGGGACAGACGAGCTGGATCCGTTTGAGGCAAAGGCGGTCATTGCCGCCGACGGCGTCAACTCTGAAATAGCGGAAATAACGGGCGCGCGGCAAAAGTTTACGCCCGAGCAGCTGTACCAGGGAGTCAAGGTGGTAGCCAAGCTGCCTGAAGATATAATCGAGCAGCGGTTCGGAATCGGGCCGGGCGAAGGCGCCGCACACTTATTCGCCGGCGACGTCACGCTGAACCACATCGGGGGCGGCTTTGTCTACACAAACCGCGAGACCCTGTCAGTCGGCGCAGTCTACCACTACGACTCGCTGATGACCCGGCCCGCAGAGCCCAACGCGCTAGTCAACGCGTTGTTGAAAAACCCAATGGTCGCCGAGTTTGTCAAGGACGAGGTCGCCGTCAAGGAGGAGATCGATAGGGACCTTCCGAAGGAGGAGCAATTGAGGGTGCGGTTTGCGACGAGCAAGCTGATAAAGACCTGGAACGAGCTCCGCGACGCGTGGCACTCGCCTTCTGCCAGGAAGCGGCTGGTCGAAGCCGGCAAGTACAAGACAGAGGAGGAGATCAAAGCAAGGCTCGACTATGTGCAGAACGAGCTTGCGAGCAAGTACGGCACAAAGTTCGTGACGGACTATGTCGAACTGGAGTACGGGGCGAAACTGGTGCCGGACGGCAAGCGCTGCGCGATGAAAAAGCCTTATCATAAGAACGTCCTGTTTGTCGGCGACGCGGCCGGAAGGGGCGTCTTTATCGGGCCGCGGATCGAGGGCCTCAACGTCGGGATCGACGACGCGGTGAGGGCGGCAAACGCCGTCGCAAGGGCGATTGACCGGAACAACTTTGGTCCGCAGTACATGGGCGAATACTATTCACAGTCGATAGACGAGAGCCCGTACACGCGCGACATGAAAGAGATCGACAAGGACTACCTAAAGATATTCCTCGACGCGGCAAGGGACGTCCCAAAGGACATCATCGGCCAGCGCTACGGCATGGTCTTCCGGCTGATGTCCAGCGGGACATTAAGGGGGCTTGCCGTCGGCTTTGCCAATATCCTCGGCTACGACAAGCTGCTGCCGCTAGTAGAGTCGGAGGACACGTACGTACAGGTGCCGGTGGAGCTTGCGGAAAAGATGGGCCGGCCAGTGACCGCGACATACGAGCCCACGCTCCCGACAGTCGCGCAGCGCGTCGCCCGGCTGAAATACGACGACGACAGGGCTTCACACATTAAGGTGCTCAACCCGAAATCAGAATTCATGAAAAAGATGGTGACCCTCTGCCCTACAAACTGCTATAGCATGGAAGGAGGCGACGTGACGCTCCAGCATGAGGCGTGCATCGAGTGCGGTACGTGCGCCAAGGAAACAGAGTGGCGCCACCCGAGGGGCGAGAAAGGAATAGTCTACCAGTACGGCTAGTTCTTCCACTTGATCGAGCAGCCGATCGAAGGATCAAAGTCGTTCTCGAGCCTCTCTCCCTTTAGCAACCTGCGCACGTTGTTCTCCATCACCGGGACTGTCGGGTTTACTTCAGGCTCTAGCGCGTCGTTTATCCTGCCGTGGAACGCCAGCCTGCCGTCGAGAAACAGGAACGGGTCCGGCGTGCACACCGCGCCGTACGACCGCGCGACGTCCTGGCCGTCGTCTATCAAGTATGGAAAGTTCAGCTTGTAGTCTTTTGCAAACGCCACCATGTTGTCAAAGCCCTCGTCCTTGTAGTCCGGGTCGTTGCTGTTGATGCCGATGACCTGCAGTTCTGAAGGCTTGAACCTGCCCTGTAACGCGACGACGTCTCCAATCCTTGCCTTGACGTAAGGGCAGTGGTTGCAGATGAACACTATGAGCGTCGCCTTGCTCCTGTAATCCTGCAGTGAATGCGCCCTACCGTCCACGCCTTTTAATTTGAAATCGGGGGCCTTGCTGCCTGTTTTGAGAACCTGGGGTGACGAAGAAGTCTTGACCATGCCTTATCATTCGATTTATAGATATTATATCTATTGCGAATCAGGCCACCACGCTTGCCGGAGGGAAGGCGTTTTCAAGAATTCGTTTTTCCTCTAGTGGAAGCGAGCGCCACTTTTCGTTGTTTTCCAGCTGCAAAGTTGCAGGCACATCTTTTTCAAGTTCGCCGTACCAGCGCAAGCCTGCGAATTCGTACAGCCTCTTCAGCTCTTCGCGGGGCTGCCTGACAAACTGCTCGTACTGAACTTCAGCCAGCCTGTCATTGATAACCGGCAGGTCCTGAAGCAGCATCTTTTTGTTGTATCTGTAAAAGTTGATGCAGGTCTCTAACTTTGAAACGGCCCTGCCAAACACCTCCTTTATTGTGACGTAGCCCTTGTAGCCGTGCTCGTACTCCGTCTTCATCTGCATGTCCCAGTAGTTCAGCATCTTTTGGTAGATGGAATGCACCACCGCCCGGGGGTCGCGCCAGATCAGGATGTATTGCGCGTCGGGGAACATGGCGTTGAGCCACCGGAGGCGCAGGCAGTGGGTCGGGTTCTTGTTCACGAACCTCTTTGCGTGGAATGCCTTGATCTCGGCCCTCATCGCCGAGTAGTAATAGCCCTTTATTTCGTCTGTCGCACGAGACTCGTCGACTTAGTCGATCTCGGTAAAGTAGCGCCGCCACACTCTCCCCTCGGTAGAGGGCGGCCTCGACTTGTAGTGCTTTACCTGCAGCGGAATAAGGCGGAACTTCCAAGGCGTCATGTAATATCGGTTGCAAAAGCCCTCAAAGAAGGCGGTGTCCCTGTGGCGGGTGAACAGGCCGTCAAGTATGGTTGTGCCGCTCCTCTGTATGCCTATGATAAAGACGGGCTTTGATATCTCTGTCATTGCCGCAAGAGCGGATCGCCCTTCATTTGATTTAACGATAAAGACGCTTTTTACTGTAAGAAATAAAACAGCCCTCCATGATTGCAATAGTGATGCCTGACTCTATCGACACCATCCTGCAGCTGCCGCAGCGCAAGCTCGTAGTCGCGCAAAGCGACGTCCAGCTGGACGGGCAGACGAAAAACGAAATTTTCATCCTGATGGTCGAAGAGTCAAAGGGCTCTGCTGGCGGAAGGGCCGCCGGATCCGGCCACAAACGCATTGAAAAGATCTATGGCTTTTCGTGCGATGCAGGCGCGTGCGCAAAGTTCTTCGAGTCAGGCGAGCAGGACAAGGTCGAACAGTTTGACATCCCGTACAGCGCAGTCGCTATGGACATCCTGCTCTCAGACAGCAGGCCGTACGTGGTGCAGGGGATAATAGATCCTGATTTCATTGCGTCCTACCGCTCGGTGATAAGCAATCTAAAATAGGCTTGGCAGCCAAGCAGTACCATGTCGGAGGATCACCAGCGGCTGGAGCAGACGGCCTCGGCGATAGAGGACCTGCTGTACATGGGGGCGATCAGGCTTGGCGACAAGCAGGACAAGGCGCTACTGTCGCCGCAGTTCTCGCTTGTAGCTTCCAACGTGATGTCCAGCATGAAGATCAAGGATGACGGCGGCAGCGAGGAGGTGATGAAGCTGATGTACTTCTCGCTCCTGATCTACATGAACGAGTACCTGAAGGTGCCCAAGCCGCTCATGATGGCTCTTGGAAACGACCTGGAGAAAAACCGCGACGGCATGGAAGCCGGCGGCCTCGTCACCACCTACGTCGCCGTGCTGGCAGAAGTCTGGAGCCAGAACCGCAAGCAGCAGGTAAAATGACTACTGCAGCGAGAACTGGAGTATGGACAACTCCTGCACCGGGGGCCCGATCTCCCTCACGCTCAGGTCCTTGAAATCCCATACGAAGTCGTCAGACCTGAAGGCCACGACCGGGCCGGCCTCTGTCAGAACATGATCGCGCGCATTGCCGCAGTTCTCGCTACCAAATTTCTTCTTGTCGGCGTACCACCCGCCGTCATCTACAAGCTCGCTCACTTTTTCCCATTCGTCTGTCGCATGCTCGTCGATGTACGCCTCCATCTTGACCGCGCTGTCGGTGTCGATGTTGTAGATGATAACCTTGAACCCGAACCAGCCCCCGTCATAGTACCTGCCCTTGCTGTTCTGCTCTGTCAAGAGCGGATCAACGGCTTTCCTGACTCCACGCTCGTCAGTGTAGCCGCCGGTGTGCCAGATCTCTTTCTTCCATCCGACCGAGCCGTCAAGGTGCAGCCTCCCCTTGATCGACGTGCCTTCGCACGGGTCAGAGTCGCTATGCTCTTCGCCGCTGCGCGCGTACCACTGCAGGACGTTCTCAAGGTCAGAGCCTGCGCCGGACGAATGGCCCGTCGTCCTGACTATTTTTGCATAGCCGGTTATCTCTACGTTCTTCCATTCTTCTGCCCCTTCAGGCGTATAGACATTCATCCTCACCTGATACTTGCCGTTGTCGTGGTCGCTAACCCGCCACGAGCCATCTTCCTGTTTCTCGATCGCCGTCCTCGGATCGAACGTCCCATCCTCGGGCTCGTCCATGTCGATGAACCATTCCCTTCCGCCTTCCAGCGTGGGGAAAACCTTTGTTATTCCAAACCTGTCTTTACCTGCTGCAACGGCGCCGCCGATGACGGCATGCGCGCTGCCGGCAAGCGAAGCAACAACCATGATTGCAAGCGACACCCAGATTATTCTTGCAGATTTTTCTTCTGGCATTTTCTGCAATAACAAGATGGTATAACATAAAGAGTGGGTGTCATCAGGAGCACCAAGTCAGAAAAAGCCTCTGACGGCACGCTTTTAAGTCGAGCAAATGTATTGCCCATCCACGATGCTAAGGCGGTCGCTCAAGCCCGAGATAATAGAGTCGATACCTCTATTGAGAAAGGCAAAGCCCAAGGTGTGGGTTGAAGCCTACGGGTGCTCGGCGAGCATGGCCGACTCTGAAATGATAAGCGGGCTGCTAAAGGGCGCAGGGTATGAAATCGCAAGCAAGCAGAGCGACGGCGCGCTCAACCTGATAGTCACATGCTCTGTCAAGGATACGACCGAGCACCGGATGGTCAGCAGGATCAAGGCGATGAGCAAGTGTGGCAAGCCGCTTGTAGTCGCAGGCTGCATGCCAAAGGCAGACAGAGCAAAAGTGGAATCGCTGAATTCCTCGGCAAGCCTGCTAGGCCCGCACTCGATCGAAAACGCGTCCGCAGTCGTGGGCTCTGCACTTGCAGGCAACCGCCTTGTCATGCTTGAGGATTCTGAAAGCGATAAAATCAACATACCCAGAGTCATGCTCAACCCCGCAGTCAGCATGGTGGAGATTGCTAGCGGCTGCATGAGCGAGTGCACGTTCTGCCAGACAAAGATCGCCAAGGGGTGGCTGCGCAGCTACAGAGTCGGCGACATCATAAGGCAGATCAGGACAGACGTGGAAGCCGGCTGCAAAGAAGTCTGGCTCATGTCGACTGACAACGGCTGCTACGGCAAGGATGTGGGCACGGACCTTGTTGAGCTCCTCAACGCGTGCTGCTTAGTCGAAGGCGATTTCAAGATCAGGCTTGGCATGATGAACCCGATGTACCTGCCCGGGATGCTGGACAGGATGGCCAGCGCGTTTTACGAGAATGGGAAGCTCTTCAAGTTTCTCCACATCCCTGTCGAGAGCGGGAGCGACAGGGTCCTGAGAAAGATGAGGCGCGGCCACACCGCCCGGACGTTCATGGATGCCGTGGAGGCTTTTCGAAGCAGGATCCCCGAGATGTCGATATCGACTGACATCATCGTGGGGTTCCCGTCAGAGACCGAGGACGATTTCAGGGAAACGCTCGACCTCGTCGAGAGGGCCACGCCCGACATTGTCAACATCTCGCGCTATGGCGCCCGGCCCGGCACCGAAGCGGCAAAGTGGAAGGGTTCGAGAATCAGCTCTCAGGTGGCCAAGGAGAGGTCTGAGCGCCTGCACTCCTTCGCAAAAAAAGTCGCAAAAAAGCGCAATTCGCTCTGGCAGGGCTGGCAGGGCGAAATAATAGTTGACGAAATGGGTAAGGTGACACAGGGCAGGAACTATGCGTACAAGCCGGTCGTCCTGTCAAACGCGGACCAAGTTTTGCTGGGCGACAGAAAGCGCGTGCAAGTTTATGATTTTTCCAACTTTTCGCTAAAGGCAATGATAATTTAGACGAGCTCAACTTTGTTACGCCGCGCGTAGCTTATGTTCAATCACCAAAGCTTTTTAACATGAACCATGTATTTGTGTGCGGGGAGCTCGGGGGATCAATGAACGATCTTTTGATAAGGAATCCAGTGCTGCTGGTGGGCATCGGCGGCGCCGGAACTAAAATCGCCACCGCGGCAAGCGCCGCTCTTGGATGCAAATGCCTTTTGATAAGCAACGACAAAAAAGATTTAATTCACAATGAGAAGTGCACCGCCGTCTACGTCAATTCTGGCGAATGGGTCAACCCTTCAAGCCTGAAGCTGCGCTCTTTTGTGCATACTCATAGGCGCGAGATGATGTCTGCAATGGATGGCTACGCTACGGTAATTGTCGTCTCAAACCTGGCAGGGCGCGCCGGCACCGCGATGGCTCCGCTCGTGTGCAGGATGGCAAAAGAGTCGGGCACCGTGATCTCTGTCGCGATAATGCCGTTCCAGTTTGAGAAGGACCGCATCTTCAACTCTGGCACCGCCCTCAGGCGCATGCGCGAGGCGTCCGACTCTGTCATAGTGATGGACAACGACGCGTTTCTCGACAATAACCCGGAGCTCTCTCAGGAGGAATGCTTTGCGATAACAAACAACGCCATGACCGAGGTGATCGCCTCGATCTCGACAGGCGCCGTGAGGCCTGCCATGAACATACTGTGCACCAGCACGGCAAGCGTCAGCACCGAGTCCTCATTGAGAGACTCTGTGGCAATGCTGTACGACTCTGTACCAGACGCAGGCAGCGTAAAGAGGGCGATGGTCTACGTCATGGGCGGCGAGAGGGTTCCCGTCGGCGACCTGAACAAGCTTGTGGGCTATGTGCAGGGGATATTCCAGGAGGAAGGCGCGACCGAAGTCGCGATGTCCTCGATCTCCGCCACAGGTGGCGTGCGCGTGCACCTCGTCGCTTCCGCTCCGCAAAAGACAAGGTTTGACCGCTACGACCCGCTGGGCGACATTATTCCAGACGTCCTGGACTGGGACGAGCCGGACTCTGCTCCCGACATCAAGCTGGCGATACCCGCGATCGAATAGGTTTTATTATAAACCTGCGACAGCAATTGCCATGATATCGTGCGGCTGCAGGTGCATCGTATGCAAGGGCCAGCGGCTGACGAGCCACGGGTTTGTAGCTCCTGACGGCTACGACGACATTCATCATACTTGCGGGTCGTGCGGCACGCACTTTAATCATCTTGACGGCGAAACGTATGCAAAATGCGATACCTGCAAGTTTCCTTAGCTATTTGT
>Ga0299913_10001410_pt1 | contig 17694 bp, 16 predicted proteins | sample RVTome_9_FD_201360 | JGI IMG/M metagenome (GOLD analysis project Ga0299913, IMG submission 201360) | Soil microbial communities from uranium-contaminated site in the Upper Colorado River Basin, Wyoming, United States - RVT155D38 (version 2) ... | reverse complement strand
TCGTTTTGAGCGTGCGCTCGTCCATCGGCTCATGCTACGGCGTGCCCGCATCGGTGCGAGCCATCGGCCCGTCGCATCGGCGCCATGTCACCTGCAGGCAACCTGCCGGCGGATGATTCGCCGGGCGGTTCGGTCTGGGTGACATCTCGGATCGTGAGGCTGCTGGGCGGTTGCACCGGGCGAACATCCGGCGGTTCAGCCCACGGCCGGTGCGCTTCGGGTGACATTGGAGGGGCCGCTGAGCGTGACCGTGCATCACCACGCGCCCGGGCCGGGCCCCATCTGCCCACGCGGCGCCGAACGTACGGATGGGCGCAGCGGAACGATCCGGGATAGCATGCGACCACCGGCATGAACGAAGCGATCAGCAACATCTGGCGCCGCCCCCTGCGGGCGGCGCTCACCATCCTCGGCATTGTCATCGGCGTGTTCGCGCTCACCGTCATGGGCGCTCTGGCCGAGAAGCTGAACGTGCTCGTCGACGGGGGAGACGAGTATTTCCGCACCCGGATCTTCGTCTTCGACGAGGGCGCCGCGTCCGGCTTCCAGGCCAGTTCGCGTCCCATCACCCGCGACCTGGTGGACGAGATCGCCACGCTGGACGGCGTGGACCGCGCCACGCCCGTGCTGCAGACCCTGCTCGACCCGGACGAGGTGGGCGGCTTCGACATCCCCGAGCTGCTCACCGGCATCGAGCCGGAGACGTGGTACGACGACCGGGTGGACCTGCGCATGGACGCCGGACGGTTCCTGGAGGCCGATGACGCCGATGTGACCGTCATCGGCGCGGATCTCGCCGAGCGCTACGATCTCCGGGTCGGCGACAGCTTCACCATGCGCGAGCGCGCGTTCGAGGTGATCGGGGTGCTGGAGCGGACGCTGACCTTCCCGGACAAGATCGCGTACGTCCCGTTGCGCGACGCCCAGGAGATCTACGTCGAATCGGTGCCGGAGGCGTTCCAGGAGCGGACCGATGAGCTCGCGACGCAGATCGAGGTCTTCCCGAACGACCTCGACGACGCCGATGCGATCGCCGCATCGATCGAGGAGGCCGTCGAGGGCGTGCGAACCGTGACGCCCGAACAGGTTGCCGACCAGATCGGGCAGGCGAGCATCGTCTTCAACTTGATCATCGTCGGCGCCAGCGTGATCGCCGTCATCGTGGGTGGGCTCTCCGTGATCAACACCATGGTCATGACCGTCTCGGAGCGGGTGCGCGAGATCGGCATCAAGAAGGCGGTCGGCGCGCCGACGGGCGCGATCCTGCGCGAGTTCGTCATCGAGGCGACGCTGCTCGGAGCGATCGGCGGGCTCATCGGCCTGTCGGCGGGTGCGCTGCTGGTGGTCGTGCTCAATGCGCAGACCGCCGGGTCGGGCACCACGGTCTTCCTCCTCACGCCGATGCTGCTGCTGCGTTCGTTCCTGTTCGCAACGGTGCTAGGTGCCCTGGCCGGCATCTATCCCGCGCTTCGGGCGGCACGGCTCGACCCCGTCACCGCCCTGCGGAGCACGTGATGCCGCCGATCCTCGAGGCACGAGGCCTCACGAAGGTCTACCGGCGCGGAGCCTCGGAGGTCCGGGCGGTGGATGGGATCGACCTGGACGTGGCGGCGGGGGAGTTCATGGCGATCATGGGCCGATCGGGAAGCGGCAAGACGACCCTGCTCGACCTCCTCGGCTGCCTGCTGCGCCCGACCGACGGGCAGCTCTCGATCGACGGTCGCAGCGTCATCGGCGCCTCGGACGGCGAGCTGGCGACGATCCGGCGGGAGCGCATCGGCTTCGTCTTCCAGGAGTTCAACCTGATCCCGACGCTCACTGCGATCGAGAATGTCCTGCTCCCGCTGCGCTACGGCCCGCGGCGACCCGACGCGCGGGCGCGCGCGGCCGAGCTGCTCGAGCTGGTGGGGCTGGCCGAGCGGGCCGGCCACCGGCCCACCGAGCTGTCGGGCGGGGAGCAGCAGCGGGTGGCCATCGCCCGGGCGCTGGTCAACGAGCCGGCGGTGATCCTTGCCGACGAGCCGACCGGCGAGCTCGACTCGGCGACCTCGGAGCGGCTGATGGCCACGCTCCGAGCCCTCAACGCGGATCGCGGCGTGACGATCATCATCGTGACCCACGATGCCGGCGTGGCCGGGGTCACCGACCGCGTGGTGCGGCTCACCGACGGCCGCGTCGTGGCCGACGAGCGACGAGCCACCAGGGCCTTCGCACGGGCGCTCACCGGCGAGCCGGGCACCAACGGCGGACCGCGCGTCTGGGCGCGGCTCGGCGACATGCTCGAGAAGGCACGCGGCCGATGATCGAGTCGATCGGCCTCGGCAAGCGGTTCCGCTCCCTGACGGCGGTCCACGACCTGAGCTTCACGGTGGGCGACGGCGAGATCTTCGGCCTGCTCGGCCCGAACGGAGCCGGCAAGACGACCACGGTGCGCATGCTGTCCGGGCTCATCGCGCCATCGGCGGGCGCCGCCCGGATCAACGGGCACGAGCTCGGCGCCGGATCGCAGCGGATCCGGGCCATGACCGGCATCCTGACCGAGGCGCCGGGCCTCCACGATAAGCTCACCGCCCGCCAGAACCTGGCGTACTACGGCCGGCTCTACGGCCTGCGCGGCGCCGCGCTGCGACGCGCCGTGGACCGCTATCTCGGCGTCGTGGGCCTGCCGGACGCCGGCGAGCGGCGGGTCGGCGGGTTCAGCAAGGGGATGCGCCAGAAGGTGGCCATCGCGCGCGCCCTGCTCCACGAACCGGAGGTGATCTACCTCGACGAGCCGACCTCGGGCCTCGATCCGTCGGCCGCCAAGCTGGTGCGCGACTTCGTCGCCACGCTCCGCGATGCGGGCCGCTCGATCGTGGTCTGCACGCACAACCTGGATGAGGCGGAGCGGCTGTGCGACCGGATCGGCATCATGCGCGGCACGCTCCTCCAGGTCGACACGCCCGCACGGCTGCGGCGCCGCAACGGCACCGCGGTGGTGCGGGTCGAGCTGGTCGGTGCGCGACGCCCGGACTCGTTCCTGGGCCTGCTGGCCGGGCTGCGATTCGTGGTCGGTGCTCGTGCCGACGGCGACGCCCTACTCGTCGAGGTAGGTGACCCGCGAGGCGACAACCCCGAGCTCGTGCGCGCCCTGGTGGACGCCGGTGCCCGCATCGTGCACCTCACCGAGGAGGCGATCTCGCTCGAGCAGGTGTACCTCGACCTCGTGGGCGAGACCGGCGAGCGAGATGCGGACCGCTCGGGGTTGGTGGCCTGATGCGACCGGGCTACATCTGGGCCGTCATCACCAAGGAGGCGCGCGACCTGCTCGCCAACCGCCTGCTGCTGGCCGCGGTGGTGTTCCCGGCGCTCGTGTTCGCCTCGATCCCGACTGCGATCGTGGCCTTCATCGAGCTCAACGAGCTCGACCCGGCGCAGATGGGCCAGATCGAGCAGTACCTCAGCCAGTTCCCCGGCCTCGAGCCGAAGCGCGCGGCCCAGGGGTTCATCGTCCTGAACTTCATGGCCTACTTCCTCCTCATCCCGGCCATGGTGCCGATGGCGATCGCCACCCAGTCGGTCATCGGCGAGAAGACCGCCCGATCCCTGGAGCCGCAGCTCGCGACGCCGATGGAGGTGAGCGAGCTCCTCATCGGCAAGGCGATCTCGTCGGCGATCCCGGCGATCCTCGCCACCTGGGCGGTCTACGTGCTCTACGGGTTCGTCAACGGCGCGATCACCGAGCCGGTGATGACGCGGCTCATCTTCAACGACGTCTGGCGGGTGGCCATGCTGACGCTGGTGCCGCTCATCTGCCTGCTGAGCGTGATGCTGGGGATCATCGTGTCGTCGCGAGTGAACGACGCGCGGACGGCGCAGCAGATCGGCGGGTTCATCGTGATCCCGGTCATCGGCGTGGCGGTCGCCGGCTTCTTCAGCGGGCAGGCGACGTTCAGCATGGAGCAGGTCATCATCGGCGACCTGGTGGTCGCGCTCCTCATCGGCCTGTCGCTGGTGATCGGGAACTGGGTCTTCGACCGGGAGTCGATCCTCACCCGGCTCGGCTAGGCCTTGCTCAGCCCTCGATGCGGTCCTGGAGCTCCCAGGCGTGGTCCAGGACGTGCCACGCGGTGCGACGGACGGCATAGCGCGGCGACCACAGCTTCTGGGTGCGGCTGGGGGTCGGCACCGGCTCGCCACCCGCGATGGCGGTGAGGGCCTCGACGAACGCGCTGCGAAGCGCCTCGAGCCGCTCGGCCGGTGGGCGATCCGAGGTGGCCGGCGCACGGCTTCCGAGCTTCGAGAGGTAGGCCACCTCCGCGTCCCGCACGTGGTCGACGATGCGCGCCAGGTCGCGCCCGCCACCTCGCGGGCCGGTGGCCAGCCGACGGCCCTCCGCGGCCGTCATCGCCTCGTCGAACGTGTCCCAGGCGGCGCGCAGCAGGGCGAGGAGCCGCCCGAGGTCGTCGCCGATCGGCTCCTCCTCAGCGCGTGCGGGCGTGGAAGGGATGCCGAACTCGGTGCCGCTGCCGCCCCGCAGCCGCTCGCTGATGGCGACCGCATCGACGGAATCGGGGACTTCGAACGGCAGGCCGGCACGTTCGGGCACCGGCGCATAGCGAGGCCCGTAGGACACGAGTGCCGCGATGGCGTCGTCGGGACTCTTGCCGCCCCGCGACCAGCCCGGCCAGGCCAGCGCGGAGGCGAACGACCGCTTGGCGGCGACCTCGAGGACGGCGTCGACCGTCATGCCGCGCCCGCCCTTCAGGCCCCGTGCTGCTCGCGCTTGTGGAGCCGGGCGATGAGTGCCCGCATGATCGGGACGGCGAGCTCCGGGTGCTCGGCCAGGAGCGCGGTGAACTCCCAGGCCGGGAAGAGCAGGCACTCGGTGTCCTCGTCGGCGATGACCGTCGCCGATCGCGGGTGCTCCTCGATCAGGGCGAGCTCCCCGAAGAAGTCCCCGCGGACGACCTCGCCGATGGTCTCGCCGCCACGGACGATCCGCGCCCGGCCGCTGACGACGATGTAGAGCGCCGTGGCCGTCGCTCCTTCCTCGACGATGGTCGTCCCGCTCGGGTACGCCCGCACGCGGCCGATGCCGGCGAGCCGGCGGCGGACCCGTTCCTCGAGGCCTGCCGTGAGCGGGACCGATGCGAGTAGCTGCTCGAGATCCACCGAGCTGATCCTCCGTGCGTTCGTCCGGGTTGACTCGTGAGTGCCGGCTATCCTACCGCGCCGGTTCGGCGTTCAATGGCTCATCCGTTCTGCCGAGGGCCGGTCGCGTCGAGCATCTCGGCGCGACCCGCCGCTGTCTCGCGGCGCCGAACCTGGACGGTGCGCACTTCGGCCGGGCCGAGGTCCAGGCGCACCGCGCCCTCCGTCACCTCGATGGCCGCGCCCGGCTCGCCCCGCAGCGAGGCGTCGCGCGCGTCGACGATGCCGCCGCGCAGCACCGCCGTGCGGCTCTCGGACGTCAGGTTGACGACGCGCGCCTCCACCCAGCCGTCACGGCGCCGGAGCGCGCTGAGCTCGACGGCATCGCTTTCCAGCGCGAAGGCCTCCGCGCCGGCGCCGTCGGGCGGCCAGGTGACGTCGGCCGGGGCGCTGCCGTGGGCGCCGACGAGCTCGTGACGGTAGCGCTCGGCCGCAGCCGGCACGCCGCCATCGGCCCAGTCGCCGGCGTGGGGAGCGATGGCGAAGGTCATCCGCCAGCGGCCACGCATCTGGGCGTTCGGGATCGCGATCTCCGGCCCGGCCGGGTCCTGGCGGTACGGGTTGTCGTTCCGGCTGATGAGCCCGATCGAGCGCAGCACGGTGAGCGCCAGCGCGCGTCCATCATCGGTCAGCTCGTACTCGGACAGGTGGTCGAGCAGCAGCGCGATCCCACCGGCATCGACCCAGCCGTGGGCCGGGTACGTGGCCAGGGGCTCCTCGTGGTACCCGCCCTCGCCGGTCATGCCGCGCTCGACGACGGCGAACTGGCCCTCGGCGTGGCTCACGGCCGAGCGGCGGGGAAGCGGGACGACGAAGCGCACTCGGTGGTCCTCCGAACGGTTGTCGAAGCTGACTGCGAGACGCACGAAGGGCTCGCCGGCGCGGAGCTCGACCTCCGTCACCACATCGGTCGGCTCGACGGCGTCACTCCGCGCCGATCCGTCGGGCTGCGCCGACGCCGGCCAGCGGTACGCGCGTGAAACGCGGATGCGGCCGCGGACCGGGCCCTCCAGCTCGGTCGTGACCGACACGGCCTCCGACACATCAATGATTCGGTCGGCCGGCGGCGGGCCGTAGTTATAGGAGTCGCCGACGTCGCCGCCCTCCTCGATGCGGCCGACGCCCTCGGTCCGGGTCCCATCGGCGGCCGTGAGGCTGAAGGTGCCATCCTCGGCGACCTCCACGGTGAGCAGCCCATTGCGCATCGAGCGGCCGTCCACGCGCACCGGGTTCGCCAGCTCGCCCGTGGCCTCGACGGCGCGCACCGCGGTCCATCCCAGCGCCGGGACCGGCACCGATGCCGCCAGCGTGCGGCGGGCGCTGGCGACGATCAGGGCGCGCCATGTCTCGTCCGGGGCCGATCGCATGGCTGCGACCACCTCGGCCCGCAGGCCGTCGACGTCGAGCCAGGCCGGATCGGGGTCGCTGTCGACCAGGAACGTGATCTCGTGGCCGTCGATCCGGTAGCCGTTCCAGGCGTGGTCGAAGACCTCGCGGCCGTGGAAGCGACGGAACAGCTCGTCCACCTGGTCGCCCCGCAGCTCCTGGTCGAACAGGATCGGCTCCTTGCGTGCCAGCTCCTGGGTCGCGACGTGGCTCCCGTCCGGCAACTCGAACGCGACATCCGCCCACGTCTCGGGGACGAGGAGCTCGGACTCCACGAGCCCCTCGCGCCGGGCGGGTGTGGGGTTGAGGACCACCACGGAGCCTCGTGGCGCCCGACCGGCGACGGCACTCGCTGCCCGGCGGGCCAGCGTCCCGGCGATCTGCTCCGCCTCGGCGAACCGGACGAGCACCTGGTCGACCACCGGGTCGACGCTGCACCCGCAGATGGAGTCGTGCGCCGAGTTCTCGATCACCTTGCCCCATGCCAGCCGGAGGAATTCGTCCGGCCACGCGTCGGCGGCGACGTGGATGGCGCTGAGCGGCTCGGCGTAGCGCTCGAGCAACGTCTCCGCTCGGCCGGCGGCCTGCTTGATGTCGATGCGGGCGCTGGCGACCCCCATCAGGACGTTGGCGCGCGCCCCGGAGCGCATCTCGCCGCGCCAGCACGGAACCTCGGGCGTGAGCGCGGGCGCGGAGCCGATGTAGTGCGCCAGCGTCGCGATCCGCATGTCCGATGCGTCCTGCACCTCGTTGAGGCGGCTCACCAGGGCGGCGAGGTCCGGCACCGGGGCGGTGTGGTCGGTGCCGTACATCGCCAGCACCGGGTCGTCGCCGAACCAGGGTCGAGCCCACTCGACGAAGCGGTGCGCCGCCGCATCGAGACGATCCGGGACCGCGAAGAGGTAGGCGGCGTTGCCGTAGCCGCTCGGCAGGTACTCGGCGCGCACCCACGAGCCGTCCGGCGACTCCCAGCGGAACGCGTGGCGGTCCACCGCCGCCGGGACGCCGCGCCAGACGACGGCATCGGCCAGGCCGGCGCGTCGCAGGAGCTGCGGCATCTGGGCCACGTGGCCGAACATGTCGGGCAGGTAGCCGACGCGCATCGGGCCGCCGAAGTCGTCCGCGCGAGCCCAGCCGCGCTCCAGGTTGCGGACCAGCGTCTCGCCGCTGACCAGGAACTCGTCCATCAGGATCTGCCAGGGGCCGATGGCCAGGCGCCCGGACCGGACGTGGCCGCGAAGGCGTTCCGCCTGCTGGGGCCGGATCTCCAGGTAGTCGTCGATCGTGGCCAGCTGCCCGTCCAGGGTGAACGCGAAGCCGGGCTCTGACTCGAGCATGTCGAGCACGCGGTCGACGAGGTCGACGAGCTGCATCCGGAACGACTGGAAGGGCCGATACCACTCGCGGTCCCAGTGCGTGTGCGGCACGAGGTGGATGGTGGTGGGACGGGTGTCGGCAGCGGACGTCATACGCCTCTGAGCCTACCCGCTCGACCCGTGCAGGCGCCTACGACGAATGACGTAGGCAGCCATCTGTCCAGGCGGGATGGCCGAACTCATCCGACGGCAACGTCGCAGACCACCGGGTAGTGGTCGCTCAGGTCCGCAGACTCGCGCAGCACCCGGCAGCCACGGACCGATGCGCCCCGCGCCAGCACGTGGTCGATGCGATGTCCGTCGTCGGTCGAGATGCGCGCCGGATCGCCGTAGGGCTCGGCGAAGCCATCGGTCCAGGAGGCAAGCGGAGCGAGCTCCGGCGCCTCTATCGGGGCGTTCAGGTCGCCCACGAAGAGGGCCGGGGAGGCATCACCGAACGCGGCGTCCGCCGCCCGGGCCTGGAGCAAGCGCTCGCCGGACCCGACGTGGCTGAAGTGGGCCGTCCCGACCGTCAGCTGCCCCGCCTCGGCGAGGAGCAGGCAGCGAGGCTCGCGGATGGTCGGGGGCGCATCGGCGTAGCGCACGCCGGCGGCGGGGTGGTCGGTACCGGGCGGCTCGACGAAGGCGACGATCGGAGCGGCGGGGAGGGCCACGACCCTCGACGCTCGGATCGGGGTGCGCGAGAGGATGGCGTTGCCGAAGCTGCCGGTCCCGAGCAGGCCGCCTTCCCGCACTTCGAACGAGCGAGTGGCGCCGTAGCGCACCTCCATGGCCAGCAGGCGCGCGAGGTCGCCGGCGTTGTCCACCAGGTCGCCGTCGCGGGAGACCAGCGCCACCTCCTGCAGCGCGATGACGTCGGCGTCCAGGCCGGACAGGAAGGCGCCGATCGCCCGCAGGCGGTCGGCGTCGATGCGTCGCCACCACCGGCCCGGGAATGGTCCCGGCCCGATGGCGGCGCGGATGTTCCAGCTGACGACGCGGAGCGTCGCCGCCACTACTTCACGGATCCCGCGAGCAGGCCCTGCACAAAGTAGCGCTGGAGGCTGATGAACACGATGAGCGGAACGATCATGATCAGGAATGCCGCGGCCGCGAGGAGGCTCCACTCAGTCGCGAACGTGCCGAGCAGCCGGGTGACCTCCACGGTCATCGGCTGGATCCGCGCGTCCTGGGCGTAGATGATCGCCATGAGCAGGTCGTTCCACACCCACAGGAACTGGAAGATCCCGTACGCGGCGATCGCAGGCACCGACAGCGGCACAATGATCGTGCGGAAGATCGCGAGGTTCGATGCACCGTCGATGCGAGCGGCCTCGACGAGGTCCTTCGGCAGCGTGATGAAGAAGTTCCGCAGCAGGAAGATCCCGAAGGGCAGGGCGAAGGCCGTGTGGGCAAGCCACACGCCTCCATAGGTGGTCAGCAGCGGCAGTCCGCTCTCGCGCATCGCCGCGACGAGGGGGATGAAGCCGATCTGCAGCGGGACCATCAGCATCGCGACGATGACCAGGAAGATCGTGTCGCGGAAGGGGAACTTCACCCACGCCAACGCGAACGCCGCCATCGAGGCAATCACGAGCGGCAGGAGCGTCGACGGGATGGTGATGAACACGCTGTTGAGGAAGGCGCTGCCCATGTCCTCGGCCGTGATGACCCGCTCGTAGTTCGCGAGCGTGAAGCGCGGCTCGAAAAGTACGGTCCACCAGCCTGTTGCCCGCATGTCGGCGCTCGGCCGGAACGAGGTGATGAGCAAACCGATGGAGGGCACCAGCCAGACCAGTGCGATCAACCCGAGAATGATGTGGACCGGGCTGCGTCCGACGATCCGCACCAGGCGTTCGCTGAGCGTCCGCGGCGGCGCCTTGACAGTGGTGTCTTGGAGGGCGGTCACATCTGCACTCTCTCGGCGCTGAAGCGCCGCACATTGAAGATCATGATGGGAATCAGGAGCAAAAGCATCACCATCGCGATGGCCGCTCCATAGCCGAAGCGACCCTGCGGGAACGCCTCGAAGTACATCGAGTAGGCGATTACTCGGCTCGACGTGCCCGGCCCACCAGCGGTCATGACGAAGATGAGGTCGAACAGCTTGACGACGTTGACGACCAGCGTGACCGCCACGACCGAGATCGGGAGGCTGACCATCGGGACGATGATGCGCCAGAAGATCTGGGTCTCGCTGGCACCGTCGACGCGCGCCGCCTCAAGCACCTCGGAGCTGATGCCCTTGATGGCCGCCGACAGGATGACCGTCGCGAAGCCCACCGAACCCCAGATGCCGACCGCGATGAGCGCCCAGTTGACCGTGTCAGGGCTGCCGAGCAGCGAAACCGGCCCGACGTTCGCGACGCCGAGAAGCGAGTTGAGGAGCCCCGTGTCCGGGTCGGGGGAATACACGAACCGCCAGATGATTGCCAGGGACGTTGCCGCGATGGCCTGGGGCAGGAAGACGACCGCCTTGAGGAGCGCCTCGTAGCGGACCCGGGTCGTCATCACGGCGATGATGAGCCCGAGCAGGACGGTCAGCGACACGTAGAACACGATCCACAGCACGTTGTTCCACAGGGCGCCGGAGGGAGGGAATCCGAGACGCAGGAAGTTCGGGTCGGCAGTGAACAGGTTGACCCAGTTGTCGAGACCGACCCACTCGCTGAACTCGCCTCCGCGTCCGCGGTTGAAGCTGAGGAAGAACGTATAGACCGTGGGATAGATCAGGAACGCGGTCAGCAGCAGCGCCGCCGGCCCGAGGAACAGGACCGCGGCCCAGTTGAAGCCGCCGCCCGGTGTCGAGGTTCGGCCCGTTGCCGGCGTCGTATCCGCCGCCGGGCTTTCCGCCGTCATGCGCCACTCCTTTCGCTTCTCGTCGGTGAGCGCGATACGACGAGGGGGACCGGCTGATGCCGGTCCCCCTCGGGCTGGCTACTGCGACTCCCAGGCCGTGGATGTCGCGGTCTGGAACTCCTCGAGGATCGGTCCCATGTCCTCGCCGCGCAGCGCGGACTGCAGGAGCGCACCGAGGTCCGTCCCCGGAAGGAGGTCGGAGCCGTCGAACCGAATGGCATCGGCCGAATTGATGAGCTCGGCATCCTTCTGCATGATGATCGTCGGATACGTGCTCGGATCCACGTTGGTGTTCGGCACGTACACGGTGCCCTGGGCCGCCCAGACTTCGGCGGCCTCGGTGCTCAGCATGAACTCCAGGAACTCCGCGGTATCCGTATCGGCCACCATGGCGGCGATCTGGTCCCCACCGAAGGTGACGAGGCCGTCACCATTGCCCTCGATGGTCGGGAACGGGAACCAGTCGATCGCCTCGCCCTCCTGGCCGGCGAGATCGGGGTTGACGTCGACGCCGGTGGCGATGCCGCCGACGAAGCTGCCACCGAAGTACATCTCCGCCGACGGGCTGGTGCTGAACACCTCGGAGACCGCATCGACGAAGAGCACCGACAGTGCGCCGTCGATGCCGCCGACGACGTTGTCATCGGTCACCAACGACGTCATCCGGTCGATGGTGGCCGCGACCGATGGATCGGTCCAATCGCCGTCGGGGCTGAACAGGGTGTCGTACGCCTCGACGCCGTGCTCCTTGATGTACATGATCTCGAACCAGTCGGTCAGGGTCCAGCTGTCGCCTGCACCGACGGCCCACGGCGTCGCATCGGCGGCCTTGATGTCCTCCGTGAGCTGGACCAGGTCATCCCAGGTTTCGACCGGGGCGACGCCCAGATCCTCGAACCGCTCGGGGCTGTAGAAGATCGACGCCTTGCCGTTCAGCTTGGCCATGAAACCGTACTGGACGTCGTCGACGTTGCCGTAATCGAGGAGCCCGGGGGCAAACTGGCCCTCGATGTCGCTCAGCTCGATGCCAAGGTCCGACAGCGGGATCAGCGCGTCCTCCAGAGCCAGCTGCCGGAAGAAGGCGATGCCCGGAACGATCGCGACATCGAACGGATTTCCGCCCTGGAGTCGCGTTCGAATCACCGACTGGTAGTCGGTTCGGTTCGCCTCGTAGGTGACGTCGATGTCGCTGTTCTCCTCGAAGGCGGCGAGGACCTCCTGGAATGCAGCTTCCTCAGCGCCGCCCCAGAGCGAGGTGACGAGAATCGCGCCGTCGCCCTCGGGAAGATCTTCGCCGCCGTCGCCGGGGTCGTCGCCGTTCCCGCACGCGGCGAGCACGAGCACCGCCGTCATGAGGGGGGCTGCCAATCGAAACTTCCGCATCTGTTCCTCCACCTGTGCTCCCATTGTCCGCGGGCCTCGCCCGCGGACGGAGATGTTCGTGGCCATGGTGGGGGAGCCGGTCGGCTCCCCCGGCCGTTGTCGTTCAGTGGCCAATACGGTCGGCGCTACCCGGCGAGGGCCTGCTCCGACTCGGGATCGAAGATGTGCAGCTTCTCCATCGGCACGGCGAGCTGGACTTCCTGGCCCGGCGTGACCTTCCGGTCGGACGGCAGCAGGGCGACGATCTCGTTGCCCTCCGCCTGGGCGTGGATGAGCTCCTCGTTGCCGAGATACTCCACCACGTCGACCTTGGCGGGGAACTGGACGGTGTTCTCGATGCTTGCGCCATTGGCGAGCTCGAGGTGCTCGGGCCGGAAGCCGATGAGCACACTGGCACCCTCGCCGCGGCTCTCCGCCGCGCGTGCGGGCTCGCCGGTGAGGACGAGCTTCGCCCCGCCGAGCATGAGATCCTTGCCTTCCGCCTTGGCGGTCGCGAAGTTCATCGACGGCGATCCGATGAAGCCGGCGACGAACAGGTTGACCGGGTGGTCGTAGAGCTCCTGTGGCGTGCCGATCTGCTGGAGGAGCCCGTCGCGCATGACCGCGATCCGATCACCCATCGTCATCGCCTCGACCTGGTCGTGCGTCACGTAGATCGTGGTCGTCCCCAGCCGCTGGTGCAGTCGAGCGATCTCGGCGCGCGTCTGGACGCGCAGCTTCGCATCGAGGTTCGACAGCGGCTCGTCCATGAGGAACACCGATGGCTCGCGGACGATCGCCCGGCCCAGCGCAACGCGCTGGCGCTGCCCGCCGGACAGGGCGCGCGGCTTGCGGTCGAGGAACCGACCGAGATCGAGGATCTCGGCCCCCTCCTTCACCCTGCGGTCGATCTCGCCCTTGTCCATCTTCCGCAGCTTCAGGCCGAAGGCGAGGTTGTCGTACACCGTCATGTGCGGATAGAGCGCGTAGCTCTGGAACACCATGGCGATGTCCCGGTCCTTCGGCGCGACGTTGTTGACCACGCGGTCCCCGATGAGCAGCCGTCCGTCGCTGATGTCCTCGAGGCCCGCGACGCAGCGCAGGGCGGTCGTCTTGCCGCAGCCGGACGGGCCGACCAGGCAGATGAACTCCCCGTCTCCGATCTCGAGGTTGAGGTCGTTGACTGCGACGACGTCGTCGCCGTATCGCTTGTACAGGTGGTCGAAGGTGACGGTCGCCATTGAGTCTCGCTCCTGTTCGGCAGGCTCACCTGATCGGGCCGCGTGGCCCCAGCTCGGGAAAGGCATCATAGTACGGGGCGCAACCTCCACGGCCCCATTGATGCAACGGTTCGCTCATTTCCTGCGCTTCGCCGCCAGCCGACTCGCGTCACGACTGTCGGTGCTGCTCGTCGCCGGCACGTTCGTCGGACGCCTGCGCGACGCGTTCGTCCGGCAGCGGTCGGAGGCATACGAGCGGGCCACCGCGCGCAATGTGCTGCCGTCGCTGTACGAGCGGCACCCCGAGGCGGGCCGCGCGCCCCGGCGACGCGTCGGGCTGCGCTCGGTGCCGATCGACGCGATCGTGGGGACGATGCGCCACCCCTCGCAGAACAGCGCGGACTTCCTGCCGCTGCCCAAGCTGCGCGGTGAGAACTGGCGCGCCCGCTGGCAGCGCATCACGCGAGCCACCGACCAGCTGGCGATGCTGCCGCCGGTCGACCTGGTGCAGGTCGGCGACGAGTACTACGTTGCGGATGGGCACAACCGGGTGGCCGCCGCGCGGCGCAACGGCGCGGTCGAGATCGACGCGGACGTGACCCAGCTCCTGGTTCCGGGCGTGTCCCGGCCGGAGCAGGTGGCCTTCGACGCCAGCTCGCTGTACGGCGCGGGCGAGGTCCGCCAGGCGGCCAGCGGGCGGCTGTCGCGGACGCTCGAGCAGCGTCCGAGCGACGACAGGCTGTCACGCCGCGACCTGCTGCGCGGGCCGGACGAGGGCGCCCAGTGACCGATCGGCTCCGCGTGCGGTGGCCGGACCCGACGCCGTTCGCCGGCCGCGAGGGACGCCCGATCCGGATCCTCGCCGTCTCGGACGAGCCCGATCCGTCGCTCGACTCGCCCGCGACCCGCGAGGGGCTCGGCAGGATCGACCTCGTCGTGGGGGCCGGGGACCTCGACCCGACCTACCTCGGATTCGTGTCCGATGCGTTCCACGCACCGCTGCGCTACGTGCGGGGCAACCACGACGTCGGCGCCGCATGGACGGCGAGCGAGCGCAGCCAGCTTCCGGAGCCGATGCGGGACGGCACCGTCGTCAGCGAGGCGGGGCTGCGGCTCATCGGCTTCTCCGGTTCGCCCAAGTACAACGAGCGCAACCTCCAGGTATCGTCGCTCGGCATGTGGGTCAAGGTGATCGGCGCCTGGCTGGGGGCGAGTCGCGCACGACCGGTGATCGTGGTCACGCACGCGCCCCCGCGGGACGTCAACGACGACCACGACCACGCGCATCGGGGCTTCGCGGCGTTCCGCTGGTTCGTCGACCGAATCGACCCGCCGCTCTGGCTCCACGGCCATACGGCCCTGGTGCGGCGGGGCATCGACGACCGAATCGCCACGCACGCCGGCACGACCTTCTACAACTGCACCGGCTCCACGTTGATCGAGCTGCTCTCGCCCGACAGCCCGGCCGAGGCGCACGTCGAGTGAGCGGTCCCCGCGACGAGCCCGTCCCGATTCGACGAGCGGCGATCGGCTGCCTCGTGATCGCGCTCCTTGGCCTAGGTGCGGCCGCGCTGGTGCGGCCCGCCATCTACCTGCTGGCGCCGCCGCGCGACGACGCCCGGGTCATCGTCGCCACGCTGACGGAGCTCGGCTCCGCCCCGATCGAGCGCGATCAGCTGCTGAGCCGCTCGTACGGCCTGGACGGCGAGACCGATGCCGGCGACGGACGGGTCCAGATCCGGCTCATCATCGCCCCCGCCGGCTTCGGTGCCGCATCGGTGGTCAACGCGGCAAGCCCGCTGGAAGCGGGTTGCCCGGTCGAGATCGGCGCCGATCGGCTGCTCGACTGCGAGGGACGGGCCTGGACGTACCAGGGTCTGCCGATCGACACGGGCGATCCGCCGCTGGAGCGGTTCGCAGTGGAGATCGAGAACGGCGCCATCGTGGCGGATCTGACGGAACCGGCGGGGGACTAGCTCGAGAGCGGCACGACGCGTGCATCGAAGCACGCGGCGCCATCGTTGGCGCTGCAACGCCACAAGGAGGATGTTCATGGGTGAGCTCGGCATCTTCGGATGGATCATCATCGGCCTCATCGCCGGCGCGCTGGCCGGCGTCTTCGTTCCCGGCCGCGAGCGGATGGGCTGCATCGGCACCATGCTGATCGGCATCCTGGGCGGCATCATCGGCGGTTTCCTGTGGGTGAACGTGCTCGGACAGGACGAGGCGTCGGGCTGGCTCGGCGCGCTGGTGATCGCCACCCTCGGCTCGATCATCGTGCTCGCCGTCTTGCGCGCGATGTCCGGCCGTCGCGACTGACGCTCCGCGTGCCAGGGTTCGGTTGCGCAGCCGAGGCGAATCGGCGACGATACGCGCCGCCGCGCCCCCGACCACGCGCGGCGTCGTGGTGGCCTTAGCTCAATCGGCAGAGCACCGGATTGTGGCTCCGGAGGTCACGGGTTCGATCCCCGTAGGCCACCCCACTCGCTTCCATCGGCTCCGGGCCTCGGCCCGGCCGCGTCTTCTCCGCCGAGCGTCATGAGCCGCATACTCAGTACCGATAGATGATCCCGACTCCGGACACGACCCGATGAACCACGGTAGCCATCGCCGCGCCGATCACGGGCCGGCGTCAACCGCCGATGAGCACCACGGCGGCCACGACAAGCATGCCGGCCACGACCCCGAGGCATTCCGTCGCCAGTTCCGGGTCGTCCTGCTGCTGACCGTCCCCGTGGTCGTCTGGAGCCACGAGGTCCAGGAGTGGCTTGGCTACACCGCGCCGGCCTTCCCCGGGTCGGGGTGGGTGGCACCGATCCTCGGGACCATCGTCTTCCTGTACGGCGGCCGCGTCTTCCTCGCCGGAGCCCGCACCGAGCTGGGCGACCGGCAGCCGGGGATGATGACCCTCATCAGCCTGGCCATCGTGGTCGCCTTCGTCACCTCCTGGGCCGCCACCCTGGGCGTCTTCGAGGTCGAGGTCTGGTGGGAGCTCGCCACCCTCATCACGGTCATGAGTCTCGGCCACTGGCTGGAGATGCGCTCGATCATGCAGGCGCGCGGCGCGCTCAGCGCGCTCGCCGAGCTGCTTCCCGACGAAGCCGAGCGCGTCACCGATGGCGGCACCGAGACGGTGCGAACCTCCGACCTGCGAGTCGACGACATCGTCCTGGTGCGCCCGGGTGCCCGCGTGCCCGCCGACGGGACCATCGTCGAGGGAACGGCGGATGTCGACGAGTCGATGATCACCGGTGAGTCGCGCCCGGTCACCCGGGAGCCTGGCGACCGCGTGGTTGCCGGCACGGTGGCCGCCGGGGGCAGCCTCCGGGTGAGGGTCTCGGCCGTCGGCGACGACACGGCGCTGTCGGGCATCATGCGGCTGGTCGCGCAGGCACAGGCCTCGAACAGCCGCGCCCAGGCACTCGCCGACCGTGCCGCCGCGGTGCTCTTCTACGTCGCCCTCGTGGCCGGCGCGCTGACGCTGGTCGCCTGGAGCCTGCTCGGGGATCCCGAGGAAGGGCTGATCCGAACCGCGACCGTGCTCGTCATCGCGTGCCCCCACGCGCTCGGGCTGGCGATCCCGCTGGTCATCGCCATCAGCACGACCCTGGGCGCACGCAACGGGCTGCTCGTCAAGGACCGGCTGGCGCTGGAGCGCGCGAAGGACCTGGACGTGGTCATCTTCGACAAGACCGGCACGCTCACGCGCGGCGCCCCCGTCCTCTCCGCCGTGGCGACCGTGCCCGGGATCGACGAGGCCGAGCTCCTTGCGCTCGCCGCTGCCGTCGAGGCCGACAGCGAACATCCGCTGGCGCGGGCGATCGTGGCCGGGGCCGAGGCCCGCGGCGTGAGGCGGCCCGTGGCCACCGCCTTCGAGGCGCTGCCGGGCAGGGGTGCCAGGGCCACCGTGGACGGGGCGACGGTCCACGTCGGCGGGCCGCGCCTGCTCGACGAGCTCGGGCTCGCCGCTCCTGCCTCCCTGGAGGCGGTGACCTCGGGCTGGGCGGATGCCGGACGCACCGTGATGAGCGTCGTCCGCGACGGGGCGGTCATCGGCGCGGTGAGCGTGGAGGACGAGATTCGGCCGGAATCCATCGAGGCGGTTCGCCAGCTCCACGCGCTCGGCATCCGGGTGGCAATGATCACCGGCGATGCGCAGTCCGTCGCCGGTTCGGTCGCCGAGGGCCTCGGCATCGACGAGGTCGCCGCACAGGTGCTGCCCGCCGACAAGGCCGATGCGGTCCGTCGCTTCCAGGCGGGTGGCCGCAGGGTCGCCATGATCGGCGACGGCGTCAACGACGCGCCGGCCCTGGCGCAGG
>Ga0299913_10001409_pt1 | contig 17696 bp, 14 predicted proteins | sample RVTome_9_FD_201360 | JGI IMG/M metagenome (GOLD analysis project Ga0299913, IMG submission 201360) | Soil microbial communities from uranium-contaminated site in the Upper Colorado River Basin, Wyoming, United States - RVT155D38 (version 2) ... | reverse complement strand
GAGGCGACTTGGAGCTATGGCTTCAACGATGCGACGCACAACGGCGGCACGCTAACGACGAACCAAACCCGGACTACTGGGATTTCGGCAGGTCAGGAGTCAGGAAGGGGGCGTAAGACGGCTGGGCCCGAACTGGGTATCACCGCCCCTCTTGCTCTGGCAGCCCTCACCGGTCTCCGAAGCCTTCAGACGCAACAAAGCCCCCCCTACCAGGGGGTTCTCTGTGGAGCTGAGGGGATTTGAACCCCTGACCCCTTGACTGCCAGGGGTGCGCGCGTGCCTGTGTGCTTTCGCAAACCGCCTGGTCAGGGGACTCTTCTATGCCTCGCATGAACAGCGGGGGGCGTTTAGGGGGCAGCTTTACCACTACCTGAAGAGGTGGCGGCATGCCCCAAATTTCCGATTGCACGATGCGAGCACAGGCGGACTGTGGTCTCGCATGACTACACAAAGACTGCTTCGCCCGTCCGAGGTGATGAACCTACTGGGAGTCTCAAGACACACCTTCTGGAGACTCGTCTCTTCAGTTGATGATCCGCTGCCCACGATTCGTATCGGCCGCATTAACCGGATTGACCCCGAAAAGCTCCGAGCCTGGCTCGCCCGGAGGGCGACATGATCCGGTCTTCGTCTGCCTGGATCGAAAAGGTCAACCGCAAGTCTGACGTCCGCTGGCGAGTCCGGTGGAGGGAGGATGGCCGCAAACGCTCAAGAACGTTCCGGCTGAGGCGAGAAGCCGAAGCATTCCTCCGCCAGCGGGTCCATCCCGCACAAGCCAAAGGCGTTCCTGTCGAGGGAATCAACCGCACATTCGACCAGTTCCTCTCCGAGTTCTTGGACTGGTACCTGAATGAAGCGTCCGTTCAACGTTCGACCAAAGACGGTATGCGAATCCAGTTGAACCACGTGACCGAGAAATGGCGCAAGATGAGACTCCAAGATCTGAAACCCCGCCACATCGAAGAGATGCTGGCCGAACGCGCAGAGGCCACCACCAAACAAGCGTCCGTCAGCGCATTCCGCAAGGCGCTCAGTCGAGCGCTAGGGAGGGCGGTGTCCTGGGAGTATCTGGAAACCAACCCCCTCGCATCCGCAGAGACCCCAAGAGTCGCCCGCAAGGCGATCAAACCCAACCGGCCGGTCACCGAGTTAGATGACGAAGCTCAAGAACTGACCCCAGCAGACATTCCCCACCCTCGAGTCGCCAGAAAGATGATGGAACTGATGACTGCCCGTCACATCGACTACGGGATGGTCGTCGCCCTAGGCATCGGAGGTGGAGTCCGCTTCGGAGAGGCAATCGCCACCAGCCCCGCCGACTACGACTTCGAACAAGAAACGCTCCACGTCCGGCGGATCATCGACGAAGGACCGAAGGATCTATCCATCATCGGAGAGAGACTCGAGTTCTCCAGCCCCAAGACGGAAGCCGGCAACCGCATCGTTCAGCTCGACCCAACAGCGAACAGCATGCTGCGAGAGTTCCTCGCATCGACGCCAAACAAAGAGCTGGCGTTCAAGACACCAAAAGGAGGAGTCATCACAAGGAGCGGATGGGGCCGGGTCTGGCGACAAGAGCGCGACAAACTCGAACAATGGTGCAAGGAAGAACAACTCCCACTCCCCCGCAACTTCACGTTCCACTCCTTCCGTCACTACCACATCAGCCAGCTAGTCGCCAAAGGAATGCCCATCCCACAAGTATCGAAACAAGCAGGCCACCGCGACCCCCGGATCACCCTCCGCATATACAGCCACTGGCTGCCAGAAGACCGCGAGAAAGTGAAAGCAGCCGTGGTAGGCCTCCTTTAGTGAACCACGCCTAGTTTAAAAAGCGTCCTTGATAGGTCTCATGTCCCGGTGCCCGACTCGGTCTGGTACTCAATGCAACGGTCCACGCACCTATGCAGGAAGCTGGCTACAGCCAACAACTCCAGTACCTCATTGTCTTCCGTCGGCCCCCAGTGATTGTCGTGCGAAGACGGATTTCGAAAGCCCAGATAGGAACCCTTACCGATCATCGCAAAGCCCTGCTGTTCGTTTCGCTTCGTGAGTGTCGACAAGTCGTTCAACTGGAGCTTCGGCTCGGACTCCTTGAAGACCCATCCGAAGAGATTGTCCCCATCGAGATCGCTTCTCGCATCGGTAACAGTCTTGATGCGATTGTGCAGGGCCTGGAAGGCCCTCTGGACTGCGGTCGACAACAGGCCCGCGACGAAAGCGGTCTTACTGCTGGCAACCACCTCGGGGTGGAACTGATGCATCATGAACCGGCCCGTCCTCGTGAGAGAAGGCTTCGAGGATCGCTTCGGAAGGTCTCTCTGTACCTCGACCTGCTTCGTTGGTTTCGTCTGCCCTTCCACCGCCGATTCATGGTTCGCGATGCGGAAGAGGTCGTCTGCATCGAAGCCGTACTTCTTGTCGATTGGGAGCCCGGCTTGCCGGGCTAGGACGCCGAGTGCATCAGCGTCGTTCATCGACCGATTCTGTTTGAGCTTCTTAACCCGCTTACTGACAGCCGGAGCTTGCACGCCAAGCTTCTTGCCAATGTCCTTTCGCAACCCGATCAGGTCGGGAGGCACTACTTCTTCGCTGCGTTCACCGCAGACCGAACAGTGTCCGTGGTAGTCCCAAGCAACTCCCCAACACGCGCATTCGAGAAACCGGCGCTATTCAAAGCAAGTATTGCGGCGTTCTGCGTTTCGAATCCCTGTCGAACCTGGATCGCGAGGAGTCGAACGATCTGGTCCAGAAGTTCCTCGGTCGAAACAGTAACGCTCATGCCACACCTTCAGCCTTGAGCCGATCACCGACAGACTGCCGAGTCTTATTCAAGAGACGCCCAATCTCGGCTTGAGAGAATCCGGACAGGTACAGCACAGCCTCTGGGGATTGTTGTTGGGCCTTGCTACGCGGGTCCGCGGCCTTCGCTTCCTGCGCCATCAGCATCAGGATCGCACGCGTGGAAGCGTCGATTCGTTTTACTACCTCGAACAGTTCGTCGTCATTCACGAGAAACGCCTAATTACAGAGGTGTAAGTATAGCAGCCGCGAGCTGTCTGACCGACGTGGCCCGTTGCGTCCGGGTTCGCTATTCCGGGGACTCTCGCCAAACATCACCTCTTATTCCGCCCCGCTACCCAAACGCCTCATCGAGGCAGAAGAGCTCTTGCGGTTCAAGCAACCCGACGATCAATAGTTGTAGTCGCCACCGAATTGGGGAACCGAGGCTCCCGGCTCGGTTCCTAGTGCTAGCTACGCCGAACCCGATCAATGAACCATCGGCTGGTGGGCTCCTGCCGCTGCCCGGTGATCAGGCCTGCCCGCAGTAGGTCTCGCAGAGGTCGCCCCCGGCGCTGCTCAGAGTCACGGAGCACCCCCGCACCATCAAGCCACCGAGCTGCCTCCACCGCCGGCACCGAATCACGCTCCCGTTTTCTCAACTCGGTTTGAAGGAACCGGTTGATCGCCTCCACGTCCATTTCAGGCCTCTCGACGACCGGTGCAAGGTAGGGCGCTGGCCAGGCCCCGAGGACCAGGAACGTCCGGCGCTGGCCCAGTCGGTTCCCCGACTTAGGAGGAATCGAACCTGAGACGATATTAGACACTGATGGCGTGGCCGCTTTACCGGCCACTATCGGCCACATGTCTCTTCGATTTGTGTACCTGTCATCTCCTAGGTTTGGAGCCGAGGATGTCTGACAACAACTCCACCGAGATCTCGAATGCAGTCACCCAGGGGGATTGGTTGGATTCCCTCCTGCCCCCGACCCTTCCGCAATCCATCGAGAGACTGGTCGACCTCTCATTCCGCGATGGAACGAACATCTTCAACCTTGGCGTTGGCGACCAAATGTTCGCAGCACTGATTAAGCGAATACTCGAACGGCGCTCTGGAAACCAGCATCTCATGGTTGCGTTACCTCGCGGTAGGCACGACGTTCCGATCCTCTGGGGATTCCTGGCTCAGCTGATTCGAGTCCAGGCGTGGCATGAAAGCGCCGGAGCAGATTCAACAGCCTTCGGGGGTCCGACGATCGTCATTTCGAGAGACACCGCGGTCCAGCAACGGCTAGCGCAGGTCGGCCTTCGCGGAGCGAGCATTGTGGGTGGCATGGCTGGGGCCGTTTCTGCGTGCCGTGTGCGAGCAGACGGGAGAATCGTCGAGCCCGACGGCTACGTCGCAAAATATGAGATGGGCGGTCGCCGCCTTCTCTATGTCAACAGCCGCGTCGGCTGGCCTGAACTCGATGCGGTCGATGCGTTTGGTGTGATCGACAGGACGACATTGCGCGACCCCCGCGCGTATCGCGCTGCGCTCTCCTGGGCCAAGGATCGATGTAGCCGGTTCGTGTCGATCATCGACCTCGAAGATCCAGACGCAGAAGAGATTTGTAGGGAGCAGGGCCTTGATCCAATGGTGTGGCCGATGACGGCGGCGCTGTTTGAGAATATCTGTTACCAACAAGGAAAGGGCAAGGGGTTAACGCCTCTGACCACCAACCCCTTACTGAGTTGGAACCCCTCAATAGAGAAGCACTGGGTCCCAAATTCAGAGGTCGACCGCGTGCTTCGTGAAGGGTACGGCGCACTTGCGGCCGCTCGAAAGGTTGGGTCTGATTACCCGATGTCCGTTCGAAAAGCTGTACGACTCCTTGCGACAGTCTCCTCGTGTGTAGTCGACATCGAGGAGTACGGGCGGCAGGCTGCCCTGGATCCTCGCCTCGATTCGCCGCTCTCCCTGTATAAGACGCTCGAGAGACAGCCCGCGAGCTTCTTTGGAGAGTGGCAGTCTTTTGGCGCCACGGATTGGGCACGGCTCCGAAGGGCGGCGATGAACTCATACGAACTCGTGCGGGAAGATAATCCAAAGCAGCATGCCCTGGTCGATGCCCTCGATCTGGCTCGGCGGCGACATCCGCACGCTGAGATCTTGGTGCGCGTACCGAACCGAGTAGCTGCACGGGTCATTACCGAACAGCTCAGTGCCGCTGATCAGCTTGACGATCGCGTTGAAGTGGCTTCTTGGAGCGAGCGGCTCAGGTGGCTCTCAAAAGAGATCGAGATCTGGCCGTCTTTACCACCGTGGCATTACAGGAGTCTGATCCACTCTGCCGAGGCCCCCCGACGCATCCTCCTGGCCTACAGCGGAGAAGGCAGGGCACTGGAACTCATCCTCTCGGGAGTGGCTGATCGTCTTCAAGCGAGAGCTGTCGAGTCAGCAGAATGGCTTGGCGCCGCGGCCCCTCCGACTGTCTGGGTCTCTCCGCTAGTTGAAGACGAACGACCGGCTTCCTTAGTGGCCGATGACACCGCCCTTCGGCTCGATGTTGATTTCGACAGGATCGTCACGAACGCTACGGAGGTCACCGACGCGATCGCTACGGATAGGACAGCAGGTCGGGACCACATCCTCCCAACGGGTGAAAGCATTGACCTCTGCTCATTAGTTCTCGACGACCAGACGACATGGTGGCTCTCTGATGATGATGCGATAGGGACCCTGGTCCAGGAGCGTTACCGACACCGACTGGTGAGCGACCTACGACCCGGTGATCTCATCGTGGTTCCTCGGGGGGAGGGCCGTGAAGAACTGTTCTCACGGCTGGTGGAGGCCATGCATACCTCAGGAGACGTCAAAGATCTCGATTTCATGCTGGCTCGTTTCCGGAAGGCTTGTGCCACCCTCTACCGCTTGAGTGGCAACAACTGGGCGGCAGTCGGCCGACGGATGAAGGCTGCCAAGGCGTCCGCATGGTTCCAGACGCAAGCATGGGCCGAAGGTGAAACGATCGCTCCCGATGACCCTTCGGACGTGAAAGTCGTCGCCAAACTGGCAGGAGACGACCAGCTTTTGCTTGGCTGGCGCGGCGTAAGCGCTGTAGCGAAAGAGGTTAGAGGACTCCACGTCCGCCTTGGAAAGATCGTGTCCAAGGCGTTAAACGAGGCTGTTGAGGGTGAAGGCCCCAACCTGGCAAAGGTGCGCTCAGCGCTTTCGGATGACGTCGTGGAGATACTCGACGAGTTTGTTATCCGTCGGATAGTCCAGATCGGGGCTTCGGAACCGAAGCCCGCGAACTTCCATGGAATGGTTACGAGGGCCTCATGACGGATGACAAGGCAAAGAGTCGACAAATCGAGGAAATCCTCGTCGACGAGTTAATCGAACGCGTCTCCGAGCGCCTGGCCGACAGGAGAGCTGATCGCCACTCACCTCCCTGGTCTCCTAAGCAAGAAGTTCAAATCGGCGTACTGCGGCCGAGGTGGACGACACCCAAGACGCAAAGACAAGTAGGTGCTGCGTCAGAGGACGTAGTGGAGGAAAGTGATGGAGATGCGCTGGCAGCTGCGGACACTCTCGGCTTCGACTTTGTGATCTCACCCACTTCGAATCGAACTCGTATCTCGGTCGACTTGTCGTTTGTCATCTATCTGCCCGAGTACCCAAGTTTCGATGAGGCTCGTCAGCTACTCAAGAGCGACCAAACCCGAAGTGACTCGGCGCTTGAGGGCCAGCCCCGCAAGACCATTCCCTTGCAGTATGCCTGGCGTCGCAAGGAGATCCCGATCAGCGGCGTGGAGTTGGAACTCGCTCCAGATGGCATCCCCAGCGTGGTGTTCGAGCCGATAACCCAGGCATCTCGGACTGCGACAGAGGCGCACTACTCCCGGTCCGAGGCAGCTCGGCCTTTTCTCTCCAATTACACGATCGCGGTCTCGGCTCTCGGCGATTCGGACTCCTTCAAAGAAGCTTTAGCCGCCGGCGAGGATTCAGCTTGGAATCCAAGCCACCCTCACATCGACCTCGTTGCTTTCGTGGAGCCTCTCCCGGGTGGTGACTGGCACGTGAGTGTCTCCCTGACCAATCAGACGCTTGTTGAGGAACGGACCCCACAAGACCTCGCCATATACGACGCTAAGTTGGCAGTGCGGATAGATGACGGCACGACTCTACGACGTCAGCGCTTCAGGCTCGCTCCAGAGGACTATCGATATCAGGACGTGGCCGAAGTCCCGGGTCATGGACGCGGTTGTGCCGTCCTTGAGAGGAACGAGACTCTCTATTCAGAGACTCTTCCGGTCTTCAGGCAAAACACCATGGTTCCCCGATCAGACCATGTCCCTCCGCTTGGATGGCAAGAGCTTTCAGAAGATACCGACTTCTTGATCTTGGAACGTGTGCGTGTCGCGATGCATGAGTACGCGGCGGAGTGGCAACGCTGGATCGATGGTTCGGCGTCCGACGAAGCAAGACCACAGTCAGCGGTTGGCCTCGAGGGCTTCCGACAGGAAATCGAGACCTTTGAACTGGGTCTGACCGCCCTTCGTGGTGACCAGAGACTCGCCACTTCATTTCACCTGGCCAACGAAGCGTTCGCCCGGGCCAACGCCGGCAAACAGTTCTTCGCATGGCGGCTTTTTCAGCTCGTCTACATCGTCAGCCATCTGCCTGCTCTCGCCGCTCGAGAATCGGGGTCAACCAGATATCGCGAAGAGCTGGACAAGGTCGACGTTCTCTGGTTCCCGACCGGGGGCGGAAAGACGGAGGCATACTTGGGGCTGATCCTGGTGGCGGCTTTCTTCGACCGTCTCCGAGGGAAGAGCGCCGGCGTAACGGCCTGGCTGAAGTTCCCCTTGAGGATGCTCTCCGTTCAACAACTCATTCGCGTACTGAGGATTCTGACCATTGCGGAGCACCTGCGGGTGGAAAAGCTCGGTGGCGCGGGCGCCCCATTCGAGCTCGGATATCTAGTCGGGAGCGGCAACACCCCCAACAGACTTCAATGGCCGCAGCGCTGGTGGCCGGGTTTCGCCGCGGCGGCGAAAGTCGTCCAGGATGAGCCAACAGCCTTCGACCAACACCGCTTGGTGGGTCAGTGCCCCTACTGCCTCGCAAAAGGTGACGCTATCGGCCTTGAGGTCGACTCCGATTCGTACACCCTTCGGCACATCTGCCGGAAGTGTGACAGCCAGTTGCCACTCCACATCACCGACGACGAAGTCTTTCGCTATCAACCAACCGTCATTGTCTCAACTATCGACAAGGTCACTGGGTTTGCGTATTTCGGGGAGTTCACCTCGTTCAATCGGGGCCCGAGGAAGGAATGTTCGCAACACGGGTACTTTGCCTTCGGGGACTGTCCGGTCGCCCAGGAGAAGGACAAAGCTCTCAAATGCTCGGTCAATCCAAGCCAATACTCGGACGTCGACTGGCGAGACCCAGTCCCGGCCCTGACGATCCAGGACGAGCTCCATCTAGTCCGAGAGGAGCTGGGCGTATTCGCCGCTCACTTCGAAGGGCTCATCGCTGAGTTACAGATCGGTGGGCCGTCCGGGCTCCCTACCAAGATTCTGGGAGCGACCGCCACCATCGAGCAGTTTCACGATCAGCTACGCCAGGTGTACGGGCGCCATCCTCGCAGATTTCCTTCCCCCGGTTACCTCCGAGAGAAAAGCTTCTACATCGACACTATCCCAGAGACCCGACGAGTGTTCATGGGAGTAATGCCGACGGGAAGCGGAGTATCGAAGGTTGAAGCGGGCGCTCGGATTCAGGAAACGATGATCAAGTGTGTGCATGCAATGCAGGACGACCTCCCAGGCACCAAAGCCCTCCTCACCGCTGGTTTAGGGTCGCCTCTCTCAACGGAAGAGGTCGCAGACCTACTTTTCAACTATGAGCTGAGTCTGGGATTCGTCAATTCAAAGAACGCTGGCGCGCAACTCTCAGACTCGGTTTCTCAGCTCTCATCACAGTTTGAAGCAGCGGGCGAGGATCGGATTGTCAAGCGCGTTCTGACCGGGGAAGTTGATGTGCCTGAACTTGCGGAGGCGATCGATCTTGTCGAAGACGCCTCATTGACCCATTCCCGCAGCAACCGACTCCGAGCTCTCATTGGAACATCCGTAGTCAGCCACGGCGTTGACCTAGAACGGCTCAACTTGATGACCATGGTGGGGCTGCCTTCCACCACGGCTGACTACATCCAAGCAACAAGTCGATCCGGCAGAATCCATGTTGGCCTGGTTGTCACGGTGTACGACCACTTCCAGCGTCGTGAAGCTTCCAGCTTCAGCCACTTCTTGTCCGGCCACCAACTCCTCGACATCCTGGTGGAGCCAGTGCCGGTCAACCGGTACGCCCAGAGGGCGGTAGACCGCACGCTGCCATCCATCGTGGCTGGCCTCCTCTGGGATCTCGCGCGGGATTCACAGTTCAACGCTCCGGCCCAAGGAATACACCTGACCCGATACCTCAGACCTTGGTGGAACGCTGAAGCTCCCCAGCTGGTACCACATCTGGAGAAACGGATCGAGGCGACGTACAGGTCGCGGGTAAGTGGCGTGAACCCATCTGCGCTAGAGAATCAGAGTGTCGCCGCAGCGTTGCTGAGATGGAATACCACTGAGAAGCTTCAGATGACCCAATGGGATGGTGACAAGTTGATCGACCTGTTCAGGGTGGGGGTCATGTCGAGTCTTCGGGACGTTGATACAGCAGTTGAATTTGGCGCCGGCGCGAGTGGGCAGGCAATCCACCAAGCCATGTTCCCCCATAGGAGCGCGTAGGATGCAACGATCCCCGGGCCAAATCCTCTACCGGTACCTTCCTGGCGCCGTCTTCCTTCACGAAGACGGGTTCATTGCCAAGACATGGAAGATTGACGCCAACCGGATAGAGCACAGGGTCCACAAGTCCGGACTTCTCGATGCCGTTGAATCCGCCGCTGAGCAGTGGCCCTCGACAAACCGCAACTTGCCCCTCCCTTCAACGGTCCCACCATCTGACTTCGTTGTGTTGGAACCTGTCCGGGTGGATTGGGATGTCTGGCCCCTGACCTTTCAATGCTCCAACGCCAACTGCGGCAGAGTGAAGAGGTTCTTCAATAAAGAGCAGGTGTCTCAGCACGCAGATGGAGACAAGGGGCTTTTGTGTCGCGTTTGCGGGTGGCGGTTAACGCAGTTGTCTTACTTCGCGGCCCATGCGTGCGGTCAACTCGCCGAGCTCTATACACCTGAGTGCCGCAGCTGCGGCAAACAGGACGATATATATCTGGAGGACACAGGCTCTTTCGAGACCTCGTCGTGGCGCTGTAGAGCATGCGGCGGAATCTTCGTCCAGGGCACTCGATTTATCCCATGTCGATGCGGAAGTTTTCCCGACCGAAACGGTAAGTCCTTCATGCGTCTCTACACGGTGCGAGACAGGCGATCGCATTACCCACAACATGTTTCCCTGATCAACCTTCAGTCTCACGCATACCAGGCCCTACAGGCGCATCCTCATCGCTCCCAAGTCAGCCTCGCTTCATACCTTGGAGACGAATCGTCGATAGCCCGGGCACTACAGGATCTCGACGCCGGTGGCAGCACGGAACGGATGAGTTCGGACCAGTGGGCTCAGAGAGAGGCACAACTGAGAGCAATCGGCGTCCTATCCGATAAAGACATCGAAGCGATCCGACGAGACCAGGGTCCGATCGACGATGGGGTGTTTCATAGCGACGCACCAGCCGAGGTCCTCGACATTGCCGCTGAACAGCAGATGCTCGAGCGGTCGGCCCTGCTGGACAAGACTGGGTTGGGCGATCGGCGAACCCTGCGACTGGCCGCCGAGGAAGCGGTTGGTCCTTTGAGGGCCCCACTGGACGATGCTCTTACAGCCACCACACGCCTTGGTCTTGCTGAACTGTCGGTGACGCTGCAATTTCCTGTTCTGCTAGCTGCATTCGGATACACACGACAGGATCGCAAACCCGCAAAGTCCACCTTGATGAGCTTTGCGGCCAAGAACCTTTACGACGGCAAGACGCCAATATTTGCCATGGCAGCGGAGACCGAGGCACTCATGGTTGAGCTCTCAGCGCTCGACATCCATGGATGGCTCGTTGCTCAGAAAATGGTCCTCCCAGTGGCGGAGCTTTCAGAACGGAGCGCTCGACTGGCCATGCTTCAGGTCTTCGCTGAAAAAGGAGACGCAGCCCACCTCGCAAAGACCCTTGTCCATTCAATGTCGCACTCGTTCTTGCGAGCATTGGACGACGGCCAATCTGGGTTCGGGGAGTCCTCCTTGGCCGAATGGCTATCTCCGCACAGCCTTACCTTTGCCATCTACGTCTCCTCCTACCAAGAGTTCAGCATCGGCGCATTGTGGACATTGATGCACTCAAGGGTCCGCGCGTGGATGGAGCGGATCGAAGAGTCCGCGTTCCGATGTGACAATGATCCGCTCTGCCATAACCGGAGTCCTCGCGCATGTGAGCGATGCCTCTTCCTCACTTTCGGGTGTCGCGACTTCAATGAAGATCTATCCCGGACTGCTGTTATGGACTTTCTCAGGTACAAAGCTGGTGCCGCGTGACAAACCTCGTGCCCTTGGCGCAACGACTGGTTGATCTCTCAGGAGGACCAGAGGCTGGCCTCGAGCTAGCCGTACAGATTTCCCGCCGAGGAGACTCCGCCCTTGGAGGTTTCGACGATGGGCAGACGCTCTATCTAAAGGGCGAATTGCGGGATAAGGGTGTCGTTCACGGTGATGGCCATCCCAGCCCGGTCGGCGCGGCCAGGCTGATCCTGGTGATAGAGATGCTGGGCCAGGTCTTTCCTTCTCCGGCCGCAGCGCCGCTGGGGGGACGCTTGGTATTCACCTCCCCGGAAGATCTCTACGCCTTGCCTGCGGAACAACGACTTGATCTTCTCGTGGCAGACATCATCCGAATGTCAACGTCCGAGCTGCACATTGGCTCCGGTTTCTGGAACGAGCAGGGAATCGACCTAATCCTCGATGTCTTGGTTCCCGCCGTGCGGTCACGCGGTGTGAGAGCCAAGCTCTACGCGCAGGACGACAGCGAACGTCAGCTCGAGAGGCTTCGAAGCGAGGCCGTCGATCTCCTCGACTCCACCTCTCTCCAGGTTCTCTTCTACCAGGGCCCGCCCAACTCACTGATGCATGCCAAGTTCGTGGTGGCTGACCGCGAGCGCGGGTATCTGGGGACCGCCAACCTGACCTCGCTTGGATTCCGCCATCACATCGAGGTGGGCGTGGAGCTCACCGCAATCCAAGCGGACCAGCTCGTCGGATTCATCGATCATCTAGCCGAACGGGGCATGTTCCTAGATAGCGATGACTGTCATGCCACTGTGATGCGGCCACGGTGAAGACCATGAGTTCCTCAGTAGTACGGAGCCCGCTTCGCCATCTCGACCTGTCCGCGATCTCTCAAGCTGCTCGCGTCGAGGCACGGAGCCGTGAGAATCACCTGCCACCAGTATCAGTTTTCCGTTGGTGGGCCCGTCGAACCGAATCAGTTGTTGGCGCTGTCGTCGACGCCGCCAACCTTGACCGGCCCGGCCGACTCGTCATTGCTGATCCTTTCGCAGGTGGCGGGACTATTGCGTTCGCCGCGGCGCAACGTGGACACACGGTGTATGCCCAGGACGTGAATCCGTGGGCCGTCGCAGGGCTCTCCGCCGCGATGACGCTGCCTTCTGCTCACAAGCTCGAACAGGCACGATCGGCCATAGAGGTACAAGCCAGTGCCCTTCTTCAGGGGGCCTACGAATCAGACGGATCCGTCGCTGTTCGAACGATTCGTGTCGCGATTGGGACCTGCCCTGGCTGCGCCGCAACGCTCCGACTCTTTCCGACCGGCTTAGTCTCGTTGTCCCGAAGGCTCGATGCTGGTGGAACGTTCGGTTGGGTCGCGTGTCCTGCCGGACATATATCACGCGGACAGATAGGTAAGAGGACTCGTTGTCGCGACTGCAACCGGCTCGCCGATCCATCCCAGCGTTTCACACAGCGCAAGACTGTCAGGTGCTTTCAATGTCGAACAGTCCAACCGTTCGGCGCGCTGCAAAACCGACGCTGGGAAGTAGTGATGGTCGACGCCGTCGACGGCGGGCATCGCGTGATCCGTCCTGCTACTACCTCGGAGAGAGCCATCGCCGACAGTCCACAGTGGCGCCCGAAGTCAGTTCTTGGTGCCATCCCGACAGGGGACGAGACATCGAGGCTTCTCCGTGCGGGGATCCTGACCTGGGAAGACTTGTACCCCAATCGGCAAAGGTTTGTCATCGAGCAGCTTCTCGAACTCGCATCAGAGGAGGCGAACGGTGATGAAGTGCTCGGCCGCGCACTTGAAATGGCAATCATCGGAACTTCCGAGTTCGCTGGCTATGCCTCCCGGTGGGATAGCCGATACTTGAAGCCCTACGAAACAGTTGCCAACCATCGCTATGAGGAGACAACCCTCAGCGTAGAACCCCATGTATGGGGTTTCGGCGGTCTCGGACGAGGAACTGTCTCCGCCCGGATGGATGCTCTGATTAGGGCATCCAAGTGGAACGATCTCAACATGCCGGCGCGGTCTACGTCCGTGCGCCAGAGTTCTCGCAGAGTTCGTCTGGGTGCTGACACCACGATCGTGTGCGGGCCGTCACAGAAGATAGGAGCTCCGGCTCGGACCTTCGATCTCGTTCTGACCGACCCGCCTTATCACGACGACGTCCAGTACGCGGAACTGTCCTGGCTATTTCAAGCATGGGTCGGCAACGTCGCCCACCTCGATGGCGATGTGACGGTCGGCAAAGCCGGCTGCGCGGCAGCTGACTACAGATCTGGCTTGGAGGAGATCTTTCGAGAGATCCGGCGAACCATGAAATCAGACGGACACTTGATCCTCAGCTATGCCAACCGGCACCCGGACGCATGGGTCTCCCTTGTTGGTGCTCTTCACGACGCCGGGTTTCGAGCGTGCGGGTTTGCGGCGGTGCATTCAGAGAATGAGTCCGACCATTCCAAACGTGGCCGCAGAGCAACCACATTGGATTTGCTTATCGACGTCGTCCCGCTGGGAGATGCTCCCGTCGAGTCGTACCAACCCCCCATAGTGGGCCTCTCACACCAAGATCGGTTCTTACGAGTCGTCGGTGGATGGGTTCTTGAGGTCGGCTCGCTGGTCGAAGGGTGGGAAGGCCGCATGCGCAACGAACTAGCGGGAATGGCGTACCTGGCGCCAACAGAGGCTGCCTGACACGACTGCGTGCATATCCGCCCACCAGGCACTGGGCCACACCCCTGCTCCTTTCGACAGCGATCGGAAGCTACCTCCAGCATGGAAGTCTGGCTGTCCGTCAGTGGTTCAGAGAACGTGTGGTTCCAGCGATGTCGTGAGTTGGGCGGCCCCGTCGATCAGCTCCCAGGAGAGGTCCCCGAGATCTACGAAGACGACCTGGATCCCGAGCGCCTCCGTGACTCTCGCTGCGAGCTGGCGGAGGGCGGACAGCCAGTCACCGGCTCGAGGTGATTCTCGCTCCCACCGCTCCCAGTAGGTCCGGTCTGCTGCCACGACGATGACGCCGGGCCATGTGAGCTCGGATCCGTTGGTTCGGGCTTTCACCTCGGTGCTGAGTTGGCGCCGGTTGGCGTCAACCATCGCCGAGTAGCGAAGTGCTTGGAGAAGGGCGCTGTAGGGCGGCTCGGTGTTCGCACCAACTTTCAGCTCGATGATCCAGGGGCGCCCCGAAACAGAGCTGCGACCCAACAGGTCGACATCACCCACCCCGCCGTCGGATCCCCGAGCGGCTAGGGGCACCTCGTAGTCGAGGATCTCGACCGGCTCACCGGCAATCATCACGGGTCGCCGGCGGTTGAAAATTGCTTTGGCTGCCACCTTCTCCTGGGAGCGAGGATCACTACCCCCTCGCCCATCATGGGTTGACACCAGGTAGCGCTTGAACACGACCGCCCTCTGCGGAGCCCGGGCGACCGTCTGGTGGTAGGCGGTGACCAGCTCGTCAATGTTGAGGGTGTCGGTCCTTTCAGCAAGACCGATCTTGCGTTTGGTTTCGGTGGCTTTGCCGAGAGTGATAAGGGGAAGCGGACGTTGTGCGAGCACTCCCAGCTGGTAGCGGTCCTCTAGATACTCGAAGTATCGGGGGGCAGGCTCCTGGATGCGGCGGAGTGTCCTGAGAAGTGAGATCAGCTCTTGGTAGGTGAGAGCAGTGAAGTCGAGCTCTGCGGACACCGCGCGGGAGAACCTCCCGATCTCGGCTTCGATGGCGTCCGCGGTGGTCCCTTCGATCCGGTACCAGACAAGGACCAGTCGGAATCCGTGGGGTTGATTCTTGGACAGCCCCAAAGCATGCTTGAGTAGTTGTCCGGTCGCCAGCCAAGAGAAGCTTTCGTCACCGGCGGCAATGCGCTCAGCTAACAGGCGACCGCCGCCAAGACCCGCCCAAAGCGGCTGATCAGCCTCGTCGCTGGGAAAGTACCGGGGCTTGAACCCATTGGTAGCCGGGTCGTATAGCTCCAGAAACTTTGACTCGATTCCGACCGTGGACCCAGTACCGGTGAGGAGAACGTCGAGATGAGGCGGGGTAAGTGTTGAGCCTGCTCGGTTCGGCCAGATTGGCTGCTGCTGTTCGAAACCAACTTCTTGTACGCCTTTGGCTCCGAAGAACTCGCCGATCACTCGAGGGTGCGCTTTCCACGGTTGAAACACGTTGAGCGCCAGCGTGGTAGAGCTGCGGAGTGAGGGGAGCCGCCTCAGCTCTTTGCCGGCGCCGTGGAAGAGCTGTCTACAAGTCTCAGGATGAAGCCCTCCGAACACGGCAGCTGACCTCTCCGCGAGGTAGGCGCCGTTGCGGGTCAGATCCAATCCGTTTCGTTCGGCCCAGGCGGCCTGGCCGGCAACTGCGATCTGAACTTCAGATGCTTCGTTTACAGCCCGCCCGTCCTGGCAGGAGCTGACTTCGCCGGGGAAAGCCGACGTCATGACCGGTAGTAACCGCGTGGCTCCAGGGCGTGCCAGATGGCTACTTCGAGGATCCGCACATCAGTCATTGGTGTGCCCTGCTCGGTTAGGACAGATGACAGCTCCCGCAGCTCGGCTTCACATCCGACAAGGTCACGCCTGAATGCGTCCATGAGGTAGGCGCCAACCCCAGCGACCCGGCTTCCATCCTCGAGGCGTGCCTTGAGTCCGGTCTTTCTCATTGTGTCGAGGTACCCGTGGTTGACAACTGTGTCGAGCATCGGGATCCAGCTTCTCCGTTTGCGGTGCAGCACCTTGGTGGCAACGGGAAGCAGCACTCCCCGCACCGCACAGGCCGCATCGAACACAGCGATCGCCATGACGTTGTCGAGGTCGTAAGTGCGAATGTCAGCCTCGACGGGAATCTCAGCCAGCAGCCGATCACAAGCTCGGGCGAGACCCCGATGGATGTTGCGGATCCGCTCTGCGGTGGCGCTGTACGGGAAGGCATTCATGGCGACGGTCGCTAACACATCTTCAGGCAGGATCCGGTCCGGGTCCCGGTCCAGAATCCCGTCGTAGTACGGCCATTCCTCAGATGCGAACCGGAGCATCGGCTCCGGAGACAAATTGACCCTGATGCCCGACGCGAGTGTTACTTCCCCCATGAGTCACAGGCTACGTGGAGGTCAGGACAGAAATCTCAGATTGACCACGACCTGTATCGTGTGACGAGCAGCTGGGAGGCTGAAACAAGCGGGCATGAGCTGTATTCGCATCACCCATGAAATGGCGACCCTCCTCGTCGCTCTCAGGTCCTGGCCTGACGTGAATCTAGAAGCCCTTCGCGCGATGCCTGAGTGGAAGCTCGCCCAGGAGTGGGGGTGGATCATGGAGTCGGGCGAGTTGACCGGATCGGGGCACAGGCACGCTGGTGGCGAGCATCCGATTGGGATCATCAGGTAGAAAAGAAGAGAGCCCGGGCACAACCCCACGGGCTCTCTCATCCCCAATTGAACAGTTCCATACCCCATGGGAACATTCCAGAAACGCCCACCAGCTCATCGCCGCAGCCAAAGACCCACTCCCGGGCCGCCCACGCCGTCGTCTGGCTGTGGCCAGCGCCGACGTCGTCGCAATCCTCAAGAGCTCACACCCCGACTCGCGTTCGGGGTCTTGTCGGCTACAAGCAGAGGTGGTTACCAACTGCCCAGATTGGTCGAGTTCCTGGGTCTCAGTCGGTTTCGCCCCTACTAGGTATCCGTTCGAACCATCCCGGGCCGGAGTCGGACGCGTCACATTGCCTCGGGGCAAGGCTCTGGTGATTGGGCTAGAACGCGACCTTGAACGCCGCGGTCAGGATGATGTTGAGCAGGGCCAGCGGTACGAGCCACGTCCATGCGAAACGCTGGAGCTGGTCTTCGCGCAATCGGGGGAAGGTCCATCGGAACCAGATCATCACGAAGACCAGCAGGAACACTTTGGCGAACAGGATCAGCGGTCCGACATAGGTGAGAGTCTTCTCGGGGATGCCGGGTAGCCAGTATCCGCCGAGGAAGAGGGTGGCGGCGATGGCCGCCATCGAAAACATGTTTGCGTATTCGGCGATGAAGAAGAAGAGGAATCTGAACCCGGAGTACTCGGTGAGGTATCCCATGACCAGTTCGGACTCGCCGACGGGCATGTCGAATGGGATTCGTACCAGCTCGGCAAGGGCCGCCACCATGAAGATGCCGAAGCCAAGAAACTGGGTGACGACGAACGGATACCCGGCGTCGATCTGAGCGTGGACGATTCCCTCCATGCTCATTGTCCCGGCCAACATCACTGTTCCGACCACAGCCAGGACCAGGGGCAGCTCGTAGGCGATCAGCTGGCCTGCGGCACGCAGGCCACCCATCAGGGAGTACTTGTTGGCTGATGACCAGCCCGCCATCA
>Ga0299913_10001408_pt1 | contig 17705 bp, 20 predicted proteins | sample RVTome_9_FD_201360 | JGI IMG/M metagenome (GOLD analysis project Ga0299913, IMG submission 201360) | Soil microbial communities from uranium-contaminated site in the Upper Colorado River Basin, Wyoming, United States - RVT155D38 (version 2) ... | reverse complement strand
GCCCGGCGTCGAGGTGCGACCGCTCAAGCAGATCACCGGAGACCCGGAGTTCAACGAGATCTTCTTCTCGGACGTGAGGGTCCCTCGCAAGAATATCCTCGGCAACGAGAATGAGGGTTGGAAGGTAGCGATGACCACCTTGCTGCACGAGCGCGGCACGCTCGGCTTCGCGCTCACCGCGCGGCTCGAGGTGCTGATGCGCAAGCTGGTCTCGCTGGCCAAGGAGACCAAGAGCAACGGCTCGGCTGCGGCCGACGATCCGTTGCTTCGGGATCGCATCGCGCGCCAGTGGGTCGAGCTACAGGCGCTGAAGTTCACCAATTACCGCGCACTGACATCGCTCGTGAAAACCGGCGTTCCCGGGCCGGAGGGCTCCGTTGCGAAGCTCCACTGGTCGGAGTCCAATCAGCGCTTGACGAAGCTCGCGCTCGAGATCCTCGGTCCGAGCTCCCAGCTCGACGGCGACGAGGGGGTCTGGGGTGGGTTCTGGCAGTACCAACAGCTCCGCAGTCGCGGCAACACGATCGAGGCTGGTACCTCGGAGATCCTGCGCAACATCATCTCCGAACGCGTCCTCGGCCTTCCACGAAGCAGATAGGAGATGACCGGCTAGATGGATTTCGCCTTCTCCGATGAACAACAGATGCTGCGGGACTCCGCGCGCAGCTTCCTTTCCTCCAAGTTCACTGCCGAGCGCGTCGCCGAGTTGGCGGACTCGGATGACGGATGGGACCGCGGGTCGTGGAGCGAGATGGCGGAGCTCGGCTGGATCGGCTTATCCGTGTCGGAGGAAGACGGAGGTGCGGGCTTCGGATTCATCGAGGAAGCAGTCGTGTTCGAGGAACTCGGGCGTGCGCTCTATCCCGGCCCCTACTTCGCGACGGTCGGGCTGGCGTTGCCTGCGCTGGTCGGAGCCGACGCTCTTGGGACGACGGTGTCCGGTGAAGCAACCGCCACGTTCGCGTGGGCGGAGCCGACCGGACCTCAGCGACTGACCGATCTCGAGGGGATGTCGACCAAGGCGGAGCCGGACAACGAGGCCTGGAAGTTGACCGGCGAGAAGGCTTTGGTCGTCGATGCCGCCGCTGCGGACCTCGCCGTCGTGGCCGCTTCGGCTACCGACGGGATAGGGCTCTTCCTTGTGGATCTCTCCGAGGCACGCGTGACTTCCGCTTCGACGATGGACCCGACGCGCAGGATTGGCCGGATCGTCTTCGACGGCACGCCTGCTACGCAACTGGTCGCTCCGGGCGACTCGGCGGAGCCGATCGCTACGATCCGCCTGCGCGCCCTGGCCGCACTGGCACTCGAGGCCGTGGGCATCGCTCAGACCGCGCTCGATCTCGCCATGGAGCACGTCAAGGAGCGCAAGCAGTTCGACAAGCCCATCGGTACCTACCAGGCGGTCTCACACCAGGTCGCGGATACCTACGTCGAGCTGGAGCTCGCCCGATCGCTGGCGTACTGGGCCGCTTGGTGCGTGTCCGAATCGGATGACCAGGCGTCGGTCGCGGTTGCCGCGGCGAAGTCCGCGGCCGCGGAGGCGGCGGTGGGGGCATGCGAGCGCTCGATCCAGGTACACGGCGGGATCGGATTCACCTGGGAGCATCCGCTGCACCGCTACTACAAGAGGGCTCAATGGATCGACTCGTTCGAAGGATTCGGCAGCGAGCACCGCAAGCAGGTGGCGCAAGAGATCCTCGGCTAGATCCCCGAGTTACGCGGTTACACGGCGGTTCGCGGCATTTTCCTCATTGTGCCGATGTGAGAGGCGCCGCATGATTGTCCTACGTGTCTGGACAACTTCTCGCCGAAGGATCGAAAGCGCTCGCGGCCGCGGACTGGCCGGCCGCCACGCGCGCGTTCGAGGCCGCGTTCCGGAAGCAGCCGTCGCCTGAGGCTCTGGACGGGCTCGGTCGGTCCCAGTGGTGGGTGAAGAACGTCCGGGCGGCGATCGACACCAGGACGCGGGCCTATCGCGCCTACAAGAAGGCGAACCGGCTGACGGATGCCGCCCGTATCGCGATTTGGCTCGCCCGAGAGCTCCGGACGCTCTTCCGAAACGACGCGGCGGCGGATGGGTGGCTGGCGAGAGCAGAGACCATGCTTAGCGAGATGGGTGACTCATCCCTCCACGGATGGGTACTAGTCGCTCGCGCAGAGGCTTCGTTCGACCCAACCGAGGGAACCGGCCTTTGTCGGCGGGCACTCATGATCGCTCGGGAGCACGACGATCCCGATCTAGAGATCGTATCTCTGGCTCGACTCGGTCTGCTCGAGGTTGCGACCGGTCGGGTGGATGGTGGAGTGTCACATCTCGACGAAGCGATGGCTGCTGCGAGCGCCGGGGAAGCAACGGACCTCCAGACCGCGGCGGACGCCTATTGCGTCTTGATGGAGGCAGCCGACATGCTCGGCGACCCCGACAGATTCGTGCAGTGGAGCTCGGCGATCGCCGAGCTCAGGCCGCAGCAGGGTTTCGGTCCCATGGACAACGTCGGATCCTCAGCCGCATACCGAAACCTCTCCTCGTTCTGTGGCGCTTGCTGCGGCGGCATGTTCCTTGTCACCGGCCGCCTGGACGAAGCCGAAGCCGAACTAACCGACGCGATCGCCGACCTCGAGCACGGTGGGATGGAATCCCGCTGCGTTCATCCCGTTACGCAACTCGCGGAGCTGCGTGTCCTGCAAGGTCGGCTTGAGGAAGCCCGAAGCTTGCTGGGACGTTATGAGGATTTGCCGGAGGCGGTGCGTCCGCTGGCCGTCCTCGATCTCGGACTGGGCGACGCCGATCAAGCAGCGGCCCGACTCCGACGCCGACTCGATGAGCTGCGTGATCTCACCGTAGCTACCTTGCCGCTGTGGACGGTCATGCTGGACGTTCAGCTCGCGCGGTCGGATCTGGGGGCCGCGGGCGAGGCCGCTCAGCGGATCGAGGATGTGGCAGCCCTTACCGGGAGCAAGCGCCATCTCGCAGAGGCTCTGTTCGCTCGGGGCAAGTTCCACTCTGCTCGCGAGCGGGACGAGGCCGCTGCCGACCTGCGTCGGGCCGCACGGTTGTTCAGCGAGGCGGGGATGGCGCTGCAGGCGTGCCGTGCCCGGATGGCGTTGGCGCGGGCTTCGGCGGGCAGCGACAAGCCTGTTGCCATCTCCGAAGCCCGCTCGGCGTTGGCCGCGTTCGATCGGCTGGGGGCAGGCCCCGATGCGGACGCCGCCGCCGCGTTCCTGCGAGGCCTCGGGGTGAAGGGGCGGACCGGACCCAAGAACCTCGAGTTGCTGAGCAAGCGCGAGCTCGAGGTACTCCACCTGGTGTCGCAGGGCCTCTCGAACGGGGAGATTGCCGAGCGTCTGTTCATCAGCATCAAGACCGCGGGCCATCACGTGAGCAACATCCTTTCCAAGCTCTCCCTGCGCAGTCGCACCGAGGCCGCTGCCTTCGCGGCGATCCACCTCGGCAAGCAACCGGCATCGAGATAGGGAGACCTCCCCATGCTTGTTGCAGCCTCCGGCGCGATGTTGGGATCCCAGCGAAAGGAGGCCACGATGCCACGGATAACGACGACGATAGAGATCGGAAGGCCACGGCAGGAGACGTTCGCCTATCTCACCGACCCCAGGAATGCGCTGGAATGGTCGACCGAGTTGGTGGACGTCACCTACAACGGTGACCTGACCGAGGGGACGACCGGTTCCGACACTCGCAAGATGGGGGGTAAGACCCTCGTCATGCCGTGGACAGTCACGTCCTACGAACGACCCGAACGGATCGTCTTCGAGTACGGCCGCCCGTTCCCCGCTACGGCCGAGTTTTCGTTCCGGCCCACCGATGATGGGAGGACACTGGTTACCTGCGACACGGACCTGAGACCACGAGGCTGGTGGCGGCTGCTCGCACCGCTGATGGTGAGGGAGGCACGGAAGGCCGATCAGATCCAGTTCCAGAAGGTGAAGGAGATCCTCGAGGCTCGCCGGCGGCCGGTTTCGAGCGAGGAAAGGGAGACTGCGTGAACACGGACCCGAGATCTGTCGCGAAGCGCTTCTACGGGATCATGAACGACTGGGCCCCCGAGAAACTCGAGGAGATCTGCGCCGACGACGTTCGAGGGCACGCGGGCGCGGGGGCAGACCTCGCCCAGCTCAAGCAGTCGATCGCAAGTTTCTTCGATGCCTTCCCCGATCTGGAAGCGAAGCCGCGCCATCTGGTCTGCGAGGGAGACCTCGTCAGCACGTGGGTGACTTATGAGGGCACACATCAGGGGGAGTTCGCGGGTGTGCCGGGATCGGGACGGCCTGTGAGGTTCGCGGCCTGGGACCTGCTGCGCGTCAAGGACGGGCGGATCATCGAGATCACCCAATACTGCGACGTCTTCACGCTGATGAACCAGATCGGCGCACTGCCGACGGCCGCTCCCGCATAGCCGCCGGAAGCTCACCGATCACTAGACCGGTCCCTCACCACACGATCCGAGAGGAGTCACAGACATGAAGGCATCCAAGGCCGACGCGCCGGAGAGCTTCGAAGCGGAAGGTTACGAGGGTCGCTTTGCCGAGCTGGACGGCTACACCGTGGGGTTCGAGACCTATTCGGCCGACGCGGATCTGGCCCCCTTCTTTCAGGGGCTTCCTGACGACCGCTGCCAGTGCCCGCATTGGGGCGTCGTCCTGAAAGGGAAGCTGACGTATCGCTATACCGACGGAAGCGAGGAGACGGTTGTGGCCGGCGAGGGCTATTACGCACGACCTGGGCATACACCTTTGTTGCATGCGGGAACGGAGGTGATCGAGTTCAGCCCGACCGACGACCTCCGGAAGACGATGGAAGTCGTGTCGAAGAACATGGAGTCTTAGGCCGCTAGCGCCAGACCCCCAGGATCGCTCCCGCGATCATCAGACCCAGGGTGTAATAGCCGCCGAAAAGCGCGCCGAGGATCGGCTTCTTCTGCTCGTACGCTCCGTTCATGAAGGTCGCGGCCGTCACGAATCCGATACCCGTCAAGATCCCCAGCACGGCGCCGTCTGCTAACGACGGGTCGTCATAAGCGGTCAGGATCAGAGCCAGGGCGACCACACTGACGACGGAGGCGATGATCCCGAACATCATCTCGCCGCCCGGGGCCTGCCTCTCGATCTCCTCCGGGTTCATGCCTATGGCTCTCATCCACATGTCGCGGAAGAGGACTCCGTACCAGAGCGCCCCCAACGCTTGATGGGCGATCGTGGCGACGAGCACGGCGAGCCAATTGACATCGAAGTCCATCCGGTGCCTCCCATCGGGAAAGAGATTGGTTGCCTCGAAGTTATATGAGCCCCGGGTGCCCGGGGCGGAGCGTCGTGGGCGGATTGCCGGATGGGGGTGCCGTGGCGGCCTATCCTGTTCACGATGGCGGCCGCGAGCGTTGCGAGATCGATAGAGACCCTGCCCGATCGATTCATCGGCTCTCCGCTCACCGCCAGATACCGGTTGAACGTCGACGATCTCGCCACCGACGTGCTCATCGATCCTCGGTCGTGCGAGCTCAGAGCCCCCGGTGATCTCTGCGACGCCGAGATATCCACGGACTCTCGTACGTGGAACGCGATGGACGCCGGGCGGTTGTCGGGCATCGAGGCGTTCGCCACGAGGCGCCTCGTGATCAGAGGCAGCATCGAACGATCGCTTCATTTCGAGCCCTCGTTCGAGCGCCCCGAGGGAGGCGGCGTGAGCTACGCGCTGCATATGCTCCCGGCCGGCCGCTGCCGGATCTCCGCATTGGTTGCAGGACCTCGGCACGCGCCGCCTCTTCTTCTGATCCACGGCCTCGGGGCTACGAAGGCGTCGTGGTTGACGGTCGTTGGTCGGCTCGCCAAGCATCACCGCGTCATCGCCGTCGACCTGCCCGGGTTCGGCGCCTCGTCCAAGCCGAACGCTTCCTACGACGCCCGTTGGTTCGCGGAGCGGCTGCTGCAGATGCTGGACGAGCTCGGCTATCCCTCGGCCGTCGTTGCGGGGAACTCGATGGGGGGCCGGGTGGCGATGGAGATGGGGATGCGCGCCCCCGATCGCATCGAGGGGATCATCTGCCTCTGTCCTGCGACCGCGTTCTCTAACAGGCCGGCTCTGGCACTCGCGAGGGTCGCTCGTCCCGAGTTGGGACTTCTGGTCGGTCGGCTACCGCGTTCCCATGTCATGAACGGCCTGCGTGGGCTCTTTGCCGATCCCTCGCGCCTGCATCACACGTGGTACGAGGCGGCGATCGACGACTTCCTTGCGACCTGGCGCAGCCCCCGAGCCCGGGTTGCGTTCTTCAGAGCCCTCCGTCACATCTACCTCGACGAGCCGCTGGGGGAGAACGGGTTCTGGAAGCGACTCTCTGCATTGCAGATGCCGGCGATGTACGTGTACGGGAGGCACGACATCCTGATAACCCATCACTTCTCCAAGAAGGTGGCTCGACACCTGCCGCACGCCGAGGTCTCGGTGTGGAGGGACTGCGGTCACGTGCCGCAGATCGAGTTCCCGGAGCGTACGTCCGAACTGATGCTCGATTTCCTGAGCAGGACCTCGAGCGCGGTCGAGCGGATGGAAGCCGGATAGTGCCTCGGCACTAGCCCTTCAGCCCGAGCTGCCGGGAGATAACACGCAAGTGGATCTCCTGAGTGCCCTCGACGATCGCGAAGTAGCGCGCATCGCGCACGTACCGCTCGATCGGATACTCGCGCATGTAGCCGTACCCACCGAAGACCCGGATGGCCCTGTCGGTGACCTCCAGCGCGGTCTCGCCGGCGAGGTACTTGGCCACGGAGGTCTCCTCGACGGGATCGCGCTCCTGGTCGAACAACCAAGCCGCTCGATAGACGGCGAGGCGGGTCGAGTCGACCAGTGCGTGCGAGCGAGAGAGCGGGAACGAGATGCCCTGGTAGTTGCCGATCTCTTGGCCGAACGCGCTGCGGTCCTTCGCATAGGCGACCGCGGCGTCGAGAGCGGCGCGGGCCACTCCGAGAGCCCCGCCCGACACCAGGACGCGTCCGATGTTCAAGGTCTTCATCACCTTCTTGAATGCACCGGTCTCTCCGCCCAGGCAGGCGTCGGCGGGGACCTCGACGTCCTGCAGGACGACCTCGCCGATCTCGGACGAGAGATTGCCCATCTTCTTGAGGCGGTTCACGCTCACGCCGGGCCGGTCCGCATCGACCACGAACAGCGCCATCCCCTCGATCCCGGCGCCCGGATCCGTGTACGCGACGACGATCATGAAGTCGGCGATCGTGGCGTTTGTGATGAAGGTCTTGGTTCCGTTCAGGACCCAGCCGCCGTTGTTCCGCACGGCCTTCGTCTGGATCCCCCTGACGTCGGATCCGGCGTTGGGTTCGGTCAGACCGAACGCGCTGATCTTCTCGCCCTTCAGAGCCGGCACCAGGTAGGTCTCGCGTTGCTCGTCGGTGCCGAATGCATAGATCGGGTAGGTGCCCAGATGGGAGGAGACCGATAACGCCGAGGCCAGCCCCGAACATACGTAGCCCATCTCCTCGCGCAGGATCGTTTCCGCCATGCAGCCGACCCCCGCACCGCCCAGCTCTTCGGGGTATCTGACTCCCAGGAACCCCGCCTCGCCGGCGGCGCGGAACAGCTCCAGAGGCGTGCGCTCGGTCCGTTCCGCCTCCTCGACGCGGGGGCCCAGCTCGCGCCGGGCGAATTCGCGCGCCGCCTCGCGGAACAGCCTCAGGTCCTCCGACAGGTCGAAATCCATCGGCCGAAACTAGTGCATGTCCGCTGCCGTAGATTCGTGGGATGACCCACCAGATCCTGTGCGCCGATCGCTCCGAGCGGGGAAAGCTCCGTTTCAAGGGCGAGCAACGGGGCTGGTTCCTGCACCAGATGCTGACCCAGGCGTACGAGGACATGGCCCCCGGCGAATCCCGCGATGCCGCGCTCATCACCGTGCACGGCCGGATGCAGGCCTATGTCGAGGTGGTGGGCACGAACGACTCGATGCTCATGCATTTCGAGCGTGAGCTTGCGGAGACCCTTCCGGAGGCGCTGCGAAGATACGTGTTTGCAACCCGCGTCGAGATAGACGACGTTTCGTCCGAGTGCGGCCTCGTCCTGGTGGCCGGCGAGGGCTGGCACGAGTTTGCCGCAGACCTCGAAGATGGACTCCAACATCCCACCGCCTCGCTGGGCATACCGGCGGGCTACGTGTGGGTCCCGTCCGACTCGGTCGAGGACGCGATCGGTTCGCTCGAAGAGGCCGGAGCGCGTACGGCAACCGAGGAGGAGCTCGAGGCGATCCGCATCTCGAACGGCGTCCCGCGCTGGGGGCGGGACATGGACACAAAGACGTTTCCGCAGGAAGCGGGCATCGATTCTCGGGCCGTCCACTACGACAAGGGCTGCTATCTCGGCCAGGAGGCGATGGCGAAGATCCATTTCAGGGGCAAGGTCAACCGCCGCCTCGCGCTGCTGCAGCCGGATTCACCCGTGTCGCCGGGGGCGGTCATCACCCTGGCCGACCAGAAGGTGGGGACGATCACCAGCTCGTCCGAGGGGGTCGCTCTGGCGCTGGTGCGTCACAGCGTGGAACCGGGAACGGTCGTCGAGGCCGGTGGGATAAGCGCCACGGTCGCGTCGTGACCCCAGAAGGAGGGCCGTGAGTCACCATTACGAGGGAAACGACCTGATCGTGAGGAAGATCGAGGTCGGCAACATGGAGAACAACGTCTACGTCCTCGAATGTCCGGAGACACACCAGGCGCTGCTCGTGGACGGTTGTTTCGAGGCGGACAAGATCCTCGGGGGCGCCGAGGGCGCCGAGATCGTGGCCATCGTTCAGACGCATGGGCACATGGATCACGTCCAGGCCCTGCCCGAGCTGCGCGAGAAGCTCGGGGTGCCCGTGGCGGCCCATCCCGGCGACGACTACCCGGTTCCGATCGACCGGGAGCTGGCGGATGGGGACGAGATCGCCTTCGGCGAACGCTCGGCGAAGGTGCTTCACACGCCCGGCCACACGCCCGGTGGGATCTGTCTATTGGTGGGCGGCCATCTGGTCAGCGGCGACACGCTGTTCCCCGGGGGGCCCGGGAACACCTGGGGGGACGCGGCCGCGTTCGATCAGATCATCGGCGCGATCGAGTCCAAGCTCTTCGTACTGCCCGCCGAGACCCCGGTCTATCCCGGACACGGCCGGGACACGACCATCGGGGCCGAGACGCCTCAGCTCCAGCAGTGGAAGGAGCGGCGCTGGTAGGTCTTGGAATCGGAGTGGACCCGGTCGGGTAACGTTTCCGATATGGCTGACGACGGCGCGGGCGTCGCCTCTGCTTTGCTACGCCTGCCTCCATGCATAGACACCATGGTCGCGCGCTCGACCACTCGCGACGCGCGTCTGCCGAACGTGGTCGACGCGCGCATCAAGGTGCAGCGCTCCGGCGGAAAGCAATCGCGATGAGTGCCCCGAAGAAAGTCTTGATCGTCGACGACGAAGAGGGTGTCCGCTCGCTCCTGAAGCTCATCTTCAGCGGGGAGGAGCAATTCGAGATCGTGGCAGAGGCTGAAGACGGGGTGGAAGCGTTGTCGCTTGCCATGCAACATCGTCCGGACTACGTGATCCTCGACTACTCCATGCCGAACATGAACGGAGAGGAAGCAGCGCGAGTGCTGCGCGGGATGCGCGAGGATCTGTGCATCGTCGCCTTCTCGTCAGTGGTGACCGAGAAGCCCGACTGGGCGGACGCGCACCTCTCCAAGGAGCAGTTCGACGACATCCTCCCCCTCCTCAAAGAGCTGGAGGCCAAGAACTGCACCATCGAAGAGAGCGTTCAATAGTCTTCTCTTATCCTCGCGATTGGGCTCACAATGAGGTGTGAGGCTTAGCCGCAGTCAGATCCGCCGTGCGGGTCTGGGCGCCACCGCGATCGCCCTGGCCGTGCTATGGGTGGCCTCGGGGATCACGCGCTCGGTGGCCTTTCCGCCCACCGCACTGGCGGCCGCGTTGGTTCGGGAGACTCCAGGCGGGGTGGCGACGTTCTTCATCGAGCTCCTCGGTCACTGGGCCTTGCGTCTGGCGGGCGTGGGAGCTCTTCTCGCGGCGACCGTGCTCGGCTCCGAGGCTCTTCGCGTAACGGCCGCCGCACGGTCTCTACGCCCCGGTCGGGCTGCCGCGCTCCTGGTCGTGGCCGCCGGGGCCGCGGCCGCGACCGATCCGGCCGGCGAGGTGCAGCCGGGACCGATGGCGGCCGCTCTCGCGGCCGCCGCCATCGCATACGCGTTCGGAGCAAAGGCCGTGGCAGCCGGGTTCGTCGAGGGACACGCGGTCGTCGACGGAGACGAGTTCGTCGACGAAACCGCGCTCGACCCGGCCCCCATCGACCTCGGTCGCAGGCGTGTTCTGAAACTTGGTATGGGAAGCGCCGTGGCCGCCGCGTTGAGTGGAGGCGTGATCGGCTGGATCGTCCGACGAGCGGGTGGGCCCGATAGGGATGTCGCCATCGCCCCGGCGGCCAGTCCCGCCACGCTCCCAGCGCGAGGTTCGTTCCCGGACATCTCCGGGCTGAGCCCGGAGATCACCTCGGCGGCCGATCACTACGTCGTGGACGTGAACCTGGTGAAGCCTTCCGTGGAGGCCGATACCTGGTCTCTCTCGGTCGGCGGCAAGGTCGGGGTCCCGCTGGAGCTCTCCTTCGAGGAGTTACAGGAGCGCTACCAGATCGTCGAGCAGTATTCGGTCCTGTCGTGCATCTCCAACGAGGTCGGCGGGCCGCTCGTGGGCCATTCCCTGTGGCGCGGGGTTCGGTTGGCCGACGTGTTGGATACGGCACAGGTCCCCGGCGATGCCGTCGACGTGGTGTTCAGGGCTGCGGATGGCTACACGGATTCGATAACCCTGGAGACAGCGCGGGATCCCAGCGTTCTCCTGGCCGTCGCGCAGAACGGTGAACCACTGACCCGCGACCATGGATTCCCATGTCGCGTGCGCGTCCCCGCTCTGTACGGGATGAAGAACGTCAAGTGGTTGGAGTCGATTGAGGTCGTCGATAGTGACTACAAGGGTTACTGGATGAAGCGAGGCTGGTCCGACGTCGCTATCGTCAGGACACAGTCGCGGATAGATGTGGCGGGAGAGGGGCGCAGGGCCACGGCCGGTGCCGGCACCTGGATCGCGGGGGTCGCCTGGGCGGGAGACCGCGGCATCTCCCGCGTGGAGGTCTCGACCGATGGGGGCGACAGCTGGGCCGAGGCCCGACTGCGCGAGCCGATCGAAGATGAGTTGTCCTGGCGCCAGTGGGCGTACCGCTGGACGCCGGAAGCCACCGGTAAGGCGACGGTCGTGTGTCGTGCGGTGGACGGTGATGGAGAGGTTCAGACGTCCCGGCTCGCTTCGCCCCATCCCGCGGGGGCGACCGGCCATCACTCGGTCGACGTCGACGTCTCCTAGTACCTCGAGTTAGGCGGGTTCGAAGTGGATCACCACGTCTGCTATCTGCGGGTAGGCGGCATGCAGACGTTTCTCGATCCGGTCGCTGGCGTCGTGGAGCCTTGCCAGCGGCAGATCTCCGCGTCCCCGGACGTGGGCGACGATGCTCAGCGCCCCGTCGCTGGAGGTCACCAGCACCTCGTGGCAATCGAGAACGTCCGGCTCCTCGGTCGCCGCAGCTTCGACCGCGGCGACCAGCTCGGTCTCCGCGGCCGTCACGTCTCGACCCGGGACGGTCGGTTTCAGCGGTTCGATGTGGCTGTCCACGCGCACGCGGCCCCCCAGCTCCGTCGCGACGGAATCTTCGACCGAGTCCGATAGCGAGTGCGCGTCGCCCAGAGAGGTCTCGGTGGAGACCTTCGCGTGGAGGGTCACGTGCAACCACTGGTTTCCGGCCTCCTCGAAGGCGTGCACCGAGACGTTGTGAACCTCGCGGACGCCTTCGACGCGGCTCGCCGCGGCCTGCGCCCGCTCGACGAGCCCGGAGGTCTCGGAGATTGGTTCGACGTGGACCACGACGTCCGCGCCCGGGTACACCTTCGCTATCTCGGTCTCGACCTCTTCGGCGATGTCGTGAGCGCGCTCGAGAGACGCGGTGCGCCCGGCCGCGACGGTGATGTCGGCAAACATCTTGTCTCCGGTACCCCGCACGCGCACGCGTCTAGTCTCTGCGACCCCGCGTGCCCTCGCGGCCGCCGCTTCGATCTCCTCGACCGGGACGGTCGGCGCGCGATCCATCAGCACATCGACCGAACGGCGCCCAAGGCGATAGGCCGCGATGGCCACCGCGACGGCGACCAACAGGCCGCCGATCGCATCGGCATCCTCGAATCCCGCCCTCGTGAAGACGAGACTGAGTAGCGCGATCGTCGCAGTTGAGATGTCGGTCGCAACGTTCAAGGCACCGGCCCGCAAGGCATCCGAACGTTCGATGCGTGCCGCGCGACCCAAGACCACTCCACGTACGGCGTCCACGAGGATGGACCCACCCAGCAAGACGAACGCGTATCCAGGCGCGTTCACGTCCTGGCCATCGGATAGCAGTCGCCGGACAGCTTCGGCCGCCACGCCCGCAACGACCGCGCCGAGGAAGATCGTTTGCACGAGCGCGGCGACGTTCTCGGCCTTCGCGTGTCCGTAGTGATGCGTCGTGTCGGCAGGCCTCGCCGCGATCCTCACGGCCACGAGTACCAGCGCCAAGGCAACCACGTCGAGCACCGAGTCGAGCGCCTGGGAGAGGATCGCGAGGCTGGAGGTCGACACCCAGGCGACTATCTTCGCCACGGCGAGGACGGCGGTGATGGCGAGAGCGAGGCGCGCAGCACGCTCGGCGCCTCGTTGCGGGTGCGACTCCACTATCAGGGAAGGGTAGCGGGATGGCGCGAGGCGGACGGCCGGCGACAACAACGATGTTCCGCCGCGCGCTCCTGCGCCGGTGCCCGAACTGCGGTGAGAGGAAGATCTGGCGATCCTGGTTCAACCTGACCGAGTCCTGCCCCCGCTGTCGTTACCGCTTCGAGCGGGAGGAGGGCTACTGGGTGATGGCCGTCATCGTCAACACCGCCCTGGTCGAGGGGATCTTCGCGGTTCTGTTCGTCGGTGGCCTGATCGCCAGCTGGCCGGACATCAACTGGCCTTTCCTGCTGGCCGTGGGGCTGATCACGAACGCAGTCCTGCCGTTCCTCTTCTTCCCGTACTCGAAGACGCTGTGGGTGGCGGGCGATCTTGCCGCGCACCCAGAGCGGGCGAGTGGCGAGAATCTTTAGCCTAGGCTAAACTTGGGTTGTGATACGTCATAGCCCAGCCGTCCAGGACTATCTCAAGGGGATCTACATGCTGTCTCAGGAGGGCGCCGCGGGGGCTCCCGTCCTCACGACCGCTCTGGCCGAGCGGCTCGAGGTGACCCCGGCCTCGGCCACCAACATGCTGAAGAAGCTCGCCTCCTTGGGCCTGGTCGAGCACGCCAACTACAAGGGCGCGGCCCTGACCGAGCCGGGCCGCAAGATAGCCCTGGAGGTCATCCGCCATCACCGGCTCTTGGAGACCTATCTCGCGGAGGCTCTGGGTGTGCCCTGGGACGAGGTCCATGCGGAGGCCGAGGTCTTGGAGCACGTCCTGTCCGAGGAGCTCGAGGAGCGGATCGCGGCGCGGTTGGGTTACCCCGCCTTCGATCCCCACGGCCACCCGATCCCGAGCAAGGACGGAGCCATGCCGGAGCATTCCGAACGGAGACTCTGGGAGGCCTCGGAGGGGACGAGGGTCGCGGTCGAACGGGTCTCGGACTCCGAGGCTGAGGCGCTGCGGTACCTCGGCTCGGTCGGGATCCTTCCCGGGGCCGGTCTCGAGATCGTTGGTCGCGGACCCGTCGCGGGGCCTCTTTACGTGAAAGTGGCGGATGCCGGAGACCACGTGCACGCGCTGTCGAAGGAGCTCGCGGAGGCCGTATGGGTCGCGTAGACCGGCGCGGCTTTCTGAAGAGGGTGGGCCTGGCCGGGGCCGTAGGAGGCGCCGCCGCGTTCGGCGGGGCCGAGCTGCTGCAGGCCCAGACCGAACACGACGACATGCACGGCGGCCACAACCTCTTCGGCTCCGGCATCGACGGGCACGGCCCGGTCGGCGAGGTCGACCACGCACGCAACGGTTTCGACCCGCACGAGATCCTCACAGACTTCGACTACGGCGAGACTTCTCGAGATGCCTCCGGACGGACGGTGCGCGAGTACGAGTTCGTCGCGCAGAACAAAGAGATCGAGGTCGCGCCCGGCATCTTCTTCCCGGCCTGGACCTACAACGGGCGCGTTCCCGGTCCCACGATCAGATGCACCGAGGGGGACCGCATACGTATCAGGTTCATCAATTCCACCGACCATCCGCACACGATCCATTTCCACGGGATCCATCCCGCGCGCATGGACGGTGTACCCGGCGCGGGCGAGATCTTCGCCGGCGAGGAGTTCGTCTACGAGTTCATCGCCGAGCCCTTCGGGACCCACCTCTACCATTGCCATTCGCTGCCGCTGCCGACGCACATCCACCGCGGTCTCTACGGGGCGTTCATCGTGGATCCGAAGCCGGGGCGTCCGGACGCGCACGAGATGGTCATGGTGATGAACGGCTTCGACACCAACTTCGACAAAGAGAACGAGATCTATGCCCTCAATACGGTGGCGTTCGCGTATGCGAACAAGCCGATCGCGATCGAGCGGGGCCGGTTGCAGCGGGCCCACGTCATCAACATCACCGAGTTCGATCCTCTGAACTCGATCCACCTGCACGCGAATTTCTTCCATCTCTATCGGACCGGGACCTCACTGCAGCCCGACGAGTTCACCGACATCATCTCCATGGGACAGGCAGAGCGGCACATGATCGAGTTCACCTACGACACGCCCGGACACTTCATGTTCCACGCCCATCAGTCCGAGTTCGTCGAGCTCGGTTGGATGAGCGCGTTCGAGGTGAGTTAGTGAGGCAAGAGTGAGCACGGCGACCGCGCCCGCGAAGCGCCTGCCCAACTGGGTGACCGGGATGCTTCCTCTCTTGCTGATCGTCGTCCTGGTCGTGCTATTCATCGCTTTGGACCCGATCGGGAAACTGCGCGAGGTGCCACCCGCTGAAGCGGTCGCGGTGGAGCGAACGATCGTGCACCAGGACTCGATCGAGCTACACCTTCGAAACGATGGGCCCGATCCGGTCACGATCGCGCAGGTTCTCGTGGACGACGCGTATCGTCCGTTTGAGATCTCGGATAGCACCCTGGGGCGCTTGCGGTCGGCGACGATCGACATCCCGTACCGGTGGGAGGAAGGACTTCCTCTCAACATCGCGCTTCTGACCTCAACCGGCTTGACGATCGAGCACGAGATCGAAGCCCTCGCTCTGACCCCCGAGGTCGACCCCTCCACGCTGCTCACCTACGGGTTGCTCGGGCTCTATATCGGGGTGATCCCGGTAGCGGTCGGGCTGCTCTGGTTCCCATCGCTCAGACGCGCCTCACCAGCATGGCTGGCTTTCTTCTTGGCCTTCACGGTCGGCTTGCTCGCGTTCCTGTTGATCGACACGGTGGCCGAAGGACTGGACCTCGCAGGGGCATCGGCGGCGGCACTGGACGGACTCGGTCTCTTCGGCGTTGGAGCGCTCGGGGCGTTCGCCGGGCTGACCGCTCTCGGTCACGGCATCGCTCGTGCGGGAGGGGGCCGAGATCTGGCCGGGCTACCACTCGCCTATTTCATCGCCGCCGGCATCGGACTTCACAACATGGGCGAGGGTCTCGCAGTGGGGGCAGCGCTGGCCGCCGGCGAGGTCGCGCTCGGGACCTTTCTCGTGCTCGGCTTCATGCTCCACAACACGACGGAAGGGCTCGCGATCGTGTCTCCCTTGGGCGCCGAGCGAACCAGACCGCGACTGTCCCATTTCGTGGCGCTCGGAGCCATCGCAGGCGCTCCCACGATCGCCGGCGCTTGGCTGGGTGGGTACGCGTTTTCGCCCGCCTGGGGGGCGCTTGCCTTCGGGGTGGCCGCCGGCGCGATCGCACAGGTGATCTGGGCCGTGGCCAGGACCCTGCCCGCCGAGCACCGGCTCGGCGCGCCCGTCGGGGCCGCCGGGCTCGTCGCCGGCCTGGTCGTGATGTACGCGACCGGGCTCTTCACCGCGTAGCTTTCCCTCATGCGATCGATCCTTCTGGTCTTGTCCTTCGGCGCGGTCGTGGTCCTGAGCGGATGCGATGCCGATCGAGCCCGCGTCGAGATGAACGCGGGCCAACGGTTCGTGCCCGAGATGCTCGTCGTCGAGGCCGGCGAGGAGGTCGCGTTCAACAACACCTCCGACGAGGCGCACTCGGTCACGGCGTACGAGGACGGCATACCGGAGGAAACGGAGTATTTCGCCAGCGGCGGATTCACCACGGAGGCCGAGGCGCGGGCGAACGTCGCGCGCTCTCTGCTCACACCGGGTGAAGGCTTCTCGGTCACGTTCACCGAGGAAGGTACGTATCGTTACTTCTGCATCCCGCACGAGGACCAGCGGATGGTGGGACGGATAGTGGTGGAGGGATGAGCCTGCGCACCGACCGGATCGAGGTCTCGTCGGACGGGATCGCACTGGCTTGCTCGGCCGTTATCCCCAAGCGCCCGCGTGGTGTGGTGGTTCTGCTTCACGGGATCCCGACCGTTCAGCCGCCCGATCCGGACGACGCCGGCTATCCCGGATGGGCCGAGGTGCTGGCGGGCCGTGGCTGGCTCAGTGCGTGGGCCGACATGCGGGCCGTGCGCGGATCGGCCGGGTATTTCACGCTGGAGGGCTGGGTCCGGGACTGCGCCGCGATCGTCGCAGCCGTGAGGGGCCGGCCGGAGACCCGGGGGCATCGGCTGGCGTTGATCGGATCGTCGGCAGGGGGGTGTGTGGCCGCCGAATCGGTTCGTCGCGGTGCTTCCGTAGACGCTCTCGGGTTGCTGGCGGCGCCCGCCGCCTGGCTATCGTTCGCGGACGGGGGTCACGCCGGTGTGGCGCGCGTTACCCAGGAGGCTGGGATGGCCGTGGCGCCCGAGGTGGTCGAGGACCCGACCTCGTGGGCTTCAGAGTTCGACTCGATAACCACCCGCGACGCTATCTCCCATGTCCGGGTGCCGACGCTGATCGTTCACGGGACCGCCGACGATGTCGTCCCGGTCGAGCACGCGCATCTGATCGCCCGAGAGGCTCCCGCGGCGGAGCTGGAGATCATCGAGGGCGCCGGGCACCGGCTGCGAGGCGACGAACGGGCACGACGGCTGATCGACTCCTGGCTCGACAGGACCTTGGGATGAGGATCGCGACCCTGGCCATCGTCGTCTGCGGCCTCGCGCTCGCTCTCGGGCTCGGGTTCCGGGAGGGGTTCGATGCGACGAGCGTGACGATCCTGGCTCTCATCGTGGCGACGGGGGCCGTGGCGATCGCAGCGGTGAGCCGTTCCGAGGGAGGCGCGATCGCACCGGCCCGCTGTACGGCTTGCGACGGGGTGATCTCGGCCACTGCTCCCTACTGCAAACACTGCGGGGCGCCGCAGGAGTAGGGAGGCCCTAGATCATCGACGCCTGGTTTGACCTTTTCCTGGGTGTGGGGGTCCGCTCGTCTTCGGCGGGGTACTCGATCACCGCAACCACGCGGGCGGACATGAACCGGCCGCTCCGGACGACCACGCCGGTGCGGGTGACCTCGGAGACTTCGACGGTCCCGCGCACGTTCGAGATCTCGACCCGCCGGCCGGCCTTGGTT
>Ga0299913_10001407_pt1 | contig 17721 bp, 22 predicted proteins | sample RVTome_9_FD_201360 | JGI IMG/M metagenome (GOLD analysis project Ga0299913, IMG submission 201360) | Soil microbial communities from uranium-contaminated site in the Upper Colorado River Basin, Wyoming, United States - RVT155D38 (version 2) ... | reverse complement strand
AGAGAGAATCGTTTCTCCCTTGGTGGTCGTGTCCTGCACGAGGATCCGACCGCTCTGGGTGACGCACCAATCCGTCACCAGCGAGAACTCAAGAAGATCGGGTGCATCCGGGGTCGCCTCAGGTCGAGCTACGCGGAAGTCAGCCTCGGTGTAGCTCGTCTCGCATTCGTCCGTGACCAGGTGGAGGTCGTAGGTGACCGTGAACGTGTATTCCTCCCAATCGATGAATTCACTTGTCGGGGTAGCGGGCCAATCCCCGATGGCCCACTCTCTCTGGCCCACGAGGTGGAGGGGGTCGGGATCGGAATCGGGAAGCGGATTGTCGGAGAAGCGCGGATCTCCCGGAGCCAATACAAACGTGAGCATGGTCGAGCCAGGATCCTGCTGGCTCGCATCATCCCCACAGTTCGCCGTGACGTTCCCCATCGGCATGTTGACCCCGTACCACGGAGTAAAGAACGTGCGGCCCTGATCGTCCGTATCAAGGATGATGGCAGGAATATCTGGGTCGGAAGTGGCCGCGCCGTCCCAAGCGTTGGTCGATGTCCAACCGCGGGCTTCCCCGGTTATCGGGCAGTACCCGACCTGGACGTGCGTACCTGAAGTCTGGATCTGCGCCGCGTATCCACCATCCGCGGTTGAGTTCATCGGAACGAGCTCCGTGTAGGTGGCGCTGGGTCTGTATTCCGAGTAGCCCTGTTGAGGGTTTGTCGTGTCACTCAAACGATGGCTGACAGTCTGGATAGATCCCTGCCAGGCCGATCCTGGTTGGTCCCAGGGCATGTGAGCGTCAGCATTCGCCGGATGAAGAGGGGCAAATGCGGCTATCAGCAGAGCTGCCAGGCAAAGCGCGAGTGACCGTCGTAACCGCGGCGATGTTGGGTCGGCCTGCGTCCGCACCCAGTCTCCCAACTATTCGTCCGTTACCCAACAGTCTAGGGACGTAGGAGCTGCAACTCCATAGTCATTGTCAGCATCGTTGCGGCTGCATTGTCATTAGAGAAACGACCCGAGACCGGCCAAGATCTGCTTGCTACAAGCAGTTGCGCGCTCGGCGGTTTGCTTGAGTAGGTCGACGTCGCCACTGCTCCAGCGGGCTACGTAGGGAGACGATGAGGTCGGCGATCGCGTTGGCGGCTCGGGCGAGCTCGATGTAGTGCTCGTGCGCCGCCTCGCCACGCTATTCGCTCTTGTCGCCGGCCACTCGCCGCGTCACACACCTACATCTGCAGCAACGTCGGAAAGGCGCAGAGGTTCGGCGGAGTACGAAGTGCTGGCAGGGCTGAAGATGGCGCGGGAACACGGCGTCGAGTCTCATCCACTGCCTTGTGAGAGGGCCGTCGAAAAGGCGGCCGACTTTGGAACTGTTCCTCGCGCCTCGTCCAGCGCGAAGACGGCGGATATCCCGCAATACATGACGGTATGTCCCGTTGACAGGTGCCTGGTCAGATGAGCACAGTTCGAGGTAGATGACAACGTGCCCTCATGACCGTTAGAAAGCTGAGCATCGCGGCGACAGTGCTCGGTGTCGTCGCCGTGATCATGTTCATCCTCGAACAGTCAACCCTCGGCGTGGTATTCATCCTCCTGGCGGGCGGAGCGTGGACGCTGACGCAGTTCGTCAGAGGTCCCAGCGGGCGCGACGACGACAAGCCCTAGGCACGCTCGTCGCCTCGGCGTGTGGAAGGTCGTCGTGTCGTTCACCCGGCCGGGGCGGGGCCCGTCACCCCGCGCTCGCCCTCCCTAGACTCCGCTTCCTGGGCCTGGCTAGGAGGGGGATGTGGACGAAGACCCGACCAAGCAGATCACCAAGCTCGTCTGGAGCCTGGGCAACTACGAAGCGATCGCCCGGCGCACGATGCCCGCTGCGATGCAGCTGGTCGATGCCGCTGGCGTGGCTGAAGGCGACGAGGTTCTCGACGTCGCCACCGGTAGCGGCAACGTCGCGATCCATGCGGCCCAACGCGGAGCGGTCGTAAAGGCATGCGACCTCACGCCGGCCATGATCGATCTTGCGCGAGCTCGTGCCGAGCGCGAAGGCGTGCGCATCGAGGCCGTGGAGGGTGATGCCGAGGACCTTCCGTACGAAGACGGCAGCTTCGACCACGTCTTCAGCACGTTCGGAGCGATGTTCGCCCCACGTCCGGAGGTGGCGGCAGCGGAACTCTTCAGGGTGACGCGCCCGGGCGGACTCGTCGGGATGGCCAACTGGGCTCCCGATGGTCTCTTCGGACACCAGACCCGGCTGCTGCAGTCGTACGCGCCGGGTGGAGTCCCAGGCCCCGACCCGATGATGTGGGGCGACCCAGACGTGGTGGCCGAACGCTTGGGTCCGCTGGCAACCGAGGTCGAGGTAACTCGCCTGAGTGCCGTCCATGAGTACGAATCGTGGGATGCGGTGCGAGAGGACTACGAAACGAACCTGGGGCCGGCGATCGCGCTCCGCAACGTCCTCGACCCGGACGCCTACGAGGAGATGATGGGGCGGTTGCGGGACCTCTACACCGCGGCCAACCGTTCCGGTGGCGAGCGCTTCGTATTGGACGCCGAGTATCTGCAGGTGATCGCCCGGAAGCCCCAGGCCTAGGCCCGGTCCCTCCAAAGACGCTCGCAGACCGAATCCAAAGGCGTCCAAAGGTCCCTACCGGTCTCGGACATGAACCCGCTGGCTACTGGACCACCGCTCGGTAGCTCGAGTACTCAGCCCTCCATGTAGTCCGAGAAGACCCGCTTCGGGACGACCATGCGCCATGCCTCGAGGACGATCTCGCGCATCTCCATTTCGTCGATAGCAGCGAGACGCACCACGACCCAGTTGAAGCGCATGTCGGAGCGGCGTTCCGGCAGCAGGAACTTGTCAGGTTCGGAGGCGATCAGCGCCTCACGTTCCTCCTTCGGGAACGCGAACCCCATCAGCGTCTCGTCACGCGAGAAGGCCAGGTAAACGATCTGGCCGACCCGGAACTTGACCCGGTCCCGAACCAGGACCTCGTAGCTTCGCGGCAGCGTTTCCGCCAGGGCCCGCACCTGCTCGATGGTCACCACCTGCGCCATCCCGCCTAACCCACGAACGTGTAGCCGCGCTCGATGCGACCATCCGCGGCGAGGACGAGGAAGTTGAGTCCGACTCCGAACAGTTCGCCGTCCTTACCGACCGCCTCCCTGCCGTCCTCGTTCCAGAGCGCGAGGTACCTCTCCGCCAACTCGGCAGCGCTCCGGGATGAGTTATCGACGAAAGCCGGTGCGTCGATCATCGCCTCGTGATCTTCCTTCGCCATCTAGGGGCTCCCATTCTCAATTCGCCTGGTCGTCGTTGGGTCCTTGATGGTTGGACCGCGTGCCACCCCAAAACTCATCGGCGGGATCTCTTGGGACCGGTTCTGCGGGGATCGAGGGCCCGGCGAGGGCGTCCTCGCCGCGCGCGTCTTCGAGCTCCCGACGCGAGGGCAGCGGATGCCGAGATTCGTGCACGTCATCGACCATCCGGAAGAGCGCGTGCTGGGCGACACCGGCATGACGAGGCTGCACCCCGGTGTGGCCGACCTCCTTGTCACTTCAAGGTCGGGTGAACGTCACATGCGTGACCCCGCTGGGCGAGGAGGTTGACTCGACCTGGTAGTCCTTCTCGAGGCCCTCCAGTCCGTCCCACAGGCGTACGCCACGGCCCAGCAGGATCGGGACCACCACGACGTGCAGGTGGTCGATGAGCCCGGCAGCAAGGAAGTCTCGGATCACGGTGGAACCACCGCCGATGCGTACGTCCTGGCCGCCGGCAGCCTCGCGGGCCGTCTCGAGTGCCTCGTCAGGCGACGCGTCGATGAAGTGGAACGTCGTACCGCCCTCCATCTCGATGGACGGGCGCACGTGATGCGTGAGGACGAAGACAGGTGAATGGAACGGCGGGTTGGGGCCCCACGCGCCCTTCCATTCCGCGTCCTCGTGCCATCCGGGGTGGCCGAACTTCCCCGCTCCCATGATCTCGGCACCGATACCCGTTTCGTGCTGCTGGGCGAAGGCGTCGTCGACGCCGCGGCTGCCGCTGGGCTCCCACATCCGAGTAGTGAACATCCATTGGTGCAGCCGATCTCCGGCGTGACCGAAATGTGCGTCGCGGCTCTGACCTTGGCCGGTGCCGAAGCCGTCGAGCGAGATGGCGAAGTTGTGGACGCGGGCTAGTGACATGGCTGACCCTCCTGTGATCGTGATTCGGTCGCATCTTTGTCGTTGGTGCTCCAAGAGACGCATCGGTGAATGGGCCGGACAAGTGGGGCTCTGCACCTAAGAGGGAGACCGAAGCCTCCTCTACTTTCAACACAGTGCTTCGAACATGTCGACCTCCTGTGATCTCAACGTACGTCTCTGGGTCAAGGTCGAATCGGTCAAGGTCTGGTCACTGTGGCGAGACGGATGCCGAACATGACGAGCGCGCTGCCGGCAACGCGTTCCATCCACGCCTTGACGCGTGGTCGGCTGAGCACACCGCTCACCTGGCCTACTAGGAGGACGAGGCCGCTGAACCATGCGACGTAGATCGCCGCGAAGATCGCCGACAAACCGAGGGCGACGAACAGTGTCGAGCCGGTGGTAGGCAGGAACTGCGGCAGGAAAGTCAGAAAGAAGAGCGCCACCTTCACGTTCAGCGCGCTGGACAAGAATCCCTGGGCAAACCAGTGACCCTTCGACCGTGCGGGCTTGGCCACCTCATCGGGCGGAGCGGACAGCAACGACTTCAAGCCGAGGTACACGAGGTAGGCGACCCCGACGAGCTTCAACGTGGCGTAGGCGGTGCTCGACGCGGCGAGGAGCGCCGACAGGCCCATCGCCGCCGCGGTCGCGTGCACCGTCAGCCCGGCCGCGCCCCCAAGTGTCGTGCGGAGGCCGCCGCTACGACAACCGACGAGAGCGTTACGCGTGATAAGCGCGAAATCCGGGCCCGGAAGCGCGATCAAGACGAGTGAGGCGAAGGCGAAGGAAACGATCATGGGATATCCCTCTTCGACGGTCGGTGTAGGGCTGTAGACATCAGCATGCATCCACCAGGGCATGCTGTCTAATGCCAATATTCGGTGTGACATATGTATATGCTTGATGAATGGAGAGTGTGGCCCAGCTAAGGGTCCTAGCCGCGGTGGCGCGAACGGGATCCGTCACCGAAGCCGCCAAGGAACTCCACTACTCGCAGCCGTCCGTGAGCCACCATCTGTCTCGCCTGGAAACGGCCACCGGCGCCAAGCTCATCCAGCGCGTTGGGCGTGGGATCCGCTTGACGCCGGAGGGCCAACTCCTTGCCAACCGGGCCACCGAGATCGTGGGACGCCTCGACGCGGCCACCAAAGAGCTGGCAGCACAGGTCGGCTTACAAGCTGGCAGGGTTCGCCTCGCCGCTAACGCATCGGTACTGAGCACGATCGTGCCGGAGGCTGCCGCAGCGTTGGCCGGGGCGCATCCGGGCATCGAGCTGACCCTCATTGACCAACATCCGGCTGAGGGCTTACAGATGCTGAGACAAGGTGAGGTCGACGTCGCTCTCGTCTACCGCCACGCCGACGACCCGGACGAGGAAGAGGGATTTCGGCTCGTCCATGTCGTGGACGACCCGATCTACCTGGTGAGCCGTCGGGCCAACGACAGCCTTTCGAATCATCGCCACTCCGCATGGATCGGAGGTTGCGAGCGGTGCCGGCAGGAGCTGTTCGCGGTTTGTCAGAAGGAACGCTTCACTCCTCGCATCGGATTCTTCAGCGACGACATAGTCGTCGTGCAAGCTCTCGTTGCCGCGGGCAAAGGCGTTGCCACCCTTCCCGGACTCGCACTGAAGGCGCACCGCCACCCCGACGTCCAGACGACAGAACTACGTTACCCACGTCAGATCTACGCCGCCACCTTCGGCGAGCCACCAGACCCGCCCGCCACCTCCGCTCTGATCCAAGCGATCCGAGACTCTGTTTCATAGCGGGGCCCGGCCGCAGCCGGCCTCTGTTGTGTCCGCTGTCGCGAGGGAAGATGCTGCCATGGCTCTGGCGATCGGGGGACTCGTGTTGCATGCGCTCCTGTTCGTGGTTCTGACGGGCATCTGTGCCTTCGACGAGGGGTCGCTGTCACATGAGTGGACCGGATGCGCGCTCCCGCTTGCCGCTCTTGCTCTACCAGGTGGCATCGCGGCCGCGGGCGCGGCGAGCGACCGCTACGGCCTTTTGCTCACGGCGGGCGTCATGGGACTGATCCTCGCCCTCCTGTCTTTGACCGGACCGGGGCTCTTCCTCTTCGTTCCTTCAATCCTCTATCTCGCCGCGGGCGCGTACTGGCCCGAGGGGGCAGAGGAAGCGGTTGCCGATTAGGCGGGGCGATCGCGTCACGTACGTGGCCGAAGAGCTGTGGCGGGGTTCGTCGCGAAAGATGTCGCTTCCGAGTCCTCCGCTGCACCGGATGGTGAGCGCGGAGACCGGGCAAGAAGCCTTAGAGGCTCGCGGCTTCGGCCGGGACGACGCGAGTCGCGGTGACTAAGCGATCACGCTCTCGGTTCCACGGCCACGACACCGACGACGCTGCCTTCGCGCACGAATGTGATCGTGACGGCTCGATCGGCTTCGATATCTAGCGTTGGCGCATCGGACAATCCCGCGCGACCCACGTCCACGGTGAGCGCCGAGACGTCGGTCAGCGATCCGGTCAAGGTGTCTTCGGCAGGAGCCTGTCCGTACGAGACATCGATGCCGGTCAACAGGTGGGGTGAGGGGCCGTCGGTACCGACCGTGGCGATCTGCGTCGTTCCCGTGCGCCGGCGCGCGATGCCGCCGGTGACGAGGTCGACGGAACCGGTCACGTCGCCCGAACCGGCGACCTCGACATCGCTCACCCAGTAGGCCCCGTCGAGGTGGGCGCCGAGCTCGCTGGTCAAGGCGCGCAGGTGTTCCAGGATGACGGGGTCGCCGTCGGTCGCCCACGAGGCTGGTCGCAACTTGTAGGTGATGCGAGCGGGGTCCTCGACGCGCACCGGATGGTTGGCGTACCAGGCGACCTCGCGGCTCCACTCGTCCTGCACGGTGAAGCTGAGGTGGTCGGCTAAGGGGTGAAGAGCGAAGCGATGCTCGTGACCGAGCTCGGCCAACCGGTCGGTCTGACGCTTGACCCCCAGGAACGGGACCAGCTCATCCAAGACACCGTGGGTCACCCAGAACGGGACGTGCAGGGTGTTCTCGAGCTGCGGGAAGGTCCAGTCGGGACTGTCCTCGCCACCCGGAGGCGGACCGGGGTAGGCCCAGATCCCGTTGCCGGGAGGACCGACGACACTCACCGCCGACGCGAAGCTGTCCGGCAGCATCGTGGTCAGTCTGTAGGTCCCGTAGCCGCCCATCGAGTATCCGCCTACCAGGACGCGATCGGGATCGATCGTGTAGTTGCGTTGGGCATCGGCCCAGACCTCGAGGGTGTCGACCAGCCCCTGATCCTGATACCAGCCATCCGGGCCCCGGGCGAGCGGCGTCACGACGACGGCATCGAGGCCATCTCCGAACTGCTCGTAGAAGGTCGTGTAGGTCGCGTTGTTGCCCCCGCGGTACTGATTGTGGTGGACCGACAGGCTGTGCATGTTGAGGAACAACGGGTTCGGTCGCGACGGGTCGTAGCCGTTTGGGACCCAAACCGCATAGGGCTGCCACCGACCGCGGTACTGCGGGAACGACGATGCCATCCCCTCTCCGAGGTCCTGGCGCGACTCGAAGAGACGCACCGAATAGCTCTCGTCCAGAGGCACCGGTGTCGTGGCTCGGGCACGGAGGGCCTTGACGTTGATCTCCTGCGCGAAAGCGTCCAGTGCCTCGTTCGCCAGCGCGGCGGACTGCGCGTTCTCGTTCCACGGCGCACCGCGGGGTTCGATCTCGCGCGTGTTGAAGGCGAGGTCCAAGAGACGGTTGTCCGTAGGTCCGCCGGTCGTCAGCTCGTTGGGGTGTGTGTTCGCGTTGCCCGGCACGCCGGGCCGAAGGCCGCCGCTCCCGTCGTTGAGCCCCGCGCCGATATTCAGATCGAGGGTCGGGTTCCCTGCTGCGGCCTTCGGGATGACGAACGAGATGGTGTTGGCGGCCGCGTCTACATCGGCATCGGCGTCCGAGACGACGCGTTCATTGGCCCCAGCTCGAACCCACAGTGCCGGCGCGGCCGGATCGATAAGGGTCTGGAGTAGCACCCGGATCTCGAGGTCCTTGCCCTTGACCCTCGCCCGTACCTCGACGATGTCGGCCGCGTTGTCGAGGTAAGCGTCCCCGTCGGGATAACGGGCATCTCCGACGGTGGACGCCAGTGAGACGACGTTCGGCTGGCCCCACGCCGGACCGGTGTCGGCGCCGTAGTCGTCGTACACGAAGTCGGTGTAGATCCATTCACCAGCGTCGTAGCGCGAGGTCCCCGAGATGAGCGTCGGCTCGCCGCGCCAGGGGGCCGACGCGTGGACGGGAACGACCGGAAGCGAGCCCGCCACGAGGGCTACAACGAGTACGAGAACGCGCCGCATTGGCTCTGGTTTCTTCCTACGGGTGTCAAAGTCCTGCTACGTCGTTAGGAAGGCATCTCCCGCGCGCGAAGGTGATCACCCAGAAAAGGCGCGCTCTATCGGGGCCTGCACGGCTTCTTGTCGTGCTCCGGCTTGTTGGGGTGACAAGGCTTGTTCGGGTCCTCCGTTGGCGCACTCAGTGTCATCTGGTGCGCGAGTCGCAAAGCCTCCCGAGTGTCAACGAGGCCGAAGCCCCAGGCATCGTCGACACCGGCCGGTCCTGCATCATCAGCAGTCGTGGTCAGGATGTCGCGAACCTGCTCCGGCGTCAGCGCCGGGTTCACCTCAAGTAACAACGCGACGAGTCCTGCGACGTGCGGAGCGGCCATCGATGTTCCGCTCGCACCCGAGTAGAAGGCGTTGTTCTGCGCCCGCTCCTCATCGGTCGAGCCGTAGCTGCCACCGAAGAAGGGCTTCAAGGCGCCGATCAGCGACGCCGGTAGATAGGTCGAGATGATGTCCGTGCCCGGAGCCGCGACGTCGACCGACGGCCCTCTGCTGGAGTCGCCGGCGATGTTGCCCGCACCGCAGGAGTCGATTGCCTTGCAGGCGTTCGCGACCGTGATGACCTCGTGCATCCCGTTCGGAACCGGCACCACGCCCGCTCCGCCCGAGTTCCCGGCCGCGAAGACGTTGATGATGCCCTCGGCGGCCATCTGCCGGATGAGGTCGGCAAGCGGGTCGTACTGGGGGACGCCGAAGAGGAGGTCCTCGGCCATCAATGTCCAGGAGTTGTTGACGATCCGTATCCCGTTGGGCCCGAACCGCTCGTCGTCGTGATGCCGGAGGACCCAGTCGAGGGCCGCGATCGCGTTCGTCTCCCAACCTGCGTCCTGGGGGAAGCCGTTGTGCAGGTCGCCGATCTTCAGCGAGACGAGATCGGCACCGGGGGCCGCGCCGTGGTTCTCGCGGCCTGCGGCCATCATCCCGGTGCCCGCGACGATGCCGGCGACGTGGGTCCCATGGCCCCACCCATCGGCGATCGCGTGTGGTCCGGTCGCGGTGAAGGCGATGTCTCGCTGCTCGGGGGTGAACACCGGATAGGCGTACTGGTACTCGAAGTTGAGGCGGTCGAGGACCTTGCCGAACAGATCGGGGTGGCCCTCCCAGATGCCGGTGTCGACGACCGCAACCGTCGAGCCTTCACCCGTTACTCCGGGCCGGGTCTGGGTGGTGCCTCCGAAGTCGTAGGCCTCTCCGCTCTCGACGCCCTGGGCACCGATCTGTTCGACCGAGCCGTAGAGGAGGAACTCGAGCCGCCTCTGCGCGCGCACCTGGCGGACGCGAGGGTCGGCCTGCAGGTCCTCGAGCACCTCAATCGGAGCGGCCAGTGTGACCGATCGGATCGAGCCGAACGCCATGGCGCCTTCGACCCCACGAGCCTCCAACTCGTCCTGGAACGACGCGGGGATGCCGCTGTGGAATGTGACGACGGCGTGGATCAGCCCCGGCGTAGGTGATGCGGCGACCACGTTCGGGGCCGCGATGAGACAGGCACAAACAAGAAGAGCGATGGCGCGTAGACGCAAGGGTCCCTCCAGCTCGATCTGCTAGCCCGATTCGCCGTCGGGGGCTGTGCACCTGCCCTCGCCGGGCCTGCGCCTCCCGTTTCGCCCTCGCTCCTCTGGAGTCCGAACCGCTACCGGCACACGTACGTCCCGCGAAAGCCGCGGTCTCTCGTCCTCTTCATCCGCCGTTCCGGGCCCGGCCGGCATGGCGACTAGGAGCGCTCGCGGCCACTCAGTCGAGACAGAACTCGTTGCCCTCGATGTCCTGCATCACAAGGCACGACTCGTTATCGCCATCGGCAAGCAGTAGTCGCATGCGGACCGCGCCGAGCGCTACCAGTCGCGTGCACTCGGCCTCAAGAGCTGCCACGCGCTCTTCGCCCACGAGCCCGGTACCGACCCTCACATCAAGATGCACCCGATTCTTGACCACCTTGCCTTCGGGAACGCGCTGGAAGAACAGTCGCGGGCCCACGCCTGAGGGATCGATGCATGCGAACGCCGCGCCCTGCTTCTCAGGCGGCAGCGCGCGATCGAAATCGCCCCAAGTAGCGAACCCTTCCGGTGGCGGCGGTACGACATAGCCCAACACCTCGCACCAGAAACGAGCGACGCGTTCAGGTTCTGCGCAGTCGAAGGTGACTTGGATCTGCTTGACCGATGCCATCCATCCACCATAAAGGCGCGACCCAGCCATCGCCGCGCGGGCCCGCGTTCTGGTCGCTATCGTGCCCGGATGATGGAAGGAGCGGTGTGAACCTGAAGGACACCGGGGCCCGCTTCGTGACCGGGCTTCACCGGGCAGTGTTCGATGCCACGAGCGGGCGTCTGTTGGGTCGCATGGCCGGCATGCCGGTCCTGGCGCTGACGACCAGAGGCCGCAAGACAGGCAAGCCGCGCACCACGATGCTCACATCACCGGTTCAGGATGGTGACTCCATCGTCCTCGTGGCGTCCTACGGTGGCGACGACCGTCATCCGAGGTGGTTCACCAACCTGGAAGCCGATCCCCAGGTCGAGATCGTCATGAAAGGCCGGAGGTCGCGGATGCGGGCCCGCGTCGCCTCCCCCGCCGAGCGGGAGCGACTGTGGCCGCAGGTGACCGGGACGTATGGGGGCTACGCCGCGTACCAGCGAAGGACCGATCGGAACATCCCGCTCGTGATCCTGGAGCCCGAGGACAACGCTTGATCCGGTCCACGCGGGCGCCAGGCACCACGAAGCAAGGCCTAGCGCGAGCGATCCAGTCTGTCGGTTCATTCAGACAATCGCGAGCATGCGCGTATCGAGTCGGCGCAGGCATCGGAGCCGTCGGCCGAAACACGGGTGGAGCCGTCGAGGCACTGGTCGTTGTGCTCCTGATCGCGCCAGCGCTCGTCATCCAGCTGCTGAGCGAGGCGATTTCATGGGTCCCCGGCAGTCTCGCCCTCGTTGCCTCGGGACGGGCCAACGAGCCGGGGATGGTGGCTGCACTCACAGCCATGGCCGCGTGGGCGGCCATCCCAGCGATCATCGAGCTCTCCGTTGCGCAGAGACGAGACATCGTCTAAGAAGCATCTTGTCGGAGGCAGCGCGACGCTGATTCGACGCCGTTCGTCTTCTCAGCTGAGTCGCATGGTTCCCGCTAGGAAGCACTCGCCTGGATGACATGAAGTCTGCAAGGAGGTACTCATTTGCGTTTCACTAATACCGTCACCGTCCAGCGGCAACCGCACGAGGTTTTTGAATATCTCGCCAACTTCGAGAACGTTCCCGAATGGAACTACGCGATCGTCGAGACATCAAAGACCTCCGATGGGCCCGTCCGAGTTGGCACCACGTACAAGCAGACACGTTCCTTGCCCTCCCCGTCCGAGGAGGCTTTCCGCGTTACCGAATTCGAGCCCGATGCACGCCTCGCCATTCATGGCGATCTCGGCCCCTTCGAGGGCACGTTGACCTACGAACTCGAGAGTGTTCCGGAGGGTACGAGGATCACGAATAGCGCCGACCTTGAAGCTCACGGATTGCTGAAGCTCGCCGCGCCACTCGCGAGTGGTCGGGTCGGTGACGCGGTCGCAGCAAACCTTCACCAGCTCAAGGCGATACTAGAGAGGTAGCCCTACCTGTAGGAGAACTGCGCTCGTTCTGCGCCGGCGCTCGACGGTTCTCGCGTCCTATCGCCAGGCCGCGAGCATCGCTCGCGGAAGGCGGAGGAAGTGGAAGAGGTGTTGAGCGTCAGCGAGACCGGTCGAGAGCCAAGCCTGTGAGGATGCAAGCGTGCATTGGAGGATCGAGCCGGTCGAGGAGGTTCAGCGTCACCGCTGTGACGTCTGTGGCCGCGAGCACGAAAGCGTCCACGGCTACGTCTACAGACACGACGTGGCCTTCGCCGTCTATCACTCGACCCTGGACGACCACGACGGGAAGCCGGTCCTGCACATCGCCGTATCGCTCGGGGACTGGTCGGAAGAAGCGGGCGGCTCCTTGCGCTACCGCGTCGGGATGCGCGTTTGGACAGACGGTGACGAGGTCAACCTCTCCGTCGAGTCGCCCGTCGAATCTCCGTGGGAGGACTCATCGGCCCTGGGACGGATGCTCCCTCGCGATGAAGCCCTCGCACACCCGGAACTGCCGGATCTGTTCGGAATGACTGAAGTGGTCATCCGTCACGACCGTCGGATCGGGAGTCTCCTGAACCTGCCAAAGCTCTAGCCGAGCTACCAACCCATCGCGACATGTCCAGTCTGGCGCGATTGAGACTCCCGGTTATCCGGCCTCGCTGATCTCGAAGAGATGGCCATCGGGATCGCGGAAGAAGGCGCGGGTCTCATAGCCATGATCCACGGGGGGGCTAAGGAAGTCCGCTCCCCGGCCCTGCAGGGTCTCGTAGGCCGCGCGGCAGTCCGACACTCGGAAGATCAACTCCGTCGAGACCCGATCGGGATCGCCCGGCGGCGCGAAGGTGACCGTGGGCTTGTCAGCTGTCGGCTCGCCGCCCCCGACGAGGAGCAACCAATTACCGAGCAACGTCAACACCACCGAGTCCTCGCCGTACTCGCGGTGGAGATTGGCACCGAGAACATCCACGTACCAGGACCGTGAGCGAGCGACGTCGGCCACGACGAGCAGATGCGTCAAGGCCATATCGTTGCTCGGGAACGCGCTCATCGACACCGACAATATGCCGCGAGGTGCACGCTACTGCTCGGGATCCCGAGATCGCGATCTCGGTGCTCATTTCTTGACGGCGGAGATGAGCGCCCATGGGCATTTCGGGTCTCCGGGATGCCCGCGCGATCGCGGACGTCGCCTAGACCTTCAGCGATGCGAGCACCGGCCATCTGCGACTCGACGGCCCCCGCCGAGAGTAGGTCATCTCTTCCATACGCAGTTGCCGCCTCGGGCGGATAGAGATCTAAATCGGTGCGACCGAGAATCTCATCTCGGGGGATCCCTATTGCATCTTCGTAGTGCTTGTTTACGTAGAGGTACTTGCCTTCCGGATCCTTGATGTAGATCCCGGTAGGGGCATTGTCGATGACCTCATCGACAATGACGTTCGGCCGGCCAATCGAATCCCGGGTCATCCCGTCACCTCACCCATTCCGTCCGTCATGCCTCGCAGGCGACGCCGTCGCCGTCACTGTCGAAGTCATGCGGGTCGCTGCCCGTCGACCTGAAGTTGGTCGCGCCGATCTCCGTGCAGTCGACGTCCGGCGGGAACGGCGGGATGCACGCGCCCGAGTAGTTCCGATCGCAGTTGGCTCCCCCACCCGCCACAGGCGCCTGCTGCTCTTGGGGCTCGGGCACCTCGACATCAGCGGTGCATCCGGCCCAGTACCCCTTGTTCGACGAGCGCGCGGCGCGTTGGGCTGCCAGGAAGCGATCGACGTAGCGCACGTTTGGCGGGTACGTGGAGACCGAAGCGAAACCCTGCGCCACCAGTGTCTTGTTGAACATGACACCGTCGATCCACACGTAAGCCAGAAGCCGGCCGTAGCGGTCGCGCCTTTCGACGTCGTACTCAAGCCGAACGCGCTTCCCCTCCAGTCGGTCCTTGGTGAAATCGGATGCTTGCGGGCCGAAGCACTCCACGCCGACCGTCGGATGGACGGTCTCCGGCGTGTCGATACCGATCAGGCGGATGTCCTCGGTGCGGCCGCGCAGCTGCACCTCGATCGTGTCGCCGTCGATCACGCGCGAGACGAGGATCGTGGGCTTGCGCTTCGGCTGCGGATCGGGTTGGGGGTCAACGGGGCCGCTTCTTCCGTCGTCGTCGCCCTCGGGATCCGCGTTCCGCTCCGAAGGGGAGCCGGCGCTCTCCGCCTCGTCGCCCGGGGACGGTTCATCCTCAGATGGGACCGCGACGTCGGCCGCCGCCGCGGGGGCGGGAGGTTGCTCGTCGACCGCGACCGCGACGACAAGGAACAGGATGAAGGTCGCGGTGAGACCCGCCTTCCACCCCGGCGACCACGAGCTCCGCCATACCAGCAGCGGGGCGAGGAGCCAGAACCCCAGGATCCACCCAGCCGCCTGCGCCCAGAAAGGCAACCCGCGGAACCACAGCCACACCTGATCGAGCAACCTGACTCCCCACCTCCGATGTCCATCCGTCCTCTTAAGCCATCGGCGTCGTAGGGACGGTCTTGAACCGGACTTCGGTGACATCGAGCTCGTAGCACGTCTCGTGCTCGATCGATCCGTCACGCCGATGGACGATGAAACGGCTGGGCCGATTGCCCTTCGCCGTGGCCTCCCCGTTGTCGATCACGCGCTGCCGATCCCCGTGCGAGTACAGGAGCGTCCCGTCGCGCCTCAGCTCCCATCGGTGCCCTACCGGCTGGACCCGAAAGACCGTCACCGCCACCCCTCACGCTCCCCCGCCTCGGAACCACCCGGCGCCCGGCCGCACCCCTGCCGACCGGGCGGGGCGGTCCTCATCGGATCAGCCGCACCACGGGCGGAGGATGTTGCAGACGTCCTCCGATGTGCCGGCCATCGCCGCCGAAGCGGGCGCAACCACCATGAGCCCAACCACCACGGCCAAGATCAGCTTGCGCATTTCTCACCTCCCTCGAATCTATACTGGATATAGACAGATAGTTACAGAGATGGACAACTCGGACGCCGGGAAACTAGGCTGGGGCGGCGTGAGGACTTCGGGGGCGATCAAGGGGTTGGGAGGCCGGATCCGCAAGCTGCGGGTCGGGCTCGGCCTGTCACAAGAGGAGCTCGCGGCCCCCTACTACACCGCGGCCTACATCAGCCATATCGAGAACGACCGCCGCTCACCATCGGACGAGACGCTCATCCACCTCGCGGAGCGCCTCGGGGTGAGCCCGGACCTGCTCGTGACGGGTCGCGATCCCAACGAGGACCTGCGCCTGCAGATGCAGGTCGACCAAGCGATCGCTCAGCTGCATGCCGGTGATGCCGACGGTGCGGAGGCCATGTTGGGCCTGTCCCTGACGCGGGCCCGCAAGCAGCGCTTCCGGCGCGCGGAAGCTGCCGCGCTGGAAGGGTTGGGCCTCGTCGCCAAGCGACGCGCTGACTGGCTCGCGGCACGCGCGGCCTTCGTACAAGCCGAGGAACTTCTCGCCGCTGAACCACCGGAAGCGAAGACCAGCGCGGTCACGCAACGGGCGTGGACCCACTTCATGACCAACGAGCTAAGTCACGCGATCCACGTATTGGAAACCCATCTCGTCGAACTCGGCGAGAAGGGAGCGCCGGATCCGACGGCCTTGCTCCAGGTCTACTCGTATCTGATAGCCCCATACTTCGAGGCGGGATTCAGGGAGAGAGCGACCGAGGCCGCGCAGCGAGCGCACGAGTTGGAGCCGAAGGTGCATGATCCTGAGCACCTCGCTTGCCTGAACATCAACCGCGCTCAGGTCCTGCTCGAGCAAGGACATCGCACCGATGCGATGCGCGCCCTGGCTCGGGCAGAGGACCTTTACCGTCAGCTCGGGTGGCGGGACTCCGCCGCGAAAGCCGCCATCGCCCTCGCTACGGCAGCTCTCGAGAATGGCGACCTGGAGGCGGCCGAGCTCGGCGCGCGGCAGGCGTTGGCCGAGCTCCAGGAGAGCCCCAGCAGGCTCGACGAGGTAAGGATCCTGAATCTGTTGGGCCGGATCGCCCGATCACGCAACGAGCCCCGCGACGCACTCCGTTACGTAGCGCGAGCCGGAGACCTCCTCGCCGACGAGGGATCGCTGGAACGCGCGTGGAACCTGCGCGAGGCCGCCCTCTGCTACGTCGACCTGGAGGAGCCCGCCATCGCGGAGCCGCTCCTGCGCGACGCTTTGGAGATGTACCGAGATGCCGGCGCTGGGGTCCACCTCGCGACGACGGCCGCGTACCTTGGCGACGTTCTCGTTCGGCTGGGGCGAGCGGAGGAGGCGATGAGCGTCTACCGCGAGGGCCTGTCCGAGGTCGAAGACCTAGCCGTCTAGATCCAGCTCGTAACCTCCGCCGTTGCCTTCTTGGATATGTCGGGGACGGTGGCGTCGGACGCCGCCCGGCCGACGGGCAACAGCACGAACGGGCGCTCGTGCTTGGGACGACCGAGGATCTCGTTGAGAAACCTCATCGGGCTGGGTGTGTGGGTAAGGGTCACCAGCCCCGCATGATGAAGGGCCGCGATCAGGAAACCGACCGCGATCCCCACCGACTCCTTCACGTAGTAGGGGCGCGGTGTGGTGTCGCTCCGATGGACCTCGAACACGACGATCAGGACGGGAGCGTCTTCGAGGAAGGGTTTCCGCCAATCCGTACCGAGCGGTTCGAGGGCCGCGAGCCACTCCTCGGAAGCCTTCGATGAATAGAAGGCGCGCTCCTCGGCCTCGGCACCGGCGCGGATCCGAGACTTGATGGCGGGATCCGTCACCACCACGAAGTGCCAGGGCTGCACGTTGGCACCCGAGGGAGCCGAGTTGGCGGCCTCCAGGGCCATCTCGATCAGCGACAGGTCGAAGGCCTCCGGTGCGAAGGCTCTGATGCTGCGGCGGGTGGACATGACCTCGGTGAAGCGGCGGGCTTCCTCGAGGGCGAGGTCGGGGTCGAGATCCCTGCGGGGCGCCGGCACTGGGCGGTAGGTGCTCATGGGCCGAGGCTAGACCTCGGCGCGGCATCCGGGACTTGCGCTGAACTAGGCAGGCACCTCGTCGCCGCCTCGCACCCGCTTCGCTTCCTCCTCGATCACTTCGACCAGATCGTCGAGCTCATAGCTCCCTTCGTAGCGCCGTCCGTTGAGGAAGAAGGTCGGAGTGGCCGTCACGCCGCTCCTTAGCGCTTCCGCACGTTGAGCAGTCACTACCTCGAGTGCGCGGGGGCCACGAAAGTCCGCGAGGAAACGCCGCGCGTCTAGCCCCACCTCTGTGGCGTGGCGTTCCAGGTCCTCGTACTCGAGCGAATGCTGGTGCTGGAAGAGATGATCGTGCATCTCCCAGAATCGGCCTTGCATGCCCGCGGCCTCGGCCGTCAACGCCGCGCGAACCGCGAACGGGTGCACCTCGTCCCTCGCGAAGTGGCGGAAGACGAACCTCGCGTCCAGTTCCGCGAGGCGCTCGCGAAGCTGCTTCAGCTGGAAATGCGCTCGTCCACAGTGAGGGCACTCGAACTCGCCGTACTCGACGAGTGTTACCGATGCATCCATCGAACCGAGGACGTGGTCGTCGGGGGTAA
>Ga0299913_10001406_pt1 | contig 17728 bp, 17 predicted proteins | sample RVTome_9_FD_201360 | JGI IMG/M metagenome (GOLD analysis project Ga0299913, IMG submission 201360) | Soil microbial communities from uranium-contaminated site in the Upper Colorado River Basin, Wyoming, United States - RVT155D38 (version 2) ... | reverse complement strand
TGGCGCTGCTCATTTTTACGGAAACGCAATGACCCCAAAGACTGCTCTCGGCGAAAAGGCCGAATACCCGGAGCATTACGCTCCAGAAGTGCTGTGCGCGATACCGCGTGAAGAGAACAGGCGCATCCTCGGTATCCATGCACCGCCGCCATTCCACGGATATGACATCTGGAACGCCTATGAAATCACCTGGCTGGGGCGCGACGGTAAGCCGGCCGCCGCCGTGGGTAATATAAGGGTGAGCGCCGATTCGTCGAACATCGTCGAGTCGAAGTCGGTCAAGCTCTATTTGCATTCGCTTGCTGTGCAGCGCTTCGATTCGGCGGACGACGTAGCCTCACTTCTTGCCGACGATTTGTCTGCAGTAGCGCATAGCCGCGTGGAGGTCACATTGTCATCGCCTGCCGAGATAGTCGCAGCCGGAATCGGAAATCTGCCGGGTCTTTGCATCGACCACGCTGACGTCGTCTGCGACACCTGGCAGGTCGACCCGTCCCTGTTGAGATGCGACCGGCGGGAAACGGTGCGCGAGAGCCTTCACTCGCACCTGTTTCGCAGCAAATGTCCGGTGACCGATCAGCCTGACTTCGGCAGCGTGCTGGTCAGTTATCACGGGCCGCGCATCGACCGGCGCGCCCTCCTTCGCTACCTGGCGTCGTACCGGAGTCACAAGGACTTCCATGAAAGCTGCATCGAGCGCATTTTCGTCGATCTGAAAAGTGCCTGCTCCCCGACCGAACTCAGCGTGTACGGTCGGTTCAACAGACGCGGCGGCGTGGATATCAATCCGTTCAGATCCGACTTCGAACGGGAGGTCACTAATCCGAGATTATGGCGGCAATAACAGTCACCGTCATTTCACGATCAGATCTTCCGTCTCCAGTTGATGTCCCCAGTCGCGCTTTGCGGCCAGGTACCTGCGATTCTGCTCGTTGACGCCGATCACGTGCTTGACCGGGGTGATATTTCGCACACCGTAGTTGTTGAGATCCGTGATTTTCTTCGGGTTGTTCGTAAGCAGGCGGAACGGCCGGTCCTGCAGGAAATATTTCAGTAACGCGGCCGCGTCGCTGAAATCGCGGGAGTCATCGGGCAGACCGAGACTCCGGTTGGCCTGGTAGGTATCCTCGCCGGCGTCCTGAAGCACATAAGTGGCGGCCTTCGCCCACAGCCCTATGCCCCGTCCTTCATGGCCGGACATGTACACGAGAATGCCCCCTGCGGGATCGTCCGCTATACGTTCCAGTGCCGTAATGAATTGCGGGCCGCATTCGCAGCGCGCCGAGCCGAACACATCGCCCGTCACACAACTCGAGTGCACGCGCACCAGGGGATTCTCCGCGATTGACGGATTGCCCAGGGTCAGTATGCTGTTCACGGCCATGGACGACGCCAGGATCGCAAACGACTGCTGGCCGTCGCGGTTGCGCAGTTCCTCCGCCAGTTCTTCCACTTTGCTGAGTTCCGTGTGCCGCACGCTGGCATACCAGTCGACCGCGAATTTTCGACCGCTACGCTCGATCGGCAGCGGAATCGGACCCAGGATACTGATCGCCTTTTCCCCGGCCACGAGCGGCTCGTCCGGCTCCAATGCCTCGCCACCGGCGTTGATCCGCACCAGTTTCCCCTGTGCCAGAAGTCGCTCCCTGACCGTCGGATCGATGTAAGTAAACATGGCCAAGAGCCTACCATCCCATTACGGGACATCCACCGATCGCGATCAATTAATTACTGACCTGTTACCGCCCCGTTTAGGGATCCATCAATTACAACAATTACGGGACATCCACCGCTGTCCAGATTCGTGGATGTCCCGTAACTACCGTGGATGTCCCGTAATTATCCCGTAATTAATCGCCCCAGATCGATGGATGTCCCGTAATAAAAAAATAAGGCTTGCTGACCGATCGGTCATTAAAATATACTTGCTGACCCTAGAGTCATTAAGAGACACGGCCGTGGCAAAACCAAGATATAGGCGCCGAAAGGAGGACCGGCCTCAGGAAATTACAGAGGCCGCGCTGGCCGCCTTTGCGGAAAAAGGCTATGCATCGACCCGGATCACGGACGTGGCGAAACGGGCCGGTATCAGCAAAGGATTGCTTTATCTCTATTTCAAGACCAAGGAGGAGTTGTTCAAGGCGGTCATCAAAAGCTTCGTCAGTCCCAAAGTCGACGCGCTGAAAAAGGAAATTGAGGAAACAGAGCTTTCCGCGGAGCAATACTTACGCGGGCCGTTTCTCGAATTCGCAAAGCAGGTGCCGAAATCGCCGGCGCGCATTCTGGTGCGGCTGATGGTCGCCGAAGGTCCGAAACATCCCGACCTGACGGCGTGGTACCAGGAAAACGTCGTCGCGCACGGCCTGTCCGCGTTGCGCAGTCTCATCGCGCGCGGCGTCAGGAATGGAGAGTTCCGCAAATCCGCGCTGGACGAGTTTCCACACATCGTCGTAGCTCCGGTGCTGTTCGCAATGGTGTGGTCAGTGATCTTCGACCGACATCACAGGTTGGACTCCGATCGTTTCATCGAAAGCCACGTAGGGCTGGTGCTCGATGCCATCAAGGTGCGGCGTGAAGACTGAAGCTCGCGGAATCGGAATCCTGCTGCTCGCTGCGGTTCTGCAGGGATGCGAGGGTGCGGATGAGTCGCGACGTGTCGTTGGCCAGCTGGAATCGGACCGCATTGAAATCGCCGCCGATGTGGCTGAACCCATTCTGAACATCGCAGTGGTCGAGGGACAGGCGGTCGCCAAAGGGGATTTGCTCCTGATGCAGGACAGCTCCCGCACAGAGGCGAGACTCAAAGAAGCGCAGGCCCGCCTCGCCCAGAGTCGCGCGCGGCTGGATGAACTCACCAGAGGACCTCGCGAGGAGCAGATCGCGGCCGCACGTGCGAGCGTTTCCGGTGCGTCGCGAGAGAGAGATTTCCGCAGCACGGAACTGCAGCGGGCCGAGCGCCTGCTCGAGCGGAATCTCACGTCGCAGGAATCGGTCGATCGTGCGAGAGCGGCGCTGGACGCAGCCATTGCGCAGCTCGAGGTTCAGGAAGCCCGCTTGCAAGAACTCCTGGAGGGCACGACCGTCGAAGAGCTCCGCCAGGCCGAGAACGCGGTCCGCCAGGTTGAAGCGCAGATCGCGTTGCTCGAAATCGATACGCTGAGGCATCGCGCTTTCGCTCCCGTGTCCGGCGTGGTCGACAGCATCCTGTTCGAGCCGGGCGAACGACCCTCCGCCGGACAGCCCGTGATGATTTTTCTGTCGGGCAAGCAGCCCTATGCACGGGTATACGTCCCGGAAGCGATGCGCGTCTCGGTTTTACCGGGCACGGCCGCCCGGATCTTTGTCGACGGTCTGCCAGACCCGATCCCCGGGCGCGTCCGCTGGGTCGCCAGCGAAGCCGCGTTCACCCCTTATTTCGCCCTTACGGAGCGCGATCGTGGCCGCTTGAGCTTTGCCGCCAAGATCGACTTGGCCGGCGACAGTGCCGCGGAAAGACTGCCGGATGGAGTGCCGGTCGAGGTGGAGTTCGTGAACACAAGCCGGAATAACTGACGTGCCCGCGACTGCCGAGTTCGCCATTCGGGCGCGCGGACTCACCCGCAAGTTCGGGGATCTCGTTGCTGTCAAAGACCTGGACCTCGACGTGCCACGTGCAGGCATTTACGGCTTTCTCGGACCGAACGGCTCCGGCAAATCGACCACGATACGCATGCTGTGCGGTCTGCTGACACCGACCCGCGGGAATGCCACCGTGCTGGGTGTCGACGTTTCAGGGAATACCGAGGCGCTCAAGCCGAGGATCGGTTACATGACACAGAAATTTTCCCTGTATGGAGACCTCACGGTCCGCGAAAATCTCGAGTTCATCGCCGACATATATTCAGTCCGGCGCGCGGAGCGCAGCGCACGCATTGCGGAACTGCTCCGGGACTACGACCTGGAACGCCAGGTGAACCAGCTTGCGGGCACCATGAGCGGTGGCCAGAGACAACGACTGGCGCTCGCCTGCGCCGTATTGCATCGCCCGGAGCTGCTGTTGCTGGACGAACCCACGAGCGCAGTCGATCCTCGCAGCCGACGCGACTTCTGGGCGAAGCTGTTCGAGTTATCGGACGCCGGCGCGACCATCCTCGTGTCGACGCACTACATGGACGAGGCCGAACGCTGTCACCGGCTGGCCATTCTCGACCGGGGCGTAAAGGTTGCAGACGGTGCACCGTCCGAGCTGCAGCAAAGTACCGGCATGACCGTCGTGGAAGTACTTTCCGAGTCTCCCACGAGGGCGCACGCGTTGCTCGTGGAACTCCGCGAAGTCAGCAGCGTGACACAGCTGGGCATCAGGCTGCGAGTACTGGTCCCGTGCACGATTGCCGAGCCTCAGGATCTGATTTCCCGAGCGTTAGCGGCGCAGGGTTTGCCCGCGGAAACCAGAGTCGTAGGAGCGTCCCTTGAAGACGTGTTCGTCGCGGTTACCGAGGCCAGGCAAGCACCCGGTGCTGCCGCATGAATGCGCTCATACGATTGCTCGCGGTCATGCGCAAGGAACTGCGCCAGCTTCGCCGCGATCGCATCACCTTTGCAATGATCGTCGGCATTCCCATAGGCCAGATACTTCTGTTCGGCTATGCCATCAATACCGATGTACGGTACCTGGCAGCAGCGGTTGCCGACCAGGCGGACAGTCACCTGTCGCGGCAGTTCATTGCCGAACTGCGTCAGACCCAGGTGTTGAACCTCGACGATTCCGTTGCCACGCCGGAGCAACTGGAACGTATGCTCCGATCCGGAGCGATTTCAGTGGGGTTGTACATCCCGCCTGATTTCGACCGGCGCGTCATCGACGCCCGCCGACCGGACGCACATCTGCTGGTCGACGGCGCGGACCCTACCATCCTGGGCGTCGCCAATCAGCTGGCGACCATGCCGATAGCGTTCGACACCTGGCGCACCGCGACACCGCCGGAGCGCGCTCTGGAGGTCCGCCCTTATTACAATCCGGAGCGCCGCACGGCCGTCTACGTGGTGCCCGGCCTGATCGGCGTCATACTGACACTCACCATGATGCTGTTCACGGCGGTGGCGATCGTTCGCGAAAGGGAACGCGGCAATCTTGAATTGCTCATCAATACCCCCGTTAGCACCGCCCAGTTGATGGTCGGCAAGGTCGTGCCATATATCGGCATCGGCCTTCTGCAACTTGCCCTGATCATCGCTGTCGGCGATCTGCTCTTCGACGTGCCGATACGCGGGAGCGTTTTTGAACTGTATGTAGCGGCGTTTGCATTCATCGCGGCCAACCTCGCACTGGGCTTGTTCATTTCGACCATTGCGGCAACGCAGTTCCAGGCGATGCAGGTCACGTTTTTCATTCTCCTGCCGTCGATACTGCTGTCCGGCTTCGTGTTCCCGTTTGCCGGCATGCCGACATTCGCGCAGTTCCTGGGCGAATTACTGCCGATCACGCACTTCATCCGGCTTACCCGAGGTATCATGTTGCGCGAGGCTTCCTTAAGCGAATTGAGCAGCGAATTACTCCTGCTGGTGTTGTTCGCGGCAGTCGCGATGGCGGCGGCAATTCGCCGCTTTTCGCGCCGTCTGGATTGACCGCGTCGCCCACAGACGTCTCCCATGGAAGGCTTGCGGCAGCCATCCCGCTGCAAGTTACCGTCGATTCGTGTTAAACAGTGAACATCGCCTTGTTTCCCGGAAGGTAGTGCCATGCCTGAACTCTCCCAGATCCTGAGCGTGATCGACCCCACCACCGAGAACCAGCCGGCCTTGCAGCGTGCTGCGTGGGTGGCCGGCAATACTGGCGCAGAACTCGAGTTGTTCATCTGTTACTACAACGAATACCTGAGTGGCGACCGCCTGTTCGACTCTCGCTCGCTCGAGTCGACCAGAAAGGAAGTCATCGACGGTTACGAGAAACATCTGGAAGCGCTTGCCGAGCCGCTTCGGAAATCCGGGCTTACGGTAACTACGCGCGCCATCTGGGATCACCCGCTTTATGAGGGTATCGTCAGACACGCCGCGGCGATAGGCGCCGACCTGGTGTTCAAGGACGCCCACCATCATTCCGCATTATCCCGCGCACTTCTGACCAATACGGACTGGAGTCTCATCCGTGCCTGCGCATCCCCGCTATGGCTGGTAAAAGCAGGCGATTTGCCGCAGAAGCCGGTATTCCTGGCCGCGATCGATCCGATGAACGAGCATGACAAGCCTGCCGCACTTGACGACGAGATCCTGGTGTTGAGCAAGGCTCTCGCAGAAGCGTCGAATGCAGAACTCCACGTATTTCATTCCTACGATCCACGCGTAGCTATCTCCACTGCAACGGCTAACGCTTATATTCCGGTCTCATTGCCGTTCGACGAGATTGAAAAGCAGATGCGACAGCAACATGCGAAACGCTTCAATGAAATCGTCGGATATCACGAGATCGATCGTGATCACGCCCACCTGGTTTCGGGTCTGGCGCACGAGGAACTTCCCGCGCTGGCCGAGGATCTGGGTGCGCTGGTCGTGGTGATGGGAGCCGTTGCCCGCAACCCACTGAAGCGCCTTTTTATCGGCTCGACTGCCGAACGAACGCTGGGTGAGTTGCCCTGCGATATGCTGATCGTCAAGCCGGACTGGTTTCAAACGGCAGTACAGTCGTCCTAGACGCCTGGGGTAGCAGAGATATCCGTCGATAACATCGGTGCGTTTATGGCACGGCTCCTCACCGTGCCGTTGCCGGATTAATACCTGGCGGGCGTAGGAAAACGGTTCGGAAGTCCAAGCGGAGCCGATGCCTCAGGCGATAGCTCTATAGAACATCCGCATCGAGACGATCAGCAGAAATATGCCGAACAGCAGACTCAAGCGACTCATTGACAAGCGGTGAGCAATCGCGGCTCCGAGAGGAGCTGCGAGGAAGGTCGCTGGAGAAATGACCACAAACCCGATCAGGTTGACGTAGCCGATACTCCCGGGCGGCAGGCGCGCGTCATTGAATCCCGTGATCATGAAGCCGATAGTGCCGGGAAGGCTGATGGCGAGGCCGAAAAGCGCGGCTGTCCCGACCGCGCGATGTATCGGCTGGTTGAAAAGGGTCAACATGGCGACGCTCAGCGTACCGCCGCCGATGCCCATCATGCTCGAGATCGCTCCAATGCCGGTCGGGATGACCGGTACGAGGATGCCCCTCGGTACCTCCGCGGCGATCGTTCTGCCCTCGAGCGGCAGCATCATCCTGACTGCGACGATGAGCGACACAACTGCGAAAACAGCCGCCAGAACGCTGCTGTGGACTCTGGAGGCGATCACGGTGCCGGCAAGCGCGCCTGCCAGGACGAAGAGCGACCAGCGGCGCACGAGCGGCAGGTCGACGGCCTTGCGCCGGTGATGCGCGCGGGATGACGCGATGGAAGTCGGAATAATGGTGGCGAGCGATGTGGCGACGGCGACGTGCATGCGAATTGCCTCGTCGACCCCAAGAAAGGTGAGAGCGGCTTCCATAACGGGAACGATTACGATGCCGCCGCCTATGCCCAACAAGCCTGCCAGGATGCCGCCTATGCCTCCCGTTATGAGCATGGCCACAGCGAGCAGCAGGTATTCGGTCATCGACGCCGCGCCAGGACCGGAGCCGAATCGCTTTGTCTAGCCGCTATTGCGAGGAGTCGCAACGCCGCCAGACGCGGTAAGGCGCCGCGAGAATGGTCGATTATTTGCGACGGGGTGCACTAGGGAGACTCTGCACAAGTTACGTCGCCCACGACGAGCTCCGTGTCCGGCAAGGCAAGGCACGAGGAGCGTGGTGGACTGAATGTCCACGAGCGACGAGCAACGCAGCCTTGCCGGACACGGAGCCGTCCCGATTGTTTAATTAACTCATTCATATGCGGGTCGTGGACGACGTAACTTGTGCAGAGTCTCCCTAGGTGCCGAGGTTGGCGGAATGAAAGCGCAGATGTTTTTCCATGAACGTGGCGATGAAGTAGTAGCCGTGGTCATACCCTTCATGCCGATCGAGTTGCAACGCGACACCGCGCTCCCTGCAGGCCGCCTCGAACAGATGCGGATGCAATTGTTCCTCGAGGAACTGATCGGACAGTCCCTGATCGATCAGGATCATGTTCGAGGGTCGTTCGACGTCCGTCGATCTGACCAGCTCTGTTGCATCGTATTGTTGCCAGGCCTTCTGCTTGTCCTCGGAGGCTCCGAGATAATTGGAAAACGCCTTGATGCCCCACGGGCAATTCATCGGGTTACAAATTGGCGCGAACGCGGAAATGCTCTTGTAGGTCCCGGGATTCTTCAGGCCGATCGTCAAGGCCCCGTGTCCTCCCATGGAATGGCCGAAGATCCCCTGCCGTGAACGGTCACCGGGAAACTCGGCGAACACCAGGTCCGGAAGTTCGGCGCCGACATAATCGTACATATGGTAGTGGCGATTCCACGGCGCTTCCGTGGCATTGAGATAAAAGCCGGCGCCGAGGCCGAAGTCGTACGCGCCGTCGGGATCGTCCGGCACGTTCCTGCCCCTCGGGCTGGTATCGGGCGCAATCAGCATCAGACCGAGTTCGGCCGCAACGCGCTGCGCTCCGCTCTTGATCATGAACGTTTCTTCGGTACAGGTCAGGCCCGACAGCCAGGTCAGCGCCGGAACCGAGGACTTCGCTGCCTGGGGCGGCACGAACACCGCGAACTGCATGTCGCAGTTATTGACGGTTGAACGATGCCGATAGAAGCCTGTCGTTCCCTCGAATGACGCGTGCTCGCTCAGTTTTTCCAGGGTCATTGTCTTGCATTCCCGTCGGTTTCGTTGGCGCCAGTCGAACTCGATTCCCGGTCCAGCCGCTGAAATATGAGCGATGCGTTGGTGCCGCCAAAGCCGAAACTGTTGGTCATGGCGGTCTTGAGACCGGCGTTGTCCACCCGTTCGGTTACCAGCGGCAATTCCGCCGCGGCCGGGTCTATATCGACCACGTTGATGGACGGCGCTATGAAATCGTGGTTGAGCATCAACAGGCAGTGGATCGACTCCTGAACCCCTGTCGCGCCCAGGCTGTGGCCGCATAGCGATTTGCTCGAAGCGAATCGCGGTACGCTCGAGCCGAAGACTTCGCGGATCGCCTCCAGTTCGCGCGTATCCCCGACCGGAGTGCTCGTGCCGTGTGTGTTGATGTAGTCGACCGGCGCTTTCGTCGTCGAGCATGCAAGCTGCATGCAGCGCACCGCGCCGTCACCGGCCGGCGCCACCATATCGTAGCCGTCCGAGGTCGCGCCATAACCCACGATTTCAGCGTAGATTTTCGCGCCCCTTGCGAGCGCGTGCTCCAGTTCCTCCACGACCACCATTCCGGCGCCGGCCGCGATCACGAAGCCGTCCCGGTGCTGGTCGTAGGGCCGCGATGCGGTCGTCGGCGTGTCATTGAACTTCGAGGAAAGCGCGCCCATAGCATCGAACATGCTTGCGAGGGTCCAGTCCTCTTCCTCGCCGCCGCCGGCAAAAACGATGTCCTGCTTGCCGAACTGGATCTGTTCCATCGCGGCGCCGATGCAGTGCGCGCTGGTCGCACAGGCCGAGGTAATGGAATAGTTGATGCCCTTGATCTTGAAAGGCGTGGCGAGACAGGCCGAGACGGTACTGCCCATCGTTCGCGGAACCATGTAGGGGCCGATTTTGCGGACACCCTTTTCCCGCAATGTATCCGCGGTTGCGACGATATTCGCACTGGAAGCGCCGCCCGATGCAGCAATCAATCCGGTGCGCGGGTTCGATACGTCCGACGCCTCCAGGCCCGAATCTTCGATCGCCTGCTGCATTGCGATGTAGGAATATGCCGCGGCATCGCCCATGAAGCGGCGGACCTTTCGATCAATATGTTCAGAAACATCGAGAGCAACGCTGCCGCAAACCCGGCTGCGCAATCCCATGTCGCTAAACTTTTCGTTGAAGCTAATCCCCGATCGGCCGAGTTTCAGCGATTCCAGAACTTCGTCCTGACTGTTGCCGAGACAGGAAACCACGCCCAGGCCGGTTATCACAACGCGTCGCATCGGTGCTCCCTAAAAATTCTCTGTCGACGTAAAAAGCCCCACCCGCAGGTCTTCGGCGGTGTATATCTGGCGGCCGTCCACCGCCACGGTGCCGTCGGCAATCGCCAGTACGAGCTTGCGGGTGATCAGTCGTTTCATTTGCAAATTGTAAGTGACGAGCCGGGAGGTCGGCAAAATCTGGCCGCTGAATTTGACGGTTCCGACGCCCAGAGCGCGGCCGCGGCCCTTGAAACCGTGCCACACGAGAAAAAAGCCGACGAGCTGCCATAACGCGTCCAGACCGAGGCAGCCGGGCATGACCGGATCGCCCGCGAAATGACACTTGAAAAACCACAGGTCCGGATCGATGTCGAGTTCCGCCACAATCTCGCCCTTGCCGTACTGGCCGCCACTGTTCGTGATCAGCGGCACCCGGTCAGTCATCAACATGTTCGGCAACGGCAGCTTGGCGCTGTCGGGATCGAACAGTTCTCCGCGTGCGCATTGCAGCAACTCTTCGCGGCCGTATGAGTTCTTCCGGTCCGGCGGCAGAGCGACCGCTCCCGCTTTACCCGACCCTCTAGCTTCTTTGCTCATACGCGCTCCGGCGCATCGGTTTCAATGGTCCACCATCACATATGCCGTCAAGATTTGGAATTCGGGGCCGTGCCGGCGCGCCGAAGCGTTGCAGACCATGGGCTGGCGCGGGCGATCGGCCGCCGTATCTTACAGAACAACGCGCGACAATGATGCTGCCCGGCGCCACCCGGGTTCAGATCTTGTCGTAATCGAGCACGACGGTGTCCGTCAGCGGATACGACTGGCAGGCCAGAACGAAGCCATTCTCAACCTCCCACGGCTCCAGGCCGTAGTTCGTTTTCATGCGTACCTTGCCTTCGCGGAGCCAGGTTCTGCAAGTTGCGCAGACCCCACCCTTGCAGGAATAGGGGAGATCTATGCCGTGTTCCGCCGCCGCATCGACTATATTCGGATCGTCGGCGGACATGTCGAAGGCCTTCTGATGACCGTCCATGATCACTGTCACGCTCGCCAGATGCCTGTCGCTTTTCGCAGGCTGCGCCGTTTGTTTCGCTACCTGCCGTATCCGCGGCGCGCCGTATCGCTCTACGTGTATGGCCGATCTTTCCATTCCGAGTTGTTCCAGCTTGTCGCGGAGGGTGTCGATCATTGTGTCGGGACCGCAGATAAAGGCCTCATCCGCGCGCCGACCGGCGCAAAAAGCCCGCCAGAGTTCGTCGACTTTCTGCGCATCCAGGCGCCCGCTCATGATCGGAAATTCCTGCTCTTCGCGGCTGAACAGGAAATTGAGCTGCAGGCGTTCAGGGAAACGGTTTTTCAGCGCGTAGAGATCGTCGATGAACATCGTCGTGCTCTGGCGGCGGTTGCCGTAAAACAGCAGGAAGCGGCTGCCGGGTTCGTCCTCGAGCGTCGTGCGCAGGATCGAGAGAATCGGCGTGATGCCGCTGCCCGCCGCGAAAGCCAGGTAGGTTTTTACGTTCGCAGGATCAGGACTAGCGTGAAACTGGCCGAAAGGCGGCATGGCTTCTATTGGATCGCCCGCCGCCAATCCGGATGCAACGTATCCGGAAAACTGACCGCCCGGCTGCACGCGCACGCCGATCTCTAGAGGCCACTCGCCGGGCACCGAACAGATGCTGTAAGTGCGGCGGACAATCCTGCCGTTCAGACTGAGCTGGACCGGCAGGTGCTGACCCGGCAAAAAGGCAAACTGCTCCCGCAGCTCCGTCGGTACCCGAAGGCTTACGCGCATCGAGTCTGCAGTCTCACGCGCAACGCCTGCGACAGTCAATGTGTGAAAGCGACGCATTGCACTTTAGCTTGTCAGATGCACTTGAAGTATTCGAATGGCTCAAGACAGGCATTGCACTTGTAGGACGCCTTGCAGGGCGTGGAGCCGAACTCGCTCACGCGGGTCGTATCAACGGCAGCGCAACGCGGGCACCCGACGTTCACGGCCGGCGTCAGCATCCGGCGCTTGCTGACACCGCCTTCGGGAGGCGCGATGCCGTAAGCGGTGAGCTTGCGCCTGCCCTCGTCGGTCAGCCAGTCTGTGGTCCATGGCGGAGACAGCACCCGCTTTATTCTCGCTCCGTTTACGCCGTTCCTTTGCAGCTCTGCAACGATCATGCGCTCGATCACTTCCGTGGCCGGGCATCCCGTGTAGGTCGGCGCAACGGCAACCTCGACGCCATCGTCCAGAATCCTGATGTCGCGCACTATCCCCAGATCGATCACGCTCAGTACCGGAATTTCGGGGTCTGCGACAGCTTCCAGCAGGGCGCGAATGTCGCCCTTCGTCCGCCTTGCGATGTTGCCGGAGGCTTGCTTCATCACGTCGTTACCAGCGCGCACCGGGATAGGCGCGTTGCAGGAACTGCATTTCCGCGATGAGGTAACCCAGATGCTCACTGTGCCGGCCTTTGCGGCCGCCGCCGTCCATCCATCGCTGGTCCGGCCGCTCGAGGGTCGCATCGGCGAGCATCGCGCCGACGCTCTCGTTCCAGGTTCGCTCTATGTCGCGGAGTGCGGGGCCGTTGAAGTCACGCTGGAAAGCGTCATCAACTTCGTCGCCCGCGAACATTTCACCGGTGAAGCGCCACAGGTCTTCGAGCGACTGTTGCACCCGCTCGTGGCTTTCGTCCGTCCCATCTCCCAGCCGAACAAGCCATTGAGAGACATGGCGGAGGTGATAACGAATCTCCTTGACGGCGCGCGCCGCAATTTCCGCCACTCGCGTCTCGTTGCAACGGGCAAGCGCTTCCAGTTGCAGGACGTAAAATGACTCGAACAGGAACTGCCGCACGACAATATCCCCGAAGTGACCGTTGGGCTGCTCCAGCAGCAGCAGATTCTGGAACTCGTGTCCATCGCGCAGAAACGCGAAATCGTCCTCACTGCGGCCCTCGCCTTCCAGCTCACCCGCATAGCTGTAAAACAGCCTCGCCTGACCGATATAGTCGAGCGCGAAGTTTGCGTTAGCCAGCTCTTCTTCGAGCTCCGGCGCCCTCGTCACGACTTCCGCGAGTCGCTGCCCGAGCACCAGCGCGTTGTCGCCTGCACGCAGCACGTAGCTGAAAAGTACCTGATCTCTTGTCATTACCAAAACCGTTACAGATTTTCCACGCCGTCGGGGATCTCGTAGAAGGTTGGATGACGATAGATCTTGTCTGCCGCCGGCTCGAAAAATGCTGCCGACTCCGCCGGGTCCGACGCAACGATTTCGCTGGATCGGATGACCCAGATGCTGACGCCTTCGTTGCGCCTCGTGTACACGTCTCGTGCGTGATCCAGCGCCATCTGATCGTCCGCAGCATGCACACTTCCAGCATGCCGGTGACTCAGTCCGGATCGCGAACGAATAAAGACCTCGTATAGAGGCCAGGCTTCGTCAGTCATTTAAAACTCCTCGCGCCATCCGCGTTTCCTGTCCGCCATCTCAGGCGCACTTCGCCTCGTTTCCGCGGCGCAAGCGGCGAGCGTCTTTGGTCGCATGTTTGCCGGCGTAGGCACGCGCCGCGGCTCGGACCCAGGCGCCGTCCTCCTGCGCCTTGCGACGATGCTGAAGCCGCTGGCGGTTGCAGGGTCCGTTACCGGCCAGCACGTCGTAGAACTCCTGCCAGTTGATCTCGCCGAAGCGGTAATGCCCGGTTCCCTGATCGTACTCGAGCTTGTCGTCCGGGATTTTGAGGCCCAGGAATTCGGCCTGCGGCGCCGTCACGTCGATGAACTTCTGGCGCAATTCATCGTTGGAGAAACGTTTGATTTTCCAAGCCATAGATTGTTCGGAATGCTTCGACTCCGCGTCACTGGGACCGAACATCATCACCGAAGGCCACCACCAGCGGTTCAGCGCATCCTGAGCCATGTCTTTTTGTTCGCCGCTGCCGCGGCACAGCTCGAGCATGATCTCGAAGCCCTGGCGCTGATGAAAACTCTCCTCCTTACAGATACGCACCATCGCGCGCGCATAAGGGCCGAAGGAACACCGGCAGATGGGGATCTGGTTCATGATCGCCGCGCCGTCGACCAGCCACCCGACCGCGCCGACATCGGCCCAGGTCAGCGTCGGATAATTGAAGATACTCGAGTACTTCGCTTTGCCGCTCAGAAGGCCCTCGACCATTTCTTCGCGAGACGTGCCGAGCGTCTCTCCCGCACTGTAAAGATAGAGCCCGTGACCGGCCTCATCCTGCACTTTCGCCAGGAGAATGGCTTTGCGCCGCAACGAGGGCGCCCGCGTGAGCCAGTTGCCCTCGGGCTGCATGCCGATGATTTCGGAGTGCGCATGTTGGGAGATCTGCCGCACCAGCGTCTTGCGATACGCCTCCGGCATCCAGTCTTTCGCCTCGACTTTTTCCTCCGCGTCGATCCGTCCCTGGAAACGTTCCAGAGCCTCGGCGGTTTCGGCAGATTCACTTTGCTCGACCCTGCTGCCGGCCTGATCGAGACCTTGCGTATACATGTGGCTTACCTCGCCTGGACTGCGTCTAATGTGTCACGCTTTTTTTCGGGATTCAAGGCTTTCTGTATCATAATGAGGGTTTATGGACCTGCTCCGACGGCATGAGAAGCTCGTCCGTGGCGTGCGAACGGCCGCGGAAAAGGGCCACGAGCCGCCCGTCCTGGTCGCTGACGACCACGTCGTAGATTCCCTTGCTCCGTCCACGGTATTTTTCGCTCGCTTTCGCCAGCAAGCGGTCGCCGAGCCTGGCCGGGCGCATGAAATCGATGCTGGCGGCTGCGGCGTACGTTACGCGGCCATAGCCGTTGCAGGCAAAAGCGAACGCAGTGTCGGCCAGTGCGAAAATGTAGCCGCCATGACAGACTCCCAGCCCGTTCACCATCGCGGCGCCGATCTCCATTCGGGCGTTCGCGCTCCCGGCCTCGGTGACTTCGATGGCGATGCCCATGTCTTTCGACGCGGTGTCCTTTGCAAACATCGTTTCAGCGCAGCGTCGCGCGGTATCTTCTGCGTTCATGCTTCCCCTTAATCGAGCCCGCCGAATCGTTTGTAGAAATCCGGCGACGGCGGCGGCAGCGGGCCATCATATGTCTCCATCGTGTCGCTCAAAAAAGCATCGGCGGCGCTGTAAACCCTGCGATACAGGTTCCGGCAAAGTTGATATGCCGGCACTCCGTGCCAGCCCTGCGGCAGAAGCTCGGCAGGCAGCAAAGGATCGCGGAGCAGAATCTTGCGGTATTCCTGCAACATCAAAGTACGAATGTGAAATGCCGTTCTCGGCTCGATGCGCCGGCTGCGTCTCGTCGCAGCGAACACCGGCCGAAAGCTGGCGAGAAACGCCCTGTAACGCTGTTCGATGTCGTCGAGGTTCCAACTCCTGCGGACCAGCGCTCGCATGGCTCCGTTCTGCAGGGCCGGTCCCGCCCCGCGCCCGTTCATGATGACCAGATCGCCGGAATCCAGCCGCTTCAATTGAGCATCGAGGTCGGCGGCATCGGGTGAGGGATGCGCCAGAAGGTCGCTCGAGATGGCGGCAAAACCGAGCCAGGAGAGTTCCTTTCGCAGCAGCTCGCGTCTGTCGGTATCCAGGCCGTTGGTCAGCACGAGACACCAGTCGCCGTTCCAGCTTTGGCGCGGCTCTCCGTATATCCGGTGGGTCGCCTGGATGAAGCGCCGCGCGCCGTCCTCGGTGAGACTGTAATAGCTCTTCCGGCCCGCCTGGTCGACGTCCAGCCAGCCGTCGCGCGCGAGGCGAAAAACCGACGTTCTGACCAGTCGCTCGCTGATGCCGAAGTCCGACATGACCCTGATGAGACTGCCGAGCCACACGGTCCCCCCGCGAGGCGCGATCGCATCGCCGAATACCGTGACGATCAGGGACCCGGCGCGAAGCGTCGGGCGCGAGCGAAATTCCTCGACCAGCGATCGTGTTGCGGATTCGAGCGACATAACTGTAATGCACCTTGACCTGCCGGCGTTTCCAGCGTCTTTGCATTGCGATGGACCGGCCGTACAATGTGATACCTCATTTATCGAATTCTTGCATTTTCCGTATCTCTGCTGCAATTCCGGAAGCGCAGACTCCGACACGAAATTGACGACACCGGCGCCACGGCCTGCGAAGGAACACATTCATGAAACTCGAAAGCTTTGCCCGAAACGACTGGGTCTACGGCACCGGCGAAAGTCGCTCGGTCTCCAGCGCTATCGACGGGAGAACCTTGGCTACATTGTCCACTATCGGCCTCGATTTCGCCGCCATGCTGGATTATGCGCGTCAGGTTGGCGGCCCGGCGTTGAGGGCATACACCTTTCACGAACGCGCCAGCATGCTGAAGGCACTCGCCAAACACCTGGACGAACACAAGAAAGAGTTCTACGCGATTTCGACGGAGACCGGAGCCACCAAAAGCGACAGCTGGTTCGACATCGACGGCGGTATCTCCACCCTGTTCGTGTTCTCGAGCAAAGGGCGGCGGGAAATGCCCAACGACCGCGTCTTTCTCGACGGAGCTCCGGAAATGCTGTCGAAAAAGGGCACTTTCGTCGGACAGCACATCTTCGTACCGCGCCTGGGGGCTGCGGTACACATCAACGCGTTCAACTTCCCATGCTGGGGAATGCTGGAAAAGCTTGCCCCGACGATTCTCGCCGGGGTGCCTGCCATAGTGAAGCCCGCTTCGAGCACCTCGTACCTGACCGAAGCCATTGTTCGCCGTATCGTTGCCTCGGGAATCCTGCCGGAAGGGTCCATACAACTGATCTGCGGCGACGTCGGGGACCTGTTCGATCATCTGACCAGCCAGGACACGGTGGCGTTCACCGGCTCCAAAAGCACCGCCGAAAAACTGCAACAACATCCGCGAATAGTCGGACAGTCGGTGCGCTTCACGGCCGAGACGGATTCGCTGAATGCTTCGATTCTGGGGCCGGATGCAGTGCCAGGCACTCCGGAGTTCGATCTTTTCGTCAACGAGGTCAAGCGGGAAATGATCAGCAAGGCCGGTCAGAAGTGCACCGCAATCCGCCGCGTCATTGCGCCGGCGTCGATGACCGCCGACCTCGTTCGCGCGCTCGCAAGCGAACTCGGGAAGGTCCGGGTTGGCCATCCGGCCAGCGCCGATGTGGATATGGGCGCGCTGGCAAGTCTGGCCCAGCGTGAAGAAGTCCGCGCCCGCATCTCCGAACTCGCGGCCGACGCCAGGGTGGTGTACGGCAACGAGGAAGAATTTGAAGTCAGGGATGCAGATGTGCGCAAGGGCGCATTCTTCATGCCTACCCTGCTCTATTGCGAGCGTCCGCTGTCTTCTGCGTCCGTACACTCGATAGAGGCATTCGGCCCTGTCAGCACCGTACTGCCTTATGAAAATCTCGACGAGGCTGTGGAACTTGCGCGGCTCGGCGGCGGCAGTCTTGCAGGCTCGATCGTGACCAACGACAACGCGGTGGCGCGCGAACTGGTGCTCGGCACCGCGGCGTACCACGGTCGCTTGCTGGTGATCAATCGGCATTGTGCTGCCGAATCGACCGGACACGGTTCGCCATTGCCGCACCTGGTCCACGGTGGGCCGGGACGCGCCGGCGGCGGCGAAGAACTCGGAGGCGTGCGTGGCGTCCTGCATTACATGCAAAGAACGGCGCTGCAGGGTTCGCCGGAGACCCTGAGCGGGATCGGCAGACGCTGGATCCGCGGCG
>Ga0299913_10001405_pt1 | contig 17729 bp, 15 predicted proteins | sample RVTome_9_FD_201360 | JGI IMG/M metagenome (GOLD analysis project Ga0299913, IMG submission 201360) | Soil microbial communities from uranium-contaminated site in the Upper Colorado River Basin, Wyoming, United States - RVT155D38 (version 2) ... | reverse complement strand
CGACGCGGAACAGGTCGGCGGCGATCGATCGGGCGAGCGCCTCGTCGACACCGGTCAGGACGAGCAGCCAGCTTGGTCGCGAGCCGCGATCGACGGTCACGGCCCAGCCGCCGTCGACCTGCAGGAGGGTCCCTTCGCGGTCGCCGAACGCCGTCGTGCCGACCTCGGTTCCCTCCGGGACGCAGTCGCCTTCGCCGGGGCAAAACGCTCCTTCCTGGAGCATCAGGCCGGCCCCGTCCGGGCCGCGATAGCTGATCTCGAGTCGCCCGCCGTCGGCCAGGCGCCACTGGCCCGAGCCGACGAACCACCCGCGCGGCAGGACCGGGCAGTAGACGGCCCAGTCGACCTTGGTCGCAACCTCCGCGTAGAAGTCGCGGTTGCCGTCGGTGCCCGTGCAGGCCTCGGCCGTCGACGCGCTCCCGGTGGGCGCCGGTTCCGATGGCTCGGGCTCGGGTTCGGGCCCGGGGGTCGCCGGGGTGTCGGTCGCTGGCGCAGGCGTTTCGGGGTTGGTGGACGCCGGCGGCTCCGTCTGGAGCGGTTCCACGCTGGGCTCGATCGTGGCCGGGGCGACCGTCGCCGCGGACGTCGGTCCGGGCGTGCGTTCGGTTGCGCCCGAGCTCGGGGAGCTGGTACCGCACGCGGCGGCCACCAGGGCCGCACCAAGGAGGACGATCACAGCAGCGAGGCGGCGGGCGGGACGAGCCCCCGGCGCACTCGATCGACGCCGAGTCACGCGCCGGAGCGTACCACGCTAGTCACGGAGTCGGACCAGCGCAGGATCGACGCCGAACACCTCGCGGATGCGGTCCGGTCCGAGGACCTCATGGGGGGGACCGTCGGCAACGACCCGGCCCGCGTCAAGGAGCACGAGCCGCGGAAAGAAGTGCGCCGCGAGACCCAGGTCGTGGAGCACCGCGAGGATCGTCGTCCCGTCGCGCTCGTTGAGGTCGACGAGCAACTCCATCGTGCCGACCTGGTGGCGCAGGTCGAGGTGAACGGTCGGCTCGTCGAGCACGAGCAGTGGCGTGGCCTGGGCGACGGCGAGGGCGATGAGCACGAGCTGACGCTCGCCGAGCGAGAGCTCGCGGGCGTCGCGGCCAAGGAGGTGGCCGACGCCGACGCGCTCGATGGCCGCGGCGATGGCCGCCCGATCCGAGGCCCGCGGGCCGCGCAATGGATGCTCGTGCGGCAACCGGCCGAGCGCCACGACCTCCTCGACCCGGGTGGCGAACGGCAGTGTCGCCTGCTGCGGGACCACGGCGAGTCGCCGCGCAATCTCGATTCGCTCGAGCGTCTCGACCGAGCTGCCGTCCAGGTCGGCGCGACCAATCGTCGGCCGGAGCAGGCCGGTGGCCACCCGCAGCAAGGTCGACTTGCCGGCGCCGTTCGGCCCGATCAGCGCGATCCGCTCGCCGCGCGCGATCGAGAGGTCCACGGAGTCCAGGACTCGCCGATCACCGTAGCGGACGGAGATCCCGTCGAGCCGGACGAGCGGCGGGTCACGCGAATCCCCGATCACAGTTCGTAGCCGGCCCGTGCCCGGCGCAGCAGGAGCAGGAAGAACGGCGCACCGATCACCGCCGTGACGACGCCGACCGGGATCTCGCCGAGCATCCGGGCCGCAAGGTCGGCATACGCGAGGAGCGCCGCGCCGCCGAGCGCTGACACCGGCAGCACGAGTCGGGCCGAGGGCCCCACCACGAGCCGAACGACGTGGGGCACGACCAGGCCGACGAAGCCGATCAGGCCGCTGATCGCGACCGCGGCCGCCGTCGCGAGCGAGGCGAGCGCGAGCAGGATGGCGCGCTCACGCGAGACATCGACCCCCAGGTTGGCCGCGGTCTCCTCGCCGAGGAGGAGCCCGTTGAGCGCGCGGGCGCGCAGCAGGATCGCGAGGCTCGCGCCGAGGACGATTGGCAGCGCCCCGCCGAGCCGCACCCAACTGGCCGCGTCGAAGCTCCCGAGGAGGTAGCTGAAGATCTGGCGCAGCGCGGCACCCGACAGGTACATCGCCATCGCCAGGCCTGCCGCGAGCAGCGAGCCGACCGCGTAGCCGGTGAGGAGCAGGCTCGTCAGCGGTGCCAGGCCGCTGCTACGCGACAGCCGATACACGGTATAGACCGAGACCAGCGCCCCGACAAACGCAAAGCCATGCAGGAGCCCGAACTCGAGGAAGACCGCCCGGACGGGGATGAGCACGGCGATCGCGGCGCCGAGCGCCGCGCCAGAGGCCGTTCCCAGGACGTACGGGTCGGCGAGGGGGTTGCGCAGCAGGCCCTGGAACGTGGCACCGGCCACGGCCAGGCCGAGGCCTACGACCATCGCCGTGAGGACCCGCGGAAGGCGTAGATCCATGACGATCGTCTCGGTCGCGGCAGTCCACTCCCGACCCAGGTCGAGCCCGAGCAGGCGCTGGGCAAGGATCGCGACGGTGTCGGCGGGTTCGATGGCGACCGAGCCGAATCCGACACCCAGCACGAGCGCCAAAGCCAGCGCGACGAGCCCTCCACCGACGACCAGCAGCGGACGGCCGCGCAGCGCGCCGGTCCGGGCGAGCGCCAGCTGGGTCGCGCCGAGGGACTCACCGCGGGTCGCCATCGGCTACGGCACCGGGACCGGCGACGGCAGGTCGACATCCGGGTGGATCGCCCCGGCCAGCTGGCGAAGCCCCTCCACGAGCCGCGGACCGGGCCGGGTGATCACGACGTCGTCGACCGGCTCGATGCGGCCGTCGTGCACGGCCGTCATGACCGCCCAGCCGGAGCGCTGGGCGACCTGGTCGGGCGTGACCCCATACGCCGCGTCTCCGAGCAGGATGAGCTCGGGGTCGGCATCGATGAGCCGTTCGAGCGAGATCGAGAAGCTCGTCGTGCTGCCGGTCGTGATCGGGTCGCCGCCGGCCAGATCGATCATCTCCTCGATGAAGGAATCGTCCGCGGCCGTGTAGATCTCGGAGGTCGCGTCGAGCTCGTAGAAGACGCGCGGACGCTCGCGATCGCGGGTCGCCCGGGCGACCTGGTCGAAGCCCGCCCGCATGGACGCGACGAGATCGCGGGCTTGGTCCCGGCGCCCCACGCTCGAACCGACCAGCTCGATGTCGCGCAGGACCCCCTCCACGTCGGCGGCGTACGTCACGACGACGGGCACGCCCAGCGAGCGCAGCCTCGCGATCGCCTCCGGGTCGTTGAAGTTGTTGCCGCCGGCGATCACGAGATCCGCCTCGAGCCCGACGATCTGCTCGACGTCGACGCTCGTGAAGCTGGCCACGTCGGGCAGCTCGACCGCCTCGGGCGGGTAGTCGTCGAAGTCGGTGGTCGCGACGACCCGGTCACCGGCCCCGATCGCGAACAGGATCTCGGTGGTGGCCGGCGTCAGCGACACGATGCGCCGCGGCTCGCCGGGGATGTCGACCGAGGTTCCCTCGTCGTCGACGATCGTGACCGGGAACGCCGGGGCGGGGCTGGCGGTCGGTCCCGTGGCTGGTGACACGGCAGGGGTGGCCGAGGGAGCCGGGCTCGGCGACGGGGAGACCGTCGGATCGGTCGCGGCGCCGCTGCAGGCTGCCACGACGAAGGCCAGGATCGAGCTGAGGATGACCCGCAACGGGCGGGGCGATGCGTCCACGGAAAGCAGCCTCCAGGCGTGAGCGGACGAGTGCAGGCAGGAGGCGGGAGGCCGAGCCGCGCGCGGAATCGAAGAACCCCTCGCCTCGCACAACGAAGCAGGGGCTCTAGTCGGTCGGTCGCATCGGTCTGCCTACCCTTTCTCTCGAAGGTTCGAGCATCGAACCGCGGGGTCGGCGACCGGACTTACGCCCTCGAACGGGCGATCACCGTAGCGGGACTGTGCCGGATTCGCACCGGCTTCGCGACCACGCGGCGTCGTTCGATTGTGAGCCGAATCTAGCACACCGACCCGCCTGGCCAGGTGCCGGGCAAGCGCGGCCACGGACACGGAGCGAGTGCGCGCTCGTGGCACACTTCGGGGGCGCATGGCCACCCCGACCCGCTCCCGATTCGCCGCTCTTGCACTGGCGCTCGCCGTCGCAACCGGCGCGTGCGACGGGGAACCGGACGACGACACCCTGACCGAGGGGCTGCTCGTCCTGTCGGGGCAGGTCGGCGCGGTCACGCTCATGCTGGATGATGGCGAGTCGCAGCCCGCGCGCGAGCTGGCACTGCCCGATCCCGCGACCGCCTGGGTCTCGGCCGGGCGCACGAACGTCCTCCTTGCGACGCTCATCGACGGACGGACGTTTGTCAGCGGGCCGCTCGACGACGCGGTGCCCGAGTGGCGCCTCGTCGAGGCCGTGACTGTCACCGACGAGCCGCCCCAGCCGCCGCTGTACTTCGGCACGTGGGACCCGCCGGGCGGCGCGTACGTCCAGCTCGGCGCGACGTTCGGCACTGCCGGCTTCCGGGTCGTGACGGTCGACCCGGCGCTCGAGGGTGCCTCGGAGGTCGCCCTCGACGAGCGGCGGCCCGTCGCCACCCCGCCGGCCTGGATCGACGACGATCGGGTCGTGGTGGTGACCGTCAACGGCAGCACGACCGCGACGGTGATCGTCGATACGACGACCGGGGAGACCGCGCCCGGCCCGCCCGGCGCGCGGCTCCTGACCACGTCGGCGGATGCGACGACCGTGGCCACCTGGAGCGGGCCGGGAAACCCGGTCGAGATCGTCGCGACCGAGGCCTGGCTGGCGGGTCAGGCCGGGGCGATCCGGATCGACCCGCCCGGTGGCTCCGCGGGGCCGGCCGTCCTGGCCCTCGACGGCGCGGGCGAGCGGCTCGCAGTCGTGTGGGCCGACGACCGCGGCGCCCCGACGAGCGTCACCGTCCACGCGGAGACCCGGAACTGGGGGCAGGCCGACTCGTTCGGGCTGGGCGAGGCCCAGGCGGCCGCACTCGCCTGGTTGCGCTGAACAGCGACCGGACCTCGCCGCGGCTCGGCGGGCGACGGACCGGACACGCCGAGGCCCGGCGCGCGGCCGGGCCTGCGGGTCGGACGGGGCCCCAGAGGGACCCCTCGTCATGCGCTGGGGACGGGTTGTCCGGCGGTGAAGATCGAGACCTGCGATTCCTCCGGGAGCATCACCCCGAACACCTTCTGGAGGGTCAGGAGATGGACGCACGAGCCCCAACTCTCGAAGTAATGGCAGGTGCAATGCCACTGGCCGGCGTCGAGACTGACGTGGTGCGTGTCGTTGTCGCCACGAAACGTGAGCGCGAGACGGTCGATCGTCATGCGATCGAGCTCTCGCGCGTAGCGGTTCGCCTTCTCGACCTTGCCGATCAGTGAGCTGTGCATCGACGCATACCTCCGTCGCCCTTTGCGGGGCGCTCACGTGGCCGCCGTCCGGTCTCTGCACCATCGACCGGTGATGGCGGTCGCGTCGGAATCCTACACCCCGGGTCCGCGCGGGTCACCCCCGCAAATGGTCCCGCGCGGGACAGCTACGGCGCCGACGTCCCCTCCCGCCCGAAGTCGTCCTCGAGGCGCACGACGTCGTCGAGTTCCGGGGTCGAGACCTCGATCAGCTCGCACCGCTCGATGGCCTCGTAGCGATGAATCCGCCCGGTCGCGACGCGCCGATGGGCTCCGGGGCCCAGCTCCTCGGTCCGGACGACGCCACGGTCGTCCTCGAGATGGAGGCGCAGCCGCCCGCTCAGGACGTAGATGGTTTCATCCTTGACGACGTGCTTCTGGAGCGACAGCCGCTTGCCGGTTTCGATGACCAGGACCTTGCCGACATAGCGGTCGGTGTGGGCCCAGATCAACTCGTGCCCCCACGGCTTGGTCACGCGTCGCGCGGCCGTGTCCCCGGTGGTCACGAGCCGCGGACCAGCCGCTCGCCGGCCTCGACCAGCGCCTCGCGCGTCGCCTCGGTCGTCGCCTCCGTGTAGACGCGGACCAGCGGCTCGGTCCCGCTTGCCCGGACGAGGAGCCACGAGCCGTCGTCGAGGAAGAACTTGTAGCCGTCGGCCGTCGAGAGCGCGTCGATCCGGGCGACGGCCCGGCCGGCCAGCTCGGTCGGCTGGTGGGCTGCTAGGTCGACGAGCAGTCGGCGTTTCGTCTCGGCGTACAGCGGGCGTTCGATGTGGACGTCGATCCGCCGGTAGCACGACGGACCGGCGAGCTCGTGGAAGTGCTCGATCGCGCGCGAGACCGGCCAGCGCCCCGCCGCCTTCTCGCGCAGGAACAGGTCGAGCAGGAGGAGGTCGGCGTAGATGCCGTCGCGCTCGGGGAGATGCATCCCGAAGCCGAACCCGCCCGATTCCTCGGCGCCCATCATGGCGTCGGTCTCGATCATGCGTGGCCCGATGAACTTGAACCCGACCGGCGTCTCATGGACGTCGATCCCGTAATGCCGGCCGAGGCGCTCCGCCATCGAGGTGTTGTTGACGCTGATGACGACCGGATCGCGCCAGCCGCGATGCTCGGCCAGGTAGTACATCAACAGACCGGTGACCTGCAACTGGTGGATGAACGTCCCTCGCTCGTCGGCCGCACCCGCCCGGTCGGCATCGCCGTCGAGCAGCAAACCCAGGTCGAATCCACCGTCGGCGAACATCGCCAGCGCACCGTCGATGTGCGGGCGGATCGGCTCGGGATTGACGCCGCCGAAGTACGGATTGCGCTCCTGGTGGATCTCGGTGACGTGGATCCGGCCGCCGGCCAGGAGCCGGCTGATCCAGCCGGCTCCCGAGCCCCACAGCGGCTCGACGAGGACGCGAATGTCAGCCGCCTTGAGCGCGTCCAGGTCGACCGTCCGCCGGACGAACCGCTCGTAGCCGTCGTACGGGTCGAACCGTTCGACCAGCCCGGCCGCCTCGGCGTCGGCGAATGGCCGCCGGTCGATCGCCAGCGAGCCGTTGCGGGCGATCTGCGCCTCGAGCACGCCCAGGATCTCGGGCCCCGCCGCCGCGCCGGTGGGCGCCTTGACCTTGAACCCGTTGTCGGTCCACGGGTTATGGCTGGCGGTGATCACGATCCCGGCCGCGGCGCCCCGTTCCACGACCTCGTACGAGCTCATCTGGGTGGGCACGGCCCGGACACCGAACGCGACGGGAATGTCACGGGCGAGCAGGACCTCCGCGGCGGCCATCGCGAAGTGCTCCGAGGCAAAGCGCCGGTCGTAGGCGACGACGACACCCTTGGCGGTCTCGCCCCGGTCGACGACGTACTGGGCGACGCCGTCGGCGCAGCGGCGCACGTTGTCGAATGTGAACTCGTCGGCGATCCGCGCCCGCCAGCCATCGGTCCCGAACACGATGTGCGTCGGCGCACCCGCGCCCGCGGTGGTCGTCACGACTGCGCCTCCGGTACCGAGCAGCGCTGCAGCATCTCGTCGATCCGGGCCGCGCCGTCGCGCGCGCCATGCAGGACCGCGAGCGTCTGGATCGCGGTCATGCTACCGCGTTCGGGCACCTCGACGAGGCCGAGCCGCCCGTCGCGCCGCCGCACGACAAGATCGCCTGGCGCCGTCTGGACGGTCTCTCCCGCCTGCACGATGGCACCGGTCCCGGCCACGCCCAGCGCCGCCAGCAGCGCCGACCAGCTGCCGATATCGGACCAGCCCACGTCCATGGCCGCCATCACGACCCGCCCGTCGCGCGCCGCAGCCTCCATGACCGCGTGGTCGATCGAGATCGGCTTGATCCCGTCGTATGCCTTCTCGAGCAGCGACGGCGTCGCGAGCACTGGCTCGAGCGACTGGACGAACCCCGTGTAGCGCTGGAGGATGGCGCGGATCGCGCGCCGGCGCCACAGGAACATGCCGGCGTTCCAGGCGGCGCCCGGCAGCGCCTGGATCTCCATGGCCCGCTCGATCCTGGGCTTCTCCTCGAAGCCGCGCAGCGGGTACGTATCGAGACCGCCGATCGCGGTCCGCCGCTCGAAGCGCGGGATGAGGTAGCCGTACTCGGTGGCCGGCCGGTCGGGCCGGATCCCAAGCGTGACCAGCGGATCCTCGATGTCGAACGCGCCGGTGGCGAGCTGGTCGGCGGCCGTTCGCAGGACCGACCGGAACAGGCCCTCGCGGGCCGGGTCGATCGAGTGATCGGCCGGCAGCACGAGCATGACCTCGTCGTCCGGGCGATCGATCGCGAGGGCGGCCAGGGCGACGGCCGCCGCGGTGTTGCGCGCCAGCGGCTCGGCCACGACGGCGATCCCGGGCAGCTGCTCCTCCACGATCCTGACGTAGCTGCGGTGGGTCACGACCGTGACGTCCCCCGGCTGAAGATCGAGCTCGGTCCCGTCCATGAGCCGGGCGACCGTGAGCTGCAGGAGGGAGTGGCGCCCAAGCAGCGGCAGGAACGGCTTGGGGCGTTCGGGACGGCTCAGGGGATGGAGCCGGGTCCCACCGCCGCCGGCCAGGATGACGGCGTACATGTGGCGTGCATCGTACCGTGGCCCGAAGCGGCCGTTCAGAAGCTGGGCGGGGTCATGCAGAACAGTACCCGTACGGGTTCCTCGCCACGGTTCATGTCCCAATGCGGCAGGCGCGACGGGAACGTGATCGCGTCGCCCTCCCGCAGGACGTAGTGCTCATCCGCGACCCACAGGTCGAGCGCACCCTCGAGGACGATGACGACCTCCTCGTCAGAGTCGTGGGTGTACGGCGCTTCGCCGGTTCCGCCGCCGGGCTCGATCGTCGACAGGATGACCTGCAGCCGGCCGGCCATGTTCGAGGTGAGGAACTCGTCGACGGCCTTGAGCCCCGGGTAGGCGATGCGCCGCCGCGCTTCCCGCCGGACCACTCGCCCGGACGCCATCTCCTCCGCGAACAGCTGGCCGATCGACAGGTCGAGCGCGCCGGCAATCCGCTGGACGGTCGCGATCGACGGGCTCGTCACGTCGCGCTCGACCTGCGACAGGAAGCTCTCGGTGACACCCGCGCGGTCCGCGACGTCGCGCAGGGTGAGCCGCCGCGCCTGGCGCAGGGCGCGGATCCGCGGGCCGAGCTGCAGGTCCGTGGACAGCGGACTACCTCGCTTGGGACGACAGCGGCTGAAGTATATCTTCAGTGGACTTCGGGTCTACCCCAGCCGGGGCGTTCGTGCTTCGAGATTCGCACCGGGGCTGCGTTGACGCATCGAAGCCGGGACCGTACCATGCGCCCACCTGTAGCCCCGCTACAGCATGGAGCCGGACCAGCGCGAGGGCCGCCGTTGACCGCCCCCATCACGTCACAGGCCAGAGGCGACGCCGTCACGGCGACCGGTCCGGATCCGGCTGCGCCATCGAGCTCCGCCGGCGACGGGAGCCCGGACGTCGAGATCGTCAACGTGACGAAGCGCTTCGGACCCGTGACCGCCGTCGATCGGATGAACCTGCGGATCGATCGAGGCGAGTTCTACAGCTTCCTCGGGCCGTCCGGCTGCGGCAAGACGACGACCCTGCGCATGATCGCCGGCTTCGACCAGCCGTCCGAGGGCGAGATCCTCCTCGCCGGCCAGCCGATCGCCGGGGTTCCCCCCTACCGGCGCAACGTCAACACCGTCTTCCAGCACTACGCGCTCTTCCCGCACATGAACGTGGCCCAGAACGTGGGCTACGGGCTGCGCCAGCGCAAGGTCGCCCGGGCCGAGGAATCGAGGCGGGTCAGCGAGGCCCTCGGGCTGGTCCGTCTCGCCGGCTACGAGCGGCGCCGGACGTGGGAGATGTCGGGTGGCCAGCAGCAGCGGGTGGCGCTCGCCCGGGCCCTCGTCAACCGGCCCACGGTGCTGCTCCTCGACGAGCCGCTCGGGGCCCTCGACCTGAAGCTCCGCAAGGAGATGCAGCTCGAGCTCAAGGCGCTCCAGCGCGAGGTCGGGATCACGTTCGTCTACGTGACCCACGACCAGGAGGAGGCGCTGACGATGAGCGACGTGATCGTCGTCATGCGTGACGGGCGGATCCAGCAGCTCGGGACCCCGACCGAGCTCTACGAGCGTCCCGTCAACCGCTTTGTCGCGGACTTCATCGGGACCTCCAACTTCATTCCGGCAACGGTCGTCGAGCACCCGGTCGATAGCCGCCGCGTCACGGTCAGGAGCGAGCGCGGCCTGATCCTCGCCGGTTACGCGACGGATCCGGAAGCCCGCGTCGAGCGCGACGCCAACGTGACCGTCGCGATCCGGCCCGAGCGCGTCCAGGTGCTTCGCGCGGACGCGCCCGCGCGGGACGGCACCGCGGGCTGGACCGAGCTGACCGGGCGCATCCGCCAGGGGACCTATCTCGGCGATCAGACCGAGTACCGCATCGAGACCGAGGGGGCGGGCGAGCTGATCGCCCGACGTCAGAACGCAGCCGGGGCCGGGGGTGCACTGGGAGCGGGGCCGGGCGATCCGGTCGTTGTCCGCTGGCACGAGGAGGCCGACCTCATCCTGGTGGGATGAGGACAGTTCGCGACGGTGGGTGGACCCGCCGCCGCCGAGGAGGAGAGACGACGTGGCAGAGCGAGACCTGAACGACCTGCTGGCACGGTCGATGCGTGCCCGGGTCAACCGCCGGAGCTTCCTGGCGGCCGCCGGCCTGATGGGCGGAAGCGCGGCGCTCGCCGCGTGCACCAGTGGCGGGACGACGACCAGCGCCGGCCCGACCGGCGCCGCGACGGCCGCGCCGACGGGCGGGGCGAGCGCGCCGCCGGCCGGCGACATCGAATCCGACCTGTTCATCTACAACTGGTCGGACTACATCGCGCCGGAGAACATCGAGGCCTTCGAGGCACTCCACAACACGACGATCACGTACGACACGTTCGCCAACAACGAGGAGCTGCTGGCCAAGCTGCAGGGCGGCGCGAGCGGCTACGACCTCGCCTGCCCGACCGCCGAGTTCCTGCCCCAGATGATCGAAGGCGGGTTCATCGAGAAGCTCGACCAGAGCCGCATCCCGAACATGTCGCTGATGGACCCGAGCATCCTCAACCAGAAGTGGGATCCGAACAACGAGTACCACGTGCCGAAGGACTTCGGGACGACCGGCATCCTGGTGCGGAAGAAGATCGTCACCGAGCCGCTCACGTCCTGGCGCGAGTTCTTCGATCTCGCCACCGGCAAGTACAGCGGCAAGGTCGTCCTCGTCGATAGCCTCGGCGACGTCCTCGTCATGCCGCTCAAGATGCTCGGCTATTCGCTCAACGAGACCGACCCGGCCAGGCTGGCCGAGGCGCGCGACATCCTGCTCCAGCTCGCCCCGCACGTCCTGGCGCTCGACTCCGATACGTACCAGGACAAGCTGGCGACCGAGGAAGCCGTGCTCTGCCTCGGCTGGACCGGACCGCTGCTCGAGCTGCGCGACAACCCGGACACGGCCGACACCGAGTACATCGTGCCGAGCGAGGGCACGTTGTTCTGGCTGGACGTGTGGGTCAAGCTGGCCGACGCGCCGCATCCGAATGCTTCCTACGAGTGGCTCAACTGGATCCACGAGCCGGACATCCAGAAGGCCGAGACCGAGTACAACGGGTATGCCACGCCCAACACCGCGGCCAAGGAGATCGTCGATCCGGAGCTGCTCGCCGACCCGGCGATCTTCCCGCCCGAGGACGTGATGGCCAAGCTCGAGGGCGCCGACCCGGCGGCGACCGACAACGAGGACCGGATCGACCTCTGGGCCGAGTTCAAGTCGTCGCTCGGCTGATCGGGCGACGGGACGGGCGGCGGGGATGACCGCACCGGCAGCGACGGCGGGGACGGCAACCCGGAACGAGGGCCGCCCGTGGAAGGCCACGGCGGTCACCGGGTTGCTCCTCCTCCCCGCCGCGCTGTGGTACTTCCTCCTGCTCGTCGCGCCGCTCTTCATCGTCGTCGTCTTCAGCTTCGGCGAAAAGGCCCGCAACGGCGGCTACGCGCCGGCGTTCTCGTTCGAGAACTACGGCGAGGTGCTCGAGCGAGCCGAGCCGTTCTTCGCCAGCCTCCGGCTGGCGTCGGCGGGCACCCTGCTCACGCTGCTGGTCGGGTTGCCGCTGGCGTACTTCATCGCGACGCGTGCCGGCCGCCACAAGGGCGTCCTCGTGCTGCTGCTCGTCGTCCCGTTCTGGACGAGCTTCCTCATCCGCGCCTACTCGTGGCTGATCACGCTCGGTCCGCGCGGCGCGGCGGGCTTCTTCCAGGACACCTTCGGCGATCCGGCGTTCCGGATTCTCGGCACCGAGCTGGGGGTGCTGATCGGGATGACCTACGGCTACCTGCCGCTGATGATCTTCCCGCTGTACGTCACGCTCGAACGGATGGACCGGACGCTCATCGAGGCCTCGAAGGACCTCGGGGCCGGCCGATTCGCGACGTTCCGGCAGATCACGCTGCCGATCATCCTGCCCGGCGTCATCACCGGCAGCATCCTGGTCTTCATCCCGATGATGGGCGAGTACGTCATCCCGGCCATCCTGGGCTACGGCCGAACGTTCCTGATCGGCAACGCGCTCGTCCTCGACTTCCTGGAGGCCCGAAACTGGCCGGCCGGCTCGGCCAAGGCGGTCGGGTTGATCGCGCTCATGCTGGTCACGATCACGTTCTACCTGTGGTTCCTCAACCGGGGTCGCCAGACCCGCGACGTGAGCGTCCTGTGACGGCAGGGGCCGCATGAGCGCGCCGGCGATCCCGGCGACCTCCGCCGGCCGGGTCGGACGGCCGATGGCAGTCGGGCGCGACCGCCTCGGAGGGCTGGTCGAAGCCGCCTTCCGGGCCCACACGCTGCTCGTCTACGCGTTCCTGTACCTGCCGATCGTCGTGATCATCGTGTTCGCCTTCAACGCCAACCGCCTGGCCACGATCTGGACGGGGTTCAGCCCGGAGTGGTTCGGTGTCGCGCTCGACAACCGTGTCGTGCAGCGAGCGCTCCAGAACAGCCTGATCGTCGCATTCTCGAACGCGATCCTCGCCACGATCTTCGGGACCATGGCGGCGCTCGCGCTCCAGCGCGTGCCGAAGACGCTCAAGCTCCTGTTCGACGCACTGACCTACGTGAGCATCATCGTCCCCGAGATCGTGATCGCGCTCGCCACGCTGGTGTTCTTCGCGTCCGTGTTCGACATCGCGAACCCGATCCTGTTCGACCTGCAGGGTGGGAGCGCAGGGGCCTTCCGGTTCGGGTTCGGGCACGCGACGATCGTCGCCGCGCACGTGCTGTTCAACACGAGCCTGGTCCTGCTCCTCGTCCGCGCCCGGCTGTCGGGCATGGACCGGACGATGGTCGAGGCGAGCTACGACCTGTTCGCGACACCGTGGCGCACGTTCCGCCAGATCACGTTCCCGCAGCTCCTGCCGGCGATCGTGGCCGGGTTCCTGCTGGCGTTCACGTTCAGCTTCGACGACTACGTCATCACGTCGTTCGTGTCCGGCCCCGGATCGTCGACGCTGCCGCTGTACGTCTTCGGCCAGGTCAAGCGCGGCGTCAGTCCCGAGACGAACGCGGTCGCGGCGATGATCTTCGGGTTCACGATCGCGATGCTCCTGGTCGGGCAGATCGCGCTGATCTGGCAGTCACGCCGGCGCGGAGCGCGCGGCGAGTCGATGGCCAAGCTGATCGCCGAGGGCTGAGGCCCGGGCCGCGGGGTCCCGCGAGTCACGTCCGACTCGGATCCGGCACATCCCAGCGTGGCGGCACCCGGGATCGCGCGGTTCGCGCACGAATCGGGACCCGACCGAGCGTGGATATCGCCACGATGGGTCCAGCGCGACTCAGGCGGGCCTGACGGGCCCGGCCGTTGGCGGTCCCCTACTCGGCGACGGCCGGGACCAACTCCGGCTCGGGCAACCCCGCATCGGCCGCCAGGATCGCCGCCTTGTCCGTCCGCTCCCAGGGCAGGTCGAGGTCGGGCCGCCCGAAGTGGCCGTATGCCGCGGTCTGCTGGTAGATCGGGCGGCGCAGCTCGAGACCCGAGATGATCGAAGCCGGGCGCAGGTCGAAGTGGCGCTCGATGATCGCCTGGATCGCATCGTCGGCGATGGCCCCGGTCCCGAACGAATCGACCGACAGGCTGATCGGCCGGGCGATCCCGATCCCGTAGGCAACCTCGATCTCGAACCGGTCGGCGAGACCGGCCGCAACCACGTTCTTGGCCACCCAGCGTGCCGCGTACGCCGCCGACCGGTCGACCTTCGTCGGGTCCTTGCCACTGAACGCGCCGCCACCGTGGCGGGCCATCCCGCCGTAGCTGTCGACGATGATCTTGCGCCCGGTCAGCCCGGCGTCGCCCATCGGTCCACCGACGACGAACCGCCCCGTCGGGTTGACGTGCATGACCGGGTCGTGGTGACGCAGCTCGTGCGGGATCGTGGCCAGGATGACCGCCTCGACGACCTCGCTGCGCAGGCGCTCGGCGCGGATGTCCGGATCGTGCTGGGCCGAGACCACGACCGTCTTGACTCGCTTCGGGACGCCCCGCTCGTACTCGATCGTGACCTGCGTCTTGCCGTCCGGGCGGAGGTACGGCAGCTGGCCGGACTTGCGCGCCTCGCTGAGGCGGCGGGCCATGCGGTGGGCCAGCGCGATCGGCATCGGCATGAGCTCCGGGGTCTCGCGGCAGGCAAACCCGAACATCATGCCCTGGTCGCCCGCCCCGAGCTCGAACGCCGGCGCGGCATCGTCGCGCACCTCGAGCGCGGAATCGACGCCCTGCGCGATGTCGGACGACTGCTCCTTGATCGACACGAGCGTGCCGCAGGTCAGGTAGTCAAACCCGTAGTCGGCCTTCGTGTACCCGATGTCGCGGACCGTCTCACGCACGATCGTGGGGATGTCCACGTATTCGGCGTGCGTCGAAATCTCGCCGAGGACCATCACGAGCCCGGTCGTGGTCGCCGTCTCGCACGCCACGCGCGCCTGCGGATCCGCGCGGATGAAGGCGTCGAGGATGGCGTCGCTGATCTGGTCGCACATCTTGTCCGGGTGGCCCTCGGTGACCGACTCGGACGTGAAGAGGTATTGCTCGGCGTCGACGATGCTCACGATTCGTTCTCCGACATGGTCGCGGGAGCGTACCACGCACGTCCCCGCGATCGGGCTTAGCGGGCCGCGGAGGCAGCCCACGACTGGAGGCCGACGAGCTCGACCGGTTCGATCGGATCGGCCGGCTCGAACCCGAGCACCTGGCCGAGAAACGACAGCTCGGCCTCGAGTGCGCGGCGCAGCGCCGGCTCGCCGCGGAATCCGTGGCCTTCACCCTCGAACGGGAGGTACGCGTACGGAACCCCGTTGTCGGCGAGCGCGGCCACGATGGCCTCGGCCTGTTGCGGCGGCACGACCCGGTCGTCGAGGCCCTGGAGGACCAGCACCGGGCAGCGGATCCGGTCGAGCGCGTACAACGGGGACCGCTCGCGGTACCGGGCGGCTGCCTCGGGCAGCGGCCCGACCAGCCGGTCGAGATAGCGCGACTCGAACTTGTGGGTCTCGCGCGCGAGCGCCTCGAGATCGCCGACACCGAACAGGCTGATCCCCGCGGCAAAGGTGTCGGTGAACGCGAGCGCCGCGAGCGTCGTGAACCCGCCGGCGCTGCCGCCCTTGATCGCAAGGCGGTTGCCGTCCACATCGCCGCCGGCCACGAGGAACTGGGCGGCCGCCACGCAGTCCTCGACGTCGACCTTGCCCCACGCCTCGTCGAGCTGGCGGCGGTAGGCACGTCCGTAACCGGTGCTCCCGCCGTAGTCGACGTCGACGACGGCGATGCCGCGGCTGGCGAGGAACTGCTTGGCCGGGTCTAGGCCGGTCGACGCGTTCGAGGTCGGCCCGCCATGCGTCAGCACGACCAGCGGCGGTCGTTCGCCCGAGGGAGCCTCGAAGTCGGGGTTGGCCGGTGCGTAGTAGAGGGCATGCGCCGTTCGCCCCCCGGACGTCGCGAACCGTATCGGTTCGGGTCGCGACAGGTAGGCCGGGTCGGGCACGGTCGGGCTGGCCATCCGAAGCGATTCGACCGGGGCGAGCGTCGCCGGATCGAACCGCACGACCGCCGTCGCCCGATCCGGCGCGCCGGCGATCGCGACCACCGCAGCGGCGCTCGCGATGAGGCCCTCGAATTCGGTGAACTCGGTCGCGACCTCGCCCACGAGACGACCGGGCCGGACGTGGAACAGCCGATCGTGGCCGCCGTGGCGACCCACGGCGACGATGCTGCCGTCGGCGAGGAAGGCGTACGAGGACCGACCGAAGATCCAGGCGGGATCGGCAAACTCGGCGCCCATCGGCGCGAGCGAATCGAGCCGCGGGCCCTCGGCCAGGCGGTAGACGTTCCACCAGCCCGTGCGGTCGCTCACGAAGTGGAGCTCGCCGGATGCCGACCACTCGGGCTGGACGATGGCCTCGTCCATGCCGCCCGCGACGAGCTCCGCGGGCTCCAGCGTGCCGTCGGGACGGATCCGCGCGACGCGCAGCCGGGTGGCATCCCACGGCATGTCCGGGTGATCCCACTCGATCCATGCCAGCCGGTCGCCGGCCGGCGAGATCCGTGGCGATGCGACGAAGTCCGGTCCGCTGACCAGCACCGTCGGCGGTGCGCCGCCGTCGAGCGGAACCGCCACGATCTCGTTGCGCGGCTGGCCGGCCGGGCCATGGTCCTCGCGAACCGCGACGAAGCGCCGCCGCAGCGAGTCGATCCGCAGGTCGGCAAATCGCCAGGGGCCCGCGGCGGTGATCGGGACCGCCTCCGCGGCGCCCGGATCGAGCCGGTACAACCGTCCGTCGCGGAAGTCGGAGTAGGCCACCGTCCCGCCGGCGACCGTGTATGAGCCGCCGCCGTACTCGTGGGCTCGCGTCCGGACATTGGCGGGGGGTGGGGTCAGATCGGTGGTCGTCCCGCTCGCGTCGCGGCGAACCAGGACGCGCCGGCCGCCCTCGCTCGGCCGGCCCTCGAGCCAGTACACGTCCTCGCCGTCGATCCATGGCTCGCCCAGTGCGGTCGATGAGCGGAGGACGTCGTCGACACCGATCGGCGAGCGCCACGAACCGAATGGCGCCACGCTGCGCTCTACGGTCACGTTGCTAGGTCCCGTGCTGCCAGGACGCGACGTACTCGGCCTGTTCCAGGGTCATCGGCTCGAGCTCGATGCCGAGCGCGGCCAGCTTGAGACGGGCGACCTCGGCATCGATCACCTCGGGCACCACGTAGACCTTCGGCTCGAGTTCGCCGTGGTGGGCCGCCACGTACTCGGCCGACAGCGCCTGGTTGGCGAAGCTCATGTCCATGACCGCGGCCGGGTGGCCCTCGGCGGCCCCCAGGTTCACGAGGCGGCCTTCGGCGATGAGGTGGATCTTCTTGCCGCCGAGATCGAACTCCTGGACGTTCTCGCGCACCTCGCGGACGTGGCCCTCGGCCAGCGCGCGCAGTGCGGCGAGATCGAGCTCGGCGTCGAAGTGGCCGCTGTTGGCCATGATCGCGCCGTCGCGCATCGCCTCGAAGTGCTCGCGACGGAACACGTTGAGGTTGCCGGTCGCGGTGACGAACAGCTCACCCCACCGCGCCGCGTCGGTATGGGTCAGGACGGTGAAGCCGTCCATGAGCGCCTCGAGTGCGCGGACCGGATCGACCTCGACGACCGCGACGTGGGCCCCGTGGCCGGCCATCCGGGAGGCGATCCCCTTGCCCACCCAGCCGTAGCCGGCGATGACGACCTTGCGCCCCGCAATCAGGATGTTCGTCGCGCGCAGGATCCCGTCGACGGTCGACTGGCCGGTGCCGTAGCGGTTGTCGAAGAGGTGCTTGGTCTGGGCCTCGTTGACCGCGATGACCGGGAAGCCGAGCGCGCCGT
>Ga0299913_10001404_pt1 | contig 17733 bp, 15 predicted proteins | sample RVTome_9_FD_201360 | JGI IMG/M metagenome (GOLD analysis project Ga0299913, IMG submission 201360) | Soil microbial communities from uranium-contaminated site in the Upper Colorado River Basin, Wyoming, United States - RVT155D38 (version 2) ... | reverse complement strand
CTCGTAGAGGTGGGCCTTCGCCGGGTGGCTCCCGATGGCCCGGATCGGCTCCTCGAGGTGGATGTCCCGGCGATCGATGCTGTGCCCGAGCTGCTCCTCGACCGCCCGGGCCACGTCGGATGAGGTTACCGATCCGAACAGCCGGCCCTCCTCGCCGGAGCGCGCCGAGATGTATACCGGGCTCGCTTCGAGGCTCGCGACCCGGGACTGGGCCTCATCCCGGGCCTTCGTCTCGGCCTCCTCACGAGCACGCCTCATCATCTCGGCCTGTCGCAGCGAGCCTTTCGTTGCCATCATGGCGAGACCCTTGGGCACGAGGTAGTTGCGCCCGTAGCCGTCCTTGACGGTGACGACGTCGCCCTTCTTGCCGAGGCTCTCGACGTCGTTGGCGAGGATGACCTTCATCGGCTCGTGTATGGCAGCAGCGCCATCTCGCGCGCGTTCTTCACCGCCGTAGCGACCAAACGCTGGTGCTGCGAGCAGTTACCGGTGACCCGCCGGGCCCGGATCTTGCCTCGGTCGCTCATGAACTTGCGAAGCAATGCGACGTCCTTGTAGTCGACGTAATCCTGCTTGTCGGCGCAGAACTGACAGAACCTCTTCTTGCCCCTGCGATCCCGCCGATCGTCCCGCTTGGGACGTCGATCGTCGCGGTCTCTGCCTCGTGCCACCTAGATCGAGCCCTCCTCGGCCATGCCTCCGACCGGGGTCGGTGCGCCCCAGTCGCCGCCGGTGCTCTGGCCGCCGCCGGTGCTCTGGCCGCCGCCGGGCGCCTGCCCGCCGGCCGGCGCGGCCGCACCACCCGAGCGTTGCGACTTGACGACCGACGCGGTCGCCCACCGCAACGACGGACCTACCTCGTCGACCTGGATCTCGAACGCGGACCGCTTGTTGCCTTCCTGGTCGTCCCACGAGCGCTGCTGGAGACGGCCGGTGACGACCACACGGGTGCCCTTCTTGAGCGACTCGGCGACGTTCTCCGCCATGTCGCGCCAGCAGTTGCACTTGAAGAAACCGTCGAGCTTGTCTTCCCACTCGCCGGCCTGGTTCTTCCAGCGGCGATTCACCGCGACGGTGAAGTTGGCCACCGCCGCGCCGGATGGCGTGAAGCGGAGCTCCGGGTCGTCGGTGACGTTTCCTACAAGAGTGACCGTGTTGTCAGAAGCCATGACTACTCCTTCCCTTTCGCCGCCGCACCGTTGGATTCGGGACGGACGATCTTTCCTCGGATGAACTCGTCGGAGATCTGAAGGGTCCGTCGCAGCGTCTCCACAACGTCTTCAGCAGCGCGGAAGCTTGCGACGAAGTAGTAGCCCTCGTTCTGATGAGCGATCTCGTAAGCGAATCGCCTGGTACCCCAACGGTCGACGGTGCCTACCTCGCCGCCGGAGTCGGTGATCACTCCGAGGAATCGATCGACGGCCTTCTGGATGTCGCCCTCTTCGAGGCGAGCATCCACGATGACCATGGCCTCGTAATCCCGCATATCTCTCATTCCTCCTGTGGACTCGAACCCAAAGGTTCCGAGGCCCGCTCGCGCCTATTCCGCATCACGGGCAGGGGACCGGCAGCTTCCGCTACCGAGTGGCGATGCTAGCACCCCCTTCCTAAGCTCACGAGGCCGAAGTCATTCCGACACCAGTGAACCTAAGCGGGGGGTACGACAGAAACCTAGATCGCGATCAGGTGGGGGCCGCGACGTCGAGCTCGTCCGGCCCCCGCACCGGGTTCGCCCTGACGAACACCACGACCAGCACGAGGAGCAACAACGCGCGCGCCCATACCGAAGTGACCATCGCCCACTTGGCCGCGGTCCAGTCGACCTCTCCCACATAGACGATGTCGTAGAACCACCGGAAGATGCCCACATAGGCGACCGCGTCGATGATCGTGTAGGCGGCCCACCACAACCAGCTGATGTTCAGAACGACAAAGAATGGGATCAGCCACAACGTGTATTGGGGGGAGTGAACCTTGTTCCACAACATGAACGTCGCGAGCAGGGCGGCGGAGGCTCCCAGGAAGGGATAGACGCCCTCCCGGCGAGCTCGCTGCCACCCGTAGGCCAGGACCACCACGAACGTCGCCAACGTCAGCACCGCGACGGTGAGGTTGAGGGTCGGCATGTGCAGGATCCCCCACGGATAGCGCGACGACGCGAGGTTCCAGATGCTGTCGAAGTTTGGGACCCGGACCCGGTGGAACTCGTAGGTCGCCCACCACCCCTTGAAGTTGATCAACATGAACGGCAGGTTGAGCCCGACCGCGGTTCCCACACCGGCCCCGAGAACCAGGCCGGCCTCGCGTCTGCCCTTGGCATGCAACCGCTCCAGAGCGAGCGGGAGCACGAACAGGATCGGATTGAGTTTGAGCGCGGCCCCCACGCCGAACCACACCGCCGCCCAGATCGGTTTCCCCCGCCACCACGACCACAATCCGGCGACTGTGGCACCGACCACGAGCAGGTCCCAGTTGTGGAACGCGTAGAAGACGACCGCCGGTGATGCCGCGAAGAGGAGCGCCTGCCGTCCGGACATGCGCGCCAGCAGATACGCGCTCACCAACGCGAACGGGGCCAACATCAATGCGGTCACGCGGAGATACGCGTTGCCCTCGTCGACGAGCAACCCGACGATCCACATGAAGATCCCGGTGAGAACGGGGTATTCGATCGCACCGCCGACGAGCTGTTGATCCGCAGTGAACTCACCGTCGATGTACGGGAACGTGTCCGTCTGGATCGCGCGGATCGAGAACAGGGGCTGGATGTCGTTGTAGCAAAGGTCCGAGTACTGCTGCCCGTTGTACGCGTTCGGCGCGAGGCACTGGCCTTTGAGCAGGAACCCGAGCATGACGCTGACGCAACAGACGACGATGACGACGAGGATCGTGCGCTCGGACGCGGATAGCTGCTGCGAGGGCTCCGCGTGCTTGTCGGCGGGATCGACCGGTCAGCCCCCCTCGTCGTCGTCATTGCCTCCCGAGTTGGTCGGCAACGGGTTCGGCCCCCCCGAATCGGTCGGCTCGGGACTCGGTTGGGCGGTGTCGTCGGGTGTCGGCGTCGGTTCTGGTTCCTCCTCGCGGGTCTTCGAGGGCTTGGGTTTAGGCGATACCACCGGTGCTTCGTTGATTACCTCGTCGGGCAGATCGATGGGGATCGGGAAGCCGAGCACGTCCATGTCGGCGACGGCGACGCTCATGAACGCGGCCCAGATCTGCGCGGGGAACGAGCCTCCCGTCACGGTCACGCCGTGCACCGGCCGGCACAGCTCGAGGTCCGAGCAGAACTCCATCAGGGGCACGTAACCTTCCTTCTTCTTCCCGTTCTTGTTGCACCTCGGATCGCTCACTACGCAATCGACTATGCGAGTCTCGAACGGATAGCCCATCCATACAACGGTGGCCAGCTGTGGAACGTAGCCGGCGAACCATGCGTCCTTATGCTGCTGCGCGGTCCCCGTCTTGCCCGCGACGGGCCGCCCGATGTTGGCTTCGGTCGCGGTGCCGCTGGAAACGACGCTGGTCAGGGTCTGGCTCAACACATCGACGTCGTTCTGCTCCGCCGCCGGCGTCGTCGACACGAGATCCGCATCACCACATTCGAGATCCGGATTCGGTCGGTACTGCTTGACGCAGTCACCTTCGAAGTTCTCGATGTAGCGGATCGGCATCACTTCCGGCAGCGCGCCGCGGCCCGCGAACGCCGCGTACGAGCGCGCCATCTCCAACGGGGTGACGTCCATCGTACCGAGCGCCTGCGAGCAAACCTCCAGGTTGATGCTGTGCAGGTCGCGTTCCGCGTCCGTGCCGGGGCGATCGAACTCGAAATCGTCGAGTGTCTCCACGATCGCGTCGGGTCCGAGCTCGGCGGCGAGTTGCGCGTAGATGGTGTTCACCGAATTGGTGGTTGCCTGAACGAGATCCATGCTCCCGTAGGAGCCGCCTTCGTAGTTCTCGACATCCCACGGCGTGCCATCCGGGTTCGCGCATTCGGGGTCGCTGATGAGTTGCGGACTGTGTCCGGAGAAACGTGACCGGGTCGAGATGTCCTGCTCGATGGCCGTGAGCAACGTGAACGGTTTGAACGACGATCCCGCGGAGCGACCGGGGAAGTCCGTCGCGAAGTCGAACCCGCGCGCTTTCTTCACGTTCGTGAAATCGCGGCCCCCGATCAACGCGCGCACCTCACCCTTGGGCGTCATAGAGACGAGCGCCGCCTCAGGGTCGCTCTTTTCGGTCAGATGCGATGCGATCGCTTCCTCGGCCGCTTCCTGCATGTCGAGGTCGAGCGTCGTGTGGATCTCGAGTCCCTGGGTGAACAACCCTCCCTGGAACTCGGGTTGGAGGAAGTCACGTCGTAACCATTCCAGGAAGTAAGCGGCGCGCTGTCGTTTCACAACGCTCCCGAGCGCGCCGCGCGCGATCTTGATCTTCTCTCGGCGCGCCTTCGAGGCGGCCGACTCCGTGATGAAGCCCTCGTCGACCATGATGTCGAGAACTCGGTCGCGACGCGCCTCGGCCCCGCGCGGGTTCTCATCGGGTTGGTAGCTCTCGGGCGCGGGGATGATCCCCGCGAGGTACGACGCCTCGCCGAGCGACAGATCCTTCGCGGCCTTGTCGAAATAGGTCTGCGCCGCGGCCTCGAAACCGTACGCGCCGCGCCCGAGATAGATGGTGTTCAGGTAGAAGCCGAGGATCTGCTCTTTCGGATAGCGCCGCTCGAGCTTGATCGCCAGCACGAGTTCCTTGAGCTTGCGCGTCACGGTCCGGGACGGATCTTGGAGGACCGCGTTCTTCACGTACTGCTGCGTGATCGTCGAGCCGCCCTGGCTGATCTCGCCGCCGGTGATGTTCGCCCACCCCGCCCGGATGATGCCCCTGAGAGAGACCCCGGAGTGCTCGTAGAAGTCCTTATCCTCGGAAGCGACGACCGCCTCCCCCACGTACTTCGGCAGCTCGTCGGTATCGATGAGGAAACGGCGCACCTCGTCCGAGTAGGTGCCGATCAGCCGCCCCTTCACGTCGAAGACCTTTGCCGAGGAGGCGAGCTCGATGTCGCGGGGGAGCGGGATCCGGGCGAACGCGTAGGTCAGCCCCAGGATCGTCCCTCCGATGACGAGCGCGCCGACCGGCAGCAGCCAGCCCCAACGGAGCAGCCACCGCTGCGAACGGGATGAGGAACGGACGCTAGAAGCGCGCCGACGACCGCGACGTGACACTGCCGAATCTTATGGGTGCTCGTGAGCTGTGCAGGTGTTTACAGGAAGCCGACCGAAAGGCCTTCCAGGGTGAGCCACCCCACGGCCGCGACCGCGCCTACGCCGAGCACGGCCGCAACGACCGTGAGCGTCCTATCGAGCCACTTCGGCAGTGCGAGCACGCCGATCGCTACCGGCGCGTCGGTGGAGGCCGCCGCTTCAACCGGGGACGGGGTCCGCACGGCAACGACGATCCCGGCAACCAAGGCCAGCGGATAGACGAACGGGACCGACGTGTGAGCGACCACGGGGGGCACCGTGACTACGGCCTGGAGGAACGCCCCTCCCACGACGGCGGCCACCAACAGGCCCCACGTCCCGAGGACTACCTCGGGTTCGAAATCGTCGCTCTCGCCGGTGCGGGCGGCGCCGCACCCGATGATCACCCCGGCAGCCAGCACCAGTGGGAGTAGCGCAGCGACCGCGGCCCACGCGCCGTCGGACGACGCGGCCGAGGTGGCCTGGGAGAACGCCCGCGCCTCCGCAGCGACGACGGCGGCGAAGGCGACCGTCGGGGGGGCGAACGACAGGATCAGACCGCGTGACAGCCTCCCCCGACCTCTCGAGTAGGGCCACAGTGCGATCGCGGCAACCGCTACGACCGCGGCGATGGCGGTGATGACGATCGCGTCGCGTGTCGCGAATGCGAGTGCTGCGAAGGTCGCGCTCGACCACGCTCCGACCGCGACGATGGTCAGCCGGCTGATCCATGCTCCCGCGGCGAGAGCCAGTGCCAGGATCAGCAGGCCCGCGGCGATCCGCGGATCGGGGTCGCCTCCGATCCTCGCGAGGAGCACGAAACCGCAGCCCGCGAGCAAAGGCACCGCGCCGGAACCGACCCCCACCGCCTGCCACACGAGCAGCGGAAGGATCCCCGCCGCCGCGATGGCCGCGCCGTACGCGAGCCCGCGATAGAGCCCTTCGGGTTCGATCGCACCCCAACCGTGTGCATCCCATGCGGCGAAACCGAGCGACACGACGATGGCGGCACCGACCCCCGCGACCGAGAACCACGCGAGCGAGCGAACCGCGCCCAACGAAACCAATGCTGCGATCGCCATCAGAGCGCACGCGCCGAACAGCAGCGTCGGCACGATCCACAGGGAGGTCGCGAACAAGGCCAGGGCGGAACCGGCTACCCCGGTCACGATCGCGGGACGGGGACCGGCCCCCGGACGCACCGCGACGATGAGCCACGCGGCCCCAGCAGCCGCCCCCGCGATCGCACCCGGCGCGCCCGATGGTGTGGTCGTGCGCCACATCCCGATGTCATCGGCACCGACCACGAGTGCGATCCCCAATGCGCACCCAAGCAGCGCGATGAACCGGACGGCTCGCCGAGTGCGCGTGGCGAACAGATACAGGAATGTTGCAGCGAGCGCGAGAGCGCCGTGGCCGAGGTAGAGGACGGGCGCCATCACGAGATCGCCACGAGCGCTGCCGCGGTGACCGACGCCAGCGCGCCGGCCGCGCAGGCCGACCACGCCAGACCTCGGTGCACGCGGCGGACAAGGAAGCTGCCGGCCACGCCGAACGCAGCCGTGAATGCCAGCGCCGCCGCCCACACGGCGATGTCCACGAGGTCGAACCCGCGCCACGCGGGACCCCAGAAGACCGTGACCAGCGCAAGGGCGCCGCATGCAGCCTCGAACAACCACAGCCAGCGGTGATCCACCGCGGGATCCGGAGCCTCACCGAGCCACACGATCAGCGCCGCCATCCCTCCGGCGGCCGCGGCGCCGGCGGCGGTCGCGAGCTGTTCCGGTCCGACCGCGAGGGTGGGCCCGAGCACACCCTGCACCCCGCGTATCTCAGAGAGATCGAATGTTCCCCAGCGCAGCGCGACGACGCCGAGTGCCGCCGCCATGACCGCCAGCGCGGCCCCCGCCAGGGCCTCGTGAGATCTCTCGACCACGAGACCTCGCCCGAACGTCATGAGCGCGAATCCTCCGACGACCATCATCAGGGGGCCTTCGGTCAGTCCCAGGAGGTAGCCGCCGGCGACCACGATGCCCGCGACGCGGACGGCGATGGAGATCCGGCCGGTCAACCCCGCTTGCCGGAGGACCGGACCGCGGGGGCCGCGAAGTGGCGGCCCGCGGCGAAGGAACGGATCAGGTGGTTCCACGCGCAGTCGGTGCACACCTCGACCACGTAGCAGGTGAACTGGTCGTGCCGAGCGGCGAGCTCGCTCAGCCACTCCTCGGGATAGACGACCCGGCCGTTGTCGCGCTTCAGCGCGTCGCCGTACACGTAACGCACCCGCCGCATCGTGTCGTGCGAGCAGATCGGGCACGGGGCCTGATCGGGGATCCCGATGTTGCGTGCCGCCCGCAACAGCTCGGGATGGGCGTCACAGACGTCGGTGGTGCCGAGGAGGCCCTTGCGCACCGAGGCGAGGACGGACCGGCGGGCGAGGCGGTAGTCGACCGAGGGCCCACCGCCCCGAGGGGGGTTGGTGGGGTCGAACGACCTACCCGAAAGAGCCATCGAGCGATGGTAAACCCGCTCTAGCGCCTAGCGGCGGCGCCCGACTTGCAGCGCGACTGATATCGTGTTGATATATCAGCTCGATATATCCGACGAGCACATCAGGTACGCGGGAGGCGGTAGAGGTGAAGCAAGCCGGCATGGTGGAGCTACCCGTTCTGGGTCTCCTCAAAGACCGGGACATGCACGGTTACGAGCTCCGCAAGCAGCTCGGCGCCATGCTGGGCCCCTTCTGGCAAGTCTCGTGGGGCTCGCTCTATCCCACCCTGCGGCGTCTCGCGAAGGCGGGCGCCGTCGAGAAGCTCGAGACCGAGCAGCCCCGCCGGACCAAGGCGAAGACCAAGACCAAAGTGCGGTCCCGAACCCGGTCGCCGAGGACCACCTCGGCCACGTCACTGACGACGGGCCGGCGCAAGAACGTCTACCGGATCACTCCCAAGGGTGAGGCGATGTTCACCGCGATGCTCGAGGAGACCGCAGCCGCGGTCGACTCCGAGCACTTCACGTTGAAGCTCGCGTTCTTCCGCTACCTCCAGCCCGAGACGCGGCTCGCGCTCTTAGAGCGCCGGCGCGCGTATCTCGTGGACAAGCTCGCCGAGTTCAAGTCCAACCTTCGTGATTACCGCGAACGGATCGACAGTTACACGCTTTCACTGCAGAACCACGGAATGGCCTCGACGGAGAGCGACATCGCGTGGATAGACGAACTGATCAATCAGGAACGGGCTCCCTCCGCGGGCGCGCCCGAGACTTCGAAAGCCTAGAAGGGGGAGTCATGTCAAAGGTTCGAGTCGGGATCATCGGCGTCGGCAACTGTGCGTCGTCTTTGACCCAGGGGATCGAGTATTACGCGAAGGCTCAGTCCGGAGAACGCGTGCCCGGCCTCATGCACGTCGACGTTGGCGACTACCACGTCTCCGACATCGAGTTCTCGTGCGCGTTCGACGTCGACGGCAACAAGGTGGGTCTGGACCTGTCGGACGCGATCTGGGTGGAGCCCAACAACACGATCCATTTCGCGGACGTTCCCGAGCTGGGTATCAAGGTCCAGCGGGGACACACGTACGACGGGCTCGGGAGCTTCTACCGAGACATCGTCACGGAATCCGAGCTTCCTCCCGTCGACGTTGCCAAGGTTCTCCGGGAGACGAAGACGGATGTCCTCGTGAACTATTTGCCGGTGGGTTCCGAGCAGGCAGCCCGCTTCTACGCGGAGCAGGCGCTGGAAGCCGGCGTCGCCTTCATCAACTGCATGCCCGTGTTCATCGCCACGAACGAGGACTGGGCCCAGCGCTTCACGAAGCACGGCATCCCGATCATCGGCGACGACATCAAGAGCCAGGTCGGGGCGACCATCAGCCACCGGCTCCTGTCGAAGCTCTTCGAGGATCGCGGCGTGGTCATCGACCACACCTACCAGCTCAACTTCGGCGGAAACATGGACTTCCGCAACATGCTGGAGCGCGATCGTCTGCAGTCCAAGAAGATCTCCAAGACACAATCGGTCACGTCGCAGATCCACGGTGGGATCGACGCCGACGACATCCACATCGGACCGTCGGATCACGTCCCGTGGCTCAAGGACCGTAAGTGGGCTTACATCCGGATCGAGGGCCGCGAGTTCGGCGACATCCCCGTCAGCATCGAGATGAAGCTCGAGGTGTGGGACTCTCCCAACTCGGCCGGCGTCGTGATCGATGCGGTGCGGTGCGCCAAGGTCGCTCTCGATCGAGGCATCGGGGGCCCGTTGCTCGGACCCAGCGCTTACTTCATGAAGTCACCGCCGGTGCAGTACTCCGACGAGGAAGCACACGAGCTCGTGGAGGCCTTCATCTCCGACGAGGTGCGTCCCGACGGTAGCGGCAACGGTCATGTCGCCCCGACCGGTTTCACCCTCGACGAGGTGACGGTCCGCCACAAGCCTTAGATACGTGGTGGCGCGGGCGCCGCAGCGGTGGCGCGCCGCGAGATCGCTGCTCGCCGAGCGAGACTTCCGCATCCTTCTCGGCGCGCAATTCCTGGCGCAGGCGGGCGACGGCTTCGCGCAAGCGATCGTGGCGGACCGGCTGATACTCGACCCCCTCCAGGCCGGCACCCCGCAGCGGATCCTGGTTCTCTTCGCAGTAACGCTCGTGCCCTATTCGGTACTGGCTCCCTTCCTCGGTGTCTTCGTCGATCGCTGGCCTCGCCGGACGTTGCTGTGGGCCACGAACGCAGCGCGCGGGGCGGCCCTCATAGCCCTCGCGATTCCGGCGGCGACCCCCGATTCATCGCTGTTCATTGCCGTCGTCGTTCTCCTAGGCCTCGGGCGACTCTTCCTCGTTACGAAAGGCGCTTCACTTCCCTTTGTTGTTCATGAACGCGACCTGCTGCGCGCGAACGCGCTCTCCGGCGGCGGAGGGATGATCTCCGCGCTGCTCGGTGGGGTCGCCGGTCTCGTCGCGCTGGGGTTCATGGACATCCGCGCGGCGCTGCTGGTGGCGGTGGGCCTCTACGGCCTGGCGAGCTTCGTCGCCCGGCTGCTCTCCGATCCCATGGCACACGTCAGGAGCGCACCGATCGGTGGTGAAGTGAAGCGGATCCTCGGTGAGCTCACCGACGGCGTAAAGCAGATCTGGAAGAGGGCACAAGTACGACTGCCCATCCTCGCCGTCTTCGTCGTCCGCACCGCAGCGACGCTCGTCACCGTCGCCACCATCCTGGTGATCAAAGATGAGTTCTCGGACCCGGGTCGGCGACGACTGATCGGTGCCCTCGCGCTGGGTGCGGCCGGGGCGGGAGCGTTCCTCGGTGCCGCTATCGCGCCCGCACTCGGTCGCCGGCTGTTGAAGCCGGGCCTGGTCGTCGCGGGTTTCTTCGCATCGGGTCTTGGGATCGTCGTCCTCGGAGGGATCGACAGTCTTCCGGCCCTCTTCGCGCTAACGTTCACCGGGGGTCTAGGGACGTTCACGGCCAAGATCGCGGTCGATGCCCAGGTGCAGGAATCGTTGCCCGATATCTACCGCGGCCGCGCGTTCGCCATCTACGACATCCTCTACAACCTCGCGAGCGTGGCCGCGGCCGGGATCATCGTCGCGGCAGAGCACTATCCGCTGCGCGGGTTACTTGTTTCCGCGGGGGCCGTGACCCTGCTCGTTGCGTTCGTGCTCGCGGTCGCTATGTCGCGTGCCGGGATGCAGATGCTGAGGGACGACGCGCGACCAGCATGAACTCGTAGTGCTCGAGGTCGGGTGTCCGGCGAGCGAAGTCGCCGGGTGATACCGACCACACGTTCTCGGGGATGAGCCCGCACCCGATCGCCAGCAGGCGCAGCTCGCGCGGAGTAAAGACGCTCGTCCATGCGTCGAAACTGTGCTCCTTCCCTTCCTCGTCGCGCACCAACATCGACTCGAAGACAACCCCCTTGTCGACGTCGAAGCTCGCTTCCTCTCTCATCCCGCTCGCATCGAAGAACGCGCTGAACGCGGTCAGGGCGACGGCCGATCCGGGCTTTGCGGCTTCCGCCATCCGCTTGAGGATCAGCGCGTCGTCGTCACCCATCAGGCCGAACCCGCCCTGGCAGATCGATATCACCGCGTCGAACTCGTCGGCGAACGGCATCTGTCGTGCATCGCATTCGAAGAACGCCACTTGAAGCTCACGAGTCGCGGCTTCTGTTCGGGCGAGCTCCAGGAAACGCGGCGAGATGTCGATCCCGGTCACCGCGTACCCACGCGCGGCCAGCTCGAGCGCGTGACGCCCCGGCCCACATCCGACATCCAGGATGCGGGCTCCCGCGGGCAACGCAAGAACCTCCTCGAGAAAGTCGGCCTCCTGGGCTGTACCCCTCGTGAAGTCGTAGCGGAGATAAGCCGCGCCGAGGGTCGCCGCGATATCTCTGAAGTAGGCCGTTCCCGGATGGCCCCGGGACTCAGACGATGCCTTGCCCACGTGCCCACTCGTCCAGCCGGCGATACGCCTCGTCCTTGCCGAGAGGGCCCTCTTCGAGGCGCAACTCGAGGAGGAAGTCCAACGCCTGTCCCACGGCGGGGCCGGGTTGGAGGCCGAGATGAGTCATCACTTCGTTGCCGTCGAGGTCGGGGCGGATCCTGCTGAGCTCCTCGGTAGCCGCCAGCTCGGTGATGCGCGTTTCGAGCTCGTCCAAGCGGGTTCCGAGGCGCCGCGCTTTATCCCGATCGCGGGTCGTGCAGTCTGCCCGCACGAGCGCGTTCAGATCGCCGAGCAGAGGACCTGCGTCGCGCACGTACCGCCTCACCGCAGAGTCGGACCACCCCAGTCGGTAAGTGTGGAACCTGTGATGCAGTCGGATGATCTCGCTGACGCGGTCGACGGTGTGATTGTCGAATCGAAGCGCCCGCAACCTCGCCGCAGCCATGTCGGCTCCGACGATCTCGTGGTGATGGAAGGAGACCCCTTCCTTGTCGATGCGTCGGGTCTTCGGCTTGCCGATGTCGTGCAGCAAGGCCGCTAGTCGGAGGTCGACGATCGGGTCCGTCCGCTCCATCACCGCGAGCGTGTGATGGAAGACGTCCTTGTGCTTATGAACGGGATCCTGTTCGAGCTTCAGGGACGACAGCTCGGGAAGGAAATGCTGGGTGATGCCGCTCGAGTCCGCCAGTTCGAGGGCGCGCGCCGGCGCTTTGCCTATCAGAAGCTTGACGAGCTCATCGCGGATGCGCTCCGCCGAAACGGTCTTGATCTGGTCGTTCATACGTTCGATAGCCGCGAGCGTCGCCGCGTCGATCTTGAAATCGAGCTGCGACGCGAACCGGAACGCGCGCAGCATCCGAAGTGGGTCGTCCTCGAACGAGTCTTCCGGATCGACCGGCGTCCTGATGAGTCGTGCCTTGATGTCGGTCACCCCGCCGAACGGGTCGATCGGCGCTCGGTCGGGAAGACGAACGGCGATGGCATTGATCGTGAAGTCGCGCCGCGACAGATCAGTCTTAACGTCCGCGGCGAACGTAACCTCTGGGTGGCGGGACGACGGCTGGTAGCGCTCCGTCCGGAACGTCGTGATCTCGACCCGGACCCCCTCGATCTCGGCCCCCACGGTCCCGAACTCGATCCCCTGCAACCACATCGCCGCCGCGAACGGCTGAACGATCTCCTTCACGACCTCAGGAGCGGCGTCCGTCGACAGATCCAGATCCGGCGTCTCATGACTCCGCCCGATAAACGCATCCCGAACAACCCCCCCCACGAGATAAAGCTCGTGATCCCGCCCGCGAAACGCCTCGGCGAGCCCAACGACAGGCGAATCATCAGCAAGAAGATCGGTCAGATCAGGGGACCCCATCCCCCGAGCCTAGTTGCGCGGCTAGCAGCGCCTTGTAAATAGCGAGGCCCGGAGACCGGTGGTTGCCGGAGCGAGGGCTCTGAGGCGCACATCGCTCCCTAATGGATCAACGATGTGCGATGTGCGCCGAAGGAGCAGGCCCCCGGCCGTTCAGGCCGGCGGCCGTCGCGCCCCTCGCGTGGCAACCACCGCGCGCAGGGCCTCGCGGTCACCCTAGGAAACTGGCTGTAGACCTTCCTGACGAAGAGCGATCTGGAAGTCGTGCGAGTTCGTCGCGGCGGCCATCGCGTCGTCGAGTGAGACGAGCCCCGACCGGTACAACGCGAGTAGAGCTTGGTCGAAGGTCTGCATCCCATAGAAGGACGACTCGGCGACGATGTCGTGGATCATGTGGGTCTGCTCGGGGTTCAGGATCAGATCGTGGATGCGACCGTTCATGACGAGCACCTCGACCGCAGGGATCCGCCCCTTACCGTCTTTCCTCGGAAGCAATCGTTGAGACACGATCCCCTTCAAGGATGCGGCGAGCGAGACGCGGATCTGGTTCTGCTGGTGGGGCGGGAAGAAATCGATGATGCGGTTCACGGTCTCGGAGACGTCGGTCGTGTGCAGCGTCGAAACGACGAAGTGACCCGTCTCGGCCGCCTGCAGTGCAGCCTTCACCGTCTCGGCATCGCGGATCTCCCCGACGAAGATGACGTCGGGGTCCTGCCGCATCGCGGCGCGCAATGCGATCGCGAAGTCGGACGTGTCGTGACCGATCTCTCGCTGGTTCACGATCGCCATGCGGTCGGGGTGAAGGATCTCGATGGGGTCTTCGATCGTGAGGATGTGACACGAACGAGTGGCGTTGATGTGATTGATGATCGCCCCGGTGGTCGTGGTCTTTCCCGATGAAGTCGGACCGGTAACGAGTAGCAGGCCTCGGTGCTCGTCCGCCAAGCCCTTGATCACCGGTGGCAAGCCGAGGGTGTCGAAAGCAGGGGAACCAGGCAGCACCCGGCGGGTAGCCATGCCGATGCTGCCGCGCTGGCGAAAGACGTTCACGCGGAAGCGGCCGAGACCTTGCTCCGAGTAGGCGAAGTCGACCTCGCCGATCTCCTTGAACTTGCGCGCCTGCTCGTCGTTCATCAGGTCCATGGCGGCCCGCTCACAGTCGGCTGCGGTCAGCGCCGGGAAGTCGGTCTTGATCAGATGTCCGTTGACGCGGATGTAGGGCGCCCCGCCCGCCTTCACGTGGAGGTCTGAGCCGCGTTGGTCTACGAGATAGCGAAGAAAATCGTGGATGCTCGAACCGGCCACTTGAAGACGCCCTCCCTTGTGGGTGCTTAGACAAGTATCAATCGGCAGGTGGGGGGGCGCGATTGAGCCCTCCGCCCGGTTCGACCCCTTTTCCATTTCCTCCCAAGAGCCTTGCCCTGTTTCTCGGTCGGTCGGTCGGGTAGGAAGCAAGGGTGCCGTTCAGAGGCTCGAGCAGCCGGGTCTCAGGGCTCGAGGGAGGGATACCGGATGAACGAACAAGAACCCACAGCACCGGGGAACAACAAGATGTCGCGCGCCGAAGCCGGGCGCAAGGGTGGGCGAACCACCAAGGAGCGCTACGGCGAGGGCCACTTCGGTCGCATCGGTCGGATCGGTGGCAAGAAGGGTGGAGAGACCACCAAGCAGCGTTACGGATCCGAGTTCTACCAGCGGATCGGGCGCCTCGGAGGGTCCAAGTAGCTCTCCGCATCGGCCCAAGAACCTCCTTAGACGGCGGACCTCTTCTTATGCTGCCGTCTAGATGGCAACCCCACTCCGACTGACAGCGCGCGCCGCGCTCCTCATCGGCGCACTTTTCTCTTGTCTACTGCCCGCCGCGGCGGTCGCCCAGCCCGACGCCGGCGGCGAGATCCGATTGCAGGTCCTCAGCCAGCCCGTCGCGCACGAACCGGGCGACCGACTCGGGATCGGGCTCCGCATCACGAACGCGTCGGAAAGCACACTCGAAGGATTCGCTCTCCAGGTGCGCGCGTATCCACGGGTCGAGACGCGCTCCGATCTCGAAGCGAGTCTCGAGATCGACCAGACCCGGGTCGAGTCGAGCTCCTTCCCTCACGAAGAGGCAACCGTTGTACTTCCGGGCCAATCGACGAGTGTCAAACTCGACCAACGGCTCGATGAACCGGGGTCGTTATCGCTCGGAGGTGACTCGGGGATCTATCCCCTGACGATCACGATCACGGACCCCGCTCGTGTGACGGTGCTCGACTCCATCACGACGTTCCTTATCTATCTCGCGTCGCCGGTCGAGTCGCCGCTGAAGATCGTTCCTATCTGGACCATCGCAGAGGTCCCGGCGCGCGGACCCGATGGAAGTTTCCAGCCGCACGTGACGAACGAGCGCTGGCATCTGGAAGAATCCGTTGGAGAACGAGGGTGGCTTACGAGCATGCTGTCCGCACTGGGAACGGATGCAGGCAGACGACTCCGATTCGGGATCGTTCCCTTGCCGCGCACGATCGAAGAGCTCACCGACATGGCCGACGGCTACGACCGAACGGTCGAGGGCGAGACCGAAACCGTGCGCGCGGGCGCTCCTGTCGCGCGCGGCGCAGCCGAAGCGGTCCAACGTCTCCAAGAGATCGCGCAGGAAGGCCGCTCCCAACCGATCTTGAGCCCGTATTCCTTCGTCGATATCCCCAGCGTGACCGACGATCTCGCCCGCCTTCAATTGCAGCTTCAAGAAGGAGAGGCGGTCTTGGATGAGCTCCTCGGCGCCCCGATAGGCCGCGCGTGGATCTTTCCCCCGGCGGGACGGCTGGACGGCGATGCTCTCGAAGACCTCCACGGGCTCGAAGCGGCCGCCAGCACGTTCTTTTCCGTCGACTCGCTGACGTCGTTGCTCGAGGACCCCGCCGTGGAGTGCGCGCCGCCGTTCGAAGGTGGCACTTTCACCTGTCCGGTTCTCGTAGAGACGCTGGGGGGCAAGGCGCACGGGTACGTCTTCGATCCCCAACTGCAGAGCCGCGTGCAAGCGCTGACCGCGGACGACGGCAGGGTTGCGCTCCAGAGGGTCTTCGCCGAGACGGCGATGATCTGGGCGGAGCTACCGGGCGACCCCGACCGCGTGGTTCCGCTGGTCATCCCCTCGGCCCTGCACCTCCGACCGCAGGCCGCTCGACTGCTCATCCGGACGCTGGCGCGCGCCCCATGGCTGGCCACCCTCACGCCGCGCGGTGGCCTCCATCAAGGGATCGGCGCCGCGCCTCGGACGGTGGCCGAAGAGCTTCATCAGACGCCCCTCACGTCGGATGAGTCCTACGCAGGCGCGGTCCAAGGTGCCGCCGAAGCATTGGACGAGTACGCCCGATTGCGCCCACCGGCAGACCGCCTGCAACGGTTGAGTCGGACTTATCTGGCGTCGCAAAGCCGTGCGTGGGGTTCGGATCCGGCATTGATCGCTCGCGGTGAGCAACACGCACGTGCGGTCATAGACGAGATCCAAGATGAATTCGGCAAGCTCACGATGGGAGGGCAAGACGACATCACACTGACGTCGCGTGCCGGCGAGCTACCGCTGGTCCTACGGAACGACACCGGCTACGAGGTCACGCTCGACATCGACCTCGCCTGGCGAGACCTCGACCTTCAGATCGAACGATCCAACGTTCGCCAGACGTTCCCTCCGGGAGCGTCGCCGGTGCCGATCAAAGCCACCGCGAAAGCCAGTGGGATCTTCCCGGTCGAGGTCACGATCTCGGCCCCCGACGGTAGCGAGCTCACGACGAAACTGATCACGATCCGGTCGACCGAATTCAACGAGATCGCGCTGGCGATCACGTTGGGTGCGTTGGCTTTCTTGGTCTTGTTCTATCTGTTCAGAGGATTCGGCCGGCGAGGCAAGGTCGCCACAACTTGAGCGGTCTCGCCCGCGCGACCGCAGTCATGTCGCTTGGGACGGTCCTGTCGCGCGCCACGGGTCTCGCGCGGCTCGCTGCTATCGCGGCCGCTCTCGGCGTTGCGGAAAGCCGACTGTCCGACGCGTTCAACCTCGCGAACACCGCACCGAACATCATCTACGAGCTGGTCCTCGGAGGGATTCTCACCTCGGTATTCGTCCCGGTGTTCGTCGAGCTGCTCGAGAGAGAAGGCCGGGAAGAAGCATGGAGAGTCGCCAGCGCGATCATCAACCTGAGCCTCGTCGTGTTGATGGCCGTGGTCGTGATCGGCATCCTCGCGGCCCCCCTGATTGCGCGCTTCTACACGATCGCCCTCGAAGGAGATCAGGCCGAGACCCAGCGCGCGGTCCTGGTAGTGCTGCTCCGCCTCTTCCTGCCACAGATCATCTTCTACGCCCTGGCCGCGATCACCGCAGGCTTGCTGAACGCCCACAAGCGCTTTGGCCCCCCCATGTACACCCCCGTGCTCAACAACCTCGCGGTCATCGCCATCTTCGTCGCGTTCCACCAGGCGTACCCGTCGGTGTCTCTCGAAAGCGTGCAGGGCCACCAGCTGTGGATCATCGGGTTGGGTACGACGGCCGGCGTCGCGCTCATGGCCATCGCGCAGCTCCCCTTCTTGCGCGGGCTCGGTCGCTACCAACTGAGCTTCAACGTCCGGCACCCATCGGTGAAGAAGCTCGCTCGGCTCTCGGTGTTCGTGATCGGGTACGTGATCGCGAATCAGATCGGTTACCTGATCGTG
>Ga0299913_10001402_pt1 | contig 17741 bp, 11 predicted proteins | sample RVTome_9_FD_201360 | JGI IMG/M metagenome (GOLD analysis project Ga0299913, IMG submission 201360) | Soil microbial communities from uranium-contaminated site in the Upper Colorado River Basin, Wyoming, United States - RVT155D38 (version 2) ... | reverse complement strand
CTTTACCGTTGGGAGGTTCTTGCCGCCACCGGCTATCGCTTTTGGGTGGAGCGGCTACGCCTGCTGCTGTCCCTGGTCGACTGGGCGCGCCTGGACCACTTTCGCGGCTTCGCCGCCCATTGGGAGATCCCTGCCGAGCATCCCACGGCTATGCATGGACATTGGGTACCGGGACCCGGAAAGGCCCTGTTTGCAGCCCTGGACACCGCCCTTGGGGGACTGCCCTTGATCGCCGAGGACCTGGGGACCATTACCCCGGACGTGGAGGCCCTGCGCGAAGACCTTAAGCTGCCCGGTATGGCGGTTTTACAGTTTGCCTTTGGGGTAGATGAAGATGGCTTCGGCGATTCACCCTATCTTCCCCATAAACACCACCGTGACTTGGTGGTCTATACCGCCACTCACGACAATAACACCACGGTAAGCTGGTGGCAGACCGCCTCTGAGGCGGAACGTCACTTCACCCGACGCTATTTGAGTAGCGATGGCAAGACCATCCACTGGGACTTTATCCGCACCGCGCTGGCCTCAGTGGCCAACTTCGCCATTATCCCCTTACAGGACCTATTGGGCCTGGGCAGCGAGGCCTGCCTAAACCGGCCCGGCGAGGCCAGCGGCAACTGGACCTGGCGTTATCAGGCCAATGCCTTGACAGGTGAATTGGCCGCACGCCTACGGGAAATGACGCTACTCTATGGACGCCGGCCGGTGTGAGAGGCTGGTCTCCAGCCTCGGGCTTAGGGGATTACCGGGGGTAATACGAGCTATCTGTGCTAAGGAAAAATAATAATGCCCGATGACACCACCACTCTCGACCAGGCTTCTCTTGACAACCTGGTCAACCGCCTCATCCAGGAACCACTGCAGCGCATGGACCCCATGGAGCAGGAGATTTTCCGCATCCGCTGTCAGTTGTATATGCCGGATGTGCTTAGGCCACTGCAACGATTATACGGTGACCGTTCGGATTTTAACCAATATCTCCAAGCCTTTTTGGAAATCGTAGCACGGGCTTATGCCAACCGGCCGGGTGAATTGCGCCTGCTGGATATCAGGCGGATTAGCGAACCGGACTGGTTCCAGCAATCCAGGATGATGGGCTATGTCTGCTACGTAGACCGCTTTGCCGAGAACCTGGCGAACGTAGCCGGGAAAATCCCCTACCTAAAGGAACTGGGAATAACCTATTTGCATCTTATGCCACTGCTAAAGCCCCGGCCGGGACCGAATGATGGCGGTTATGCCGTCATGGACTACCGCCAGGTCAATCCCCAGTTGGGCACCATGGACGACCTGCGGGAGCTCGCTACCCAGCTGCGCCAGGCAGGCATTAGCCTGTGTATCGACATGGTCTGCAATCATACCGCCAAAGAGCATCAGTGGGCACAACAGGCGGTGGCCGGCGATCCTACCTATCAGGATTATTATCTGATGTTTCCAGACCGTACCCTGCCGGATCAGTTCGAGATGACCCTGCCGGAGGTCTTTCCCGATTTTGCCCCCGGTAATTTCACTTATTATGAAAAGATCGACCGCTGGGTATGGACCACTTTTAATGAATATCAGTGGGATCTGAACTATAAAAACCCGGCCGTCTTTGCCGAGATGCTGGATATCATGCTCTATCTCGCCAATCAGGGGGTGGAGATCCTGCGCTTAGACGCCGTTGCCTTTATGTGGAAACGGCTGGGCACGGATAGCCAGAATCAACCGGAGGCCCATTACCTGCTACAGGCCTTTCGCGCCTTGGCCCGGATTGCCGCGCCTGGCCTTATCTTTAAGGCCGAGGCGATTGTCGCCCCAGACCGGCTCATCTCCTATCTTGGCCGGGGACTGGCGACCCATAAGGAATGTGAAATCGCCTATCACAATGCCTTTATGGTACTGCTGTGGAGCAGCCTCGCGGAGCGCCGGGTGGCGTTGATGACCCATGCCTTGCAGCAGATGCCGGACTCTCCATCGGGCTGCGCCTGGATCACCTATGTGCGCTGCCACGATGACATCGGCTGGGCGGTGCGTGATGAAGACGCGGCCGCTATCGGTATGTCGGGCTTTTTGCACCGCGCCTTTTTAAGTGATTTCTATAGCGGCCGGTTTCCCAACAGCTTTGCCCGTGGGTCGACCTTTCAATACAATCCTAAGACCGGCGATCGGCGTATCAGCGGCACCCTGGCCTCCCTGGCGGGGCTCGCCATGGCCGGCGAGGTCAAGGACTGGCGCGAAGTGGACTTGGCAGTGCGGCGTATCCTGCTCCTGCACAACCTGATCTTTGCCTTTGGGGGCATTCCGCTGATCTATATGGGGGATGAGCTCGGGTTGTTAAACGAGCAGCGTTACCTCGATGATCCCCATCTTGCCGATGACAACCGTTGGATGCACCGGCCGCATATGGATTGGCAGAAGGCGGAAGAGCGCCATGACTGGCAGAATATCACCGGCTGGATCTTCCAGGGACTGTGCAGTTTAATCCAGGCGCGCAAGCGAACCCCTGCCCTGCATGCCCAGGCCGGGGCTTATGCGGTCTGGACCCACAATGAGCATATCTTCGGTTTGATTCGCGCCAGCGCCCGTGGCCGGCTGCTGATCCTGGCCAATTTCAGTGAACACCCCCAGACCATACCCCGCTATCGGCTGCACCAGATGGGCTTCGACGGCATCCTCATTGACCGATTGGACGACCAGCCCCTGGACAGCTGGTCCGATGTGCAACTGGAGCCTTATCAGGCGCTTTGGCTGGAAAAGAGCGAATAAGCTGCTAAACCAGCAACACCATCCAGCACAAGGCGCCAAGTGGTTTTTTCGAATACTCTGTGCATCCTTTCAGTTCATCGAAATCTTTGCAAATTTCAAATTGCGGCGCGGTACGCAAACAAGTGACATCCAGCGTGAATGCCGCGCTGCTAATCAACTATTTCATGCTATCATGCTGCATGAATCTTTAGTATTGAACATAACGAGGTGATGGGATGGCTATCGTCAAGACCGTGGGCCGGAGTGGACAGATCGCCCTTGGTAAAGAGTACGCAGGCCAGCATGTGCTGGTGGAGCAGATTGAACCGGGTGTTTGGATCATTAAGCTTGGGGAGTTCATCCCTGACACTGAACGATGGTTGCACACGCCGCAGGCAAAGACTGACCTTAATGAGGCGGTGGCCTGGGCAGAGGAACATCCACCAGCAGAAACGGACCTCGATGAGTTAGAGCGGAAGACTCGATGACGAGGGGAGAAAGTGGATCTGAGACGGTCCGGCTCGATCTCAACAATCCAGTCTTTCAGCGGCAGCTTTTTGCCCTTGAGAAGGCCCAGCAGCTTAATGTGCTAATAACACTACGGAAGCTATCTAGTATGACCTGGCAACAAGTGTATCGAGACCGAGGCTTAAAGTGGGAGCTGATCTATTCGCGTACTGGACCGCACAGTAGTCGTTTGTATAGCTTGCGCATAAGCCGGGGTTTCCGGGCTATCGCTTACCGGGATAAGGAATGGCTGCGCATTCTGTCGCTCCATGCTGATCATGATTCAGCTTATCGATAACCGAACGAGACTTTCAGTTTGCTCGTTCATTTTTTCAGCAGAAATTCCCTGGCTTCCCCTCCTTGAAGCGGGTGGACCTGATCTCTAAAACGGATCTTGATCGGCCCTGTCTCCCCCCGACGGCTGTTGATCTTGAGCTTGGCATGGCTCATTTCCAGCTCCAGAAAATGGCCACGGTATTGGATGCGCATACGCAGCCATTTTAGCTCGCTGGGCAGACAGGGATTCAGCCAGAGCATCTCTTCCCGGGTATCGATACCGGTATAACCGCGCTGGATCAGATCGACGGTGCCGGCCATGGCGCCAAGATGAATGCCTTCGGAGGTAGTGCCGCCTTGGACATCGGCGATATCGCTCTCCAGCGCCTCGTTAAACAGCTGCCAGGAATGGCCGCCATCTGAATGCGCCAGCACCCAGGAATGGACTACCCGGCTTAGAGTCGAGCCATGGGAGGTGCGCTGCATATAATAGTCAACGGTCTTGGGGATAAGCTCGGGCTCCAGGGTATAACCCAGGCGTTGCAGCAGCTCTCCCAGCTCCTTGGCCGAGAATAGATAGAAAAGCATCAGCACATCGGCCTGCTTGGATAGTTTATAGCGGTTGGTCGTATCCCCCTCCGCCTCCAGAATGCGATCCAGCCGCTGGATGTCGCCGTATTTGCGGCGATAACCTTCCCAGTCCAGCTCCTGCAGGCGATCATAGCCCTCGAACTGGCTGATGATGCCATCGTCATGAAAGACCAGGCGCATCTTTTGGCTTATCTGCTGCCAATGGGCAAGCTCTTCCGGACTCAAGGCGAGCATCTCGCAGAGTTCCTTACGGCGCAGTACGGTCAGGATATCAAGCACCTCCAAGGCGCGGCACAGTACCCATACCGCCATCACATTGGTATAGGCGTTGTTATCAAGACCCGGTTGTTCAGCATCGGGATAGCTATCGTGATACTCGTCCGGTCCCATCACCCCAAGGATCTCGTAGCGATCGAGAGCGGCATTGTAACTGGTGAGGCTTGCCCAGAAGCGGGCGATCTCCAGGATCAGCTCCGCACCATGGTGCGCCAGAAACTCCCGGTCCTGGGTGACCTGGTAATACTGCCAGACGTTATAGGCGATGGCGGCGTTCACATGGTATTGCAACCGGGTGTTGTCCGGTATCCAGCGTCCCGAGCGTGGATTGAGGTGCAGCCGTTGGCTTTCCTCACGGCCATTGCTGCCGCTTTGCCAGGGATACATCGCTCCCCGATAGCCTGCCTGCCGGGCGTTAGCGCGTGCCGCATTAAGGCGCCGATAGCGGTACTTAAGCAGGGCGCGGGTAATCTCAGGGATACGGAGATTGAGCAGGGGAAAGATAAACAGCTCATCCCAGAAGATATGACCTCGGTAGGCCTCGCCATGCCAGCCGCGGGCCGGCACCCCGACATCCAGCTCACTGGTGTGCAGGGAGACGGTCTGCAACAAATGAAATACATGCAGCCGTAGGATGCGCGCCGTACGCTCACCGGCCTCGGGGCTGGTGAACTCCCCCTGGGTATCGAAGCGATGCCATAACATCCTCCAGGCCAGGGCATGACTATGCAGCAACTCGTCAAAACGTCCGGCCCGGACTACCAGTTTGCGGGCCTCCAGGCCACACTCGGAAATGGCATGATCTCTTGAAGTAAAGAAGGAAACCGTCTTTTCGATGGTCACCGGGCGCCCCTGCTGCAACTCAATCGGAAATTCCTGGGCAATATAGCCTGGCTCCTTGATCGCGGAGCGCTCGAGCGCCACCGGCTTGCCATCCATAAAGATCTGGGTCCGTGCCGCCTGTGCCACACGGATCTCCGATTGATTAGTCTCTATCTTTAAATAAAGCGTATCTTCACTGGTCGCCTTCGCCGCTAGGGGCTCCAGGTGCTTATCGTTCAGGCCGCGGTAACGCGCTACCCCGGCATTGACCACCCGGCCATCCAGGGCGGAGCGGACCTTAAGGCTTCCCGACCAGTTTTCCGCCGTTAGCACGGTCTCCATAACGGCCAGATGGGGATTGCCCATATGTACCAGCCGCCGTTGAGCGAGTGTGACCTCCCGCCCCTCCTTGTCGCGAAAGCGGATAGTGCGCAGCAGTATCCCCTGACGGAGATCGAGTTCCTGGCGATAGGATAGGATCTCCACGGCCATGAGGTTAAACCAGCTGCCATTGAAGCAAAAGCTAAGCGGCAGCCAGTTCGGCATATTGACCAGATCCTCGTTTTCGATGATCCGGCCGGCTATTTCGGTACGCAGGCGATTATAGCCACCGGCGAGATAGGTCCCCGGATAGTGAATATCATCGGCCTCGGCCTCCGGTGCCGCACCTCGGGTGGCGAAATAGCCATTGCCCAGGGTGCACAGCGCCTCGCGCAGGCCCTCCTTGGCAGGATCGAATCCTTCGTAGACCAGCGACCAGTCAGTCATCAGCCCTTCTCCTCCAGCCTGGCGCTAAGCTCTTCCAAAAAGCGCTGGACCTCAGCGGGGTCCTGCAGCCGATAGCGCGCCGCGCTCGGCCGTGGGCTGTCCAACACCACAATGCCGATGCCGTCGTCCTCTAAGGCCCGAAAGGCATCCTCATCGGTTACGTCATCGCCGATAAACACCGGCAGAACCTCCGGACGATCAAGCTGCAAGGCCTTTAGCAGCCAGCGCACTGCACGGCCTTTATGCCAATCGATATTGGGTTGAAGCTCATAGATCTTCTTGCCAGTGCTCTTCTTGAGCCGGGCATGTTCCCGCTGTACCTCATCGACCACCCTCTCCACCGTAGCGACATCTTCCTTTGCCACCTGGCGATAGTGAATGGCGATAGAGAACTTCTTACGCTCGATCAGCACACCGGCAATCCCGGCAAGCCGCTCGTTAAGCGCCTGTTCGGCCTTATCCAGGTCCGGGAGAAATTCGGTCCCTTGCTGGCTCTCCTGATGCTGGCCTTTCGGGCCGGCGATATCGAAGCCATGGCTGCCGGCGTAGAAGATCTGCTCGATACCGACCAGCCGTTGAACGTCAGGCAGGTCCCTGCCGCTGACCACTGCCACAGTACAGCGTTTGGCCAGCCGCCGTACCGTATCCCGCATCTCCTCGGCCAGCACGGCCAGCTCCGGGCGTTCGACGATAGGGGTCAGGGTACCGTCGTAGTCGAGAAATACCGCCAGGCGCTTGCCCCTGGCCTGCTGGACAAGCTGCTCGAGACATTCCAGGGCCGACGGCAGTTCCTGATTTGCTGTTCCTGAAGAAGTGGAATCTGACTCACTGACGGCCAGTTCAGCGAGATCGGTCACCACCACATCCGCTCCGTTTTCCTTAAGGGCAGTGGCATTGTCATTCCTGGCCACCCCGATAACGCAGCCAAAGCGGCCGCGGCGCCCAGCCTGTACACCGGCAATTGCATCTTCCACGACCACCGCACGTGCGGGATCGACGCCCAATTGGCGGGCCGTCTCTAAAAAGATATCCGGGTCGGGCTTGCCCTTCAGATTAAGCTGGACGGCATCCACCCCGTCCACCTTGACAGCGAACAAGGAGGCAATACCGGCCGTCTCCAGGACAGCGGCACAATTTTTACTGGAGGAGACGATTGCGGTCTTTATGCCTTGCGCCCTGAGTTGCTCAATAAGCTGCACCGACGATGGATAGACCGCTACCCCCTGGCTTTGCAGGCGCTCACGGAATGCCTGATTCTTGCGGTTGCCGAGGCCGCATACCGTCTCCCGGTCCGGTGGGTCATCCGGATCCCCATAAGGGAGTGTGATACTGCGGGATTCGAGAAAACTCTTTATCCCTTCATAGCGGGGCTTGCCATCCACATACTGGCGATAGTCGGCATCGATATCGAAGGGATCATAGGTTTCACGGGTACGGGCAGCGCGTTGCTTAAGATACGCATCGAACAGCTGCTTCCAGGCGGCCGCATGAACCGCTGCCGTCTGGGTAACCACGCCGTCGAGGTCGAAGATGACGGCATCGAAGGCGCGGCGGGAAAGCGTAAAGGCAGGCGACTTACAGCTCATAGAAACTCTTCCTCAAACGGTCTCCCAATTAAAGATAGATCCAGGCGGCAAGTCGCGCGAACAATTTTCCCCTTGCAACCGGCACCACTGGTTTCGGGAAGGGCGATTACAATCTTTCCGGTAGGTGCTTGCGGATGTCCTCCGGCTCCTGCTGGACAAGGTTCTTGCCGATCTCGTCGGTCACCAGAGCGGTGGTGTTGGCGCTCAGCTGCTGCCGCAGTTCCCCCAGGAAACGTGGCGCCGCGACGAGAATCAGCCTGTTGAATCCGCCCTTGACCCGCGCCGCCTCCAGGTAACCGGCGATTTGCTTGGCAAACCGGATGGTCTCCTGTTCTTTAGGGCCGATATCCTGTTCCATGGCATGCCGTCCCTGCCCGGCACTGTCAAAGGCCCGTCCCGGCCGGTCCGAGGCCAGGTCCCGCTCATGCTGCCGCGCCTCGGGATGCTCGAATGTCTCTAATAGCTCAAGTCCCGCCTGGCGGCCCTTTCCCGTAAAGACCTTTGCTCGACTGCTTTCTGCGACAACTATCCAGGTATTCGCCATTATGATCTCCTAATGCAAGTTCTATAGATACTGGCTATCATGAAGTTTACCGATCGGCAGATAAAATATCTTAAACCCGAACCGACATCCACGAGTTGAGCAGCATACTCCGCCCCCCGCTCACTCGACGATCAGCTCGGCAGGAATGTCAAGGCCTATTTCCTTGTAGTAGCGTAAGGCCCCCGGATGCAACGGCATAGGAAGGCCAGCTACCGCCTTCTCCAGGCTTGTGGCCGAGAGTGCTCCGTGGATGATTTGCAGAAATGGCAGATTTTCGTAAATTGCCTTGGTAATTTGGTAGACGGCATCCTCATCGATATCGGCACGCACAGCCAGGAAACTGAGTGTCGCAACGGTGTTGATATCGGTGTACTGTGATGGATAAGTGCCGGCGGGGATGATGTAACGAGTCCAGAGCCCAAGACCGCTGTCCGCCTTTTTCAGCTGCGCATCGGTAAACTCGAGGATGACAAGATCATTGCCTAAGGCGGTCTTGGCGCGAGTGACCGCTGTGACTGGCACACCGGCCGGCGCACTCATGGCTTCTATCCAGCCTTTTTGTAAGGCCTCGGCACTGGCGTCATAACCGAGATAAACCAGTTCCATTTCCCGGTCGATGTCGATACCCAGGTTGCCCAACAGCAGTCGGCTTAACTCGATGGTGCCAGAACCCTTAAGTCCGAGGGAAACCTTTTTGCCCTTTAAATTCTTCATATCTTCAATAGTACCAGTTTCAGCATATCTCCTCTTGACCACGAAATGCCCTGGCTCCTGCCACAGTGTGGTTACTGAGCGTAGCTGGGTCTGCGGACCATCGGCCGTAAAAGGACCTTTGCCTGTCCAAGCGTAATAGCCAATCAAGCCGGACAAAATGGCAAACTGCGCCTTATTATCCTGAAGCAGGTGAATATTCTCGGTGGAGCCTGCAGTGTCGATTGCCGACATGTCTATTCCATGTACTGACTGCAGCTTGACCTTGATTAAGGTCGTCAGGGCAACCCCGACCGGGTAATAAGTTCCGCCCACGGTGGCGGTAGCCAGCACATAACTGCGCTTCTCTTCGGCTGCACCCGGCATCGATAAACCCAGGCCCAATACTGCCATCATTGCCAGGGCAACGACCTTAAGCGCCCTCTTTGCTGAATCGACTCGGTTTATCATCGACAACAACTCACTCCTAAATCTTTATCGCTTTTTAGACCTTTAGTCGGGGTGAACTGCTCCCTGAACTCGAGTCAGCCGGTGATTCAAGACTGCTGTCTGCTGCCTCCTCAATCAACGGTTGAACCGGCTTCCGGGGCAGGCTGGACATCTCCAGGTAATAGGCCAGGAACCACATCATAGCGACGCCCAGGGCCCAACCCAGCAGCTGCCAGGCCCAGATCGAGGGGATACCGAGGACCCAGGTCGCCGGATCATTAGGGTCACCAAACAGGGTATTGCCGATAATCGCGCCCGGGCCGATAGCAAACAGGAACCAAAGAATCGTAACGGTCCACGCCAGGGGTACCCACCGTCGCTTGCTTGGCGGCAGGGCCGCATGCTCCCGCAACAGGCTATGATATTCCATCTTACGGTCTTGATCGTCCTGGGTTTCCCAGGAAACCAATATGGCAACGCTTAAGTTGCAGAGCATGCCCCAGCCGGCGGAATGGATCGTCAACGGCCATTTGCCCCAGGCCGTGATGCCAAACCATTCCTGACCGATGGAATCCGTGACAGTGACGGCGGCAAGGCCGGCCACCAGTCCCCAAATAACTCCCTGACGGGTTAGGAATGGCCAATAACAGACGGCGATCAGGGCCGGCCACATCTGAAATCCGTAGGAGACGGCCAGTCCCCCTAGGAGGACCAAGGCATCGGTGGTCGTCGTGGCCACAATTAAGGCCAACAATACCACCGCCACGACGCTAATACGCCCGACGAACTTCTGAGTATGATCTTGCATTTGAGGCATCAGAAAATGCCTAAATAGGTCGCGAGTCAGGATACCGCCCGCCGTTGCCATATAACACGAAGCAGTGGACTCCATGGCCGCCAGGGCGCAAACGGTCAACAGCCCAACCAGCCAGGGCGCTGTCTTGCCCACCAGGTTGATAAGCTGCGGGACCAGCATATCCTGCCTGCCCGGCGTCATCATCAGATCCAAAGACCTAAGACCCTCGACCATCACCGGATCGACGAGCTCGGGATGCAGGATCATGAGCAGGTGATCCGCGCCTAGAAAATGGCCGCCGATACCCTGGATGGTGGTGAATACGATGAGGATAAAGCCAATAAAAAAAGAGGAGGCCCAGACCTGCTGGGGAGCAAAGGGGGCCGGGTTCTTGCTGGAAAAGGCCCACATAGTAAATGCCGGGGATGCCATAATTCCCATTAGGCCAAAGGTGTAGGTCAGGTTCATCGTACCCGTCCAGGCGCCGCCTTGGGCCTCGGCCTGACCGCTGACGAACTGAATCACGCCGGGAATGGCGATATAGTGGCTATAGCCGTCTGGGGTTCTCACGGAATCCGCCTGACTCAGGGCTATGATGCCCTCGATCAGCCGTGCCGGCCCACCGACAAAATACAGCGTGATCACCCCGATGGCGATAATACCCCCGGCCAGGAGAATGGCCTGCAGGGAGTCCACATAGGCGACGGTGCGCAGACCGCCCGTGGCCACGTAGCTGACCAAGACCAGCGACAGCATCCATGTGCCGAATTCCGCGCCGATCACATTGTCCGTCACCACACTGAACAGAAAACCGGCGGCGCGAAGCTGCACCCCCAGGTAAAACACCGAAAAGACCAGGGCGACCAGCACGACGAGCAGTCTGATCAGATTGGATTTAAAGTAATGGCCGAACATTTCCCCCGGTGTGATAAAGCCGAAACGCCTGCCGAGCAACCACTGACGTTTCAGAAACAAAACGCCGGTAAAGGGAATGGTAATGGCATAAAGCGAGGCATAGGCATATTGCAGACCATCCACGTAGAGCAGGCCCGGATGGCCCAGAAAGGTCCAACCCGAAAAGGAGGTGGCCGTCGCTGCAAAGATGAAGACCCAGAGGGGCAGTCGTCGTCCTGCGATAAAATAATCATCCGCCTTGCGCGAGCTGCGGGCGCCCTGAATTCCCCAAAAGATACAATAGGCCCAATAGAGCATGATAAAGGCGAATATCCAGCTAAGCTTAACGGGCATGAGGAATTTCTCCTATTGACTTACTCCTTGGTCGGTATGCTTTGGTTGGCCAACCCAGGTCCAATACGATGGATTTGGCAGAGGCGGGAGTCAAACCCGCAAGCTATTTTATCCTCCGCAGCGATTTCCGCTCACGGGTGGTGAGCTCTAATCATAGAGCCCAACCGTATAGTTTAGGTGCGCTTGCCTGCAATCCATAAAAAAACTTGGGGAAACCCTTAACAGGCTACGGGAAAACCCCTATAAGTCAAATGATTTTCCTTATTTTCAAAGGTTTGGATTAATGGTAAACAGGGCTACTCGTTCTTTCTCGGGTCGATTCGTTCGAGGACATTTCTCGAACATTAAGACCTGGTATTAAGGCACAAAAGTTCGATAACGATTGGCCGTGACGAGTACAGCGCTTTCCTGATCAGGCACTCGATAGAGGAATGGTCTGGGAAAGTCAAAAGCCATATCCATCAGAAACTAAGGGGGAGTGACTTATGAAGCAGATAAGATACGCGTTGCAAGGGTGGGTGCTGGGACTGCTCGTATTAGGAGGCACCTTGGGCTTTGTTCCGCTGGCCTTAGCTCAAGGGATAGATCAGGAGCCCAATAATGCCTGTCCAATGGCCCAGGACTTTGGGGCAGTTGCGCTCCCTTTTCTTATCGAAGGGAGTCTTGATTCGGCGTTTGAGTCTCCTGATGTGGATTTTTTCAGATTCACAGGTACACCGGGGGCGATATTGAGGGTGGACCTTGAAGGGCAAGCTACGGGGAAAGGAACACTCGAAGATCCCTTGCTGGGATTGTTCGATAGCGGCTGCAATTTGCTCGTCCTTAACGATGATAATGGCGAGACGCTTAACTCAAGGTTGGCCTTTACTGTTCCGGCCGATGGCGTCTTTATCCTAGCTGCCACAGCATACCCCGATTCTGAGTTCCTCGGCGGTGGTATTGGCACCTATCAACTGACCATTGCGCAATTTCCGGTCAATGCCGTTATCAGCGGACACATCGTCGATGCGGTTACTGGCGAGCCCCTCCCGGGAGATGCCTTTCCTTTTACCAATGTCTTGCTGCTCCGTTGCGAAGAGTTGGGGTGTTTTGACGTGAGCTTTCAGCGTGCGGATAGCGCAGGGCGCTTCCGGTTCAGCTTCGATTTCTCTGTGAATCCCTTGGAGGCGGGCACTTACCAAGTCTTGGCCTTCGCCGATGAGTATGAACAAGGCCAGACGGATCTCTTTGATGTCGGTGAGGGAGAAGACCGGGACATAGGCGATCTCCCGCTCCAGCCGTTCCCGATCCGGTTTTCAGAGATCCGGCCCTGCGGAAACCTGCCACCGGAAGGGGGAACCTGCCGTTATAGCGTAAGGGTCACCAACCGCTCAGCCACTCCTCTCCAAGGAGCCGCTTGGAGCCTTGTGGGGAGCAATGGAATCGGCTCTGTAATCGATTTCACCCAATTTCAAACGGCGAAACCCCAGAAGATGATCCTGGACTCTGGGGAAAGCAAGATCATTCGGTTTGAATTTGCGGTCCCGGGCACAGTAAGAGACAACATCTTTATCTGCACTCAGGCCTTTTTCGGTCAGGACCACCTTAACCCCTTCTTTGACACGGTGGGACAGAGAAATCTGTTCTGCATCTCAAAGGGGAGCTTGGGAGCATTTTCGGTTGTAGCTGATAGGGAGGCCCAAAAACTGCACTGGCAGTTGAACCGGCAATCCCGGGCCCCGCTAAAGGAGAAGGAGAAAGTAATGGTGCGGCGGTCCAAGTAAGTACACGCTACACTAACAGTTGTCGGGAGGTTCGACATGAAACGAGGATATTATTGGTTCGCTATGGTCTTATTGGCCATTTCGGGTATCACCCTGGCTGAATCACCGGGCAGCGTGAAGATCACTGAATGGCCGGTGCCCTGGGAGAATTCCCAGCCGCGGGATCCCTGGGTGGGTGGCCCCGAATTGATCTGGTTTGTGGGACAACGGGCGGATTACGTCGCGACCCTCAACCCCGAGACCGGCGACTTCAAGCGTTATGATCTCGAAGCAGGGACTGGTCCCCACACCGTGATTGCCGATGACCGGGGTGCCTGGTATGCCGGCAATCGAGCTCAGCACATCGGCCTGCTTGATCCGGACAGCGGTGATATCGAGAGGATCATGCTGCCCGGGGAAGGTCGGCGCGATGCTCATACCATGGATTTCACCAGCGGCGGTGATATTTGGTTTACGGTTCAAGGCGGCAATCAAATTGGCTTTCTGGAAACGGCCAGCCGGGACATCACCCTGCATGAGGTGGCGACGCCTCAGGCCCGACCCTATGGCCTGATCGTGGCTGACGACGATCGACCCTGGGTGACCCTGTTCGGCACCCATAAGCTCGCCACCGTAAATGGCGACGGCGAGATTGAGGAAATCGATCTGCCGCGCGAAGCGGCCCGTCCGCGACGCCTGGCTGTCACCAGCGACGGTATGGTCTGGTACGTTGATTATGCGGGCGGCTACCTGGGGCGTTACAACCCTGAAAACGGTGACATCGATGAATGGCGCACACCCGCCAAGGGGCAGTCCCGACCCTATGCCATGGCAGCCGATGACCGGGGGCGGCTGTGGTTCGTGGAAACCGGCGTCAGCCCCAATCGCTTCGTCGGCTTTGATCCCGAGACGGAAACCTTCACTGAACCGGTGGAGATCGAAAGTGGCGGTGGTACCGTACGCCACATGGTCTTCGACGCCGACCGCAACGCCATCTGGTTCGGCACTGACACTGATACCCTCGGTCGGGCCCGCCTGCAGTGAGGGGGATCAGTGCATGGGGCCGGGCCGCAGCCCTTGTTTTAGGGCTCGGCCTGGCTTTTGCCCTGGCCTTTCCCGATGGGGCGCCGCCGGGTCATACCGGCGGCTTCGGTGAGCCGAATTGTGGAGCATGTCATTTCGGCGGTGATTCACCCGCGGATGAGACGGGCCTGCGGCTAAAAAACCTGGGTGATACCTATAAACCGGGGCGGATTTATGAATTTGTCCTGCACTTGGCAGACCCGGGGAAGGTGGGAGGATTTCAGATGAGTGTCCGTTTTAACGATGCACCCTATCACGGTCAGTCTGCCGGCCGTCTGGAGTCCGATGGTGATAGGCTCAGGGTTGTTGAGGGGGATAAGGTTCAATACCTTGGCCACCGGGAGGTGGGTCGTCGTGACCACGCTAGTGATGACATTCGGTGGCGGATCCGCTGGACTGCCCCAGAAAAATCCGGTGGTGGTGTGATTGTCCATATCGCCGCTGTGGCGGGGGACGATGATGAGTCGCCCATCGGTGATACCGTTTATGCGCTGACGCGTCAGCTTCAGCCGGACTAGGCTTGCCATTGATCTGGGCTGATAACAAGTATCATAATCATGATCTCAACGCCCGAATCGGATACCCAGTCGTCGGGCAACATCAGTGCCCCATGGGCAATAAAAAAGGGCCTGCACCTTTATGCAAGCCCTTATTTTTCCTGGTGGGCCCTGTAGGACTCGAACCTACGACCAAGGGATTATGAGTCCCCTGCTCTAACCAACTGAGCTAAGGGCCCGAAGCGCAAAAGTATACCGTTTATGGTCGACTCCCGCCACAGGCTATTCCAGGTCCAGGAAACTGCGCAACTGCTCGGAGCGGTTGGGATGACGCAGTTTACGCAGAGCCTTGGCCTCGATCTGGCGGATGCGTTCGCGGGTGACATCGAATTGCTTCCCAACCTCTTCAAGGGTGTGGTCGGTATTCATATCGATACCAAAGCGCATACGCAGAACTTTAGCCTCCCGCGGGGTTAAGCTGGCAAGCACTTCTCGGGTTGCCTCCTTCAGCCCTTCACCGGTAGCAGAATCAATAGGCGACATAACGCTCGCATCTTCAATAAAGTCCCCGAGGTGGGAATCTTCATCATCGCCAATAGGCGTTTCCATGGAGATGGGCTCCTTGGCAATCTTCAGGACCTTGCGCACCTTATCCTCCGGCATCTCCATACGCTCAGCCAATTCATCGGGCGTGGGTTCCCGGCCCATCTCCTGAAGCATCTGCCGGGAGATCCGGTTGAGCTTGTTGATAGTCTCGATCATATGCACCGGAATACGGATGGTGCGCGCCTGATCGGCAATGGAACGGGTGATCGCCTGGCGTATCCACCAGGTGGCGTAGGTGGAAAATTTGTAGCCACGGCGGTATTCGAACTTATCGACTGCTTTCATTAAGCCGATATTGCCTTCCTGGATCAGGTCCAGAAACTGCAGGCCACGATTGGTGTACTTCTTGGCGATAGAGATGACCAGGCGCAGATTGGCCTCCACCATTTCCTTTTTGGCGCGTCGGGCCTTGGCCTCGCCAATGGACATATGCCGATTGATATCCTTGATTTCATGAATGGAAAGGCAGGCTTCCTGCTCGATTTCCAAGAGCTTGGCCTGAGCCTTACGGATCTTTTCGCGATATTCTTTCAGCACGGCGGAATATTTCTTGCCAGCGCGGATATGCTCGTCTACCCATTCCAGGTTGGTCTCCTGTTCTGGAAAAGAGGTGATAAACACCTTACGCGGCATCTGCGCCTTGGCAATGCAGATGTCCATGACGAGCTTTTCCTGCGCACGAATTCGCTCGACGGTCTCGCGCAGGATATCAAACAACCGCTCCAGCACCTTGGGCACCAGCTTGAACTCCATAAACCGTTCAGCCATCTGCTGGCGCAAGGACTGGGTTTGCGGATGCTTAAGGCCGTGCTCTTTAAGGCTTCGTATGGTCTGATGGTACAGGGAGCGTAGCTCTGCAAAGCGTCGCTTCGCCTCTTCGGGATCGGGTCCGGTATCAGCGCCGCTGTCGCCGGAAGCACCAAGTTCCTCGTCCTCCTCGCTACCGGCATCGGCAGTGTCCTCGATATCATCGGTATTAGGCAAAGCGGTGGCGTCTTCGTCATCGGCGAGGGTTTCGGTAACTTCCTCAGCCCCGCTAAAACTACTAATGATATCGGCAAGACGGGCCTCTCCCGCCTCGACGACCGCATATTCCTGGAGTAATTCGGAGATAACGAGGGGATAACTGGCCAGGGCGGAGAGCACTTGACCCATCCCTTCCTCAATACGCTTGGCGATCTGGATCTCGCCTTCCCGCGTAAGTAGTTCCACGGTGCCCATTTCACGCATATACATGCGCACCGGATCGGTAGTACGACCAAATTCGCTGTCTACCGCCGCTAAGGCCGCCGCCGCTTCCTCGGCCACATCGTCATCGGTATTGACTGTACTGTCACTCAGCAACAGGGTATCGACATCCGGCGCAAATTCATGTACCTCGATGCCCATATCGTTTATCATTCCAATAATGTCTTCGATTTGCTCAGGATCGACGATATCATCGGGCAGATGGTCATTCACCTCGGCATAGGTCAAAAAACCCTGCTCCTTGCCGCGGGCGATCAACTTTTTCAACTGAGACTGTTGCTGTTCGCTCATGACCTTCTATTGCACCCAAAAAAGTAGTAAGCTCTAATTTAATAGATAAACCGAAAAATATAGCATAGGGTTCCCCTTACCATTCGAAATGATAGGGGAATAGATTATATTTTGACTCGCGATGACCTACTGAGGTTTCGTAGCATTTCCTTCTCCTCTGCGCTTAATTCTCCCCGCACCAGTTTGTCTAGAAGCTGTTTTTCCCTGTTGTAACGCCTCTCCAGGTGCTCCAGGGCACCTAGAAATTCCGCCTCGAATAAGGCCTCCGGAATTTCCGGCTGCCATTGGGCGAGACGCTCCAAGATAGGCCCTGTTTCCGTGCCCCGATAGCGCTCCAGTAAGGCGGCAACATTGATATGGGGGCAGGTCTGAAGTAAATCAACCAATTGTATTAACAGCGCCAGGCCAGGTACGGACATCCCCTGAAAGCGCCCCATATCGCCAGCTCGTTGGGCCAAGTCGGTGCGGTTTAACAGCAGAGCGATCGCCAGACGTACCGGCGTACGGGTTAGTTTGGCATTGCGGTTAGCGCGCCCCTGCGGTGCTTTGGTAGACGGTGGGGCATTGAAACGCGCCGTAGAAACCTTCGCGATGGTCGCCAGGCGTTCGATCATCATGTCCCGGAACACACTGTCAGGCAGCTTGTTGAGTAAGGGGCGGGCCCTTTCCACCAAGCGGGCACGGCCGTCCAAGGTGTTTATAGCCACTTCCTCGGTGAGGCGGTCAAAGACATAATCGGACAAAGGTAGGGCCTGGGCTAAACGTTGTTCAAAGGCTTGTTTACCCTCCTTGCGTACCAGCGTGTCCGGATCCTCTCCCTCCGGAAGGAACAGAAAGCCTGCCTGATGGCCGTCTCGCAGCAGCGGCAAGGTATTTTCCAAAGCACGCCAGGCTGCCTGGCGACCAGCGCGGTCGCCGTCGAAGCAAAAGATCACGTCCTGAGTGATTCGAAACAGCCGTTCCACATGCTCCGGCGTGGTGGCAGTACCC
>Ga0299913_10001401_pt1 | contig 17741 bp, 15 predicted proteins | sample RVTome_9_FD_201360 | JGI IMG/M metagenome (GOLD analysis project Ga0299913, IMG submission 201360) | Soil microbial communities from uranium-contaminated site in the Upper Colorado River Basin, Wyoming, United States - RVT155D38 (version 2) ... | reverse complement strand
GTGCCGCCCTCGAAGGCCTGGTCGAAGGTGTAGTAGCCCTGACCGGTGGTGCGGTTGTCCTCGGTGAAGCCGTGACCCACCGGGAGGCCGGTGGTCGTGAAGTGCTCCTCGATGGTCTCGGCCCGCGTCAGCAGCCGGCGGTCGGGGTCGGCGGTCACCGTCCGGAGGCCGGAGCTGGTCGGCTTCTGGGTCCCGATCGCGCGGTTGCGGGTGATCGGGCTCTGCACGAAGTTGCCCTGGACGAGCTGGTCGTGGTTGCCGAACACGGCGTACCAGGGGAAGGCGAGGCCGGTGGCCTCGAAGGGCTGGCGGCAGGCGTCGAGGAGACCGGGCAGCGTGGGGAAGCCGTGCCTGCGCGTGGGGGTGTCCTCCCGCTTGCCCGCCGGTGGGCCTTCCGGGTGCCAGAAGTAGGGGTCGTAGAAGTCGGGGTGGGCGTCCATGACGCCCTCGTACTGCGAGAGGTCGCCGGAGTCCGGCACGACCTGCCCGCCGTCGAGGACGTCGATGTTCCAGCGGATCTCGTTGTACTGGCTGTTGTCGGAGTTGTCGCCGGTCTGGATCGCGAACGCCAGCGGCACCCCGCTCACCGGCCCGCTGCCGATCCGGTTCAGGCGCCGCACCATGGACTCCGCCACGTGGGCGGTGAGCACCTCCTGGGGCCGGTACGCCGAGGACGACACGCCCTCGCCCGACTCGACGCGTGCGGGGGACTGGGCGTCGACGACGTGGACGTCGCTGAGCTGGGCGAAGGCGAGCACGGGGGTCCGACGCTTCGCGCGGCCCTTCTTGGCCGGTGCGCCCAGCCCGGTGCGGACGACGTGGGGCTCGCCGGGGCCCAGGACGACGCGCGACCAGCCCTCGGCGTTCGGCCTGCTGATGAGGAAGGTCTTGTCGAGGGTGGTGTAGGTCGTGCCGGCCACCGCCCGGGCCGCGAGACCGGTCCCGACCACCGCGGCCCCGCCCAGGGCCGTGGCCGCGCCGGCGGCGCCGGCGGTCCTGAACAGGTCACGACGAGTGAGATCCATGCGCGGAACACTAGGGCCAGATCTCGGGCTCAGGGAGTGTTTCCGGCGACGATCGCCACCGCCTCCTCGACGTGGTCGACCAGGTGCACGTGCTCGGCCATGCCCCGACCCTCGGCGAGCGCTCGCAGCAGCGGCCAGACCGGCAGCGTCACGGTCCAGTGCCGTTCGCCGACCAGCACCATCGGCGCGACCGAGGCGGGGTCGGCGTAGTAGTTCTCGCAGGCGTCCTGGAAGACCTCCTGGACCGTCCCCGCAGCCCCGGGGAGGAAGATGATCCCGGCGTGGCAGATCTCGACCAGCACCGCCTCCCGCACCGCGTTGTGCACGTACTTCGCGATCGCGGTGGCGAAGACGTTCGGCGGTTCGTGACCGTAGTGCCAGGTCGGGATGCCCAGGGTGTCGGTGAGGCCGGTGAGGCCGGTGAGGCCCTCCAGGACCTCGAAGCCCAGTCCCGCCCAGGCGCCGATGTGGCAGTCGAAGTCTGGGACGTCGGCCAGCACGGCCAGCGCCTCGGCGAGCACCCCGGGGTCGTGCCCGGCCAGCGTGGCGCCCAGGTTGGCAGCCTCCATGGCACCGGGGCCACCCCCGGTGGCGACCGTGTGCCCCACGCCCAGCAACCGTCCGAGCCGCGCGGCGGCGGCGTAGGAGGGCTCGCCGCGACGGACCGCGTGGCCGCCCATCACCCCGACCAGCCGCCGACCGCGGGTCCACTCCTCGAGCGCGACGTCGATCGCGTGGTCGTGCAGCGCCGCGGCCAGCAGCGCGTCCGGACCGTGGCGGTCGGCCTCCTGCGACCACGCGTAGGCGCGCGCGTCGACGCTGGCGTGGTAGCGACCGGTGCCGTAGAGCTCCCGAGCCGTGTAGAGGCCGCCGCGGTAGACGTCGAGAGGACTGTCGGGGAGCTCGGGGAACACCAGGGCGCCCCGGGCCTGCAGGTCGACGGCGACCCCGTCGTCGAATCGGCACCCGAGGAACATCGCGCCGGCGACCCGGCACCCGGTGAGGGTGAGCCCGGTCAGGTCGACCGAGCGCACCCGCCAGCCTCCGAGGTCGTGGGCCCCGGCGGCCAGGCGCCACTCCACGTCCGTCCGGGACTCGACCTCGCTGACCCGTCCGTGGCTGCTCCGCATGCGGTGACTCTAGAAGGGGACTCTAGAAGGCGTGCGCCATCAGCTCCCCGAAGAGCTCCTGCTCGTCGACGTCGAGCCCCCGGGCCCGGAACCACCGGCAGACGTTGGTGCAGTCACGCAGCAGGTAGTCGGTGCCGCTGGGGTGTCCCACGAGGTCGATCACCTGTGGCAGGTCGATCACGACCAAGCGCTCCCCGGCGGCCAGGACGTTGTACGGCGACAGGTCGCCGTGCACCATCCCGTGCCGGGCCATCTCGGCCAGCACGTCGCGCAGCTGCCCGAAGTACGACGCCAGCAGCTCCGGCTCCGGCCGGGTCTGCGCCAGCCGCGGCGCGGTCTCGCCGTCGACGGTGATCCACTCCATGAGCAGCTCGGTCCCGTCCACCTGGACGGGGTAGGGGACCGGCAGCCCCAGCGACCACAGCCGCACCAGAGACTGCCACTCCGCCCACGCCCACTGGCCGGCCGCGAGCGCCCTGCCGTGGCTGGTCTTGCGCGCCATGGCGCGGGCGTCGCGGGTGTTGCGGACCCTGCGGCCGTCGGTGTAGGCCGCCGACCGGTGGAAGTTCCGGTGCTCCTCGCCCCGGTAGCGCTTGGCGGCGAGCACCACCGAGTCGCCGACGCTGTCGGAGCCGGGGACCGCCCGCTCGAGCAGGAAGACGTCGGCCTCCTTGCCGGTCTTGAGGACGCCGAGCTCGGTGTCGACCGCGGCCTGCGAGGTCACGACCCAGTCGGGTCGGGGCTCGGGGCCGCGGCACAACGGCTCGACGCTGAGCCAGGTCGACCAGCGCTGCCGGTCGTCGTCGGGCTCGTCGTGGCCGTGGAAGTCGAAGACGAAACGGGGGTCGATCCCCGCGAGGGGGTCAGCCGGTCGTGCGGTGCCCGGACCCGGGGAGGGCCAGGGAGAAGGAGGGTGCGTGGACAAGCGTGCTCCAGGTGAGAGAAGGGGAGTGGTCTGCGGACAGGCCAGCGACAGTCGTCGTCATGTCTCACTCCTCTCGGTCGGGCACGGGCCGGGACGCACCGCGCCCCTTCATGGTGACGGGGCGGCCTGCGGGTGGGCAACAGGTTTTCGGCCGCCCGGGCTCCCGCCATCGGTTCGCTCCCGGTGGGTGGGCGTGTCCGATAGATTTGGCGCCATGCCCTTCCCCTCCCCGTTCCGGCGCGCCCTGCGTCCTTCCCTGGCCTCGGGGATGGCCGCTGCGCTCCTGTCGGGGCTGCTGGCCGCACCGGGCACCGCCCAGGCCGTGGCCGAGCCCGGTGACCTCGGGATCGGCGACGCCTACTTCCCGCTCGACGGCAACGGCGGCATCGACGTCAAGCGCTACCGGATCCGCAACCGCTACGACTTCGACACCGGGCGGCTCGCCGGTCGCACCCGGCTCACGATCCGGGCCACCCAGGACCTCTCGCGGCTCCACCTCGACTTCCTGCTGCCCGTGCGTTCGGTGCGCCTCGACGGCAAGGAGGTCCCCTGGACGCGTGCCGGCAGGCACGACCTCGCCGTCGACCCGCGTGATCCCGTCCTCCGGGGCGACCGGTTCCACGTGACCGTGCGGTACGCCGGGCGCCCCGAAGCCCTCGGCTACCTCGGTGAGCGCAACTGGCTCGCCAACCGCCACGAGGTCGTCGCGATGAACCAGCCGCACATGGCGCCGTGGTGGTTCCCCTCCAACGACCACCCCAGCGACAAGGCCCGGATGGACATCCGGCTCACCGTGCCGAAGGACAAGCAGGTCTTCGCGAACGGCGAGCGGGTCTCCCGCGAGGTCCGCGGGGACCTGGCCACCACCCGTTACGTGGCTCCGGAGCCGATGGCGACCTACCTCGCGATGTTCGCGGCCGGCCGGTTCGACGTCGCGCGCGGCACCCGCAACGGCGTGCCGTGGACCGCGATCGTCTCCCGCCGGCTCTCGGCCGCCAACCGGGCCGCGAACATGGACCTGATGCGCCGGACCCCCCAGGTGATGGCCGGGCTCGAGGAGGACCTCGGGCCCTACCCGTTCGGCAGCGTGGGAGGCCTGGTCACCAGCCTCCCCGTCGGGTTCGCGCTGGAGAACCAGACGCTGGCGACGTACCCGGTCACCGGACGTGGCTACACCTGGCTGGTCGTCCACGAGGTCGCCCACCAGTGGTTCGGCGACTCCGTGGCCCTGCGCCGGTGGCGTGACATCTGGCTCAACGAGGGTGCCGCCACCTTCATGGAGAAGCGCTGGACGGAGACCCACCGCGGCCAGTCCGCCGCGGCGTGGTTGCGCGACGCCTACGACGCCCGGCCCGAGGTGAGCACCTTCTGGGACCTCGAGATCGGCAATCCCGGCCCCGACCGAATCTTCGCCGGCCCCGTCTACCTCCGCGGTGCGATGACCTTCCAGGCGCTGCGCAACCGGATCGGCGAGGACGACTTCTGGGCGCTCCTGCGGCGCTGGGTCAGCGAGCGCCGCGACGGTCACGGCACCCGCGGCGGCTTCGTGGCGATGGCCGAGGAGGTCAGCGGGGAGGAGCTCGACGAGTTCTTCCGGGTCTGGCTCGACGTGGGCAGCAAGCCCGCCGACATCGCCGCCAACGGCCTCGGCTGAGGGCTGCTCCGCCCGCGTCCCTCCGCGAGATGTAACGCGCAGTTACTCGCACTGGTGCGCCGTCACAGCGGCGCGGGAGGCGGGGTAACTGCGCGTTACATCAGCTGGTGGCGCCGCGGGTCGGGCTGCCGCACGGCTCAGCCGAGCAGGGGAGCCACGGTCCGGGCCAGCAGGCTCGGGCGGCCGGTCAGCCGCTCCTCGGTGTCGGCCCAGGTCATCGCGCGCAGCCCGGCGTTGATCCCCAGCCACCGCAGCGGCTCCGGCTCCCAGCGGGGTGAGTGGTGGCCGACCCACGGCAGCCGGGTCAGGTCGGTGTCGCGACCGAGCACCAGGTCGCGCAGCGTCCGGCCGGCGAGGTTGGTGGTGCTGACGCCGTCACCGACGTACCCACCGGCCCAGCCGACCCGGGTGACCGGGTCCAGCCCCACCGAGGCGCACCAGTCACGGGCCACGCCGAGCGGCCCGCCCCACGCATGGGTGATCGTCACGTCGCGCAGCACCGGGAACAGCTCCACCAGCGTGGCACGGAGCCCGGCGAACACCCGCTCGTCGCGGTCGAAGGCGGGGCGGACCCGTGACCCGAGGTGGTACGGCGCCCCGCGACCGCCGAACACCAGCCGGTCGTCGGCGGTGCGCTGGCCGTAGATGACCAGGTGGCGGTGGTCGGTGAAGGTCTCCCTCCGGGCGAGCCCGATCCGCGCCCACGTCTCCGGCGGCAGCGGAGCCGTGGCGATCACCAGCGAGTAGACGGGCACCAGGTCACGACGGTGCCCCGGGAGCCCCGGCGTGTAGCCCTCGGTCGCCCGCACCACGGTGCCGGCGGTCAGGTCTCCGTGCGGCGTCGTCACGCGTCCCGGCGCGATCCGGGCCGCCCGGGTGTGCTCGTGCACCGAGACCCCGCGCTCGTCGAGGGTGGAGGCGAGGCCGCGGACCAGCCGGAGCGGGTGGAGGGCGGCGCAGTCGGGGGTGAAGGTCGCCGCCACGGTGCCGACGGCGTCCAGCCGCTCCCGTGCGGCGTGGGCGTCGAGCAGCGTCAGCTGGTCCTCCCCGATGCCCCACGAGCGCGCGTGCGCGACCTCGGCGCGGGCCCGGGTCAGCTGGGCGGCCGAGCGCACCACCGAGATGGTCCCGCCGTGGGAGATCTGGGCGTCGATGCCGAGCGCCTCGGCCGCACGTCCGACCTCCCCGACCGCGTCGCGCATCGCCGCGTGCTGGTCGAGCGCCGCCGACCGCCCGGCCATCTCCGCCAAGGTGTCGAGGGAGGCCGGGAACAGCGCCGAGCACCAGCCGCCGTTGCGGCCGGAGGCGCCGTGCCCGACCGTCTCGGCCTCGAGGACGGCGATCCGCAGCGAGGGGTCGGCCTCGGCGAGGTAGTGCGCGGTCCAGAGGCCGGTGAGGCCGCCGCCGACGATCGCGACGTCGACGGTGCGGTCTCCGGGGAGCGGCCGCCGCGGGGGTGACGCCGGCGCGGTGTCGGCCCACAGGGAGCGCACCGCGCTCAGCGGACACCCCAGGAGTAGGTCTGCTTGCGGAGCTGGAGGTACATGAAGGTCTCGGTCCGGCTGACCCCGTCGATCCTGCGGATCTGCTCCGACAGCAGCTCGAGCAGCCGCTCGTCGCTCTCGCACACGATCTCGGCCAGGATGTCGTAGCTGCCGGCCGTGATCACGACGTAGTCGACCTCGTCCATGCCGGCCAGTGCCTCGGCGACCGGCTCGAGCGCGCCGTGGACCTCGATGCCGACCATCGCCTGCCGGGCGAAGCCGAGCTGGAGCGGGTCGGTCACCGCGACGACCTGCATCACGCCGCTGTCGATCAACCGCTGCACCCGCTGCCGCACGGCGGCCTCGGAGAGGCCCACCTCCTTGCCGATCGCGGCGTAGGAACGTCGCCCGTCCTGCTGCAGCTGCTCGATGATGGCCTTGGCCACCTCGTCGAGGACGGCACCGTTGCGTTCGTTCCTCCTGGTCATGGTGGGCACTGTTCCACATCACCCCCCGCTGCGGCCATCATTGGCGAGCGATTCCGTTGTTTCGAGCATGTTTCCCTACGGAATCCCTTGTCTCGACCGGCACGGCGTGACACGATCCGAATCGGCATCACTGCGACAGAGGAGGCACGTCCCCATGACGAACAGGTGGTCTCGCGGTCCCGTCGGCGACACGGCGGCTGACCGCCTCGCCCGTCAGATCGCCCAGCAGCTCGGGGGCGTCTCGCGGCGCTCGTTCCTGAGGGGGACGGGGGTCTCGGCGCTGGCACTGGGCTCGACGGGCCTGCTCGCCGCCTGCGGCACCGAGGGCACGCAGCAGACGGCCGACACGTGCCGCAGCACCGACCTCTCGGAGTCCGAGAAGCAGCTGATCTTCTCCAACTGGCCGCTCTACATGGACGAGAAGGGCGACAGCTACCCGACGCTGGACGACTTCCAGCAGCAGACCGGGATCGAGGTCACCTACAACACCGACGTCAACGACAACAACCAGTTCTTCGCCAAGGTGCGCAACCAGCTCGGCGCGTGCGAGCCCGTCGACCGCGACCTCTTCGTGCTCACCGACTGGATGGCCGCCCGCATGGTGACCCTCGGCTGGCTCCAGGAGCTCGACCACGACAACCTGCCCAACGTCGACGCCAACCTGGTCGCGTCGCTGCAGGACCCCGCGTGGGACCCCGGGCGCAAGTTCTCCGTCCCGTGGCAGAGCGGCCTGACCGGCATCGCCTACAACTCCAAGTACACCGGCGAGATCTCCAGCTTCGAGGAGCTGGTGACCCGGGAGGACCTCTCGGGCCGCGTCAGCCTGCTCACCGAGATGGGCGACACCATGGGCTTCTTCCTCAAGCTGGTCGGGGCCGACCCCGGTGACTTCGAGCAGTCGGAGTGGGAGGAGGCCCTGGCCAGGCTGGAGGAGGTCGTGGAGGCCGGGCACGTTCGCCAGTTCACCGGCAACGAGTACGCCCGTGACCTGAGCAAGGGCGACCTCGTGGCCGCCGAGGCGTGGTCGGGCGACGTGATGGTGCTCCAGGACCGCAACCCCGACATCAAGTTCGTCATCCCCGACGAGGGCGCCTCGCTGTGGAGCGACAACATGCTCGTGCCGAACAAGGCCGAGCACAAGACCAACGCCGAGATGCTGATGAACTACTACTACGAGCCCGAGGTCGCGGCACGCCTGGCGGCCTGGGTCTGGTACATCACGCCGGTGGCCGGTGCCGAGGAGGCCATGGAGAAGATCGACCCGTCCCTGGTCGGCGAGCCGCTGGTCTTCCCCACCGAGGACGACCTGGCCAACACCTTCGCGTTCGCGAACGTCGACATCAAGACCCGCGAGGAGTACGACGCCGCGTTCAACCAGGTGATCGGGGCCTGACCGCGATGACCGACGCGGCCACCGTTCCTGCGACCGAGGGACACCACGACACCGGGGACCTGCAGCTCACCGGGCTCACCAAGAAGTTCGGTGACTTCGTGGCCGTGGACGACCTGGACCTCACCGTGCCCTCGGGGTCGTTCTTCGCCCTGTTGGGGCCGTCGGGCTGCGGCAAGACGACGACCCTGCGGATGGTCGCGGGACTGGAGGAGCCGACCGCGGGGAGCATCCACCTCGGTGGCCGGGACATCGCGCACGACAAGCCCTACCGGCGGCCGGTCAACACCGTCTTCCAGAGCTATGCGCTGTTCCCGCACATGACCATCTTCGAGAACGTCGCGTTCGGCCTGCGGCGTACCGGCTCCAAGGAGGTCAAGGCAGAGGTCGCGAAGACGCTGGAGCTCGTCGAGCTCGGGGACTTCGCACTCCGCAAGCCCGCCCAGCTCTCCGGTGGCCAGCAGCAGCGCGTCGCGCTGGCCCGCGCCCTGATCAACCGGCCGCAGGTCCTCCTCCTCGACGAGCCGCTGGGGGCGCTCGACCTCAAGCTCCGGCGGCAGATGCAGATCGAGCTCAAGCGGATCCAGACCGACGTCGGCATCACCTTCGTCCACGTCACCCACGACCAGGAGGAGGCCATGACCATGGCCGACACCGTCGCGGTGATGAATGCCGGGGTGATCGAGCAGATGGGCGCCCCCCGCGAGCTCTACGAGCTGCCGCGCACCACCTTCGTCGCCAACTTCCTGGGCCAGTCCAACCTGATCCGCGGGACCGTCCTGGGTCCCGACGGCACGGACGTGTGGGTGGAGATCGAGGGCAGCAAGCTGCGGGTCCCGCGGGAGCGGGCCGTGGACCAGACGGGCGACGTCTGGGTCGGCATCCGGCCCGAGAAGGTCTTCCTGGCCGCAGCGGGCTCCGAGACCGGTGACGGCTCCAACCAGGTGGCCGGTGGGCGGGTGACCGACGTGAGCTTCATCGGCGTCTCCACCCAGTACCTCGTCCGGATGGCGTGGGGCCAGGAGCTGACCGTCTTCGAGCAGAACACCGGGGCTCGCGACAGCTTCCGTGCCGGCGACCCGGTCGACCTCCACTGGATGCCGGACCACACCTTCGTGCTCGATGCCGCCCAGGACGCCCAGGCGGGCGCCCAGCTGGAGGACCCCTCGTGAGCCATGGCGGGCTCGCTCCGCACGTGGAGCAGGCGGCCGCGGCGACGCCGCCGGAGCAGCGCCGCAGCGGCCGCACGGGCTACCTGCTCCTGCTGCCGGCACTGATCTGGCTGGGGATCTTCTTCGTGGTCCCGATGATCTCCCTCGCGTCGACCTCGCTCTACGACCCGGCCGGCTCGCTGGAGACCGGGTACGCCATGACCGGTCACGTGCAGAACTACCTCACGGTGCTCGACGAGTACTCACCCCAGTTCCTGCGGTCCCTGCTGTACGCCGGCATGGCCACTGCCCTCTGCATCGTGCTCGGATACCCGCTCGCCTACGCGATCGCCTTCAAGGCAGGGCGCTGGAAGAACGTCATGCTGGTCGCGGTGATCGCGCCGTTCTTCACCTCCTTCCTCATCCGGACCCTGTCGTGGCAGTTCATCCTGGGCGACCAGGCCTGGCTGGCCGACGTGCTGCGGGCGACCCGGATCATGGACCTGCTGATCGCGGTCCAGCTCGTGGGGGAGCAGGGCAACCTGCTGGCCACGCCGTTCGCGGTGGTGGCCGGGCTCACCTACAACTTCCTGCCGTTCATGGTGCTGCCGCTCTACGCGTCGCTGGAGAAGATCGATCCGCGGCTCCACGAGGCCGGGGCCGACCTGTACGCCTCTCCGATCACCACGTTCCGCACCGTGACGCTGCCGCTCTCGCTCCCCGGCCTGGTGGCCGGCACACTGCTGACCTTCATCCCCGCGGCCGGCGACTACATCAACTCCGAGCTGCTGGGCAACCCGAACACCACGATGATCGGCAACGTCATCCAGAACCTCTTCAACGGCGGCTCCTACCCCGAGGCGGCCGCCCTCTCGGTCACCCTGATGATCGCGATCGTCGTCATGGTGCTCTTCTACATCCGTCGGGCCGGCACCGAGGAGCTCGTGTGACACGCGCGGGGAAGTGGCTCTCCGAGCACGTCGTGCTCGGCGTCGGGCTGCTCGTGCTGCTCTACATGTTCGTGCCGATCTTCATCGTCGTGCTGATGTCGTTCAACGACCCGGCGAGCCGGCAGAGCTACTCCTTCGACGGCTTCACCCTGGACAACTGGCTCAAGCCCTGCGACCCCAACGGCATCTGCGAGTCGCTCACGCTCTCGATCCAGATCGCGCTGCTGGCCACGCTCGGTGCCACGATCCTCGGCACGCTGATGGCCTTCGCGCTGGTGCGCCACCGCTTCCGGGGCCGCGCGGTCGCCAACGTGTTCACGTTCCTGCCGATGGCCTCGCCCGAGATCGTGATGGGGTCCTCGCTGCTGGCGCTGTTCGTCACCGCCGGCCTGGCGGGCCAGCTCGGCTTCTGGACGATCCTGGTCTCGCACATCATGTTCTGCCTCTCCTTCGTCGTGGTGACGGTCAAGGCGCGGCTGGCCGGGCTCGACCCCCGGCTCGAGCAGGCGGCCATGGACCTCTACGCCAACGAGTGGCAGACCTTCTGGCGGGTGACCTTCCCGCTGGTCTTCCCCGGCATCCTGGCCGCGGCGCTGCTGAGCTTCTCGCTGTCCTTCGACGACTTCATCATCACCAACCTCAACGCCGGGCAGGAGGTCACCTTCCCGATGTACGTCTGGGGCGCCGCGCAGCGCGGCGTGCCGCCCCAGATCAACGTGATCGGCACCGTGATGTTCCTGGTGGCACTGTCCCTGGTCGTGGTCGGCGAGGTCGTCAGCCGGCGACGGGCGGCCCGGGTCTGACCGCTGCGGGAGCGGGGTCGCACGCCCTCCGGCGTCGCTCAGCGGCGCCGGAGCCCGAGCTTGCCGAGCAGTCCACGGCGCGAGCGCGGTGTCAGGGCGGCGACCGGCGAGGACGACGAGCCCCGGGCCCGCTTCATGGCCTTGCGTCCCGAGCGCCGCAGCTTCTTCGTGCCGTGCTCCATGGTCTTGCGGGCGTCCTTGCCCTGTCGCCCCACCGCCTTGCCGGCCTCCTGGGCCGGGTGACGGGCTGCCCTGGGCATCACGAGCAGCGCCGACAGCGAGAACAGTCGTCGTGCGAGCATCAGGACCGGGATCCCGAGCGGCAGCAGGATCACGGTGACGCTCAGCAGCACCCCGACCAGGCCGAGGAGCCCCGCCACCAACCACACGAGACCAGCAGCCAACCATCGCAGCGGCTTCATCGTCCTCTCCCTCCAGCTGGGTGCCCCGACGGGACCGTACCCACTGTCGCGGGAGTCAACCCCTGCCCGAGACCCGGCCGGGCACGGCGAAGGCGCAGGGTGCGACGTCTCTGGCAGGAGTCGTGGTCCGCACCCTGCGCCTCGCACGGGACCGCCGCGCCCTCACCGCGGTCCGGTCCCGCCCCTCCCTCAAGGGCCGTCGAAGCGCTCCGGTGTCATGTCGATGGAGTTGTGGGTGTGCCTCACAGCAGCGTGGAGGCCTTGTCGAGCACGACCCGCAGGACGTGCTCGATCTCGTCGAAGTGCTCCTGGGAGCAGATCAGCGGGGGCGCGAGCTGGATGACCGGGTCGCCGCGGTCGTCGGCGCGGCAGTAGAGGCCCTCGTCGTACAACGCCTTGGAGAGGAAGCCGCGCAGCAGCTTCTCGGCCTCGGCGTCGTCGAAGGTCTCCTTGGTGGCCTTGTCCTTGACCAGCTCGATCCCGTAGAAGTAGCCGTCGCCGCGCACGTCGCCCACGATCGGCAGGTCCTTCAGCTTCTCCAGGGTGGCGCGGAACGCGCCCTCGTTGGCCCGGACGTGCGCGTTGATGCCCTCCTTCTCGAAGACGTCGAGGTTGGCCAGCGCGACCGCGGTCGAGACCGGGTGGCCGCCGAAGGTGTAGCCGTGCAGGAAGGTCTCGGTGCCGTGCAGGAACGGCTCCATCAGCCGGTCCTGGGCGATCATCGCGCCGAGGGGGGAGTAGCCCGAGGTCAGGCCCTTGGCGCAGGTGATGATGTCGGGCTCGTAGCCGTAGCGCTCGGCGCCGAACATGTGGCCGAGCCGGCCGAAGGCGCAGATGACCTCGTCGCTGACCAGCAGCACGTCGTGCTCGTCGCAGATCTCGCGGACCCGCTCGAAGTAGCCCGGCGGGGGCGGGAAGCAGCCGCCGGAGTTCTGCACCGGCTCGAGGAAGACGGCGGCGACGGTGTCGGCGCCCTCGTTCTCGATGGCGACGGCGATCTGGTCGGCGGCCCAGCGGCCGAAGCGCTCGGGGTCGCTGCCGTCGAGGAGCCCGCTGGTCACCTCGTGGGCGCGGTAGATGTTGGTGTTGGGCACCCGGAAGGTGCTGGGGACCAGCGGCTCGAAGGGCGCCTTCATGGGCGGCAGGCCGGTGATGGACAGCGCTCCCTGCGGGGTGCCGTGGTAGGCGATGGCCCGGCTGATCACCTTGTGCTTGGTGGGCTTGCCGGTGAGCTTGAAGTAGTTCTTCGCCAGCTTCCACGCGCTCTCGACGGCCTCGCCGCCACCGGTGGTGAAGAAGACCCGGTTGAGGCCCCCGGGGGCGTAGCCCGCGACCCGCTCGGCGAGCTCGATCGCGGTCGGGTGGGCGTAGGACCACAGCGGCATGAAGGCCAGCTCGCGCGCCTGCCGGGAGGCGGCGTCGGCGAGCTCGGTGCGACCGTGGCCCAGCTGGCTGACGAAGAGCCCGGCGAGCCCGTCGAGGTACTTCTTGCCGTGGCTGTCCCAGATGTAGGGCCCCTCCCCGCGGACGATGACCGGCACGTCGGCGTGGTCGTAGGTCGAGTGCCGGGTGAAGTGCAGCCAGAGGTGGTCCTTGGCGGCCTGCTGGAGCCGATCGTGTTCCTGGGACATGGCCACATCATCACCCTTCTCCGGGGCGTTTCGCAAGTGAATCCGTGGTCAACCTCGCGTTAGGATTCGGAATCCGAAGGTTTGGGTCAATGGTGCACAGGGAGTCGGCAATGGCGCGGGTGGTGTTCACGGGGGGAGCGGTCTTCGACGGCGACCGGTACCGGCGCCGGGCGGACGTCCTCGTCGACGGCCACCGGGTGGTGGCGGTGGGCGACCTCGATTCCGGCCTCGACTCCGACCTGGTGGCGGGCGCGGAGGTGGTCGACGCCGCCGGCGGGCTGGTCGCGCCCGGCTTCACCGACGCCCACGTGCACACCGTGCAGGGCGGTCTCGAGCGCACCCGCTGCGACCTCACGGAGGCGGGCAGCCGGGAGGAGTACCTCACCCTGGTCGGGGAGTACGCCGCCGCGCACCCGGACCTCGCGTGGGTCCTCGGCGGCGGCTGGGCGATGGCGGCCTTCCGCGGCGGCACCCCCACCGCGGCCGACCTCGAGTCGGTGGCGCCCGGGCGGCTGGTCTTCCTGCCCAACCGCGACCACCACGGGGCGTGGGTGAGCGCGCGGGCGCTGGAGGCCGCCGGCATCGACCGGCACACCCCCGACCCGCCGGACGGCCGGATCGAGCGCGACCCCGACGGTCACCCGACCGGGACCCTGCACGAGGGTGCGATGGCGCTGGTGGCGCGCCACGTCCCACCCAGCACCGAGGCGGAGTACGACGCCGGGCTGCTCGCGGGGCAGGCTCACCTGCACTCGCTGGGGGTCACCGGCTGGCAGGACGCGATCGTCGGCGCCTACGCGGGGATGGACGACCCCGGTCCGGCGTACCGGCGGGCCGCGGAGCGGGGCACCCTCACCGGCTGGGTGGTCGGGGCGCTGTGGTGGGACCGCGAGCGCGGGGTCGAGCAGCTCGCCGACCTCGAGGAGCGCCGGGTGGCCTACACGCTCGGCCGGTTCCGCGCGACGAGCGTGAAGATCATGCAGGACGGGGTGGCGGAGAACTTCACGGCCGCGATGGCCCAGCCCTACCTCGACCGGTGCGGGCACCCGACCGGCAACAGCGGCCACTCGTTCCTCTCGGCGTCGGCGCTGCGCGAGGCGGTGTCGGCGCTGGCCGGCTCCGGCTTCCAGGTGCACGTGCACGCGATCGGCGACCGTGGCGTGCGGGAGGCGCTCGACGCCTTCGCTGCGGCTCCCGGTGGCGACCTGCGCCACCACCTCGCCCACCTGCAGGTCGTCGACCCGCGCGATGTGCCGCGCTTCGCGGAGGTCGGCGTCGCCGCCAACGTGCAGGCGCTCTGGGCCTGCCACGACGACCAGATGGTGGACCTCACCCTGCCGTTCCTGGGCGAGGAGCGCGGAGGCTGGCAGTACCCCTTCGGCGACCTCCACCGGGCCGGCGCCCGGCTGGTGATGGGCAGCGACTGGCCGGTCTCGACCCCCGACCCGCTGGCCGCGATCCACACGGCGGTCACCCGCACGGTCCACGGCGCGCAGGGCCGGGAGGGGCACGACCCGTTCCTCCCGGAGCAGTCGCTGGACCTGGCGACCGCCTTCGCGGCGTACACCTCGGGCAGTGCGTGGGTGAACCACCGCGACGACGCGGGCGTGCTGGCGCCGGGGGCGGTCGCCGACCTGGTGGTGCTCGACCGGGACCCCTTCGCCGCGGCGGCGGAGGAGATCGGCGCGGCCCGGATCGCCTCGACGTGGGTGGCGGGCCGGCCGGTCCACGTCAGCTGACGCGGCGGGGGTCGTCGAGCTCGTCCCCGGGGAAGCGCTCGAGGTACTGCCCGACCCGGTCCTGCTCGACGGCCTCCCACAGCAGCTTCGAGCGCTGCTCGTCGATGATGTTGACCGAGCCGACGTCGGGCACCTCGTCGTACCGGTCGAAGGGCAGGGTCACGAAGCGGACGTCCCGGGTCTCCAGCCCGCGCAGGTCCAGCGCCAGGCCACGCAGCTCGCCGTCGCTCCAGCTCTCGTCGATGGTGAGGTTGCGGGTGACCGCCTCGAGGGTGCGGGTGAACCTCACCGGGTTGCCGACGGTGCCGGAGGAGAGGGTCTTGCGCAGCACCGCCCGCAGGAAGTTCTGCTGCCGGGCCACCCGGTCGAAGTCGCCCTCGAGGAGCCCGTAGCGCATCCGGACGTACTTCAGCGCCAGCTCGCTCTCGAGGTGCACCCAGCCCCGGTCCCACTGCTGGTCCTGCTGGGGGTCGTACACCGACTCGGGGATGTAGACGTCGACGCCGCCGATCGCGGTGGTGAGGTCCTTGAAGCCGGCGTAGTCGATGACTGCCATGTGGTCGAGCCGCAGGCCGGTGAGGTTCTCGACGGTGCGCCAGGTGCCGAAGGGGCCGTGCGCGGCGAAGGCCTCGTTGATCTTGTTCCGCCCCTGCGGCTCGCCCTCGGCGTCGTGGATCTGGACGTAGGAGTCCCGCGGGACCGAGACGACGTACGCCGCCTCGCGGTCGGCGGGGACGTGGAGCACCATCATGGTGTCGCTGCGGTAGTCGCCGGGGTTCCACTCGCCCTCGGCCAGCAGCTCGGCGATGGTGGGCTTCTCGACCAGCCGGGTCGGGTTGTCGGCGCCCATCAGCAGGATGTTCAGCGCCTCGGTGGGCTCCGCGAGCGCGGGCGGCCGCTCGCCGGTCCGGAGCACGTCGTCGGGGACCCGGGCGATGTTGCCGAGCTTGTCGTTGAGGTTCCAGCCGTACCACCCGACCGTGGTGGCGATGACGACCGCGCCGGCCACGAGCAGCGCGGGACCGCGTCGGTGCCCCTGCCGCAGCTCGCGCACCGCCAGCGCCAGCATGGCGACCACCGCGACGGCCAGCAGGATCGCGGCCAGCGTCAGGAACCCGGTCACCATCAGCAGGTAGAGGCCGCCGATGGCGACGGGGACGGCCACGAGGCCGGCGATCGTGGTCCGTTTCACACCGGTGATCATGCCGCACCGCGCCGGGGGTGGCGGCGATCCGACGCAACAGAGGGTCGACGCGGCGTAATACGCTGTTCACGACGGAATCCGTCATCAACGTGCCGCACCCCTACCGAATCCGTAGTCACAGCGGTTAGGGTCGGGCCATGGCTGACACGACCTTCCACAACATCGTCAACGGCGAGCGGGTGCCTGCCGCGTCCGGCGAGACCTACGACGTCATCGACCCCACCACGGGGGAGAGCTACGCGACCGCGCCGATGTCGTCCGCCGAGGACGTGGACCGTGCCTATGCGGCCGCGGCCACGGCGTTCGAGTCCTGGGGGGAGACGACCCCGCAGGACCGTGCCGCCGCCCTGCTGAAGATCGCCGACGCCATCGAGTCGCGGGTGGAGGAGATCAACGAGGTCGAGTGTCGCGACACCGGCAAGCCGCGCGGGCTCACCATGGACGAGGAGATGCCCTACGCCTCGGACCACTTCCGCTTCTTCGCCGGGGCCTCGCGGGTGCTGGAGGGGCGCTCGGCCGGTGAGTACCTGGCCGACCACACCTCCTGGGTACGCCGCGAGCCGATCGGCGTCGTGGGCCAGGTGACCCCGTGGAACTACCCGCTGCTGATGATGATCTGGAAGATCGCCCCGGCGCTGGCGGCCGGCAACACCATCGTCCTCAAGCCCAGCGACACCACCCCCGCCAGCTCCACGCTGCTCGCCGAGATCGCCCAGGAGTTCCTGCCGCCCGGCGTCCTCAACGTGGTCTGCGGCGACCGCGGCACCGGCCGCACGCTGGTGGAGCACCCGACCCCGCAGATGGTCGCGATCACCGGCTCGGTCCGTGCCGGCATGGAGGTCGCGGGCTCCGCGGCCCACGACCTCAAGCGGGTCCACCTCGAGCTCGGTGGCAAGGCACCGGTCATCGTCTTCGACGACGCCGACGTGGAGAAGGCCGCCGAGGGCATCGCCGGGGCGGGCCTCTTCAACGGTGGCCAGGACTGCACCGCGGCGACCCGGGTGCTCGCCGCGCCGGGCGTCCACGACGAGTTCGTCGCCGCCCTGACCGAGGCCGCGAAGGGGATGCCGACCGGCGACCCGACCGACGAGAACACCTACTACGGCCCGCTCAACAACAGCAACCAGCTCGAGCGGGTCACCGGCATGGTCGACCGGCTGCCCGACCACGCCTCCGTGGAGACCGGCGGCACCCGGCAGGGTGAGCGCGGCTACTTCTACGAGCCGACCGTCCTCTCCGGGCTGCGCCAGGACGACGAGCAGGTCCAGGACGAGATCTTCGGCCCGGTGATGACGGTGCAGAAGTTCACCGACGAGGCCGAGGCGCTGGCGTGGGCCAACGGCGTGAAGTACGGCCTGGCCTCCAGCGTCTGGACCCGGGACCACGCCCGGGCGCTGCGGGTCTCCAAGCGGCTCGACTTCGGCTGCGTGTGGATCAACACCCACATCCCGTTCGTCTCCGAGATGCCCCACGGCGGCTTCAAGCACTCCGGCTACGGCAAGGACCTGTCGATGTACGGGCTCGAGGACTACACCCGGATCAAGCACGTCATGTCCTACATCGGCGAGTAGGCGCCGTGGAACGCGGCACCTGGCGGCGTTGTCGTCGCTCGACGGCCGACCCCGGGCCGCCTTCGCTCCTCCGCCTTGCCATGCACCACGTTTGACGACGCCCAAGGAGTTGCCATGAGGATCCTGCTGGTCGGGGCCGGCGGTGTCGGCGGCGCCTTCACCGCCATCGCCGCC
>Ga0299913_10001400_pt1 | contig 17744 bp, 13 predicted proteins | sample RVTome_9_FD_201360 | JGI IMG/M metagenome (GOLD analysis project Ga0299913, IMG submission 201360) | Soil microbial communities from uranium-contaminated site in the Upper Colorado River Basin, Wyoming, United States - RVT155D38 (version 2) ... | reverse complement strand
TATGCCGGGGTCAAGGCATGCAAGGCAGCCATGCCCAACGTGACGTTTGTCTCCTTGCCGGACCTTAATCATGTGGGGGGCTTCTTCCGCAGTGATCTGGTGGTGCCCCATATCACGCAGTTTTTGGCGACGGTTGTGTCATGACGCGTGCCGGACGAGGGTGTACAACCAGCGGGAAGCCAGGCCAAGCTATGGAGGATCGAGCGCTGCTCAAGTCCTCTGTAGCGGTACTGCGGGGCATTCCGCGCCGAACAAGGGCACGGAGCCGACTGCCTCCAGCGTCCGCTCGTCCCTCGCTCACGCTTCTAGCAGCAGGTGAGCTGGGTCGTTATTGCGACACGAGGCCGTGAGTTTGACTGCTGAACCCACCAAGCAAGACGTGATTCAGTCTGGTGGGGTGCCACCTGTTCCCGAATCGGGGAGCCGCCACCGTCAACGGACTGGGCGATGCGACCCGGTTGGCCGCTCTGATCCCGCCCGGCCTCGACGGCCCTCGTCGGCCAGCATCTGCACCTCGGCGCGTCCAGGGTCAGGTTGTGCTTGAGATCAGGGGTCGGAATTTGAAACGCTATTTTAGCACCGCCCTCGCCGGCGCGCCATCCCCAGCAACACCCTTGGGAGATCCCAGCGGGACGCGCTCGTGGCGTTGGCGGCGGCGACGGGCGTCGTCTTCACCCCGCGCCGCCGCCAGGTGGGCTGGTGACCTCGGCGGGACTGCCGCGTACCGCCAGGTTGCTATGCCACATGATGTCAGAAAAGACCGGTCGACGGCAGTGCTTGGCGGCAACCTGTCATCCAGCACCTTGTATCCCGATGCTTGACGACCAAAGGTCATCGAGCTACCTTTCATGGGTATGCTTGACGGCGTTGAGACAGTGCGCTGTCCGTGCCCCGGTTCTGTCAGATGTGATCAAGCACCCTACATCCCGGTACTTGATGACCCAATGTCATGGAGCATGGCGTCGAGCTGTGCTTGACGGTATGACATCAGCAATCATGTTCCACATCTGTACTCGACGACTTGGGGTCGTCGAGCATCCCGCCACGCAATGCTATGTGACGGTGAGTCGTCGAATACAAAGTTAGGCGACAGAAGAGGCAGAGCAAGTGATGCACGGGTCCAAAACAGACAAAAAGAACATTCAGCTCCTCAAGCTACTCGCGCAGTTGCGCGACCACATAGACCTTCATCGCATCATCGGCCTAAACGTTGAAGCACTTCGGGAAGACCGGATCAGTAATGCCTTACTCGGATATCTCCAGAAGTCAGCACACGAATCTCTGGCGATTTACATCTGTAAGATCTTCGAGACTTCGAACCGACACGACTTAAACTCGATCCCCGGAATCATTGCGTCGATCCCAGCGGCACCGGTCTCCGACATTCAGCGTGAAGAGCTTGCGGCATTCGGGAAGAAATACAGACATGAGGGTACCCCAGCAGACGCCAAATCATACCTCCGAGACACACTCAATCAGTTTCGCACCGCTCATTCAGACTCACTCGACGGACTCAAGGAATTCCGGGACACAATCGGCGCCCATAGCGATTACCGCGCCGACATTACATCTCTTCCGTCGCATGCTGAATTCGAGACCCTTTTCAGCTTCGCCAAGGACTTCTATGAGGTAGTTTCGAGCTCCATCATTGGCGTCGGAGCCGCAGTGATTCCAAGAAGGGTCGGCAGCGGATTCATTAAGCTAATAGAATCCCTGGGGGTGCAAACCCCGCGATTCGACTTTGAGGATGAAGAGTGAAACGGTCGTGGTGTTTCGCCTAACGCTGGGTGTCAGGCGACGGCGGTTCCGCTACGCTCCACCGCCGCGCCTGACACCCAGCGTTAGGCCGAAGAATAGATAATCGTGATGGATCGTCTCCAAGAAAAGTATGCCCTGTTCACTAAACTCGGTGCGCTTCTTGGGCCACTACAGCGCCTACTGAGTCACCAAAACCAATACAACGAGCAAGAGGCCGCGCAGATTGTCGCTCGATTCTGCGACGAGTATCCCCGTCTGAACGGCGAGATGCGTGTATTCAGCCAAGGGGAGCCCGGTCACAATTACGCCATCCAGTACTCACGTTTTTTTAACGCCCTCGACTCCATAAAAGTAGGATTGGAATATGATAAAAAACTCGAAGTCGTGCTGCCTCCGGCAGTTGCAAAAGCGCAGGCCGCCATAGATGCAATCCCGGTATCTCCTCCATCCACCATCCTTGAAGCAGGTAGTCCATTCACGGCCTACTGTCGCCTGCGGGAGCTGTGCGAAACCGACGCCACAACATCGCTAACGTGGCTTGATCCATACCTTGATTCCACAATTTTCCACCGCTATCTGGCGAATGTTCGCTCGTCCACACCGGTTACGCTCGTCACGTGCGAACCAAGCACGAATGCAGGCAACCGTGACAAGCAACGTTGGGCTGCTTTTCTGGACATTTCCCGTCTGTTCTCTAGTGAGCGTTCCGCGACGACCTATCGCCTTGTAGTACAGCATTCGTTGCATGATCGCTGGCTCGTACTTGATGACAAGAGAATCTATAATCTTGGCGGCTCGGCAAAAGATGCAGGCGCCAAAGACGATTTTACGATCTCGACCGTAGCGCCTAGCCAGGATAACCTTGCAGCAATTTTCCAATATGTACATTCAGGGGCCGAGTTGTTCGGTCCAAACACACCAATCCATACCTAGATAGAAGCCAGCCATGGACCCAGATCGCCTATTAAGAGCCGCAGATCCACGAGAGCGCCACGTCTTGTCACGCGTCGCTAGCCCTGGGACACCGGGCGTGAGCCGGGGCAGGGCCAAACCCTTATGAGGACTCCCCTTGTCAAGATCCTGCTGGCGAATTCTTCAGCGATAAATTTCTCTATATGCTCCCACTTACCAGCGCTGCAAAAGGCGACTGTCGTGTAGGCGCTTGTGATGTCCCGTTGGAGTTACTGGCCTTTGACCTTCCGCTTGCCGTACACACCCTCTGCGGTCTCTCACGTGCAGGGATAGCCGCTGTACTTCGATTCGCGCATCGGCCCGTGGTGATCGGGGCCTGTCGGCACGGTGTCGCCCACGGGCACGTCTCCCGCCGCTTCGCATGCTCTGGCGGCGGCACTCACCGCCTTGACCGTTCTCAGATCGTGTCACACCTCGTGAGGTCATCGCCCTCCATGCCATACAGGAGATCATGATGATCGCTATCCTGTTAGTTGGCACTGTTCACGATGGCCGGTTTCGGGTTTCGCCAGCTCGTTATAGAGACGCCGTCCGTCCCGTTGGGCAGTCTATCAACTTTCCCAGCGCCTTCTCCAGCCGCACTGTTCGCCGCCGCCATGTGGGCTGGTGACCTCGCCTCGGCTGGCGAGCGACGTGCACTGGCCACGATGATGCTGCTGGGCGCAAGGCGCTGGGGGCTAAATGAATTGAGCCGGGCGCCCGCTACTTGAGATGCCGATCGAGAAAGGCGATGGCTTTGCCCCAGGTGTCTTCGGATTGGTCTTTGCGGTAACGGTTTGAGTCGTTGAAATCCTGGAAGCCGTGGCCGGCGCCGTCGTAGCGGTGAAATTCGTACGACACGCCCGCCTTTTTCAAGGCCGCTTCGTAATCGTTGACCTCCTCGGGTGACGGGCCTTGATCTTCATTGCCGAAGATGCCCAGCACCGGACAGGTGATACGGTCGGCGAGTTCGATCGGTGGCGTGCCGCCGTCCGCAAAGGCGAGTTTGACACGTCCGCCATAGAACACGATACATGCCTTGTAATCGGGGTTGTTACAGGCGCCGAGCCAGGCCACGCGCCCGCCCCAGCAGTGTCCCAGGATGCCGATGCGGTTGGCGTCCACCGCACTCATACCGGCCAGGTATTGATACGCCGCATTCAGGTCGGCCACGGTCCAGTCGTCGCGAAAGGCCTCGCGCTTCACCATGATGTCCTCGTCCTCGGGCCACCAGTGAAAAATAAACGGAATCACACCGGCGTAGCCCGCCGCAGCGTAGCGCTCCCCCACATCAATGGTGAACGGGTCTTTCTCCAGCCCCGCGTGGGCCACAGGCAGGTGCTGAGCGATCACCACGCCAGGATGCGGCCCGGCACCTTCGGGCTCGAAGACGAGGGTAGGCATGGTATGACCTTGAACATCGAGACATTCTGAACGATACATCGACATGACTCCTTCACGCTACATTCAACCCAATCGCGCCCCCACAGCTCAGATCATATCGCATGATCCCTCAGACGCTCAAATCATACGTCTTGACGCATTCGGGTTCGCTCAGCTCTCCCGTGCTCTGCCCCTCGAACACGATGCGACCTTCGACCAGGATATAGCCGCAATCCGCAATCTGGGTGATCTGGTGGAAATTTTGTTCGGTCATGGTATGCGATCACGGATGGAAGGGAGATTGATGTCACGCTTACGGGTTCTGGGCCGTTTCCTGGGGTGTCAGAATCAAATCTGTCAACAGTGTCGTCCACCCAATCCTCCCTGATCGTCATGTCAAACGTGCTCCTCTTCAAAACCGGAACCTCTCCAAAGGCATTTTACTGCGTTAGCCTCGCAATCTCGCGGTCGAGCCGCGCGAGAAAATCGTCGGTTGACAACTCCGACCTCCGCACCTTCATCGCAGTCGCCAAACGGAAGGCCGCGTCCAGCGAGGCGATGAGTAAGGGATGAGGGGCGTCCAGGTAACTTTCATCACCGGTGTTGGGAATCGTGAGATCGAATAACAGGCCAGAAAGATTGTGTGCTTGAACGCTGGGGATGCGGCGGACACGCATCCGATCTTTGTCCCGAAAAAGATCTTCGAGCGCGGTGATTTCGGGCCAGATGAGTGGGTCAGCGCCGCCAGTGCGCTGACGCGATTGGATAATGCCCCGGATCACGAGGTAATCAAGGAGTTCTTGGGATCGACCGGCGGCTTGGTTGATGTCTACAAACCAAGGGGCGGTGAGCGTTTTCTGATGTTCTGCGCGGGCCATGGCTTCTAAAGCCTGCCGCAATGGCTCTATATCCCTATCCGTGAGCTGTGCTTCCTCATCGAGTCGGAGCGTCGCTAGATCGTGCATCGAGGTCACCAGGCGACACTGGGGCTTACCGCTGTCGTCCGTATGCGCGACGGCATACCCCACCACGGTTACCGGCACGTTGGGAATGTCCACCTCGAGACGCCGGATGCAGGGTGGTAATGCAAATGTACCCACCTGGGCAAGAACCGCCTCGAAAGCCGGGTCGCCATACGTGGCAAAATGCAACCGGCCTTCTAATTCAGACACACCGACATCAAATGTCGGTCGTGAGGTGGTAACGGCCGTGCCATCCAGTAGGTCCGGGATGTTCGCTAGCTCCATGATCTGTTGGTCTTCATCGGGCAAGACACGACCACCCAAGGCGCGGAGATAGGCGGACTGGGCAAACGTAGACCAGATGGTATCCAGATCAACGGGAATGTGGGTTTGTGCTTGCTGCTGTTCGAGACGCAGATAGGTAGCATAAAGCTCCTGCGGGGGCATCTCCATGCTCGCCGTCCGGCGATGGGCAAGCCTCGCGCGTTCGGTGGCGCGCTGCTCTAGTTCGCCCTCGCTTAACGTCTTGTCAGCCAGTTGTTGGAACTCTTCCCGCGTGACGGGCAGCAGGGACAGCTGCTGCGCTCCGACAATCGCACCGACCTCAGCCAGGCGGTGCAGGAGGCGCCCATACACGATTTGCTCAGCCGAGTCGACGTAGCACAGGTTGAGGACGTAAATCTCCGGGTGCTCCTGGCCAATGCGGTCAATACGACCGATGCGCTGTTCCACCTTCATGGGATTCCAGGGCAAATCAAAGTTGACCAACAAATCAGCCGTCTGCAGGTTCAACCCTTCCGCCGCAGCGTCGGTACAGATGAGAATATCAATCTGTCGGCGGAGAAAGCGGTGCTTGATGTCCTCGCGCTCGACCCCTACCAGGCGTCCCGTCACGGGGTCCAGATATTGGCCACCACGGCCCGAATACGTCCCGATCAGCATGCCCGGAGCAGCCCGGAGCAGGCGGTCGACGATGTCCGTCAGGGTGTCGTAGAAACGCGTGAAAATCACCGTTTGCTGGAAGCGTCCCGTCCCGGACCCGCGGCGTCGGCCAAAGACGGATAACAGCTCTGTCATTTTCGACGACGAACCCGACAGATCAGCCAAGGTGCCGAGCATGGTTTGCAATTGCTCCCGTTCCCAGTGAAGATCAGCCGGCGTGCGGTTTTTCAGGAGCGCTCGCACCGCTTCATCATCGTCGTCGCCTTCTTCTAAAAGATCTTCCAGATCAATGTCTTCAGGGACGATGCCGTCGTCGAGTCCCAGCCGATCCATCGCCGCCTGCACGCGTTGCCGCCGCCGCCGCAGGGTCTCACGGATGGCAAACAGGCTGGAGGCAAAACGCAGACGCAGAAAGCTGAGCAAGAATCCCACAGCGCTGCGGGTCTGAGCGCCTTGCCCGGCCATCTGTTCGGCCAGCCCCTTGCAGTAGGTCTCCAGCTGATCATAGGCCTCGCGTTCTTGGGGTGTAAAAACGATACGCGGAATTGGCCAGATATGACGGCGCGCCAGGTTGGCGCCGAGTTGTCCTTCCGCGCGGTAAATTTCCAACAGCGGTCGCGTGTGACGCAGCATGACGCGCGAGAGCGGCGAGGCGCCAAAGATCAGGCGTTGAATGCCACGCATATCGCCGCCCCTGGGGATGCGTCCCTGATCCAACCATTGTCGGGCTGCCAACCGGGTACGCCCATCGATGACGGCCTGTTCGATGAAGGTCCAGAATAAGGGGTCCTGATCGCGAACGGCCATTACCGCACGCCGCAAAAAATCCCATTCTCTTGCAGCAACCCGCTGACCATGCACCAACTTGCCCAGGGCTTCGTAGTAGAGCAGCATGAGCTTGGGGTCATACTGGAAGGCGCCCACCCGGTCCGTTAGTTGCAACAGATCGGCCACCTCAACCGGGTCGAGCTGCATGGGGGTGGCGGTGGCCAGCAATAGACAACGGCTCTTGGGGCGAATGCCCCGCTCAATGGCAGCATAAAGGCGACCATATTGCGGTGTCGCCCGACTTCCTTGGGTGGGATTCTTGCGGCGCGCATAGTGCGCCTCGTCCACCAGGGCGAGGTCGAATTGTTGGGCGGCTTCAAGTTCCCGCCGCCGTTCTTGGCGCGCCACCAGACCCGTGGAGACAAGGACCAGGTCGGGTTCGTAAATGGAGGACGCGGCGCGTTCTTCTTCGATGGGCAGAAGGTACTCATGGCGCGGATGGATCCCGCCCAGCGCCCGGCCAAAAGGGAGGAGGAATTTGGTCGCCATCTCCCGTTGCCACTGGCGGGTCAGACTGGCCGGCGCACAGATCAGCACCCGCGGCACCAGTCCCGCCAGGTAGAGCGAGCGAATGGCCAGGCCGGCCTCGATGGTCTTGCCTAACCCCACTTCGTCGCACAGCAAATAGTTGTAGGGCCAGGTATCAATGAGGCGCCGAGCCACCACTGCCTGGTGCGGCCAGGGCATAATCGGCGCCGTCTCCATCCCCACATACCGCCCACCGGGCAGGTGGGGGCCATCGCGTAGCAAGGCAAAGCGCAGACGCTCCAACGCCGAGGGCGGTGGAATCTCAAGTGGCGCGGCACTGCTGCCGTCAATTTCCAGCGGCCGTGTCACCCTCTCGGCAATGGTGATCAACCGTCGATACACCGCCTCGGGTAGGGTGTAGACCCGCAGACTTGGGTTGTGATTTTCCCAGAGGGCTTCGAACTCCTGGTCGGCCTCGTCCACGCGTAGGCGGTCCCGCTCGCCATACCAGTCGCAATGCACGTCGATGTTTTCCGCGTTGAGCGTCAGAGCGGTACGGGATTCGTTGAGCGAACCGGAGACATACAGACGGTTACCCTCTGCGTCGCTAAAGACCGCCCATTTCATGTGCACGTAGCCGTCTTGCACCGCATTCAGGGCGAGTGGCTCACCAGTCTGGGCATGCACCCGGAAGGCCACCCGCACCTCCAGGTAGTTGTGCGCCACCATCCAGGCGAGGAGTTCGACGCCACGCGTCACTTCCTCGGACCAGGCTTCGGGGTTTTCCAGTTCGGCATTCAAGGCGGCTGCCAGACGTCCCTCGATGCCGTCCAGAATGGCTTGCACGTCCTGTGGCGCCATATCGGCGCCGACGATGAGGCGCATTTTTCCCCCGCGCCCCACGAAGGCGGAAAAACCCTGGGAAGCGGCGGCCAGCGAACTCGAGCGGAAATAACCGGCGACGCGGTCATAGCGCACCGTGCGCCGTAAGGCGGGAATGTAGAAATCGTGCAGGATGTCAATCGGTTGCCCGTCCGGCTTCACGGTTGACGTGCGATAGGAGATGCGCCATTTGACGCTCCGCAGGTCAGCACTGGTCGTTCCTGACGTTTCCATCGTATCTACCCGGCAACAGGCCGCAGGCCAAAGCGGATGGTTTCGGCTTCGCGTCGGACGTCTGGGTCGTCCATTTCGGCTGCCCACACGTCGAGGAGGTCGAGAACACGCCGGGTGTGTTGCGAGGCATGTTGCTCCAGGTAGGCCCGGGCGACCGGTGTATCCCCCCGGCGGTATGCTTGAATCAACCCATGCAGAACATCCCAGTCGGTCTGAGGCCGTTCCAGGCGCCTGGGATTCCGTTCTTCCGGGCGCGCCAGGCGCAATTTGGAGCCTCTACGCACAAGTGGTGCATGGTAGCCAGTATCTTCTGCCTCGGCACCACGACTGCGACCACGTTGGCCGCCGGCCCCCTGGTTGATGCCGATCATGCGTCCCTCGATGTGATACCCAGCAGAACGGGTAGAAAGCGCAATGTTCAAGGATCGCGACAGGTTCAAGGCCTCGTCATAGGCAAATTCATATAGGCCACGAATCCCATAGAGCGTCAACGCCATAGCTGTTTCTGGGTCGAGATCGTCAACCGACAGACGGCCATAGGTAATGCGGGCAATCTGATTTTCTGCTACTACCCGGCTGGCCTCGTTCATCGCCCGGAGCGGACCGACTGGCTCGTCGCCGTCCATCACCGGCCATTGTTCGGAGAGGACATGCAGCGCACGACCATAACAGGCGACCATTTCGTCCACTGGCATGAGGTTGAGCGGTTTGAACTCGATGAGCCCCTGCTGCACAGCAGCACGGATGCGATGCTGGACGCCCTGGCCACCAAGTCCGGTCCAAGCGGCTTGGAAAGCAGGTTCTCTATCCCGCTTACGACACGAAAGAAAGATCGAGCTGGCAGCTGAAGCAGTACCCTTCTGGTGTATAGACTCAGCAGCTTCTGATTCAACAGGAAACGAGGCTGTGATGGTCCAGCCAGCCTCGATTAAAGACCGAGTCAATGCCTCCCAGGCGTCCTGAGTTTTGTGAGTAAACATGATGGTCAGCAGACCATCGTCTTTCAAAACCCGTCGACTCTCGACGAAGATTTCCTGCATCATCCGCTTATACTCGACTTTCGCCGCCTTTGCTGAGCCGTCTCGTGCTGGGTTCGCGACTGCTTCGTCAGTTTTGTTGACTAGACGACGCGTATACAGATCAGGATAGAGATCACCAAGGGTGCGTTTCTGCCAGACGTAAAAATAATCCGAAAGCTCACCGTACTGGACATTGTGATAGTATGGAGGGTCCATACAAACCAGGTCTATAGACTTGTCAGAAATTTCACTTATATGAGCAGCAGTCCCGTTTAATATGGTGGGCAGCGGGAGGTCTCCAGATTGGATACGAGGTATGACACGCTGCAAATAGCTAGCAATCTGGGTATACACACTAACAATTTGAGAAAGCCCCCAGGCTGCTCCCGAATTGGGACCAGTGAAGATCATTTCGCCGAACGTCCATTTGAGTGAAAAATCGTGACGGCCAAAGGTTCCTTTTACAATGCCGCGGGTATATTCCCATCGAGTTTGGCGGCTATTGTAATCCAACCCTTTGTCAATCGCGAACTGCAAATAGGTAACCACGGCCCGGCCACGATCGGGTCCCAGTTCCGAGAGAATGTCGGGCTTTAGACGGTTGAGCCCCTCGATCAGTGTGAGGTGACCAAGAAGTTGACGCGGCGTGAAGAGATCGCACCAGCGGGGCATACCATAAATAACTGGGCGCATGTCATTGCCTTGCGGAAAACGCTCGATGGGAATCAGCCCCTCAGCCTCCCATGCAGGCCAGCGTTCCTGGAGGCGCGCTTCCGACTCCTTGAGGGCTTGCAGGTCACGTTCGTTCGGGGCACGGAAGAAGCGCACCTTGCGCGTCCTGATCTCGCCTCTGTTCGGGCCGCTCGCGTAGCGCTGTGGCCTGCCATGTTGGTCTAACCTGGGTTCCATTCGCACAGCGACCACACAATACAGTCGATCCGTCCACTGGCCGTGCGGCGATTCGCCTCGGGCCTGAGCTTTAATCTCATCCCCAGAGATGGCCTGTCGACAGTGCACACACTGCCCCACACCATCGCTGACGGTCGCCTGGTTTGGGTCCTCCCTATGCGGTCCCTGGCCGCTGACCACCCGGTAAGTCTCAAATGTCACCGTACCACCGCGAGGCCGTCCATCCGTAACGATCCGCACCCCCCACTGATCGCTTGATTCCTTGGAGAGCCAGCAGGTGTTCAGGAGCAGGGCTTCCCCGCTGCAGTTGGGGCAGGTAACCTGGCGGGCATATATATAGTCGAGCACCTGCTCTCGATTAAACTCTGAAAAGAGTTCGGGACAGGAAATGATAGCTGCTTGCAAGGCAGCCTGTTCTTCACTAGGCAAAGAAGTAAAATCCGGGTAAAACGCAGTCAATAACTGCTGAGAGTTAGCAAGAAGTTGATTTTCCCACTTCTGGATCTTATCAGCTAATTCTGGGCCAAACCGTGCTGGATAATCGAGTGTGGCATAGAGGATAGTTGTTGCTACTGGGTTGAGTTCATTCGCAATAACGGTGTGGCCAAGTCGTAAAGCCTCGAAAGGGATGGAGCCACCACCAGCAGTTGGGTCTAGGACAGTAATTCCCGTAGGCAAAGATTCCGGCTGTGTAGTGAAGGCGCGAGAGTACCCATAGGCATCGCCCTCGAAGCGAATTCGGTGAGCCTTCGTGAAAGCTATCATTTCTTTTGCCCACGCCGGATCACCCATCACCCGTTGCACAGGAAGATATTCACCTTCCTTCGGCCAGGGTTGTAGCAGGGATTGCGATTCCTGTTCCCACCGCAGAAGGATGGGGTCCGAAGCCAGGGCTGGCTCTTTGGCCTTGAGTTCGGCGATCAGTGCCCGATTCTCGGCACGGCGCCCCTCTTCCTCTCCAAGTCGGCGCAACACCCGGTCATCGACCTCGAGAACCTCTGCGCCACTGTCATCAGGCTCGACCCTTTTAAGCAGATCACCCGTAAGGGTCCAGGGTTGGTCATCAACTAGGGCTTGCACCCGCTCGATGCCGAGTTGACGCACGAATTCGGCCGGGTCCGTATCAGCCGGATCGAGCGATGCCACGATGGCTGCACGGCAGGGCGTCAGCGGTCGACGTGCCCACCAGACGTGCAGAGCGAAATGGGCCGGCAGGGCTGTGGACATACCGCGTTCCCGCTGGGTCTCCGCCCCCACCAGGTGGCAGGGGAAACCATGTTCGATGAGCCGTTGATCGTTCGTGTCCATCGTCTCTTTCTATGCATACGCGTTTGGATTTTCGGTCGACAGCCCTTCGCCCTGGGCTGCTTCACAGAGCTGGACATCCGCAGCCACAAACACGAGAGGCGACAAGTCCGCTTCAAGCAGGGCCGTATTCAACGTCATGGCCGTGGCCAGATGGACGGCATCATATCCGCGCAGGGGGTATCGCCCGGTCAAGTCCACGGCGAGCTCGACGATGCGGTCGCTCAGGGGAGCAATCACATACGCTTCGTTCCGCACGTCCGTCAGGAACAACCACAATGCCGCCTCGTAGTCTGCATGGCTAAGCTCATGCGTCCGCACTTTCCGGCTCAGCGCCGCGGCAATCTCCACAATGCCAACCTGGCCAAGATAAATGGTGTCCTCCGACGCCGATGCCACAATGCGCTTGACCCACGCGCTTCCCGTTTCTGGCGCATATCGCTTGACCACCGCACTGCTATCGAAGCAGTACATCATCAGCGCTCGCCCCGCATGGCCAGGATGTCTTCGGACAGGGGGACTTTAAGGCGTGCCAGGGCCGCTTCGACCTGCTCACGGCTAGGAACGTCCTCTGCACGGAGAGAGGGCATGATGGCGTCTGCCAGGGCGCGTTGCCTGGCGCCATCCATCGCCAGGCCAGCTTGCCGGAGCATGTGCAGGCCTTGTTCTTTCTCCACCTTCTCGGTGTGCCGCTGCTGCAACCACATCTGTACCGCTTCCGCCACGATCTGACTTAGCGCTTCATCCGAAGATACTTCTTGCCGCAGGCGTGCAACGAGATCGGAGGGTAAGCCTACCTGCACGGTCTCCATCTGATTGCTCTCCATCTCATTCAGTGCGAGTCGCGGCTGAAACCGCTCCTACCGCTCGTTGGCGATTAGTTTACCGAGGCTCTCGCAAGCGTCCCAGCATACGCTCCACCGCCGGGTCCTTGGCCTGACCGCCGAGCATGATGCGCAAACCCGAGATTGCCCAGCGATTCGCATCCGTTCCAAAACTGGTCATGCGCGATAGCCAATAGACCGCTTCCTCGCGGGTAAAGCGGGCCACCCGGCGGGCGATGAGCTCTACCCGATCGAGGTCCATAATGCGCTCCTGGAGACGAAAGATCAATCCCAGCTTGGCACCGGCCTCTTCGTCCAGGGGCAGATTGAGACGCAACCGGAGACCCTCTTGCGTGAGGTAGCGCTGTAACTCTAAGGGGACGCCGTACTCATCGCGGACGCGCCCGACGATCTGGCGCAGAATGGGCAGACAACGGCGTTGCGCCTCTCCAGCCAGGTGGCCGCATTCGACGAGATTTCCCTGAGACGACCGGCCTCGTGGGTCAGGGGAGGTTGGGGATGGCGGGTTAGAGCCATTCAGGCTCTGCCGTTCTTTCACCACCAGGACGGGCACGGGTAGGTCTTTCCATTCGGTAATGCGGAGCACGAAGGGAAACCGACGCCAGAGCCGCCCCAGTTGGGCATCGTAGTGTTTCTGCAAGTTAAAAGCGGGAGTCTTCACGGCCATATCTATGAGGTTCCATCTGGTTTCAACGCCTGCATGAACAGGCACGTCTCATCGGGGTCGTCGATCTCCAGATCCACTTCCGTGGTTTGACCGGATTTGACGATCGTGGCCAACACCTCGAACAACTCACCGAGCCGCTTCATCGCTTCAGGCGGCACCCCTTCCAGGGTGAGACGAAGGCGTCCGCCGCCCTGAATGTCGATATCCCACAGGTCTAAAGACTTGACGGTCGAACTGGCGCCTCTGGCATACAGGCCCCCAATGCGAGGCAACAAGGAGATGAGCATCTCTGCCCCGGCGTGGCCAGTGAGTCGAAACTGCGGGGTTTCGACGCGCACCCATCCACGTTTTGACGCCTCCGCCGGTGCAATGATCACGTCCCCGGGTTGCACGGCGTGGAGGATGGCGCCACTGCCATGAATGAGATGATCAGGCTTGTCTTCCTGTTCCGGTTGGCCAGTGTAGGTCATGAGACGATTGCTTTGCCGCAGTTTATCGACGGCTTCGAGGACGACACTTTCGGGCACCTCACCGTGTTGTTCCACCACGGTCTGTGTCAGCTTGGTGACATACGTGGCACCGTCTTCCGCAATGGCACTGGCCACCCAGCGCTCGACTTGCGTGGGGTCGACCCTGGTGGGACCGGTCCAGCCACGCTGATTGGCCCCCTGGGGCGTGACCAATGACCAACCCTGGGCATTCAGATTGAGTTCAAGGGGCAGATCGCCTGTGTCGCGGCTGAAAAAATCTTCTGGCTTGACACGCTCAGCGCTTCCCATACGAAACAGGCACCAGATGCCCCGATGCACGCCCGCTCGGACGATTTGTTCAAGGATGGACGGTTGCTCTAAAACGGGCCAGCTGCGGGTACAGGCAAAATGCTCTCGGATCGCCTCGAGGGCTGGCGTCTGGCTGAGATCAAAAAAGAGCTTGCCGAGGCTCAGCAGCGTCTCGCGGGTGGTCGCATGCTCCGCCGTGAGCAGCTCGCCCTCGTCCTGCAACAGACGCCGAATTTCCTCAACGACTGAGGCGCCGCTTTCACCCCCTGCGGTCTTGATTTCCTTGCGAACCACCTGGCCGGCCGCGGAGGGAAACCAGACGGCATTATAGGCTTGGGTGACCACGGTATCCAGGGCCAATTCGCGTTCTTTGAGATGGGTGTCAAAATCCTTCTCGGCCAGCCTGGCCACTGTGATGCCGTAGTTCTCAGGACGGTCCTTGAGCCGGCGTCTGGCCAGCACATCACGCGCCACCTCCTCCAGGCGATTCTGGACTTCCTGCGCGTGTATGACGCGGTCCTCACTCCAGACTTCGCCTTTGACATGCACGGTTTCCGGCACCAGCACGAACACACAGTTCTGATGCAGCCGAGGCCGGTTGGGTCCAGCGGTGGTCACACACGCCTCGACATCGATTTGATCGGCATCCAGGGCGGCAAGAGCCAAGACAGGACGACGGGTGCGATCGGGGATGTGTTCCGGGTCCGTCACATCGTGCTGGATCTCAAACGTGCCCGCATCCGAGCGGACCACTTTCCGGGCCGTCGCCGCCAAAAGTTCCGCTACCTGCTCGCCACGCAGAGACGCGCGGATACTGGCCAGAGCGCGCGTTTCGGACGGCTCGAGGCTGGCATAATAGCGGCCTTGATTCAAGCGTAGATAGAAAGCGCCGTCGCTGCCCTCGATTTCGCGCAGCGCGATCTCTATCTGGGGTGGGGGCATGCCGGGAAACGCAACTTCGAATAGGGCTTCTTGTTCGGTGATACCGAACAGGTTCGACCCCAGCCCTTCCGCCCGCCCGACCAGGCTGTGGAGAAACACGGTCTTCCAGGTATATTCATGAAGCGGAAAGCCCGCCGGATGCGGGTTGCGCCGATCGGCTAACTCGGCGCGACTGCGGCCTGTTTCTAGAGCCGCGGTATCAGGTCCACCAATATCGGTGTTGAGGACGGGTAAGAGATCACCCGTTCCGGTACGGCCTATGATCTCATTGATGGTGCGGGCATCGCGGAGGTCGAGATGGCAAGTGTGGATCATCGGAATCATCGGACTGGTTTTCCAGAGGCTGCGAATGGCCAGGGCCAACACCCGCAACACACCACGGGTGCCGTGAAACGTCTCAACGGTGGCCAGCTTGTGATTGAGGAACTCGATGAACGTCGGGTGAAACGGATAGTGGCCGGCCATGGATTCCCGGAAGTCCTCACGCATCACGCGCTCCGGTAACGCCGACGCACTCTTTCGATACATGTCCATATAGGTATCCGCCGTGTCTCGGGCAGCCTCATGGTCAATGGTCATAAACAGGCGTTTGGCCAACACCCGGGAGATTTCAGCCGCTTGTACCGGTACCACGGTGACCGCATCGCGGGCGACCACGCTGCGGATACTCGTGTCAGCATGCTGGGCCATGCCGAGTGCTTCCTCGGGGGAGACCTCTTCCCCTCTCACACTGGCAATGAGTTCGGTCAGCCGCTGCGTTTGTCGCGCAAAGGCATCGGCCTGGCTGGCCAGCGTCAGGACCACGGCAATGCCTGCATGGTTACGCGCGTATCCGTGCAAGCCCATGAGAAACGCAGCGAGCTGTTCCCCGCCATTGGGACGGGCCGCTTCCAGACGTGCAGCATACTGCGCCAACTCGTCCAGCATAATGAGTACCTTGCGGCGGCCTAGAACCTGCTCGAAGTAATTGCGACCCGGCGCGGCATAGGACGTCGCATCGGCCTCGACCTGTCGGTACAGCGCTTCCCCGCCAACCTGATAGGCAATCTCACCCCATAGCGTATAGGGCACCAGCTCAGTTCCCTGGGGATTGTGTACGGGGATCTCGTCGCCTGCCACCCCCACCATATCAACCTCTCCAGGCGCGGACAGAGGCACAGGGTCGATGATGCCACGGGTTACCGCGGCCAGTTCCTGTCCCCGAAAACCCAGATGGGTAAGCGCAATCAAGGTGTGGGTTTTGCCGCCGCCAAAAGCCGTTTCCAGACGGTGGATGGCAGGTACGCTATTGTCCCCCGCCAGACGACCAAACACCTCTGCGAGGGCCATGGACAGACCCTCGGTGGGATAGGTCGCGTCGCGAAAAAACTGCTCGGCGTCCGTATAGAGCGTCTGGGTGGGCGTCGTTCGGCCCCGATAGCAATCCACCACCTGGCTCAAGCTTGCCGTAAAGATTTCGGGATTAAACGAGCCGGTCTGGATATCAGGACGGGGGTGGCAGGTTTCCAAAATGGACCGCATAGGCTGGGCTCCTATCAGAGCAACGTAGAGTGTTTGGACTCCGGTTTATCCTTGCGCACGTGTCTGTTTGTTTGATTTGATTTTCCTGGTATCGTGCCGATCCGAAGTCTTCGTATCTGCTAATAGCGGCACACCCAGCTTTTCCTGTAGCGCCCGCGCCAATCGGTCGCTCAGTGGCTTTTTGCCCCGCACCACGTAGTTCAGCCACTGCGGCGACACACCGACCTGCTTCGCCACCCAGTCCTGCCGGCGCCCTTCATGCTCGATCCAGTCTTTAAGAACCCGCGCTCGCTCATCCATCGCTCACTCCTCACCGTGAGATATGATTCAATTTAAGCTCAGTTAAATCCTAAACGCAAGCAAGATTTGTGGAAATATCCATGTCGAATGAGGTTCTAAAGAAATATTTCCGCGCCTGTGGCACATAATTTCTGCGTCCAACAAGTGAGGTGATTAAAGCCAGCTGAGTGCCTAGACAAAAATATTTTCATACATTACCCTAGATGTCCATTTCGTAAATCCTACGCCAGTACATTCCGGCCTGGACAAGGTGTAAAATGGAGGCATTGGCCTATTCATATTTAGACTGTTTCCTTTGTCATAAGGAGCTGGACCATGCCCGTTCCGATCGCTCCCCAAGTGAACTTGGCTGGCGATGAACAGTCGCGTTTGGAGTCGATAGTCCGCGCCCATTCGACCCCCCAAGCCCTGGCCTTTCGTTGTCAGTTGATCCTGCGGGCTGCGGCGCCAGACCGGCCGTCGAATCTTCAGGTAGCTAAGGAGCTCAACTGCAACCGTCATACGGTTGGCCGTTGGCGAAGTCGCTATCTTGAACACGGCCTCAGTGGCCTTCAGGATGCGCCGCGCCCGGGTCGACCCCGGCGCTTTTCCCCCCTCAGAACGGCTCGATGTGATGTCGATGGCCACCCGTAAACCGACGACGTGCTATTGCCCCGCCACCCGCTGGAGTCTTGACGACTTGGTCACTGCTCTCTTTCAGCGTCGGACCTGGACGATGAGTCGCTCAAGTATCTGGCGGATTCTGGAGGAAGCGGACCTCAAACCGCATCGCAGCGTCTATTGGCTCAATAGCCATGACCCGGACTTTGAGGCCAAAGCGCACGACATTTGTTCCTTATATCTCAATGCCCAACGGTTCTTTGAGCAGGGCCGTCTCGTCATTTGCAGCGATGAAAAGACCGGCATGCAGATTCTGGAGCGTAAATACCCCACGCAGCCCATTGCGCCAGGCAAACCGGAAAAACGCGAGCACGAGTACATCCGTCATGGGACACGGGCACTGATTGCCTCCTTTGTGGTGCCCACGGGTCAAGTCCTGTGGAACCTGG
>Ga0299913_10001399_pt1 | contig 17744 bp, 16 predicted proteins | sample RVTome_9_FD_201360 | JGI IMG/M metagenome (GOLD analysis project Ga0299913, IMG submission 201360) | Soil microbial communities from uranium-contaminated site in the Upper Colorado River Basin, Wyoming, United States - RVT155D38 (version 2) ... | reverse complement strand
GGCCGTCAGCGAGGATGCCGTCCTGGCCGCGAACTACCTGCGGGTGCGCCTGGCCGATGCCTACGACCTGCCCTACGACCGGATCTGCAAGCACGAGGTCGTGTTCAGCGGCCGGCGTCAGAAGCGGCAGCACGGGGTCACCACCCTCGACATCGCCAAGGCGATCCTGGACCACGGCATCCATCCGCCGACGATCTACTTCCCGCTCATCGTCGAGGAGGCGCTCATGATCGAGCCCACCGAGACGGAGTCGATCGAGACCCTCGACCGCTTCGTGGACGTCATGCACGGCATTGCCGAGCAGGCGACGGCCGACCCCGAGGCGCTGAAGCGGGCACCCACGACGACACCGGTCGGCCGGCTGGACGAGGCGGGCGCCGCGCGTCGGCCGGATCTGCGCTTCGCCTTCGGCGGGGCGGCGCCGGCTGAGGAGGCATCGGCATCAGCTGAAACCGGCGCCGAATGAACACTGAAAGGCCGCGAAGCGTAGTATTCGGCACCAAGCGGCCGTTGCATCACGGGGTGCCAGTGGGAACGACGCAGCCGGATGGCCTCGTCGAACGCATGCAGTCGGGGGACCTGGACGCGTTCGAGGAGTTCTTCAATACGTACAAGCGGCCGGTCTACACGACCGCGCTGGCGATCACGCGCGATCCGTTCCTGGCCGAGGAGATCCTGCAGGATTGCTTCGTCAAGGCATACCGCGTCCGAGAGCGGCTGCGGACCGACGTCTCCCCGCTGCCCTGGCTCCAGCGCGTCACCACGAACCTGTGCTACAGCCGCATCGCGCGGCGGCGCGCGATCATGGAGCCGCTCACCACGCTCATCACCAATGTCGTCGCCGACCTCACCTCGCGCCCCGAGCAGGTTGCCGAGTCGCGCGAGATCATCGAGGTCCTGCAGCGCGGGATCGACGCGCTGCCGCCGAAGCAGCAGACCGCTGTCATCCTCTACTACCTCCACGGCTACTCGCTGGCCGAGGCCGCGGAGATTGCCGACTGCAACGTCGGCACCATGAAATCTCGCCTCCATTACGCCCTCAAGGCGCTGCGGGCACTCCTGCCCGTCGAGCGCCGGGCCACGGCGCAGGGTGCGCGCCTCGCGGCTGATGAGCTGCCGTAACGTCAGCCGCGCGCTGCTCGAGCGCTTCCGCTTCGGGGAGCTGGACGCCGACTGCGACGCGTACCTCGCGCACGTCGAGCGCTGCCGCGACTGCCAGGACGAGATCGCCATCGACCGCGAGCTCGCCGAGCGGCTGCGCCGAGCGCTCCGCGAGCGGGTGACCGGCTTCGAGCCGTCGCCCGCGGTGTGGCGCGCGGTCCGGCTCCAGGCGGCCGACCCGGAGCCGCCGGGCCGCTGGTCGACGCTCGTCGTCTCGATCAGCCGCGGGATGCGGGTCATGGTGCCCGCAGCCGCGCTCATGCTCGCCGCGGTGCTCGCCTGGTCGCAGCCGGCCACTGACAGCGGCCCATTGCTCGTCTCGCCGCTCGCCAGCCGGATGCAGTGGCACGAGCAGCTGACCGACACGGCCAGCGTGAAGGATCCCGACCGGGTGATCGCGGTGATCCCATCGCCCAGCATCTCGCTGCCGTTCCCGTCTGGCGAGATGGCGTACGCCGAGCTCACCACGAGCCGGAAGCTGCCGAGCCCCATGCCGAGCACGGGTGGCGTCACCCGGTGATCCCGCCCCGGCGCCTGGCCGCCAGCGGGATGGCGGCGGTCCTCCTGTTCCTCGCCGCCTGCGACGCCTCACAGCCCGTGCCGATCGCCTCCATGCCGGTCCCGACGCCGCGCGCCACGCCGACCGCGGATGCGCCCAGGCTGCTCACCGCCACGTACGAGATCGGTCCGCGACCCGGCCCGGTCAAGCCCTTCCGCGGCGAGATGACCCAGGACGTGCTCATCTACGACGGCTGGGTGACGATGCGCTTCGAGCTGCGCAACACCGGCGAGGAGCCGGTGACGTTCCTCAACACACTGTATGACTACGAGCCGTTCCAGCTGTACGAGCCGCTCGTCCGCCTCGAATGGACCGATGGCACCGCCGCCACCCACGGCCGCGGTGGCCGGTTCTTCCCGACCCCGGCCATCCTCCAGCCGGGCCAGGAGGCGGTGTACCTCATGGGCGCAGCCCCGGTGCTGACTATGGGAAATGGCGAGCTGGGCGACCTCGTCTCGCACATCAAATACTGTCCGACGCGCGGGATGGACGACGTCCCCGGCCTGCCACTGGAGGTCACCGACCTCGAATGGGAGACGAGCAACGGCGTCACGACCGTGCGCGGCATGTTGCACGAGTCACAGGGCAGCAGGCGGCTGGGGACCCCCACCGTCGGCGTCGAGTTCGTCGCGCCGAACGGGGAGTTCCTGGGTGCGATCGTGGCGGACTCCGTCGGCGGGCGCATGGAGCCGGGCGAGTCGCGGCCCTTCGAGATCAGCGGACCGGGCGTGCGCACCCAGGATGTTGCCGAGCTGCGGGGCTCGGCGTGGGTCCGCTGAGCGCGCGTGAACCTCGGTGCTGGTCGGCGGGTATAGTTAAGCGAGGGCCAACGCCGCATTGGCCTTTGTTGACGCGCCGCACGGCGGCGGTCAACATTGCGGGCGCTTTGGCTTGAGTGCCATGCTGGCCGGCGATGCCGGTGTTCGCTATGGCTGAGGGTAAAGCGCGGGAGTAGAGGAGGACGGCGCCCAACCGTGACCGGCTCACGCCGTTCCATCGGTGAGGCTCGAGGCTCGAGGCCCGGGTCACGCTGTGTCCGCCCCACCCCTGATGGCAGCATTTTCACTGGAGGAACATATGTGGCGTAGGACATCACTTGGTGTCGTCACCTCGCTGGCGCTCGTGCTGGCGGCGTGCGGTACTGGCACCACGAGCGAGGCTCCGGGGAGTGCCGGCGCGTCGGCCGACGCGTCCGAGGGCGTGGAGATGGATCCGGATCAGACCCTGGTCCTGGCCAGCGGGGCGACCGATCCCCCAACGCTTGACCCGAACCTGGCCCAGGACACCTCGTCGGTCGAGGTTCTCAGCTCGGTCACGCGCCCCCTGCTGTGGTTCACTCCTGAGCTGGAGCTGACCACCGAGGGCGGACTGGCCGAGGAGTACGTCATCTCCGAGGATGGGCAGACCATCACCTTCACTCTGAAGGAGGGTCTCCTGTACTCGAACGGCGAACCCATCATCGCTGAAGACTTCGTCTATAGCTGGAAGCGAACGCTCGACCCGCGCACGGCTGCGCCGTACTCGTACGTGCTGGCCGACATCGTGGGCGCGGGCGATGTGCTCGACATGGCGGGTGCCGATCCGGCGCCTTCCGACGCGGACATCGAGGAAGCACTGGACGCCGTTGGCGTCTCCGCCCCCGATGACACCACCTTCGTCGTCGAGCTGAGCCGCCCGGCCGCGTACTTCCTCTTCGTGGCCACCATCTGGATCACCGTTCCGGTCCAGCAGGCCTGGGTCGAGATCGGCGAGGACTTCACCGAGGCGGAGAACTACGTCTCGAGTGGTCCGTTCATGCTCGATACGTGGCAGCACGACCAGGAGATCACCCTGGTCCCGAACCCGAACTGGCACGGCGAGGCGCCGCTGCTCGAGACCATTCGGCTCACCATTGGTGCGGATCCTGATGGCGTGTATCGCCAGTACCTGAACGGCGAAGTCGACATCGCGGCCGTGCCCGGCGCCAACGCCGAGCAGGTTCGTGCCGACGAGGAGCTCAACGCGCAGGCCATCACCGGCGACGTGCTGTGCACCTACTACCTCGGGTTCGATCAAGATCCGGAGGACGGCGACAGCAGTCCCGTCGAGAACAAGGCGCTGCGGCATGCGATCAGCCAGGCGGTTGACCGCGAGGGCCTCATCGCCACCGTCCGCCAGGGCATCGGCAAGCCAGCCGACAGCTTCGTTCCTGTCGGTATGCCCGGTCACGAGGACTACGGCTTTGGCCTCGAGTACGATCTCGATGCGGCCCAAGCCAACCTGGAAACCGCGCTGAGCGAGCTCAATCTCGACAGCGCTGCGGATATCAACCTGACCCTTGGCGTCAACGCCGATGCCGGCCACGAGCCGATCATGGAGTTCATCCAGGCCAACCTGGAGCAGGACCTGGGTATCAACGTGACGATCGAGGCACAGGAGTGGTCGGTCTACCTGCAGTCTCTCGCTGAGAACCCGCAGGACATGTACCGACTCGGCTGGTGCGCTGACTACCCGCACCCGAACAACTGGCTCTACGACGTGTGGAGCTGCGACACCGCTCGGGGTGGTTACTGCAACGAGGCGATGGACGAGATCCTCGCCGAGGCGCAGATCACGCCTGAGCTGGCCGACCAGCTTCCGCTGTACGAAGAGGCACAGACCATGCTCGTCGATGACGCGCCGGCCGTCTGGGTCTACTGGTACGGACGATTCACCCTGGTGAAGCCGTACGTCCAGGGCCTGGTCCCGACCGCCGCTGACTCGTCGCTTGGTGCCACGTTCTACGATCGCATCTACATCGCACCGCGCGACGCGTCGTAAGAACCCAACCTGTTGTGTGGAGGGGTCCGCCCCTCCACCCAACGGCCGCGCGCCCCAGCGGATAGCCGGGACTCGCGGCCGTCGGCACCCAACCGGTTTCGGACCGTGGACAGTGAGGCGATAGCGTGACCACCTATATCATCCGCCGCGTCCTGTGGCTCTTTCCCGTTGTCTTCATCGTGTCGGTCATCACGTTCCTGCTCATGCACGCGGCGCCCGGAACGCCGTTCCAGCCAGTGAGCGACCGACCCCTGCCGCCGGCCGTCATCGATCGTCTGGAGGCGCAGTTCGGCCTCGACAGGCCGATCCACGAGCAGTACATCAGCTGGGTCGGCAACATGCTGCAGGGTGACTTCGGCCCCAGTTACCGCATCCGTGGCCGCGGCGTGTCCGAGATCATCACCGACAACATGTGGGCCTCGATCCAGCTCGGGTCGATGGCCTTCGGGCTGGCCGTCATCCTCGGCATCCCGCTGGGCGTGGTCGCCGCGCTGCGCCAGAACAAATGGCCCGACTACCTCTCCACCTTCATCAGCGTGATCGGCATCGCCACGCCCAGCTTTGTGCTGGCGGTGCTGCTCGTGCTGATCTTCAGCGTCAGCCTGCACTGGTTCCCGACTTCGGGCTGGCGCGGGCCGGAGTACTGGGTGCTGCCGGTGATCGCGCTGTCCGGCTACGGCATCGCCCAGGTGGCGCGCTATACGCGGGCCAGCATGCTGGAGGTCACCCGGCGCGACTACGTGCGCACCGCGCAGAGCAAGGGCCTCAAGGAGCGCTCGATCGTGACGGTCCACATGCTGCGCAACGCGTTCATCCCGGTCGTCACCATCCTCGGCCCGCTGCTGGCGGGCCTGATCACCGGTTCGTTCGTGGTGGAGAGCGTGTTCGCCATCCCCGGTATCGGACGCTTCTTCGTGGACGCCATCTTCCAGCGCGACTACGGCTTGATCATGGCGGTGACCCTCATCTACGCGGTGCTCATCGCGGTCATGAACCTCGTCGTCGACGTGGCCTACGCCTGGATCGACCCCCGCATCCGCTACAGCTGAGGAGGCCTCACCACCATGGCGGTTCAGTCCACCACTCTTGATCGGAAGGTCGCGGAACGGCCTCCGGCAAGCCTGTGGCGAGACGCGCTCGAGCGCCTGCTGAAGAACCGGCTGGCGATCCTGGGCGGGATCTTCGTGATCCTGCTGGTGCTCCTCGCCGTGGTCGGGCCATTCATCACTCCCTACGGATATTCACAGACTGACACCCAGCTGATTCGCGACCTGCGTGGGCCTGCGAACCCGGGCCAGGGCGGCCACCTGTTCGGCACCGACATCCTGGGCCGCGACCTCCTCTCGCGCATCATGGACGGCGCCCGAATCAGCATGACGGTGGCCCTGGTCGTTCAGGTCACGGTGATTCTGATCGGCGTCCCGATCGGCGCGCTGGCTGGCTGGTTCGGCGGCCGCGTCGACAACCTGCTGATGCGGATCACGGACATCACCTATGCCTTCCCCGACCTCCTCTTCATCATCCTGCTGACCGTGGTCTTCAAGGACACATGGTTCGGCGATGCGATGGACGGGCTGCTGCTCGTCTTCGTGGCGATCGGCATCGTCTCCTGGGTCGGCGTGGCGCGCCTGGTGCGCGGCCAGATGCTGAGCCTCAAGGAGACGGAGTACGTCGAGGCCGCGCGAGCCATCGGCGTGCCGGATCGGAAGATCGTGACGCGGCACCTGCTGCCGAACGCCATCGGTCCCATCATCGTGGCCGTCACGCTTGGAATTCCGGGCGCGATCCTGGCGGAAGCACTGCTCGCCTTCATCGGCATCGGCGCCAACCCGCCGCGCGCTTCATGGGGGTCGCTCATCACCGACGGGCAGACTTGGATGAGCTCAGAGCCGCACCTGCTGCTGTTCCCGGCTATCGCCATCGCGCTTGCCCTGCTAAGTTTCACGTTCCTGGGCGACGGCCTTCGTGACGCCCTCGATCCGAAGCTGAAGGGGAAGCAGTAGTTGACGGCCACTGACGACGACCGGCGGGTCGACACGGGCTCGCCGGCAGTCGCCGAGCTGCCGGACGCGGAGAAGCTGCCCGAGGCGGTCTCCCTCGAGACCGAGGAGGGACGTCGCCTCGCGAGCCAGCTCGCCGACGAGAAGACGCGCCACGCGCGCAAGCTGCTCGAGGTCCGCGACCTCTCGACGCAGTTCTTCACCAAGGACGGCATCGTCCACGCCGTCGACCGGGTCAACTTCGAGCTCGACTACGGCGAGACGCTCGGCCTGGTGGGTGAGTCCGGCTGCGGCAAGAGCGTCACGGCCCTTTCGCTCACCCGCCTCGTTCCCGACCCGCCGGGCAAGATCATCTCCGGCGAGATCATCTTCGATGGCGTCGACGTCATGAAGCTGACGAACGAGGAGATGCGGCTGCTCCGCGGCAAGCGCATCGGCTTCATCTTCCAGGACCCCATGACGAGCCTGAACCCAACCCTGACGATCGGCTTCCAGATCGCCGAGTCGGCGCGGCTGCACCTGGGGCTCTCGAACCGGGCGGCCAACGACCGGGCGGTCGAGCTGCTCTCCAAGGTCGGCATCCCGCGCGCGCGCGATCGCATGGCGGACTACCCGCACCAGTTCTCGGGCGGCATGCGCCAGCGCGTGATGATCGCCATCGCCCTGGCCTGTGACCCGATGCTGCTGCTGGCCGACGAGCCGACGACGGCCCTGGACGTCACGATCCAGGCCCAGATCCTTGAGCTCATTCGCTCGCTGTCGGAGGAGTTCGGCACCGCGGTCATCCTCATCACCCACGACCTCGGCATTGCGGCCGGCATGTGCCACCGCGTGAACGTCATGTACGCCGGGCAGATCGTGGAGACCGGTGTCACGGACGCCCTGTTCGAGAACCCGGAGATGCCGTATGCCTGGGGCCTGCTCGACTCGCTCCCGCGACTCGACGAGGAGCGCGGGGCGAAGCTGCGCACGATCGAGGGCATGCCGCCTGACCTGCTGAAGATCGGCGACGAGTGCCGCTTCTCGCCGCGCTGCCCGTACTCGCGCGAGATCTGCCATACGGACGAACCGGAGCTGACCGAGCGAGGCGGCGCGGACCATCTCGCCCGCTGCCACGGCACCGAGCCGGGTCGGGGGTGGATCCAGTGACCGCCCAGCAGGCCGAGCAGCGGGAGGCATACCAGGCCAGTCCGTCCTCGGTGAGCTCTCTCGTCGAGGCCGAGAACATCAAGGTCCACTTCCCGATCACGTCCGGGCTGTTCCAGCGCACGGTCGGCGCCGTCCGGGCCGTGGACGACATCAGCTTCGAGATCCGCAAGGGCGAGACGCTTGGCCTGGTGGGCGAGTCGGGCTGCGGCAAGAGCACGACCGGCCGAGCCCTCATCCGCCTCCGCGAGCTGACCGAGGGAACGGTGAGGTTCGATGGCGTCGACCTCACCACGCTGAAGCGCGACCAACTGCGGAAGATGCGTCGTCGGATGCAGATCATCTTCCAGGACCCGTACAGCAGCCTGAACCCCCGCATGACCGTCGGCTCAATCATCTCGGAGCCGATCGAGACGCACAATCTGGCGAGCGGCAAGGCCAAGCTGGAGCGGGTGAAGGAGCTGCTCGCGCTCGTGGGCCTGAACCCCAACTACACGAATCGCTATCCCCACGAGTTCTCCGGCGGGCAGCGGCAGCGTATCGGCGTCGCCCGATCGCTGGCCGTTGAGCCGGAGTTCATCGTCTGCGACGAGCCGATCAGCGCGCTCGACGTCTCGATCCAGGCCCAGGTGCTGAACCTGCTCGTCGAGCTGCGGCAGCAGTTCGGCCTGACCTACCTGTTCATCGCCCACGACCTGAGCGTCGTCCGCCACATCAGCGACCGGGTCGGAGTCATGTACCTCGGCAAGATCGTGGAGCTCGGCCCGCCATCGGCCATCTACGAGACGCCGGCGCACCCGTACACCCGTGCGCTGCTCTCGGCGGTGCCGATCCCGGATCCGCGCGCCGAGCGGCGACGGAAGCGGGTCATCCTCACCGGCGACGTGCCGTCCCCGGCGAACCCGCCGGCGGGCTGCCGATTCCACACGCGCTGCTGGCTGTACGAGAAGCTCGGCCGGCCGGAAAACTGCCGGACCGATGACCCGGAGCTCCGCATCGTGCAGCCGGACCATCGGGCCGCGTGCCACTACGCCGAGGATGCGCTCCAGAGCGACGTCGGCGTGGCGCACATCGGCGCTGAAGCGATCAAGCGCAAGCCATTCGGCGCCGGGCCAGAGGCCCACAAGGTGGAGGCCGCCGACGACGTACCGGCGACGCTCGTGACGGACACCGACGTGCATGCCGGCAGGGGTGATTCAACGCGGGAGTCGTGAACCGGGGCTTCCGAAGAAGGGTATCTCCTTGATATAAGAGGGTCTACGCATCGAGGCCGGCGCGCCCGGCGCATCGGAGTGAGGTAGCGGAGGGTTCTGGATGAACCACAGGTGGAAGGCATTTCCTATCACTGTGGGGCTTGCGTTGGTCCTCGCCGCGTGCGGCGGTGACGGCGGGTCCCCATCAACGTCAGCCAGCCAGGGACCGGACGGGAGTGCTGCTCCCAGCGTGGACGGCCAGGCCGGGGGGACCATGGTGTTCGCCGGATCGCGGCTGGCGGCAAGCCTCGACCCGTCGCAGACGAGCGACGGCGAGTCGTTCCGGATTCTGCAGCAGATCTACGAGCCCCTCATCGACCTGGCACCCGGCACGACGAGCGAGTTGACCGGCGTGCTGGCCGAGACGTGGGAAGGCGAGGCCGCGGACGACACGTACGTCTTCCATCTGCGGCAGGGCGTGACGTTCCACGATGGGACGCCGTTCAACGCCGAGGCGGTGAAGATCAACTTCGACCGCTGGCAGAACCTTCCCGAGGAGCTGCAGGCGAACGCCTATTACTACGACCTGACCATGGACGGCTTCGGCCCGGACAACCTCATCAGCAGCGTCGAGGCCACCGACGAGCACACCGTGACGATCACGCTCCGCGAGCCGAGCGCCACGTTCCTGTACGCGATCACGCTGCCGCCGTTCGCGATCGTCAGCCCCGCGGTCCTGGAGTCCACGAACGCGGACGATCCGGCGGAGAGCACTTTCAGCACCGAGGAGGTGCAGGGTGGCACGGGTCCGTTCGTCCTGCAGTCCTACACGCCGGACGAGAACGCGACGCTCGTTCGCAACGAAGGCTACTGGGGCACGCCGGCTCTCCTCGATCGGTTGATCATCCGGCCGATCGCGGATACGGCTGCGGCGCTGCAGGCGCTCCAGGCCGGCAGCATCCATGGCTATGACTTCGTGAGCCCGAGCGACTACGGCGCCGTCGAGGAAGGTGGCTTCCAGCTGGTCGAGCGCCTGTCGTTCAACTCCCTGTACCTGGCGATCACCCCGACCGCGACCGAGGGCGGCCCGTTGGCCGAGCTCCAGGTCCGGCAGGCCGTTGCCGCCGCGATCGACAAGGAGGCGCTGCTCGAAACCTTCTACGGTGGTCGCGGCAGCGTGGCGGACAACTTCATCCCGCCGAGCAGCGGCTGGTACGACGCCGTCGCTGCCGGTGTGGAGCCGGTCGCCTTCGACCAGGATGCTGCGCGGCAGCTTCTGGCCGATGCGGGCTACGGTCCGGATAACCCACCGGAGGTCGAGTTCTGGTTCCCGACCGACGTGGTGCGGCCGTACATGCCCGATGCGCGCGGCCTGCACCAGGCGGTCACCCAGATGCTCGAGGACGTCGGCTTCGTCGTTACGCCCAACAGCGACATCTGGGACATCCCCGGCTACCTGGAGGACGCGCAGGGGGGCCTGTACGACCTGCACTTCCTCGGCTGGACCGGTGACTGGGACGATCCCGGCAACTGGTACGGCGTCCACTTTGGGTTCAGCCAGGGTGAGCCGAACCCGCAGTTCAACTGCGACGTCGAAGGCCTCGAGGATGCCATCGACGCGGCCGAGGCCGAGCTCGAGGTTGATGCTCGCGGCGCGGCATGGGCCGAGGTCGCCCGCATCGTTCACGAGAACGTGTGCTTCGTGACGCTGGTGCACGGCGACACGGCACTCGGCCTCCGGCCGGAGGTCCGGGGCTACGTCGCCAACCCGACCGGGTCGGAGTCCTTCGCGACCGTCTGGCTCGACCAGGGCGAGTAGCGCCGACACGGCGCTTACACTGGAGGGCCCCGGCGCACGCCGGGGCCCTCTGACCACTCGACGAGGAGCGGGATCGTGGGCAAGTTCATCATCAGGCGACTGCTCCTGCTGATCCCGATCCTGCTCGGCCTGTCCGTCCTCATCTTCCTGTTCATTCGCCTGCTGCCCGGCGACCCGGCGAGCACCATCCTGGGCGAGCGGGCGACCCCGGAGAACATCATTCGCGTCCGCGAGGCGCTCGGCCTCGACCGGCCGCTCCACGAGCAGTACTTCGACTACCTCGGCGGCCTGCTCAGCGGCGACCTCGGCCGCTCGTTCCTCAGCAACCGGGACGTCGTGGACGACTTCCTCCAGCGCTTCCCGGCCACGATCGAGCTGACGGTCACGGCCATGACGTTCGCGCTCGTGCTCGGGATCCCGCTCGGCATGATCACCGCGAAGCGGCGCGGCACATGGATCGACAACGGGGGCACGGTCCTGTCGCTCATCGGCATCAGCATCCCGATCTTCTTCCTCGGGCTCATGCTGAAGTGGCTGTTCGCCATCCAGTGGCCGATCCTGCCCGACTCGGGACGGATCGATCTCATCCACTACTACTTCCCGAGCGTGACGAACATGATGACCGTTGATGCCATCATCGCCGGCGAGTGGGGCGGCTTCGTCGACGCGCTGCGCCACCTGGTGCTGCCCGGCATCACGCTCGGAACGATCCCGCTGGCGATCATCATGCGCATCACACGGGCCAGCGTGGTCGACGTCCTGAACGAGGACTACGTGCGCACCGCGCACGCCAAGGGCCTCTCGCAGGGGACCGTCGACAAGCGGCACGTCCTGCGCAACGCGATGCTGCCGGTGGTAACCGTCATCGGCCTGCAGACCGGCCTGCTGATGGGGGGTGCGATCCTGACCGAAACGATCTTCGGCTGGGGCGGCGTGGGGAAGTGGATGTACGACGCGGTCGTCGCGAACGACTACCAGATCATCCAGAGCGGCGTGCTGCTGCTCGCCTTCATCTTCGTCTTCGTCAACCTCATCGTTGACGTGAGCTACGCATTCCTGAACCCGAAGATCCGCTACTCGTGAGCCCGATGAAGAGGTCGGACCGATGAGCCAGGCCGCCGCCGCGATGGACGCCATCCACGACGAGCGCGCCGTGGGCCTGTGGGCCGATGCCTTCCGTCGCATGCGCAGGAGCAAGGCGGCGATCATCGGCGGCACGATCGTCGCCATCTTCGTACTCGTCGCCATCTTCGCGCCGTTCATCGCCCCCTACGACCCGACCCGCGGCAACCTGGCGGAGAGCTACCTCCCGCCGTTCACCGCCGATCACCTGTTCGGCACCAACGTCCAGGGCCAGGACGTCTTCAGCCGAATCGTGTTCGGGTCGCGCCTGACGCTGGGCATCGCGGTGCTGTCGGTCTCCATCGGCGTGAGCGTCGGCGCCGTGCTCGGCGCGTTGGCCGGTTACTTCCGCGGCTGGGTGGACGCGGTCATCATGCGCGGCGTCGACATCATGCTGTCGATCCCCGGGCTCCTGTTCGCCATCGCGGTGGTGACCTGGCTGGGACGCGGCGTCGTACAGATTGCGATCGCCATCGCGATCATCAACATCCCGATCTTCGCCCGCCTCCTGCGCGGCAGCCTGCTCAGCCTGCGCGAGGCGGACTACGTCATCGCGGCCCGCTCGGTGGGCGTCGGCGCCGGGGCGCTGCTCGTCCAGCACATGCTGCCGAACGCGATCGGCCCGCTCATCGTGCAGGCCACGCTGGCCCTGGCCACGGCGGTGGTCGATGCGGCGGCGCTGGGGTTCCTGGGATTGGGACCGCCGGACCCGCGCACCCCCGAGTGGGGAACCATGCTGTCCGACACGTACCGCTACCTGAACGACGCGGTATACCTTGCCTTCTTCCCGGGCATCGCGATCGTGATCAGTGTCCTCGGCTTCAACCTCCTCGGCGACGGCATGCGCGAGGCTCTCGACCCGAAGCTGCGCCGATGACGATCCACGAGCTCGAGCCCACGCCTCTGCCCGACGAGCGCCCCGAGTCGCTGGCAGCGCGTTCCAGCGAGCTGCTGGCCGTCAGCGATCTGCGGGTCACGTTCGGCTCCGGCGACCGCCAGGTGAACGCGGTGAACGGGGTGAGCTTCGACATGGCACCCGGCGACACGCTCGGGATCGTGGGCGAGTCCGGCTGCGGCAAGACGGTGAGCTCGTTGGCGGTCATGCGCCTCCTGCCGAAGCCGGCCGCCCGCATCCCCACCGGATCGGTCCTGTTCGAGGGGCGCGAGCTGCTCGAGCTGTCCGACGCCGAGATGCGGGACATCCGGGGCGACCGCATGGCGATGATCTTCCAGGACCCGATGACCTCGCTGAACCCGGTGCTCAGCATCGAGCGGCAGCTCACCGAGGTGCTCGAGACGCACCGCAAGCTGAAGCGGAAGCGCGCTGCGGGCCGCGCCCTCGAGCTGCTCGAGATCGTGGGCATCCCGGCCGCGAAGCAGCGGCTGAACGACTTCCCGCACCAGTTCTCCGGCGGCATGCGGCAGCGGGTCATGATCGCCATGGCCCTTGCCTGCGACCCGCGACTCCTCATCGCCGACGAGCCCACGACCGCCCTCGACGTGACGATCCAGGCCCAGATCCTCGACCTCATGCGCAGCGCGGTGCGCGAGACGGGCACGGCGCTCATCCTCATCACCCACGACCTCGGGGTCGTCGCCGGCATGGCGCGGCGGATCAACGTCATGTACGCCGGCCACATCGTCGAGCGAGCCGAGACGCCGGAGCTCTTCGGACGGCCGCGACACCCGTACACGGTCGGCCTGCTGCAGTCGATCCCGCGCCTCGACGAGCAGGGCCGCGGCGAGCTCGTCCCCATCCAGGGCCAGCCGCCGGACCTGTCGCGGGAGATCGCCGGCTGCCCCTTCGCGCCGCGCTGCATGAACGTCATCGACCGCTGCCGGGTGGAGATGCCGCCGCTCGAGCAGGCCCCGGACGCCGCCAATGGCCATGAGGTGGCGTGCTGGAACCCGGCCGAGGGCGAGCGGCTGGTCCCATCCGGCTTCGAAGCCGCCGAGGCGGCCTCGTGATCGCTGCCCCGCAGGCCAGGGTCGGGACCGACCAGCCCCTGATGCGCACCGATGCCTTGCGCGTCCACTTCCCGATCACCGAGGGGATCCTCTTCGAACGCCCGGTCGGCGCGGTGCGCGCCGTGGACGGCGTCTCGCTCGAGGTCCGTCGTGGCGAGACCCTCGGCCTGGTCGGGGAGTCGGGCTGCGGCAAGTCGACGTATGCCCGTGCCGTGCTCCGCCTGGTCGACTCCACCGAGGGCTCCATCCACTTCGACGGCCAGGAGGTCACCCGCGCCAAAGGCGACGCCCTGCGCCGGATGCGGCGCCGGATGCAGATGATCTTCCAGGACCCGTACGCGTCGCTCAACCCGCGGATGACGATCGGCTCGATGCTCGCCGAGCCGCTCCGCGTCCACCGCATCGCTCGCGGGGCCGATGCGCGGCGGCGCGTCACCGAGCTCATCGAGATGGTCGGCCTGCCGCGGAACGCGGTGAACCGCTACCCACACGAGTTCAGCGGCGGCCAGCGCCAGCGCGCCGGCATCGCCCGCGCGCTCGCGGTGCGGCCGGAGTTCATCGCGGCCGACGAGGCGGTATCGGCCCTGGACGTCTCGATCCAGGCCCAGATCATCAACCTCCTCGCCGAGCTCCAGCGCGAGCTGGAGCTCACCTTCCTGTTCATCGCCCACGACCTGTCGGTGGTGCGCCACATCTCCGACCGGATCGCGGTGATGTACCTCGGCGAGGTGGTGGAGCTGTCGCCGTCGCGCGAGCTCTACCACCGCCCGCTCCACCCGTACACGGTCGCCCTGGTCAGCGCCGTCCCGATCCCGGACCCGGCCGTGGAGCTGAAGCGGCGGCGGATGATCCTCGTCGGCGACGTCCCGTCTCCCGCCAACCCGCCGTCCGGCTGCCGCTTCCACACGCGGTGCTGGCTGCGCCGCGAGCTCGGCGACCCGGAGCGCTGCGTGGCCGAGACCCCGGCGCTCCGCGAGCTGCGGCCCGGCCACCACGTCGCCTGCCACTTCGCCGAGGAGCTCGCCGGCGAGAAGCGCGACGAGCTCATCCAGGTCGCCGCCGGCCAGGTGACTGGGCGCACGATCGACCTCGAGGAGGCGATCACCCCGGTGGAGCCTCACCAGCCCGCTGCCGACGACGGCACATTCATCGCCCCCGGCAGCGACGTGCCCACCACGGAGCCGCACGGCTGAGATACTGGCGCCCGTGAGGTACGTCGTCGCGCTGGCGCAGATCGCCCCGCGGCTCGGCGAGGTTGACGCCAACCTGGAGCTCGCCGCCGGCTGGCTGCGCCGCGCGGCGGACGAGGGCGCCCAGCTCACCGTGCTGCCGGAGCTGGCCCTCACCGGCTACCTCCTCTCCGACCTCGTCCCGGAGGTCGCGATGCCGGCGGACGACCCGCGCCTTGCTCAGCTGAGCCGCCAGGCGCCCGGCATGCTCGTGGCGGTCGGCTTCGTGGAGGAGACCGGAGACCATCGGTTCGCGAACAGCGCCGCGCTGCTGCGCGATGGGGAGCTCATCGGCCTCCATCGCAAGGTCTACCTGCCGACCTACGGCCTGTTCGACGAGGGCCGCTTCACGCGGCCTGGCGACCGGATCCGGACGGTGGCGGTGGGGGAGCCGCTCGGGCGCATCGGGCTTTCCGTGTGCGAGGACTTCTGGCATGCCTCGCTGCCGATGCTCCAGGCCCTCGGCGGCGCGACGCTGCTCGTCAACGTGGCGGCCGGGCCGGCCCGCGCACCGGGCAGCGCGGCCGGGTTGCGGGCGATCGGCGGCTGGCACCGCATGCAGGACACCTACGCGCTGCTCGGCACGGTGGGTGTCGCCTTCTGCAACCGGGTGGGCAACGAGGAGGGGCTCACCTTCTGGGGCGGCTCGCGCCTGCTGGGGGCCGATGGGTCGGTCCTGGCCGAGGGACCGCTCTACGAGGAGGCGCTGGTGGTCGGGGCGCTCGAGACCGATGACCTCCGCATGCAGCGCTACAGCTTGCCGCTGCTCGCCGACGAGCGGCTCGAGCTCGTGCGGCGCGAGCTCGATCGGTTGATTGGCGAGCGAGCCGGCCTGGAGCCGGCGCCCGAGGCCGAGGCGTGACCGATCCGGAGGCGGCGCCGCTGCCCGAGCTCGACCCGGCCCAGACGATCGAGGTCATCGTGGGCTTCATCCGCTCCCAGCTGGCGCAGGCCGGCTTCCGGCGCCTGGTGGTGGGCCTGTCGGGCGGGGTGGACTCCTCGGCCGCGGCCTTCCTCGCGGCGCGCGCGGTCGCGGCCAACGACCTCCTCGCCATCCGCATGCCGTACCGCACCTCGTCGCCGGAGTCCGAGGCCGATGCCCAGGCCGTGGTGGACGCCCTCGGCTGCCGCAGCGAGCGAGTCGACATCACGCCCATGGTCGAGCCCATGCTCGAGCTCATCGGTCCGGAGGAGGACGCGTCCCTCCGGGTGCGACGCGGCAACGTCATGGCCCGGCAGCGGATGATCGTGCTCTACGACCGATCGGCCGCGTTCGACGCCCTCGTGCTGGGGACGAGCAACAAGACGGAGGCGCTGCTCGGCTACGGGACGCTGTATGGCGACATGGCGGCGGCGCTGCAGCCCATCGGGGACCTGTACAAGAGCCAGCTGCGCGCGGTGGCCACTCAGCTCGGCGTGCCGGAGCGCATCGTGGCGAAGCCGCCGTCCGCCGACCTGTGGCCGGGGCAGACCGACGAGGGTGAGCTCGGGGCGAGCTACGAGGACCTCGACCGCATCCTGTTCGCGCTGGTCGACCGGCGCTGGACGCTGGACCGATGCGTGGCGGCGGGCCTCGACCGCTCGCTGATCGCGTGGGTCGCGCGCCGGGTGGCGCAAACCGAGTTCAAGCGCCAGCTGCCGCCGGTGGCCAAGATCAGCCTCCGCACGCCGGGGATCGACCACCTCTACCCGCGGCGGCGACCCGGATCCCGCCGGGAGGGCTGAGGGCGATGGGGCGGCTCGTCGTCGTGGGCACGCCGATCGGCAACCTCGGCGACCTCTCGCCCCGGGCCGGCGAGGCGCTGCGCACGGCCGATCTCGTCGTGGCCGAGGACACCCGGGTGGCGGCGAAGCTGCTCGCCCACCTCGACGTGCGGCGGCAGACTCGCTCGTTCAACGCGCACAACGCCGAATCGCGGCTGCCGGAGCTCCTCGCGCGGCTGGCCGCGGGGGAGACGCTGGCGCTGACGACCGACGCCGGCATGCCCGCCGTCTCCGACCCCGGCGCCCGGCTCGTGGCCGCCGCCCGTTCCGCGGGCCACGACGTGGCGGTCGTGCCGGGCCCGGCCGCGGTCACCGCCGCGCTGTCGCTCGCCGGGGAGGAGGCGTCCGGCTTCGTGTTCGGCGGCTTCCTGCCGGCGCGCCCCGCATCGGTGCGCGGCGCCGCCCTGGAGCGCCTGCTGGCCGCATCCGGATCGCTCGGCCTGCCGCTGGTCCTCTACGAGGCGCCGCCGCGGGTGCGAGCACTGCTCGCCGCGCTCGCCGACCGCGTGCCGGACGCGCGCGTCGCGCTCGCCCGAGAGCTCACCAAGCGGTACGAGGAGGTCGTCGCCGGCACGCCCACGGAGGTGGCCGCCTCGCTCGCGACGGCCCGCGGCGAGTTCACCCTCGTCGTCTCCGGCGGGCACGTGCCATCCGTCGTCAGTAGCAGCCTCGACGCGGGAGCGATCGCGCGCGCCGCGGCCACGCAGGGCCTCAGCGTCCGGACGACGGTCGAGCTCCTCCGGGCCGGCGGACTCGGCCGGCGCGAGGCGTACGCCGTAGCGGAAGCGGCTGCCGGCTCTGCCGACCCAACGGCGCCACGGAGTAAGCCGTCGGTAATGGGCCGATAACCATCCCCGCCTACCCTCCCTGCAGACGGCCGCCTCGCCCGGTGCGTCGCTGAGGCCCCGCATCGGGGCATGGAGGAGTCGTCGGTATGAACAAGGTGCTGCTGGTCGGAAGGCTGACCCGAGACCCGGAGCTGCG
>Ga0299913_10001398_pt1 | contig 17749 bp, 16 predicted proteins | sample RVTome_9_FD_201360 | JGI IMG/M metagenome (GOLD analysis project Ga0299913, IMG submission 201360) | Soil microbial communities from uranium-contaminated site in the Upper Colorado River Basin, Wyoming, United States - RVT155D38 (version 2) ... | reverse complement strand
CTGGGCGTCTCGAACGCCGCGGGGCTCGCCGACGCCCTCAGGGACTCTAATGGCGGGCCGGTCCTGGCCGGGCACGTCCATGAGACCAGCGTTCCGGGCGTGTCCATGGTGCCCAGCGGCGCGGCCCCCGACAAGCCCGCGGAGCTGCTGGGCTCGGGCGACATGCGCCGCGTGCTGGAGGAGGCCCGCCAGCTCGCCGACGTCGTCATCGTGGATACGGCGCCGATCCTGGTGGCCAACGACGCTATGCACCTCCTCACGCCTCCGGTTCGCGTCCTCGTGGTGGCCAGGGCGGGGAAGACCGATGCGGAGCAGGCGGAACGCACCAGCGAGCTGCTCGAACGCGCAGGGGCCACGGTCGTCGGCGTCGCTCTGAACGGTGTCACCGAGACGATGGTGGCCCGCCGGTACTACCGCTACTACCGGTACTACGACGAGGGATACGACGAACGACGTAAGGGAATTCCCGGTCTGTTGCGTCAGTCGCGGGGGAAATAGTGTCTAAGATGCCGGGATTCTTGACCTCGCCCGGAGAGGTGGTTCGGGCCCTCCTGACCTACACGGACTGGTGGCAGCCACCGACCGGCTCGCTGCTCCAGGTGGGCGGGGCGAGACGGTCGGCCGATCTGGACGGGTTCCACACCGCGCTCCTCGAACGGCTGGACGAGCGCACGGAGCTCTGCCACAGGACCGCTCGGCTCGAGCCGCGAGACCGGGCCATCCTCTATCTCTGGTACGTGAAGCAGGACACCGTGGAGGACATCGCCCGAGCGGTCAGGCTCTCGCAGCGGCAGTGCTTCCGCCGCCGAGGCGCGGCGATCCGGCGGATCGTCGAGTTGGGCCAGAACGAGACTGCCACCGGCTAGCCAGTCACGACAGCCGCCCTCAGCCATCTTCGAAGCCCCGGGAGGGATCGCCCATCAAGGAAACAGCTCTGCTCAGGCGGAAGATGCTTTCGCGCGGCGCTCGCATCGCCGTGATCGGCGACGGCCACGCGGGGCTCTCCCTTGCGAGCGCCGCCGTTGCGGCCAGCTTCTCCGTCAACCTCTTCCGCGCGGACGGAGAGCCATTGAAAGCGCAGGCGCGGGAAGCCGAGAGACTTCCGCTCGAGATCGCGATAGCGCCCGACGCGGCCGTCTCGACCGCGGGTGTGAAGCTGGGTACTTCGGAAGGGGCCCTTCCGGAGAACGATGTCATCTGCCTCTGCCCGCCCGAGGATGAGGGGAGGGCGGCTCCCTCGAACCTGGAGACCGCGTGTCGAGCCGTCGCTCGGGGACTTCGGAGCGGATCGCTGGTCATCGTCGTCGCCGGTCTTTCCCCGGGGGCGACCGGGGGTCCGGTTCGGGCTCTACTGGAGACTTCCGGTCTCCTCGCCGGGCGCGACTTCCTGCTCGCCTGCTCCCCCGACCGGACCGACACCCTCACCAAGCCGTCGGGCTCGTGGGAGCTGCCGAGGGTCGTCGGAGGCCTGACGCCCGAAGCGACCGGGCTCGCCGCCCTGTTCTACCGACAGCTCGTCGATCAGGTGGTGGTCGTCTCTTCGTCCAAGGCCGCCGAGCTGGTCCAGCTCCTATCGGATGCTTCCGGGCAGGTCAACGCCGCGCTGGTGAACGAGATGGCGATGGTCTCCCGGGAAGCTGGGGTCGACGTCTGGGAGGTGGTCGAGGCGGCGTCGACGGGTCAGTCGGGCTCGCCTCGTCTGGATCCGGGCCTCGTGGACACGGACGCTGCCTCGCTCGAGTTGAGATACGCCACCTCGAATCGGGATGGGGGATCTCCTCGGCTCCGGATCCTGGAGCAAGCTCGAGAGATCAACGCTCGGATGGGCGAGTACATCGCCTCCCGGATCGCGGATGCGCTCAACGACGCGGGGAAGGCCGTGAAGGGTGCGAGCATCCTCATCCTGGGGGTTAGCTCGGTGACCGGCCCGTCGGGACGCTCCGCCACCATCGGGGTGATGAACAAGCTGAGCCGACAGGGGGCCCGGGTCAGCTATCACGACCCTCATGTCCGAGCGCTCTCGCTTGACGGGAGCAGCCGCCCCAGGATCGAGCTCACCCAGCGGGCGATCTCGGGTCAGGATTGCGTGGCCATCCTGGCCGCACACGACGCCTACGATCGTGACTGGCTCTCCGCGCATGCGTCCCTGGTGTTCGACGCGAGCAACGTGTTCACGTCAGACAGGCGTCCCAACGTGGTTCCCCTGTGAGCTCGAACCGGACCCGTTATCGACGACGTCCGTCCGTCTTGTCTCGGAGGATCGACGATGCCGTGATCGTGACCGCGCCGGGGAGCGGCTTCGACGAGGTATCGGGGACGGGGTCGGCGGTGTGGAGGTCGCTCGAGGGGTCGCCAACTGTGGCGGAGGTAATCGAGCTCCTGGCCCAGGAGTATCGGGGACCTCGAACGCACATAGCTCGAGATGTCGAGGAGCTGCTGAGAGTCCTCGTGGACCGTGGATGGGTCGAGGAGATCGAATGAGAGGGATCCAAGAGCTCGTTGAGTCGCCCGCCGTCGCGGAGACCCCGGAGGCTCGTGGACTCGCGGCGTTCGGGCTCCCGGGGTCCCTACAGTCGGGTTTCGTGCGGATCTCAGACGACCGCTGGCCGGCCGTCGCCAATGTACTGGAGCGGGAGAAGCTGACCGGGTTGGCGGTCGCGGCCGTCGCAGCCGACCGGCTACAGCTCTCACCCCAGGCAGAGGCCGACCTCTTGGAGCGGCAACGTCAGGCCATGCTCCACGTCCTTGCGATAGAGCGAGCGCTCGTGGACGTCGCCGGAGCCCTCCAAGGCTCGGCGATCGACTCCGTGGTTCTGAAGGGACCGGCCGTCGCTCACGCGTTCTATCCGGATCCGTCCTGGCGTCCCTTCAGGGACCTCGACCTGCTCGTTCGGACTCGGGACTGGGACCGTGTGTGCGGGATCCTCGACGACCTGGGATTTCGAAGGGCGCTTCCCGAGCCGCGCCCCGGCTTCGACCAGCGCTTCGGGAAGGCGGCCGATTTCGGCGCGAACCGATCCGGTGTGTGGATCGACCTGCACCGAATCCTCGTCGTCGGACCCTTCGGACAATGGATGAATCCGGATGAGCTGTTCGAGCGTACCGCCCAGCACGAGATCGGCGGGATCCTGATGGCCAGGCTCGACGACACGGCCGCGCTCCTGCACGCCGCAGCGCACGCGGTTCTCGGATGGGAGACGCACCAGCTCCTCGCTCTTCGTGACATCGCTCAGATCGCATCGGCTGGATACGTCGACTGGGATGCGCTCCCTGAGTGGGCAGGAACATGGCGGCTGTCCGGGGTTCTCCGATACGGGCTCGAGAGTGCCTCCGGAACGATGGATGCCGAGCTGCCCGAGGAGGCCGCACCGCTCCTGAGCTTCGAGCCAAGGGGACGTGAGCGCCGGGCGATGGCGGCATACACGGGAGCGAGGAGGAAGCGCGGAGCTCTCGAGGTGGCGACGGTCGGCGCCATCCCTGGATTGAGGGCGAAGCTGGCGTACCTGCGGGCGCTCCTGTTGCCGACGCGGGAGTTCCTCGTCGCTCGGACCGCGTCTGGAAGCCGCCCTTCCTACTGGCGGCGGTGGCAGGTGGTGTTCGGGTGGCTGGCTCCGCAGCGTCGGCGGGGCGTCCCGCGGATCCGGGGGGCCAGTCGATGATCGGTCGTCTGTGGAGGCGCCGGTCTCTCGTCCTCACCCTCGTCCGCAGGCAGTACCAGCTGCGCTACCGCCAGTCATTCATCGGGCTGGCCTGGGCGTTCATCCCTCCCCTTGCCACGCTCGGCGCGGCCACCCTCGTGTTCGGCGAGGTGATCGGGGTGGACACGGGAAAGACGCCGTACGCCATTTTCGCCTTCGCCGCGCTCGTGCCTTGGGCCTTCTTCGCCAACAGCCTGATCTTTGGGGTGCCCAGCATCGTCAATGCCGACAGCATGGTTCGGCGCCTCGCCTTCCCGCGGGCCGCCCTCCCGTTGAGCAGTGTCGGTGCCGCGGTGCTCGACCTGGTCATCGCCGCCGGGATCTTCGTGATCCTGGCCTACTGGACGGGGCTGGGGATCCCCGCGACGGCAGTGCTGTTCCCGGTGATCCTGCTGATCGAGACGGTCTTCATCGTCGGGATCGTGCTCCTGGGCAGCGCCCTGAACGTGTTCGCCCGCGACGTCCGCGTGGCCGTTCCGCTCGTCACCCAGGTGTGGCTACTGGTCACCCCGGTGATGTACCCGCTGGACTCGGTGCCGGCGGGGCTCCGATTCTGGTTCCAGCTGAACCCCATGACGGGCGTGGTGGAGATGTCTCGTCGGGTGATCGTGGACGGGCGGCTGCCGGACGCCGGGCTGCTGCTGGGAACGCTCTTCGGGGCCGTCGCGGTGCTCCTCCTCGGGTACTGGTACTTCTCCGCAACCGAGCGACGTTTCACGGATGTGATCTGAATGGACGTGGTCACGGTCAGGGACGTAACCAAGACGTACCGCCTGGGAGTGGGGCGGGCGAGGGTGCGGGAGATGCTGCCGCCACCCATCGACGGGGTCGTGAGCCGTCTGCTACCCGGCTGGTGGAATCGAAACACGTTCCATGCCCTCGAGGATGTCTCCCTGTCGGTTGCTGCGGGGTCATCCCTCGGCATCGTGGGCGCGAACGGGGCGGGCAAGACCACGCTCCTCAAGGTGATCGCCGGCGTAACGGAGCCGACCCGGGGCGAGATCGCGGTTCGCGGAAGGGTGGCCGCACTCATCGATCTTCTGGTCGGGTTCCATCCCGATCTCACCGGGAGAGAGAACATCGAGTTCTTCGGAGCTCTGCACGGGATCGGCCGGCGGACCATGGCGAACAGGGCCCCGGGGATCCTGGAGTTCGCCGAGATCGAGGACCTCGCAGACACTCCTCTGAAGCGCTACTCGGCGGGGATGGGGGCCCGGCTCGGCTTCGGCGTCCTCACGGCGCTCGACGTGGACGTCATCGTCGTGGACGAGGTCCTCACCGTCGGCGACGGCGACTTCCAGCGACGCTGCGTCCAGTGGCTCCAGGGGTTCCGCGCGGGTGGCGGAACGCTCTTGTTCGTCTCGCACAACCTGGCCCTCGTGCGCGACATGACCGAACGCGTCCTGTGGATGCGAGACGGCAGGGTCGCCGACGATGGACCCGCGGGGAAGGTGGTGGCCGAGTACATGCGAGAGCTCGAGTCACACGACCCTCAGCGACTGGGCTTCGGGACGGGCCCGGCGTGGAGACGGATCCGGTCGGGGGGAACGCGGCGTTGGGGGATAGGTGGGGCTTCCATCAAGGGCGTGCGCTTCAACGAGCACAACGGGAACGGGGCCCCGTTGGAGCTCACGATCGCCTACGAGGCATCGCTGGACGACCAGGCGGTGTTCCTCGTCGGATTCAGCGACGACTCGGGCAGGGAAGTTGGGGGGGCCGCCTCCACGCCTCGTTCGCTCAACCTCCCTCGAGGTGAGATCCGCTGCGAGGTGGCTTCGCTGCCGCTGAGGTCGGGGACGTACTTCCCGACAGTGGCCATCCTTTCGTCCGATGGGCGTGTCCGGGACCGGTGGAAGCTGGACAGGGCCATCGTCGTCGACCGGAACGGGGAAGCCGAAGCTCCCGATACGTTCGGACCCTTGGCCATCCGGGCGACCTGGTCCGGTCGGTGAACGGCTCACACAACCTGGGAGCAGCGATCGAGTGGCGACCGCATCTGGCCAGTGTGGTCGTACCCACCCGCAACCGCCCCGAGGGACTTGGCGCCCAGCTCGGCGCGCTATCCCGGCAGACGTACGCCGGCGCGTGGGAGGTGGTGGTCGCCGACAACAGCTCGACCGATGGGACGGTCGAGGTCGCGCGGAGGTGGGCCAACGACGTGCCACAGATTCGCGTGGTGACCGCATCCCCGGGACGCGGTGTCGCCTACGCGCGCAACGTTGGTGCGGCGGCGGCGCGAGGGGACTTCCTGGCCTTCTGCGACGACGACGACCTGGTCTGCCCGCACTGGCTCGATGCGCTGGTCGAGGCAGCGCGCCATGCGCATTTGGTGGGCGGACGCACGGAACGCGTCACTACGACTGTGGGATCGGTTCAACCTTGCTCTCCGGCGACCCCTGACCAAGGGCTACCGCGGACGTTCTTCCTGCCGTATGCGCTTGGCGGCACCTCCGGTATCCGCGCGGACGTGTTTCGGACGTTGGGCGGCTGGAGCGAGCGGAACGCCTACGGCGGTGAGGACGTGGACCTCTCGTGGCGGGCGCAGCTGAGCGGCTACACGCTGGATTTCGCGCCGGAGGCGGTGATCCGTTGTCCCCGAAGAGGCCCTGAGGCCTCCTTCCGCAGGTTCTATCTGTTTGGGCGAGCCGAAGCGGGCCTGTACGCCAGATTCCGAGATCGGGGCGCTCCCCGGCCGCGACTTCCGGCGATGCTTCGGGGGTGGGCCTGGCTCGTTCTCCATCTTCCCGATTTGGCCGCTTCCCCCGAACGGCGCATGCATTGGGTTCGGACGGCCGCTCTGCGCTGTGGCAGGTTGGTCGGAGGCGTGAGGAACGGTGTGTTGTACATCTAGCGATCGACGCGACAGGACCTGGACCAGATGAGCCTGGGACTTGCATATGCCGCCGACGTTACCGGTCAGTTAACCGCGGACGTGACCGTGGAGCGCGGAACAGTCAGGGCGTCGCTCGATGCGGGTCGGAGGACACACGTGATCACCTATCACCTGCCCGACGGGCCCGTGGCGACGGCCCCAGATATGCTCGTCCCTCTGGCGCTGGCCCCAGCGATGAGGATCGGGGCTCCGCTGCGCGTCCGCGCGCCGGTTTCTCCTCGGCTCCGGGCTTCGGTTCCCTTGATCCAGGACGTCTTCCGACTGTTCTTCAGGTGCCTGCGCAGGATAGACGTGGAGGTCGAGAACCGGGCCGCCGCGATCCCTTCCACGGAGAGAGGGGTGGGCGCCTTCTTCTCTGGCGGCGTGGACTCCTTCTACACCGCCATCAAGCACCGGGAGGAGATCACGGGGCTGATCTTCGTCCACGGGTTCGACATCAAGCTGGAAGACGGGCCACTCCGTGCGGCCGTCTCATCCGAGCTCCGGCAGGCCGCCGCTGAGCTGGGGAAGCCGTTGATCGAGGTGGAGACCAACATGCGAGCCTTTTCGGATCCACTCGTCCCCTGGGGCCTGTTCTTCGGCTCCGCTCTGGCGAGTGTTGCCCTGCTGCTGGCGCCGCGCTTTCGGCGGATGTACGTGCCTGGCGACTACTCGCTCGCTGACCTTCACCCGTACGGTTCTCACCCCCTACTGGACCCTCTATGGAGTACCGAGGACCTTGAGATTGTCCACGATGGCATCGAGGCGACCAGGGTGGAGAAGGTCGAGGCTATCGCCGAACACGAAACGGCTTTGCGCAGGCTCCGCTCCTGCTGGCAGCACCTGACTCCCGAATACAACTGCGGGCGGTGCGAGAAATGCATAAGGACTATGGTCAACCTTCACCTCGCGGGAGCATTGGAGCGCGCCACGACATTCCCTGGATCGATCAGTCCGAGGCGGGTGGCAAGGATCGCTCCCCAAGCCCGCCAGACACCATACTTCTGGCGGCAGAACCTCGCGGCCGCGGAGCAGCGTGGAGCAGACCCCGCCCTCACGAGGGCGATCCGGCGTTGCGTGAGGTACGGGGAACGCCGCCACCCGATGCGTGGCTTGATGAATCGCCTCCGTCCTTACGTCGCCAGGGCGATCGGCACGGTTCACCGCCTCGGTCAGCGCAAGCGAGCAGACCGATGAGACCCCCGGCCGACACCGCCGTCGGCTCTATGGGGTCGTCCCTTCAGGAGACGATCGAACGGGTCCTCGGCCCCTTCGTCGCGCCGGGCTCTCGAGCGGCTCTCTTGCACTTCCCGAACCACGGGAACGCAGGAGACAGCGCGATCTGGCTCGGAGAAAGGAAGTACCTGGCAAGGGCGGGCATCCGTCTCCTTTACGCAGCAGAGGCGCAGACCTATTCGGCGGAGAGTCTGCGGCGAGCGCTTGGGGACGGGACCATATTCCTCAGCGGCGGGGGGGATCTCGGCGACGTGTGGCCCGAGGTCCAGCATATGCGGGAAGACGTGATCCGTTCGTTCCCGGACCGCAGGATCGTGCAGTTGCCTCAGTCGGTGAACTTCACCCGGCGGTCGACGCTAGACCGAGCCCGGCGGACGTTCAACGAACATCCGGATCTGACGCTGCTGGTGCGAGATCGGCGGAGCCTCGAGATAGCGCGTGACGAGTTCGGTGTCCGGACGCTGCTGTGTCCGGACATGGCGTTCGCCCTCGGCCCCCTTGTGCGGGCCGGCTCCCCCCGTTACGAGGTCCTGTGGCTCGCCCGGCGCGATCGTGAGTCGGCGGCGCGCGCGGTTGCCCAGCTCGGCCGAGGGGTTGTGCGGACAGACTGGCTCAAGGACGAACGGAGGTGGTCGGCGCGCCGGCTCCAGGACTCCCTTGCGTTTCGGGGACCTCGGTTCCTGGGTCGCCGGGCCGACGGCTCGCCGCGTCTCTCCCGGCCGATGATGCGCCTGCTGTTGCGGACGTACGACGCGGCAGCCCGGTATCGCCTAGGACGCGGGTGCCGCCTACTCGGGCGGGGAAGGGTCGTGATCACCGACCGGCTCCATGGACACATCCTCAGCCTGATGATGGGCATCCCGCACGTGCTCGTCGACGACCGGTACGGGAAGGTGCGCGCGTTCCACGACACATGGACCGGAGAAAGCCCGTTCGTTGAGGCCGCGGATGATCCCTTCGAGGCCGTGGAAAGGGCGACGCGGATGGGCGTCGACGCCGGAGCACGGTGGTGATGCGAGGGTCTTCTTCCCCAGCCGTCCTGTTCGTGCTACCGGTCGCCCCCAGCAGGTCGCCGGCTGTGCAGGCCTCGTGGATAGCCTCAGCAAGTATGGCTCGCGCGCTCGGACGCCGGCTCGGCGGCACCGACGTCCTGACCCCTCGCGGGTTGCTCCGCCCCGACGAGATGATGTCGCTGACCCTTCAGCGGACCGCGGAGCCGAGCGCCGCCCGGGACGTGGTGAGGCGTCTGCCGATGCATGTTCGCGCGGCCCTGGGCGATCTCCAGGCGATCAACCTAAACCGTAAGATGCGAGCCCTTTCGCGAGAGGTTGCTGGGAGGCGCTACCGGCTGGTCGTTCAGCGCCACCACAGGTTCCAGGACTGCGGCCTGGCCGTGGCTAAGGGCGCGGGCATCCCGTCCGTCCTTCTCCTCGACGCCATGGAGGTGAGGGAGGAAGCCGCTTGGGGGATACGGCGTCCTGGGTGGGGGCGGGTTGTGGAGCGGATTGGCGAGCTCCGGATAATCCGTCGCGCGGACCTGGTTGCGTCGGTCTCCGCCGAGATCGATGAGCAGCTCCCCGAGGGCAGCTTCGCGGACCGCCGGGTGATCGTGCCGAGTGGCGTGGACCTCAGCCTCTTCGCCCCCGGTCCGCCGGACCGCGGGCTGCGCGTGCAGCACGCCCTCGACGGTAGGTTCGCGGTCGGATGGATCGGCGGCTTTTGGCCCTTCCACGGGCTCGAAGCCGTCGCCGAGATCGCTCGGGGGTTGCAGGCTCGCGTCCCAGAGGCCGTGTTGTGCCTCGTGGGCACAGGGCCGCTCCGGGACGACATCGCGAAGCGTGTCCGAGGGCTGGAAGCCCACGTCCGATTGCTGGACCCCGTTCCACACGACCGGGTCCCCCAGTGGCTCCGCACCTTCGACGCCTGCTTCCTCCTCGCGGGTGCCGGCTTCCGCAGCTCGTCACTCAAACTGTACGAATACCTGGCCTGCGGCCGCCCGGTCGTGGCCGCCGCAGCTGGCCAGGTCAAGGAGGTTCTCACCCACGGCTCGAACGGTTTCCTGGTTCCTCGAGAGGATCCCATCGCGGTCGTCGGGGCGATAGAGCGACTGGCGCGCGATCCCGCGCTGCGACGACGTCTGGGGGAAGAAGCGCGGCGCACGGTGGAGGGATCCGCGTCATGGGACGACCGTGCGGAGTCGATCTGGAGCGCGCTTGAGGAGCGAGGGTTCTCGCTGGAGCGATCGCAAGGGAAGGCGGTGGCCGGTCGATGAGCGCGGCACAGGCCAGCACAGTGGCTCGCTCGAGCCGAGGCGCCGCGGGGCGGCTGCCGGACTTCGTCATCGCAGGCGCGATGCGTTCCGGCACGACCTCGTTGGCGATCCACATGGGAGCGCACCCCGAGCTCTTCATGGCTCGCCAGAAGGAGGTGCATTTCTTCGACAGGCACTTCGGACGAGGGCTCGGCTGGTACCGGCGACAGTTCGCGGATGTACCCGCTGGGGTCGTTGCCGGAGAAGCGACACCTACCTATCTGTCGAACCCCCTGGCGATGGCCAGGATGGCCGAGGCGATCCCTCGGGCCCGGCTGATCGCGATCCTGCGCAACCCCGTGGATCGCGCGTACTCCCACTACTGGATGTTGCGAGCCATGGGCCTGGAGGAGCGAACCTTCGAACAGGCGGTTGAAGCCGAGCTCGGGCGTTCCCAGGAGAACGGCGGAAGGAGGGACCTGTATCTCCGTCCGGGGCGGTATCTGCGGGACCTGTTGACCGCGAGCAGCTACTTCTCCCGGGAGTCGATCTTCGTGATGATCTTCGAGGATTTCCGTGATTCCACCGCAGATGCGTACGCCGCTGCGTGCCGGTTCCTCTGCGTCGACGGTTCGTTCAGACCCCCGGAGCTGCGGAGGGTCATCAACCGCTACGCGGAGTTCCGGTCGACCCGGATCCGGCGACTCTTCGACCATCGGTCGCGAGGGATCATCCGGCGCGCCGTGGACCGGCTGAACACCAGGCGCCGGGTCACCTACCCGGCGATGGACGCTTCGCTGCGAGCGGAGCTCCTGGCGAACTTCGAGGCGGACAACGCGGGGCTGGAGAGATGGCTTGGGCGAGACCTCTCCGCCTGGCAGCGATAGCCCGTAGCGCACAGAGGGAGCTGGTAGCAGGATGTCGAGGCCAGAGCCTATTCGCGTACTCCACCTAGTCGCGGGTGGGGGGCGGCGGGGCGCGGAGATCTTCGCGTCGGATCTTGTTCGCGCCCTGGCCCGTCACGAGGTCGCTCAAGAGGTGGCTGTGGTCACCAGTCCCGTCCCATTGGCTGTCGAATACGACTCTCCCGTGCGAGTCATGGGCACCGGCCGCTGGCGGGTGCCGGCGCTCGGAGTCGATGTCAGGGCCCTGAGCGCTGTCCGAGCCCTCGTTCGATCGTTCAGGCCTCACGTCATCCAGAGTCACGGAGGTGAGCCCTTGAAGTACCTCGCCCTGGTCGGCGGCCGGCCGCCGATCGTTCATCGGCGCATCGGGTTGGTACAGCATCGAGTCGGGCGCGTACGCGTGGCGGCGCACGGGTGGTTGATGCGGATGGCCTCGATGACCGTTGCGGTGGCCGAGGCGGTGAGGGAAGAGACCATCGCCCGGTTCGGCGTGGATCCCGAGCGCATCGTGACGATCCGCAATGCTGTAGACCGGGAACGCCTGCGGCCGGTCAGGGGACGGCAGGCAACCCGGCAGGCGCTCGGCATAGCGTCCTCGGACACGGTACTTCTGTCGGTCGGGGCCCTCAGGGCGGAGAAGGATCCCCTCGCTTACGTCGAGCTCTTCGCCAGCGTGTCGAACGAGCACCCTGAAGCCCTCCTGATGTTCGTCGGGGACGGTCCGCTGGACGCCCATGTCCGGTACGAGCTGCGGCGGCGCGGTCTGGATGGCCGTTCTCGTCTCCTTGGAGACCGAGACGACATGGGTGACGTCATGGCGGCTGCCGACATCGCAATCCTCGCAAGCCCGACCGAAGGCATGGAAGGCATGCCCGCAAGTGTGATCGAGGCGGGTATGGCGGGTATCCCCACAGCCTCCTACGGGGTGGGGGGTGTTCCGGAGGTCGTTCAGAACGGGGCGACGGGCCTGCTGGCTGCTCCGGGAGAGATCGGAGAGCTCACCCGCTGCGTTCTCACGCTCCTAGAGAACGACTCCATGCGCCGGGCCATGGGGGCCGAGGCCCGGCGCCGCTACACAGCCCGCTTCGATATCGGAGCCATCGCGAACGACTACCTAGAGGTCTACCAGACCGCGGCGACGAGCCCACTCGCCGCCTGAGCCACTCGGTCACTCGTCCGGAGGGGCGGAGAGCTGAAAAGGATCCTGCTTCTTATCAAGAGTCTCGGAAGAGGCGGTGCCGAGCAGCTGCTCCTGAACGCGGCGCCCTATATGGACCGAAGCCGTTTTGCATACCAGGTGGTCTACTTGCTGCACCTGCCGGATGGCCTGGAACAGGACCTCGAACGATCGGGGATCCCAACGCGGCTCCTCGGTGGGGGCCTAGGGCCCCGCTGGCCGGCCCGCCTCAGGAGACTGGTGAAGGATCTAGAGATCGATCTCGTCCACGTACATTCGCCGTACGCGGCGGCCGGAGCACGACTGGCTCTTAGCAGGAGGATCCCACTCGTGTACACCGAGCACAGCGTGTGGCAGATGTACCACCCCGCCACCTACTGGGCGAACATGTTGACGTTCCCTCGCAACGACCATGTCTTCGCTGTATCGGACCATGTTCGCCTATCGCTCCGATACCCGGGCCCGCTGAGGGTTCTTAGGATGCCTTCCGTCGAGACCCTGTACCACGGGATCGACCCGATCTCCCTGGACCGGTTCCGATCCGCCGACGGGGTCAGGGAGGAGCTCGGCCTACCGGATCGCGCCCCGATCGTCGGCACCGTCGCCCAGTTCCGCCCCGAGAAAGGTCACGTCTATCTGCTCGAAGCGGCCGCCATCGTTCGTCGAGCCTATCCGGAGGCCCGCTTCGTGCTGGTCGGTGATGGCCCCACCGGACGCGACATCCGGCGTCGGGCTCAGGAGCTGGGCCTGGACGGCAGCGTGGTGTTCACGGGCGGACGTTCGGATGCTCCCCGGATCACGGCTGCCTGCGACATCTTCGTCCTCCCGTCGATCCACGAAGGCATCTCCATCGCTTTGCTGGAGGCGGCCGCGCTCGGAAAACCCTGTGTCGTCACTCGAGCCGGAGGCGTCCCCGAACTCATCGAGCACGGCAGCAATGGCCTTATCGTCCCGCCGCGGAGCCCGAAGGCCCTCGCGGAGGGCATCTCAACTCTGCTCGCAGATCCTGGCCTTCGCGTGCGGCTGGGTAACCGGTCGCGCAAACGGGCGGCAGGGTTCGACATCAGGAAGGCGGTTCGGCGGGTCGAAGCCGTGTACGAGGAGCTGCTTGTATGAAGCCTCCAGTTGTCGAGGCTGAGGCGGCCGACATCGGAGTGATGAACGAGTCTCGCTTGTCTCGGCCCGCAGGCCCGGGAGCCTCGCGGATCCCCATCTCTCCTGGAGTGGTGGTCGCCAGCCTCGCCGTCGTCACGCTCTACGTGGTCGTCACGATGCTGTTGATCGCGAGGACCCCCTATGAGACGTGGTCTGTCATGCTAATGGGCCCGACGCTTATCGTCGTCTCTCTCCCGCTACTGGCTCGGCAGTCGGCTCGCGAGGGGGATCGGAGCTTGTTCTGGTTCCTGATCCTCGCGCTGCTGGTGAAGTTCTTGGGTACCGCAGCTCGGTTGGTCGTCGAGATCGACCTGTACGATCGAGTGGCGGACCCGATCGGCTATCATCGTGAGGGCGCCGAGTTTGCCGAGCAGTTCCGAGCGGGAGACTTCGACACAGGTCTCTCGTCGCTGGTGGGACACGAGTTCATCTGGGTCTTCACCGGAGCTCTCTACACGGTTATCGGTACGAGCCAGGTCGCCGGTTCCCTCTTCTACTCATGGCTCGCGTTCCTGGGACTCTTCTTGTTCTACCGGGCCTTCCTGGTGGCCGTGCCAGAGGGGAGGGCCCGCTCATACGCGCGGCTACTGTTCTTCCTTCCGACCATGGTCTTCTGGTCCTCGGGCATCGGCAAGGACGCCTGGATGGTGTTCTCGCTCGGTGTCGCCTGCTACGGAGTCGCACGTGTACTGTCAGGGTCGCTCTGGCCCGGAACGCTGTACGTAGGACTGGGGCTCTGGCTGGCGGCGATCGTTCGTCCTCACGTGGCCGCGATCGTGGCGGTCTCTCTGGCGGCGGCCTACGTGGTCCGCCGCAGTCGTCCGGGTCTGAAGCAGCTGGGTCCTGTCATCAAGGGCATATCCATCGTTGGCGTGGTGCTCCTCGCTCTGGCGGTTTCCGCTCGTGCGGAGCGCTTCCTTCATCGCTCTGGCATCGATCTCGACTCGGGCCTGGCGTCCGCTCTCGAGCAATCCGCCGAGCGCACCACGGAGTTCGGTGGTGGCTCGACGTTCGTTCCATCAGTCGTTCGCTCTCCCGCCCGACTGCCGATAGCAGGGGTAACGGTCCTGTTCAGGCCCCTGCTCTTCGACGCCCATAACTGGCAGGCCGGTCTGGTGGCCGTCGAAGGGACGGTGCTTCTTCTCCTGTCGCTGTTCCGGTGGCGATGGGCGCTGGGGGCTCTTCGAAGCGTGCGACGGCAGCCCTACGTCGCCTTCGCCTTCACCTACACGATCCTGTTCGTCGTGGCCTTCTCCTCCATCGCGAACTTCGGGCTTCTGGTGAGGCAGCGGGTGCAGGTACTGCCTCTGTTCCTCCTGTTCCTGGTCGTGCCGCCACCGACAAGGGCGGAGCCCGCTGAGACGAGGCGTTCGAGAGATGCAGTCCACGAGAGTTCTCGATAGGGCTCAGAGGCCGATCGATACTCCGTCGAGGCCGTCGCATCTGGACGTTCTCGGCATGACCCTGGTTGCGGCCCTCGCCACCTGGATCTTCGTCGCGGCCCTGGCCTCGGGAGGAGATCCGATCCCCGGAGCCCTGACGCTGGGCGGGTCCGCCGCCGCTCTGATCGTGGCCCGCATGGTTTCCTCGATCAGGAGGCTGCTCGTACCGGCATTGGTGGTGGGGGCGGCCGGGACGCTGATCCTGGTGGATCCCAGTGGCATCTTCACGGCAGCGCCACGCGCCGGTCCCTTCGGCTTCTCCAGCATCACGGGTGCCTTCTATCTTCAGGGCGCCGTTGGAGGGCTGATGCTCGCGGCCCGGTCGCCAACCGCGTGGGGAAAGAGCGCCGGGGTCCTCGCCGCGATCCTGTTCTCGGCCGTTCCGATCTTCACCGAGACACGAGCCGCGGTGATCCTCCTCCTCGTCCTGGCCGTACCCGTCGCTCTCCTGCGCCGGACGGGACGTCGCGGCTTCATCGTTGCCTGTGGGGTGGTCTTCGCCGCCGCATTGCTCACCTCCATCGCGCTGGGGGCCACCTACGGGGACGGAGATCGGCGAGGGACCGTGGACACGTTCGTTGACTCCACCCTCACGGAGCGGCGGGTGGGGTTGTGGCAGGAGGCGATCGCCATGACGGTCGATTCCCCGCTAACGGGCGTCGGACCCGGGCGGTTCCGTTTCCACAGCGAGCTGATCCGGGAGGATGCCGACGTGCCATGGGCGCACAACGATCTCCTGCAGCAGGGTGCGGAGACGGGGGTGCCCGGGTTCCTACTCCTGACTTCCCTTTTCGCCTGGGGCTTCGTGAGGCTCAGGGCCCGGATTGCTGGGAGCGTGATGCCGGTCCTGGGCGCCGTCTCTCTGGCGGCGCTGGGCGTACACGCCTGCATCGAGTACGTGCTTCAGCGCCCCGCGGTACCGATCGTGGCCGCAGCGATCCTCGGCAGCGCGATCGGGCCGCGGAAAAGGTTCGACACGCCGAGGAGGCCTCGACCGAGATGAAGCTTCTGATCGCAGCTACGGACGCGGTAACCGTGGAGACGTTCCTTCTCCCTTACGCTCGCCACTTCAGGCAGAGGGGCTGGGCGGTCCACGCTCTGGCCAGGCGAGCGACGGTCTCGGCGAGTTGCCGTGATGCATTCGACGCCGTGTGGGATGCTCCCTGGTCCCGAAGGATGACCGCCTTCGGAAACATCCGCGCCCTAGCGAAGGTTCGTGCGCTCGTTAAGCGGGAGAAGTATCAGATCGTCCACGTGCACACACCCATCGCGGCGTTCGTGACCCGGCTGGCGCTTCGATTGCCGACCAGGGTGAAAGGTGTGGCGCTCGTGTACACGGCACACGGTTTCCACTTCCATCCGAAAGGCAACATCCTCGGCAACTTCATCTTCTCCAGGCTGGAGCGGCTGGCGGGCAGGTGGACGGATCGGTTGGTTGTCATGAACCGGACGGACCAGGGGGCAGCGGTGGAAATGCGCATCGTGCCGGATGATCGGGTCGTCCTTGTACCCGGTATAGGGATCGACCTGGATGGGTTCCGGCGGCCCGTCGACAAGGGAGAAGCGAGAAGAAGGTTTAGTCTGCCCGAGGACGGGTTCTTGGTGGCGATGGTTGCGGAGTTTATACCCAGGAAAAGGCACGGGGACCTGGTGTCTGCAGCGGTTCTTTCGCGCATCCCCAACCTGCATGTCGTCTTCGCCGGCCGCGGTCCCCTGGAACCACAGATCCGGCGGATGGTTGGGCAGCTCGGTCTCGGGGCCAGGGCGAGCTTTCTCGGTTTCGTCGAGGACATCCCGGTCCTGTTGCATGCGACCGATGTCCTGGTGCTTCCCTCCAGCCAGGAGGGCCTTCCGCGATGCGTGATCGAGGCCTTGGCTGTGGGAGTCCCGGTCGTTGCTTCCAACGTACGGGGGAATAGCGATCTCCTGGAGCGGGGGGTGGGCGCTCTCTATCGCCTTGGAGATACGTCGGAGCTGGCGGAAGCACTTCGACGCGTCAATCAGAATGGCATCCGCGACGGCGGGCGAAGTGACTCGACCGGCTCGCGGGATATCGACCGGTTCGATATCCGGCGCCTGCTTAAGCTCCATTCAAGGTTGTACGAGGGAATCTTGGCTGACAGTGCGAAACGCTCAGCTTCGGCTCGTACGGACGAGCCGATTCCCCCGGCTCAACACCGAGCGGCTCGAACTTGAGCCCAGCTGGCAGCAGACGCTCATAACGAAACGGCGAGTCTCGCTCCAGGAGGGCCGTGTGGCTCTGACGCTACGAAGCCTCGCCAAGAACGATCCATCACAGGAGTGACGCGATGACAGTGCTTGTCACGGGAGGTGCAGGATTCATCGGCTCTGCGCTCGTTCGCTCCCTGGTATCCCAGAGCCATCGGGTCCGGGTTCTGGACGACCTGTCCACGGGGCTCGTGGAGAACCTTCGGGATACGGATGAAGTGGAGCTCGAGCTCGGCGATGTTCGGGATCCGGACGAGGTCCGTAGCGCGGTTACCGGGTCGGATGTGGTCTGGCATCTGGCCGCCCTGCCCTCGGTGGCTCGATCCGTCGTGGATCCGGCAACCACGAGCGAGGTCAACGTCGGCGGAACGCTGAACGTGCTGACGGCCGCGCGTGACCTTGGAGTGCGCCGGGTCGTGTACGCCTCCTCTTCGTCCGTCTACGGTCAAGGTCGGCTTCCCCTCAGGGAAGACCTGGCTCCCGCGCCGATCTCGCCCTACGCGGCTTCCAAGCTGGCCGCAGAGGGATACTGCCGGGCCTTCGCCCACGTCTTCGGGCTGGAGACGGTCGTTCTCCGGCTCTTCAACGTCTTCGGTCCCCGCCAGGATCCGGCCTCCGATTACGCCCGCGTGGTCCCGGCGTTCATCAGCAGGATGCTCGGAGGGAGGCCTCCGGTGATCTTCGGTGACGGGCATCAGACCAGGGACTTCACCTATGTCGAGGATGCCGTGCGTGCCTTGGTGCTGGCGGCCAGCGCCGGTGACGAGACGGTGGGCCAGCCGAT